>CABFVV010000025.1_pt1 | contig 99696 bp, 88 predicted proteins | sample 8864751 | NCBI WGS metagenome assembly CABFVV01 (sample SAMEA5735770, study PRJEB23740) | soil metagenome | biome: forest; feature: forest soil; material: soil | place: USA | collected 2013-10-13 | depth 0.1 m | reverse complement strand
CCCGCCCCACGCACAATCCGCCCACACCCCGTTTTCCTCCGGCCCGCTCTCTATCTTTTGCTCGATCGCCGCCTGATACTGCGGCAGATCGCCCGCCAGTTGCACCAGTTGCGCGCCGATCAGCCCGCCGACGGCCAGCAAGGTGGCGAGGGCGAACAGCACCGCGATAAAGATCGATGGCAATTGGCCCATGTGCAAGCGCCGCAGCGCCTGCACCAGCGGTGCTAGCAGAAAGCTGAGCAGCACGGAGAGGGTGATCGGAATCAACACCTCGCGGCCGAAGTACAGTGCGCTGACCACCACGACGCCGGTGATGACCGAGGCCAAACCATGCAGACTGGGCGTGCCCGGCGGGTATACGCGGTTCGGCCGCCCAGGCGGCGGTAACGATATTTTCATGAACACACTTCTCGATGTTGTGGCGCTGTCGCTTTTGCTGAGGGTTCGCGCGGATGGAACGGCGGCGGTCAGTTAAAGCGCCCGAGCAATTCATATGCCCGGATTGTAGGCGCTTTGGCGTGCGGCGGCCGCATCCCTTAGCCCATGTGCAAACGCAACAGCTCGAATAGCTGTGAGCTCGCATACAGCAGCAAGCCGATAAAGCCGCCCACAATCGTCCCGTTGATGCGGATGTACTGCAAATCCTTGCCGATGTTCAGCTCGATTTGCCGTGACATGTCGTGTGCGTCCCAGTTCTTCACTGTATCGCTGATGTGGCGCGTGAGGAACTGGGCAAAATCCGGCGCCATGGCGCGCGCCGCTTCTTCCAGGTGGTCGTTCAGCGACTGACGCAGCGCGGGGTCATGCGCCAGCTCGCGGCCCACCCACTGGCCCATTGCCATCACCCGGGCGTGCAGGGCCGAATCGTTGCTTTGCAGATCGCGTTTGAGCCATGCGCGCAATTCGCCCCACATGTCCTTCACATACGTGCTGAGTGCTTCGCCTTCCACCAGATAACGCTTCAGTTCCTCGCCTTTCTGCAGGAATGCCGGATCGGTCTTGAGTTTGACGATCAGCTTCTGCACCGCGTCGTCGAATTTCTGGCGCAGCTGATGAGTGGGGTTCTCGCTGATCTGCTCGAGCATCCGGTTCACCACATTGGCGATCGTTTCGGCGCCTTTTTCGCCGAGCCATGCCGACGGCAGGATCATCTCCATCGTCGGATATTCGCTCTTCACCCATTCGACGATGCGCTCAGCGATAAACTCGCGCGCCTGCGGTTCGCGCAACAGCGTCACGACCTGCTCGATGCCGGCGTCGAGCAATTCCTGATGACGGCCATCCTTGGTGAGCGTGTCGAGAATCGAGCCCATGGATTGCGACAGATCGACTTTGGCGAGCACGTCGCGCAAGGCGTCCTTGATGAAGACCTGGATACGAACGTCGTCGGTCAGTTCGAGAATGCCGCTTGTCAGTTTGACCACGTAGTCGCCCAGGCGCGCGGTATTGGCCGGTTTCGTCAGCCAGCCGGTGATGCTTTGCGCCGGGTCGTGTTTCTGGATCAGCCCGACCAGCGACGGCACGTCCAGAAATTTGTCCTGCACGAACACCGCGAGGTTATCGGCGATCTTGTGCTTGTTCTTTGGAATGATCGCTGTGTGCGCGGAGACGATCGGGATCGGTACGCGGCGAAACAGTGCGACGACGGCGAACCAGTCGGCGAGCGCGCCGACCATGGCGGCCTCGGCTATCGCTTTGATGCCGTCCACCCAGAGGCCGCGCGGCATGAAGGCGGTCACGAGGAAAACGCAGGCGGCGGCCGCCAGCAACAGCAATGGGGTGCGCTTGGCCTTCTTCAGTTCGGTTTCTTTGTTCATCGGCAGCAGGGCAGCGGAGTTCTAGTTGATTGGAATGGTGCGGTGCGATTGGCGTGCTGGTCCAGAAACGCGAGTGTAGCGCCGCTGTTCGGGCCGTGTGGCGCCGGCTTGGGACATTCTTTGACCCGCAGGCGCGGTAACATGAGCGCCGAATGAGTATTGAGTGACGATGCAATTGAACGGAATGGAGGCACAGTGATCAGGTTTCTGCACACCGCGGACTGGCAGATAGGTACGCAATTCGGCCAGTTCGAGCCGGACGAAGCCGCGCACCTCGCGGAAGCGCGCTTCGAGACAGTGCGCCGGATCGCGGAGGAAGCGGCGGCGCGCAAGGTTGACGCCGTGCTGGTCGCCGGCGACGTATTCGACCTGCAGACCGTTTCGGACACGGTGATCCGCCGGTTGTTCGGCGCGCTGCAAGCGTTTTCCGGGCCGTGGATCATGCTGCCGGGCAATCACGATGCCGCATTGGTCGAGAGCGTGTGGACCCGTGCGCAGCGGCTGAACTGCGTCGCACCGAACGTACGACTGGTGCTCGAACCCGGCGTGGTGACGCTCGACGCGTGCCAGTGCGCGTTGCTTTGCGCGCCGCTCACGCAACGCATCACTTACGACGACACGACGGGTTTCTTCGACACGACAGAGACGCCGCCCGGCTATCACCGTATCGGACTCGCGCATGGCAGCGTCAGCGGGATTCTGCAGGAGGGCATCGATTCGTCGAACCCGATCGCGCCGACGCGTGCAGCGAGCGCGCGTCTGGACTATCTCGCGCTCGGCGACTGGCACGGTTATTTGCGTGTCGACGAACGCACCTGGTATGCCGGCACGCACGAGCAGGACCGTTTCCGCGCCAACGATCCGGGCTTCATGCTCGACGTCACGCTGACCGAGCCTGGCGCCGTGCCGTCCGTTGAAGCGGTGCGGGTCGGTAAATATCAATGGCATCGCTGGGAAGAGGGGATCTCCGTGCCGACCGACGTCGATTCGCTCAAGCTGCGACTCAGCACGTTGGGCAGTCATGACGTGCTGCGGGTGACCGTAAGCGGATCGACCGCACTGGCCGAGGCCGAAGCCATTCACCTTGCGGTGGAAGAGACCCGTGCGCGGGTGCGTGCGCTGCGCGTCGATCTGAGTGGCCTGCAGGTGCTGCCCACCGCCGACGATCTCGCCGAACTCGGCGCGCAAAGCGGCTACCTCGCGAAAGTGGTGGCGCGTCTGCGAGGCTTGCAGGAGGACCCGCAGTCCGACCCGCAACAGGCCAAGCGCGCGGCGGAGGCGTTATTGCTTCTGGCGCGTTTTCAACGTGAACTGCCGCGCGAAGCGAGGTCCGCATGAAGCTGGAAAGCATCGCGATTCAGGAGTTCAAGCAGTTCACCGGACGGCTCGTCATCGACGATCTGCAGCCTGGACTCAATCTGTTCACCGGCCCGAACGAGGCTGGCAAGAGCACGATCGCCGAAGCCGTGCGGGCGGTGTTCCTCGAGCGCTACAAGGCCTCGCATCTGAAAGACCTGCTGCCGTGGGGCAAGGCGAGCGGGCAGCCGTCGGTTGAAGTGACATTCGACATGGACGGCACGGCCTGCAGGCTGTCGAAGCAGTTCGTCACCCGGCAGCGCTGCGAATTGAAGATCGGTCAAGCGGTGTTCGGCGAAGACGAAGCCGAAGACAAGCTCGCCGCGCTGCTCGGTTTTTCGCGGGCCGCGCGTGGGCCGCTGAAGGCGGAAAACGCCGGTGTCCCCGGTTTGTTGTGGGTGCAACAAGGCGGTACGCAGGAGGTGCGCGATTCCACGGGACATGCGGCGCAGTATCTGCGCGATGCGTTGTCGCAACTGTCGGGCGGTCATGAATCGGCGGGTGAGGATGCGCTGATCGCGGCGGTGCAGCGCGAACTCCGGCAACTGCTCACGGCGCGTACGCAGAAGTCCACCGGCCCATTGGCCGAGGCCGAACAGGCGTTGGCGGCGCTGATCGAAGAGCGCGACGATCTGGAGCAGCAGCGTCAGCAGTTCGATGAGAACATCGTACGGCTTGCCACGCAGCAGGAAGCCTTCGACGACGCGCAACGCAAGCGCCCCTGGGAGCTTCATGAGCAGAAGGCCGTGCAGGCACAACAGCGCGCCGACGCCGCGGCCGAACTCGAACGCAGTCTTCAGGGGCTCTCCCAGTCGCTGCAATTGAAGGACGCAGAGTTGGCGCTTTCGTTGCAGCAGGAACAGGCGGCCACTGAACTCGAAGCAGCCGTTGCACGCGAGCGGCAGCAACTCGACGCCGCACGAGCCAATGTCTCGGCAGTTCAGAACGAACATGCGCAGGCTCAGGCGAGCGTGGCGAAATTTGAACAGGCGGCTACCGATGCCAACCGCGCGTACGAACTGGCGAACGCCGCGGTAACCGCGGGCGATTTGCGCAGTCAGATCGCTCTGCACCGCACCGAGAGCGAGCGGCTCGAAGCCTCGATCGCGGCCGCCGGCAAGGCGAACGAGGCCGTGCTGGAGGCGACCCGCGCAGCGGCCGCGCTCGAGATCGACGGGGCGCAATTGAAGCGGCTCCAGTCGCTCGATGCGGAATTGACCGTGCTGCGCGCGCGGACCGAAGCGGCGATGACGCGCATCGAATACCGGTTGAATGGCGCGATCACCGTCGGCGATGCAGAGGTACACGGCGAGGGCGTGCTGCGGCTCGACGAGGAAAAACTGATCGGTCTTGGCGAACTCGGCGAATTGCGCGTGATTCCGGGCGTCTCCGATCTGTCTGCGCGGTTATCCGAGTTGGCGTCGCTCGAAGCCCAGCATGCGCAATTGTTGCAGACGCTGGGCGTGGCGTCGCTGGGCGAGGCCGAGGCCAGGCACGAGCAGTGGAAGACGCTGGTCGCGCAGCAGAAAAGCCAGGCGAAGATTCTTGAGGTACATGCGCCGCAGGGTATCGACGCGCTGCGGGCTGCGTTGGCTTCGGCGGATGCGCGATTGCAATCGGCCAACGGACGGCTTGCGGCCTTGCCCGATGTCTCCGCCGCGCCACCGCTCGACGAGGCTCGCCGCAACGCCGACATCGCACGTGATGCGCTGGACGCCGCCCGAAAAGTGTTGGCACAAGCGGCGGAGAAGCGATCGACCGCTACGGCCACGACGGAATCGCTCGCCGCGCAACTCCAGCGTAAGGAGGCGCAACTGGGCGACGAGGCGTTCTGCCGCAACCGCGCGCTGTGGCAGACGAAAATCGTCGAGCAGCGCGTGCAGGTCGAGGCGCTGAAGAAACAGCTTGAAGGACGTGAGCGCGAGTTGGAAGCTGCGCGTCTCGACGATCCGGCGGCTGAAGCGAAGCGCTATCGGGCGTCGGCAGAACTTGCGCGCAACGAGCAGCACGAACGGCAACTGCGGATCGCGCAGTTGCGCAGTCAGCTCGAGACGGTTGGCGCTTCTGGGCTCGGGGAGCGTCTCGCTACAGTAAATGCTTCAGTCGAACAGGCCATGCGCCGCAAGGAAGAACTCAGCTTGCGGGCGAGCGCTTTGAGTCTGCTCGACGAAGTGCTTGTCGACGAACGTGATGCGGCGGTGGCGCAACTGCGCGCGCCGTTGACCGAGCGGCTCGGGCACTATCTGAAGCGCATTTTCCCGCAGTCGACGATTGCGCTCGGCGACGATCTGAGTCCGGCGACGCTGGATCGCTATGGTCGCGCGGATACGCTCGATGCGTTGAGCTTCGGTACACGGGAGCAACTCGGTATTCTGACGCGGCTGGCGTACGCGGATCTATTGAAGGCGTCGGGCCGACCCACCTTGCTCATGCTCGACGACGCAGCCGTGCATACCGACGCGACGCGACGCGATGCGATCAAGCGCGCGCTGATCGACGCGGCGACGCGGCATCAGATTCTGGTGTTCACGTGCCATCCGGAACTCTGGGATGATCTGGGCGTCAGGCAGCGGGCGATTGAGGATTTGAAGGTGGCGGCATAGGGCATCGCGCGGGCGGATGGGGTGCAAATGGAGGCAATGGTGAGGGGGATGGGGCGAAAATAACCCACTGTGCTCACTCATACCACCGCGGCGTGTAAACCCATTCCCCGCCATCGACACCGTTAGCAAACGCGCGTGTCGTCGACGACCCCACGATCACCATCGTGCGCATATCCACATCGGACGAACGCAGTTCACCTAGCGTGATCGTGCGCAGTGTGCTGCCCGGTCTGCCGATATCGCGGCCGAGCACGACTTTCGTCGCGGCAGCGCGATATTCCCGCACGATGTCCAGCGCTTTATCCAACTGCCACGGCCGTGCGCGGGAGATCGGATTGTAGAAAGCCATCACCAGATCCGCTTCGGCCGCATGCCGAAGGCGCTTTTCGATGATGGTCCACGGTTTCAGATTGTCGGATAACGACAGCATGCAGAAGTCATGGCCTAACGGCGCGCCGGCTTGCGCCGCAGTTGCCATGGCAGCGGACACTCCCGGCACGATGGCGAGTTGGACCGAGCGCCAGTCAGCGTTCGTCGAAGCGCCTTCTTCGAGCGCTTCAAGCACCGCTGCCGCCATCGCAAACACGCCGGGATCGCCCGACGACACCATCACCACTGACCGTCCAGTGCTCGCGAGTTCGAACGCATGGCGCGCCCGCTGCATCTCTTCGCGATTGTCCGTGCCGTGTACGCGTTGGTCGGCACGCAAGGGGCCGGCCATTTTCACGTAGGTTTCGTAGCCGAGAATATCGGTGGCTTCGTTCAGCGCCGTTCGTGCGGCGGGCACCATCAGATCGGCGCTGCCGGGGCCGAGGCCGATCACGGTCAAGCGGCCGCGCGTACGGCCAATCGTGTCCGGGTCGATTGCCAACGCGGCCAACGCGAGTGCAACCCCTGCGTCCGCGTCGTCATGCAAGGTTTGATAAGGCACGCGCAGCGCGGCATGCAGCAAATTGCTCGGCGGCTCGCCGTCCTCCGGGCCCGCCTGGGCAAAACGCAGCGGCACGTTCAGGCTCGCCGCGGCATCGGCGAGCGCCGGGTTTGCCATGTGTTCGGAAGGAACCAGCAATGCCGCGAGCGAGAGTGGTGCAAGACCGTGCGCGTCCAATGCCTCTTGTACCAGCGCGGCGATTCGAGCGCCGGAAGCCGTCTGCGAATCAGCACCGGAATTTGCGCCGAGGTCCGTATCCGTATTGGAATGCGCAGCGGCACTCGGCACGGTCACTGCCGCCACCACACTCCGCGGATGAATCACCAACTCATCATCCCGCCCATCCCACGCACGTGGCGTCACGCGGATCGCGAGACGTGCGGATTCAGAGCGAGGCAATTGCGCGTCATCGAGCCACGGCGCTTCACCCTCGATGCGCGTGCTTTCACCCGCCAGCAGATCAGACACGAAGCGCTTGCCTTGCGCTATATCGGCAAGCGCATAGCCCTCAGGCGGATTGAGCACACACGTTCCAAAGCGCAGTTCGCCACTCGTTGTAATCGCAGGCGACACGTTCAACGCAGCCGCAATCTCGCGAGCCATCACGTTGACGCCGGCAAGCCCACCGAGCAAGGGCACGACCGCACTCCCATCTTCTGCAACGGCCAGCACCGGCGGCTCGACGCCCTTATTCGACAACAAGGGCGCGACGCAACGAATCACGATCCCGGCGGCGCACAACGCGATGATCGGCGTACCGCGCGCATACAGATCACACAGATGCGCGCGGAGTTCCGTGTATGAGACGTCAGCCTCGACTCGGCCCTGCAAGGCATGCACCTGGCAACCGGCATACAACATCTGGATACGCCGTGCGGTCTCCAGCGCGCCCGCACCGAGAATCACGATCGCGGGCGGCGTCAACCTTGCCATTTTTCCCCCGGCACCACGAGCAGCGAAAAATACGGCGAGGCCATCGGGTCGACTTCGTCAAGCGGCACGATGCGCTGATTGCCCATCGTCGCGCGTTCGACATAAAGCGCACGATGCGCGAGCCCCAGTTCGCCGAGCACGCGCCTCACCTTATCGAAATTGCGGCCCAGCTTCATGATGACCGCCGCGTCCGCATCGGCGAGACGCCGCCGCAGTTCGTCTTCAGGCAACACGCCGGAGAGCACCGACAAACTCTGATTGCGATACACCAGCGGCGAGCCGAGTACCGCTGCACCGCCGAGCATCGAGCACACGCCGGGCACGACTTCGGCTTCGAAACGCGCCGCGAGGCGGTCGTGCAAATACATGTACGAGCCGTAGAAAAACGGATCGCCCTCGCAAATCACCGCTACGTCGCGGCCCGCGTCGAGATGGCCGGCGACGACCTCCGCAGCGGTGTCATAGAAGTCGGCGATGATCACTTCATACGAAAGCGGCGGTTCGAGCGCTTCGGTCGTGACGGGATAAACGAGCGGCAGATGCTGTTGAGCGTCATGCAGATGCGCCTCGATGATGCTGAAGGCGTTGCCCTTCTTACCCTTTGCGACGAAATACGCGACCACGGGCGCCGCTTTCAGCAAACGCAGCGCTTTCAGTGTGATGAGCTCAGGGTCGCCGGGGCCGACGCCCAGTCCGAATAAACGTCCTTGCACCGTCATTTACTCGACCTCCGTCGCCAGTGCGTTCACGGCAGCGGCGGCCATCGCGCTGCCGCCGCGTCGACCGTGAACCACGACGTAGGGCACGCCGCGACTGTCTTCGGCAAGCATCGCTTTCGATTCGGCCGCGCCGACAAAACCGACCGGAAAACCTAGGATCAGTGCGGGTTTTGCTGCGCCGGCATCGAGCATGTCGAGCAAGTGAAAGAGGGCGGTCGGCGCATTGCCGATCACGACGATGCTGCCGGCCAGCCGGGCCCGCCACAATTCGAGCGCAGCCGCCGAGCGCGTATTGCCGAGTTCGCGTGCGAGTGCGGGCACGTCCTGATGCGTCAGCGTGCAGATCACGTCGTTGTTCGCGGGCAGGCGTGCGCGCGTGATGCCTTGCGCCACCATGCCGGCATCGCACAGAATCGGCGCGCCTTGCGCCAGTGCCGTACGGCCCGCGGTGCCTGCGCCTTCGGAAAACTGAAGATCTTCAACGACGTCGACCATGCCGCAGGCATGGATCACGCGCACCGCGAGTTTCTCGAGGTCGGCAGGGATGCGCGACAGGTCGGCTTCCGCACGTATCGTCGCGAAGGATTGGCGATAGATCTCCTGACCGTCGCGAATGTAATCAAGCATCTGAGGGGCTCCGGGCCGGGTGTGCCAATGGGGCGAGCATGTCGGCGGCTTGTTCGATCGTAAGTTGGTGCGCGACGCGCGAGCCGAAACCCGCCTGGCCGTCGCGTCGATAAAGGTCGTAGATGCCGGGCGCCGCAGCCAGCAGCGTGTACGGCGCGCAATGTGCGGCAGCGCATGAGCGCGGACAGCCGCTCAGATGGACGTCGATGCCATCGGGCAAGCGATCTGCTAGCCGTAACGCATCGGCTTTGGTGTCGGCGAGGCTTTTTGCACAGCCTGTGGAACCGGCGCAGGCGATCAGACGTGTCATAGGCTGCGCTGGATCGCATGCGAGGCCTAGCGCGTTCATTTCAGCGAGCACGGTGGGTGCGGCATCGGCTGCGATATCGGGTAGTAACACGCTTTGCCAGGGCGTCATGCGCAGCGTGCCGTTGCCTTGCTGTTGCGAGAGCGTGGCGAGGCCGCGCAAGGTCGTGGCGTCGAGGCGTCCGAGCGGCGGTTGGCCGCCTACGTGCAGCATTCCCACGACTCGCTGTGCGTGCGCGCCGAGTCGCAGCGTGGTATCGGCGGGCGTGGGGCGTAGCCAGTTTGCAAGCGATGTGTCGCGTGACAGCGGGAAATCGACGTACGTTTGAGTGTGCTGCAATAGCGCGTCGACGGGATGCGTGGCGAGCAGGTGACGCATGCGCGTGGCATCTGGGGCGGCCAGATCGAGGAACGTATGCAGCAGCGCGCGGACGAGGTCTGTGACTTGCGCGGGCAGCACTGCGGCGAGAGCGCCTGCGTAATTCGGATGAGGATGGTCAACGGCGCTATGCGAGCCGGTACGCGCGATATGCGGGAAGGCATCGGCATCGGCATCGGCACCGGCATCGGCATCGGCATTGACGTCAACGTCCGCGTTCGCCACAGCAGGCGGACAACCTGCCAATCCAAGCACAAATCGCACACCGTCTTCAGCTTGCGTCGCCGCGAGCCAGACATCATGTGGATGATCGAGTCTGGCAAGACGCTCACCACCATCGAGCAGTAGCGCGAATTTGGGCGATAGCGCCGCGAAACGCGCTTCGGATTGCAGCAACGTGAGCAGTTCGACGCAAAGCGGCCTCGTATCGAACAGCGCAAATGGATCGCGCCCGGCAGTTGGGCTCACCATCACATTGCGCACATCGTCCGCAGCGGACGCCGAAATTGCGGTAGGAGCTTGTCGTGCGGTCGTCGGTCGCGTATTCGAAGCATCCGCTGCGCCGAACCGAGATGCGGTTGAAGTATTTGCCAAGGTCTTTAGCAGCAAGCTGTCAGCATCCACCGCACCGGTCGCCCGAATCGGCCCAAGCCCCGCATCGACCAGCGCCGCGATCAACGCCGCTTCATGCCCGCTTCGCACGCCACGCACCTGCAGATTCGCGCGATTGGTCAGCTCGACCACACCGGCCGCATGCCGCTCGCTGACGTCGGCGATCACCGCGGCCTGCGCCGCGCTCAACTCACCGCCGGGCAATTTGATCCGGCAAATCCCCCCATCGCGCGCCGCGACGATGCGCAGCAGCCCCGGGCACGCCGAGGGCCGCAGCGCGAGGGCCGCATCGGGCAAAGCAGTGGAGGGCGAAGCTTGATTCAAGACGGACACCGGGTTTAGCGTCGCGCGACGGCCCGAGCAAGCCGCAAAGCGGCGATTGCTGCGGCATCGGTACACCCCGCCCGATGTAGGCTGGCACGAACAGTCTGGCCGGCAGGTCTCCTGGCTGGCAGGTCATGGTCCGCCGCGGCCTTCCCGGTCGAACCAGTGGCGCGGAGCGCAGGCGGACTCGCTGCATACAGTTGCGGGGGCAGCCACAGCAACACTGTGTTCCCTCTTCGGCCCCGAAGGGCACCGGCGGCTGTATTATGCCTTTTTTCGAACAGCACAACGAGGCTGGACGCTTTGATCGGCGTGGCACAGCGCATTATTTGAAGATACAGAATGAGGATGGATGCATGCCGGCGTGGCTGACCGTGGTGGGCATAGGCGATGACGGCTTCGCCGGCTTGGGGAGGCCCGCGCGGCGTGCTTTGCTGGAAGCGTCGGTGGTTTATGGCGGCGAACGTCATCTGGCGATGCTGCCCGCACGCCTCGCCGCGCGCCGTGAGGCATGGCCCAGGCCGTTCGATCTCGCGCCTTTGCTGGCCGAGCGTACGGGGTCGGTGTGTGTGCTGGCGAGTGGGGATCCGATGCTGTTCGGCGTCGGCGCGACCCTCGCGCGGCAGTTGCCGGCAGGCGAGTTGCGGGTATTGCCGGCGCCGTCGTCGTTGTCGCTGGCGGCCGCGCGGCTTGGCTGGCCGTTGCAGGACGTCGCCACGGTTTCGCTGGTGGGAAGGCCATTGCCGACGCTGAATGCTCATCTGCACGACGGCGCGCGCGTCTTCGTGCTGAGTGCCGATGGGCGCACGCCCGCCGCGCTGGCCGAACTGCTGAATGCGCGCGGTTTCGGCGCGACCCGGATGACCGTGCTGGAACATTTGGGCGGCGATCTGGAGCGGTGTATCGATGGCCGTGCGGACCAGTGGTCTGCGGGCGAAGTGGCAGCGTTGAACCTGATCGCGCTTGAATGCCGTGCAACGGAAGGCGCCCCGCGTTTGCCGCTGACCGTCGGCTTGCCCGACGACGCCTTTCGCCACGACGGTCAGTTGACCAAGCGCGACGTCCGCGCGATCACGCTGGCACGCCTCGCGCCGACGCCCGGCGAATTGCTATGGGACGTGGGCGCGGGCAGCGGCTCGATCGGCATCGAATGGATGCGCGCGCACCCGACCTGCCGCGCGATTGCGATCGAAGGGCACGCGGAGCGGCAGCGGTTCATCGAGCACAATCGCGATGCGTTGGGCGTGCCGGGTCTGCAACTGGTGGCTGGCCGCGCGCCTGATGCGCTGGAAGGATTGGCTGTGCCGGATGCCGTGTTCATCGGCGGTGGCGTGACGGTGCCGGGCGTGCTCGACGCGTGCTGGGCGCGTCTGCGCGACGGCGGACGTCTGGTTGCCAATGCCGTGACCTTGCAAGGCGAGGCCGCGCTGGCAGCGTGGCGTGAGCAACACGGTGGCACGTTGACCCGCATTGCGCTGGCCGACGCACAGCCGCTTGGCGGCTTCGATACGTGGCGCCAGGCGCTGCCGATCACGCTGCTGGAGGTCACGAAGCTGGCTGACGGCGCCGACGGCACGTTCCGTGCGAGCGGCGCGAACAGCACGAGCAATACGAGCAGCACGAACGCCGCTAGTGGCATCAATGCCGCCATTTGCACATCCGGCACCTCAGCCACCCCCGCAGACTCACCACCCCACCCGTAATGCGCGAAGAGACGCCCGAACAACCCGCGCCGCTGCGTAGCGGCTACACGACCGGCAGTTGCGCCACCGCGACGTCGCTCGCGGCCGCGCGTCTGTTGCTCGCGGGTATCGTCAGCGAGGTCGCGGAGATCGTGTTGCCGAAGGGCCAGCATGTGCCGATGCCGCTGGTGTTCTGCCGCCTGACCGCCGACGGCGCGGAAGCGGGCACGGTGAAAGACGCTGGCGACGACCCCGACGTGACACACGGCGCGATCGTATTCGCCCGCGTGCGACTGCTTGCCGAACCGGGTGTGATCTTCCGCGCAGGGCCAGGCGTTGGCACCGTGACGCGCGCCGGCCTCACGCTGCCCGTCGGCGAACCAGCGATCAATCCGGTCCCGCGCAAGATGATGACCGAGCATCTGACCGAGCTCGCGGCGGAACATGGGTACGGCGGCGGCTTCGAAGTGACGATCGGCGTCGAAGGCGGCGAAGCACTTGCACTGAAAACGATGAACCCGCGCCTCGGCATTCTCGGCGGCTTGTCGATTCTCGGCACTACCGGCATCGTCCGGCCGTTCTCGTGCTCGGCCTATATCGCATCGATTCATCAGGGCATCGACGTCGCGCGGGCGAACGGTTACCTGCATCTCGCGGCCTGCACCGGCAACGCAAGCGAAGACGCGATGCGCGCGCATTACGGTCTGCCGGACATCGCGCTGATCGAAATGGGCGACTTCGTCGGCGCGGTGCTCAAGCATATGAAGCGTGCGCCGGTCGAGCGCTTGAGCGTGTGCGGCGGCTTCGGCAAAGTCAGCAAACTGGCGGCCGGGCATCTCGATCTGCATAGCCGCAATTCGAGCATCGATCTGGAACGGCTTGCGACCTGGGCTGCGGAGTATGGCGCCGACGACGCGTTGCAGGCGGCGATCCTCGCCGCCAATACGAGTCAGCAGGCGGTCGCGTTGGCTCACGCGCGGCAGGTACCACTCGGCGATATCGTCTGCCGTCACGCGCTGGCCGTCGCGCGCGCTATCGTGCCGCCGCAGGTCGCGGTCGAAATGTTTGCGATCGATCGCCAGGGCAATCTGATCGGAGCCGCGCAATAATGCGGGTCCTGCTGCTCGGCGGCACCGGCGACGCTTTGCGGATCGCCAGACAGCTCGGCCCTAAGCATGTGTACAGTCTCGCGGGCCTTGGCAAGGTGCCGGACGATCTGTCATGCGAGGTGCGCGTGGGCGGCTTCGGTGGCAGCGAAGGGTTGGCGCGTTATATCGAGGACAGACGCATTAGCCTCGTGATCGACGCGACACATCCGTACGCCGGGCAGATCAGCGCCAATGCCGCGAAAGCGAGCGGCGCCGCGCAGGTACCGTGCTGGGCGCTGCGCCGCGAGGGCTGGCAGCCGCAAGCTGGCGACGACTGGCGCATGGTCGACGATTGGACCGAACTTACGGCCGCGCTTTCTTCATTCAAGCGACCACTGTTCACGCTCGGACGCGAACCGCTCGCGCATCTCGACGAAATCCCGCCGCAGCAGTTCTGGACAATACGCTGCCTCGACGCACACGAAGCCAATCCACGTGCGCGGATTCTGGCGACACGCGGGCCGTTTACGCTCGAAGGGGAGCGAGCGCTGTTCAGCGCGGAAGCATTCGATGTCGTCGTCAGCAAAAACAGCGGTGGCAGCGCCACGGAAGCGAAACTCGAAGTCGCGCGCGAACGCGGCTTGCCGGTCGTCATGCTGCGGCGCCCTGCATTGCCCGCAGTCGATCGCGATTTTGCAAGCGTGGCCGACTTGCTGGAAGCATTGCAAGTCATAGGTTAAATGGCGCATGCATGTCATGCCGGCCAAACGAATCATGGAGTAGTGAATGACGGTGTTTTTTATCGGCGCGGGTCCCGGCGACCCGGAACTGATCACGGTGAAAGGGCAGCGCCTCGTGCGTGGCTGCCCGGTGATCCTGTACGCCGGCTCCCTGGTGCCGGCCGCTGTGTTAGAGGGGCATAGCGCGGAGCAAGTCGTCAATACCGCCGAGCTCGACCTCGATCAGATCGTCGCCTTACTCAAGGCCGCACACGACAAAGGCCAGGACGTGGCACGCGTGCATTCCGGCGACCCGTCCTTGTATGGCGCGATCGGCGAGCAGATCCGCAGACTTCGCGAACTCGACATTCGCTACGAGATCGTACCGGGCGTGACGGCAACCGCGGCATGCGCGGCGACCCTCGGCTGCGAACTCACCTTGCCCAATATTTCGCAGACGCTGATCCTCACGCGCTTTGCAAGCAAAACGACGATGCCGGACGGCGAACAACTCGCCGACCTCGCGAGACATCGCGCGACGATGGCGATTCACCTCGGCGTGCGCCATCTTGCCCGCATCGTCGATGAACTACGGCCGCATTACGGCGGCGCGTGTCCGATCGCGGTGATCTATCGTGCGAGCTGGCCGGATGAAGAAAAGATCACCGGCACGCTCGACGATATCGTCGGCAAAGTGCAGTCCACCAACATAGAGCGGACTGCGCTGATCCTGGTGGGACAGGTGCTGGCGGCTGAAGGATTCGCGGAGTCGACGTTGTACGCGAAAGGCGGCTGATCCGTACACCGCCGATTCGTTATCCCCCTGTTTTCAACTGCGCCCACAACCTGCCCTCCAGACGTTTGATCTGAGCGGGCAAGGGCTTGAGCAGAAACAGCGTTTTCAACACGGACTCAGGCGGGTACACGGTCGGATCGTTGAGAATTTCCGGCCGCACGAATTTGCGCGCGGCGGCGTCCGCATTCGGATAGAACACCGCATTGGTGATCCCGGCATGAACCTCGGGGCGCTCGATGTAGTTGATCCAGTCGAGCGCCGCCTCCGGATGCGGCGCATCTTTCGGGATCGCCATCATGTCGAACCAGATCGGCGCGCCGCCTTGAGGGATGAAGTATTTGACCTCGTAACTCTTGTTGGCATCGCGCGCGCGATGGCTCGCCATCGACACGTCACCCGACCAGCTCAACGCGAAACAGATGTCATCGCCCGCAAGATCGTTGATATAACTCGTCGCGTTGAACTGCGTGATGTACGGGCGGATCTTCTTTAGCGCGTCGTACGCGGCCTGGTAGTCGGCCGGATTCACGCTGTTCGGATCGCGCCCGAGATAGTGCAGTGTGACCGCGAACACATCGGTCGGCGCATCGAGTATGGATACGCCGCAACTCTTCAGCTTGCTCAGATATTCGGGCTTGAAGAGGATGTCCCAGTTATCGAGCGGCGCATCGTTGCCAAGAATCTTTTTGACCCGCGTGACGTTGTAGCCGAGCCCCGTGGTGCCCCACGCCCACGGCACCGCGTACTGGTTGCCGGGGTCCGCATCGGCGACCAGCTTGAGCAGACTGTGGTCGAGGTTCACCAGGTTCGGCAGTTTCGATTTGTCGAGTTTCTGGTAGATGCCGGCCTGGATCTGCTGGGCGAGAAAGTTCGAGGTCGGCACCACAACGTCGTAGCCCGTAGAACCCGTCAGCAGTTTCGCCTGCAAGGTTTCGTCGCCGTCGTAGACATCGTATTGCACATGAATGCCGGACTCTTTCTCGAAGTTCGGCACGGTGTCTTTCGCGATGTAGTCGGCCCAGTTGTACAGATTGAGCTGCTTTTCGTCGGCGTGCGCGGCGGTGCCGAACGCGCAGAACAACAGCGCTGCCAGCAGCGGCGCGGTCGGCCTCGGCTTCATGAAGGTGTGGGGCATGATGGTCGTCCAGAGAGGATTCAACAGAGCGGTCGCGGCCTTACATACGCTGATGGCGTTGCAGCTTCTGATTGCGCATCAGGCACAACATATCGGCGGCAAGGTGGGCCGCGGCGAGCGCGGTGACGTCGCTGTGGTCGTAGGGTGGCGACACCTCCACCACGTCCGCGCCGACCAGATTCACGGCGCCCAGCGCGCGAACGATTTCCAGCGCCTGCGCCGAGCTCAGGCCGCCCGCCACCGGCGTGCCCGTGCCGGGTGCGAAGGCCGGATCGAGACAGTCGATGTCGAAGGTGAGGTAGGTGGGCGCATCGCCGACGATCGACAGCACTTCGTCGATGGTCGCCTGTGTGCCGTTGCAGTGGACCCACGGCGCGTCGAGAATGCGCACGCCCATGAAGTCGTCGTTCCAGGTGCGAATGCCGATCTGCACCGAGCGCGCGGGATCGATCAGCCCTTCACGGATCGCCCTGTAGAACATCGTGCCGTGATTCAGCGAATCGGGGTTGTCGTCCGGCCACGTGTCGCAATGCGCGTCGAAGTGGATCAGGCTCAACGGCTTGCCGTATTTTTCAGCGTGCGCGACCAGCAGCGGGTAGGTGATGTAGTGGTCGCCGCCGAGCGTCAGCATGCGGGTGCCCGTGGCGAGAATCTCGCGGGCATGGGCGATGATCGCGTCGCGAATGCCGAGCGGGTTGTGGGCGTCGAACCAGCAGTCGCCGTAGTCGACCACGTTCAGATGATCGAACGGGTCGACGCCCCACGGAAACGCGCCCAGTTCGGCCAGTTGCACCGAGGCGGCACGCATGCCCGCCGGGCCGAAACGCGTGCCGGGGCGGAAGGTGGTCGCGAGGTCGAGCGGAATGCCCGATACGGCGACGTCGACGCCGATGAGATCGCGCGTATAGGGCCGGCGCATGAAGGACAGCACGCCGGCGTAGGTGGGCGCATGGGGTTGGCCGGCCGCGTCAGTGCCCGCGGCAGGGGCGGTCGAGGCGGGGTGCAAAGCGTTCAGGTTCAGGGTCATACACGTCGATCCGGTCAGTTTCAGTGAGCGCCGTCACACAAATATTTCTCATGTCTGACGAAACAGCATGCGGCGTGTGAAGGGCAACTGGCGCTATGATTGCGAGGCAATATTCCGGCGAAAAGCGAAGAATCTTGCTGGAAGTATCGATATTTCTAATATCTCCCCTGACCGTGGCGACCCGATGCGTAGACTTCCCCCTCTGCAGGCCTTGCTCGCTTTCGACGCCGCCGCGCGTCTCGGCAGCTTCACGCGCGCGGCGCAAGAACTCGCGCTGACCCAATCGGCAATCAGTCATCAGATCCAGCAACTCGAGGAATGGGCCGGGGTGCCGCTGTTCCGGCGGATCGGGCGCGGCGTTGCGCTGACGGCCGCCGGCGTGCTGTTTGCGCAGACCGTGACGTCGGCGATGACGACCCTCGCGGATGGGCGCGATCGCATCGAACCCTATGGCAATCCTGACTCGGTGATCATCTATTGCGCGCCGCAGTTCGCGATGGGCTGGATCATGCCGCGCATGCCGGCGTTTTCGGAGGCCATGCCGAACATCGAGATCTGGCTCGTTACCGGGGACGAGGTCAACGAGATCGATCGTGTCGATGTCGACCTGATCGTTTCCGCGAAGGAGATCCGCACGCCCGAAGTGATCTGCGAGCCGTTGCTCGACGAGGAGGCGGTCGCTATCTGCGGGCCCACGACCGCGCGCCGTCTGCGTTCGGCGCCCTTTCCCGAGGTGTTGACGCAGGCGCCTTTGCTGGTGCTCGAGCAGCGTCCGGAGTGGGCGCCGTGGTTGCCTGAGTTAAGGCGCGGCGGTTTGCGCACGCGGCGCGCGATGACGGTCGACGACCCCCGCATTCTCGTGGCGGCAGCCGAGCGGGAAGCGGGTATCGCGATGGTGTCCCGGCTCACCGCCGGCGACGCGTTGACGAGCGGGCGGGTCGAGGTCCTGCCGCAGGTCCCAGGCTTCGCACTCGCGCCGCTCTGGCTGATGCGCTCCGCCCAACCGGCGCGCTCCGCGGCGGTGGATGCGGTTTATGCGTGGATGGTGAGGCTCTGCCGGGACGGTGGTTGACGCGCCGCAGTTTCATGGCGAAGGCAAACGTCACGCTGGTGCCGGGCGCGTAGCGAAGCTCAGTCCTCAAGTGGCGATAACGCTTCAAGCGGCACCTGCTTCGCCGGCCCGATGTTGATCGCCGGCACGAAGCCCAGCAGCACGACCACAAAAATCGCAATCGCGAAGATCGAGATAAAGGTCAGGTGCAGCGACTGATGCAACACCATGCGGATCATGTCGCTGTCGGCAAGACTTGCCACCTGATTCCGCAACAGCGCCTTCAACTGATCCGACGTGACCACGGCGACGTCCTTCGAGTGGCTGAGCCCGAAGTTGAGCACCGCGCCGAACAGCGTTGCGCCCAGCGTGCTGCCGAGATTGCGCGAAAAGAGATTCGATGCGGTAGCGCTGCCGCGCTCATCCATCTTGACGATCTCCTGGATCAGCACCAGCGAACTGACGCTCGACGTGCCCATGCCGAAGCCCATGATGAGCGAGCCGAACGCCGCGATGAGCGGCGAGCCGCCAGGCTGCAGGAACAACAGCAGCACCGCGCCAATCGGGATGAACGCGCTGCCGCCGATCAGAATGCGCCGCAAGCCGATACGGTGAAATGATTTCGCCGCGAGCGTCGCGCCCGCCGGCCAGCCCACCATCATCATCGTGAGCGCAAGACCGGCGACCACCGGAGAGCGGTGCAGCACGCCCTGAACATACATCGGCAGGAAGGTGGTGGAGCCCATCAGGATCATGCCGGACAGCACGGTTGCTGCATTGCACGCGGCAATCGGCCGGCGGCTCCAGAGCGCGAACGAGATCATCGGCTCAGTTGCGCGGCGTTCCTGGAACACGAACAACAGCAGGCACAGCATGAACGCGCCGCCCGCGAGCGATGCCTTGGCGATGTCGTCGTCGCCGGCGTAAGTCAGCGCCATCATCAGCGCGGCGATCGCCGCCATGAACAGCGCCGCGCCCGCGAAGTCGATCGACGGACGCGCATGCCGTTCCGATTCGCGCAGGAACGCGATGAAGCCGGCTGCCGAGGCAAGGCCGATCGGCACGTTCATCCAGAAGATCCACGCCCACGACAGGTTGTGAATGATGAAGCCGCCCACCATCGGCCCGACCACCGCTGAAATGGCCCACACGCTGGCGAGATAACCTTGCACCTTGCCGCGTTCGCGCGCCGGATAGAGGTCGGCGACGATGGTCAGCGTGACCGGCTGGATCGCGCCCGCGCCGACGCCTTGAATCAGGCGGAATACGATCATGGCGGGCATCGACCAGGCGAAGCCGGCCAGCACCGAGCCGAGCAGAAAGATGGCGATGCCGGCAAGCATGACCGGCTTGCGTCCATAGAGATCGGCGAGCTTGCCGAATACCACGGTCATCGCGGTTTGCGTCAGCAGGAACGATGAAAAAACCCAGCTATACAGATGCAGATCGCCGAGTTGCGCGACGATCTGCGGCATGGCGGTGGAAACGATGGTGGCTTCGATGGCGACCATCGCCATTGATGCCATGACTGCGGCAATGACTAAAGGACGCGACGATTGCGGGCTGCGGGACATGGGGCGGGTAGTATTAGGATGTTGGAAGCGTCTGACGGCGTGAAAGGTGGCACACACGCCGCGACGCAAAAGCGCGGCCGCACAAAAGCGGCCGATGTCGAGTATGCACCTTGCGGAGAATGTGCGCTCTGAACGCGTGCAGCGATGGCCAGGCTCAAGTCGCTTTGATTCGGCTTTAAAGCGGCAGCCTGGTACAGCCTTTGCGCGTTCACCGCTACTTTCGCCAAATGGAGGGTCATTATGAGGATCGAATTCACCGGACGCCGTGAAGTGGTGGCAGCGGCGCGCGTCGCCTTCGAAGCCAATGTCGATGGGGCTGACGTCTGGTGCAGCGTGTCGCTGGACGCGTTGAACGACCATTTCGGCAACGCGGGACCATCGGCCCACGATCTGGTCGGTACCTTCGAGGCCAATCGCGCGCGGATTGAAAACGCTACGCGGCGGGTCCTCGAAAAAAACGGGGGACGATCCGTGGAGCTCGAAACCGCGGATTTCAACTGAGGGCTGAGCGGCCCAATTCTTGACTTAGGGGGGCGGTCCGGCATCTGCGCGCCGGGCCTGCTCCAATAGCTTTTCATTCGCAAACCACCTAGGCTTCAAAGCACCCGAACCCAATCCGCAGCACCAGCGGAGCGCGATGGATTCGTCTGACCTCATGTCCTCGCACGCGTGGAGAGCGTCATGAAACCAACTTACCGAGTCTTCGCCGTCATCGTGATCGCGCTCGCAGCATGGTGCGCGCCAGTGCGAAACGCTTTTGCTCAAGCAGCGGACAGCCTCGTGGGGTCGTGGTCGCTTGTCTCGTTGACGGTGGCGAGGAGCGGCAACGAAGTGGAATTGCTCGGTCCGCATCCGCAAGGGCAACTCGTCTTCGGCAGTGATGGGCGCTACGTGCTGCTCGTGCTGAACTCCGACCTGCCGAAGTTCGCTTCAGGGGAGAGGCAGCAAGGCACGGCGGAAGAAAACGCAAAGATCGCTCGCGGCAGCGTCGCGCATTTCGGCACGTATACCGTGGACCCGGCGGCGCGGATTATCGTCTTTCACATTCAAAAGAGTACGTTTCCGAACTGGGACGCGGATGTCCAGCGCCGCCCATTTACGCTCGACGGTGACCGGCTGACATACATCACGCCTGGCGCCTTCGGCTATGGATCGTCGAAAGTCGTGTGGCAACGAATCAAATAGCGCGCCTCGCCTGCAATCACGGTGACAATCTCGGTGGCCTCTACGCGTTGTCGAACTTGTCTTCGGCGGTGGTGTTTGCGGGCATACGATTCGCGCTGCGGTATAGTCGCGCCAACCGATCGCAGACACGCCTTGGACCTTTGCCGCGGACTCGGCAGGCTGAGGCTTTGACTATCCGGAGAATGTCGTGCAGGAAATCATAGAAGGATTCATCCGCTTTCAACGCGAAGTCTTTCCGCAGCAAAGCGCATTGTTCAAACGTTTGTCGATTGCGCAAAGTCCGCGCACGCTGTTCGTGACCTGCTCGGACAGCCGTGTCGTTCCCGAGTTATTGACCCAGGTGGAGCCCGGCGCGTTGTTCGTGATCCGCAACGCGGGCAACATCGTGCCGTCTTACGGCCCGGAGCCAGGCGGCGTGTCGGCCACCGTCGAATACGCGGTGGCGGTACTGGGTGTGCGGGATATCGTGATCTGCGGGCACTCCAATTGCGGGGCGATGACGGCGATCTGCACGTGCAAAAACCTCGATCATCTGCCGGCCGTGGCGGGTTGGCTCCGTCACGCCGACGCGGCGAAAGCGATCAACGCGTCGCGGACTTATGCGTCAGATGCCGAGCGTCTCGACGCCTTGGTCAAAGACAACGTGATGGCTCAACTCGCGAACATTCGCACGCATCCGTCAGTGGCCGTGGGCCTCGCGAACAAAACGCTGCGACTGCATGGCTGGATTTTCAATATCGAAAGCGGCGCAATGCTCGCACTCGATGGGCGCACAGGAGAGTTTCTGCCGTTGGTGGACAACCCTGAAATTTATGTTGTCTAGCCGTGCATGGCGGCCCGCGAAAAGCGGGTGCGGTAAAACCGGAAAACCTCTTCGGCGTTCCGGATAGCCGCCTATACTGCCAGAGCGCCTGGAGCCGACGACACCGCTCCACCGTGTGTTGCAACGCGCGCCGATGACGCCGCTCGATGGCGCGCTACGAGTCAGGCAGCTAGCCGCCTTTCGATGCATTGGATCTTTTTCAAGGAGCCGCCATGTCGACCGAATCCGCGCACATCGATAGTTACCTGTTCGAACCGGTCGCGCTCGGGCCGCTGCAGTTGCCCAATCGCATCGTGATGGCGCCGCTGACGCGCAGTCGCGCGAAGGTGGCCGATGTGCCGAGCGAACTGGCCATCGAGTATTACGCGCAACGTGCAACTGCCGGTCTCATCATCGCCGAGGCGACGCAGATTTCACCGCAAGGCAAGGGCTATGTGTTCACGCCTGGCATTTATGACGATGCCCAGGTGCAGGCGTGGAAACATATTACCGATGCCGTGCATGCGAAGGGCGGCCATATGTACCTGCAGTTGTGGCACGTGGGCCGTATTTCTCATCCGTCGCTGCAGCCGGGTAATGCGTTGCCCGTAGCGCCGTCGGCGATCAAACCCGAAGGCCAGGCCTATACCGACGACGGCTTCGTGCCGCTCGTCACGCCGCGCGCACTTGAAACCTCGGAAATGGCGGGCATCGTCGAGCAATATCGTTTGGCCGCGCAAAACGCGAAGGCCGCCGGTTTCGATGGCGTGGAAATCCACGCGGCAAACGGCTACCTGCTCGACCAGTTTCTGCGCGACAGGACCAATCAACGAACCGATCAATATGGTGGCTCGATTGAAAATCGCGCGCGCCTGTTGCTGGAAGTGGCCGATGCCGTGACGGACGTCTGGGGTGGTGAGCACGTCGGCGTGCGTATTTCTCCGCTCAGCAGCTTCGGCGATATCGCCGACAGCGATCCCGAACCCCTTTTCACCTATGTGGTGAAGCAACTCAATGCCCGCAAGCTCGTCTACCTGCATGTCATCGAAGGCGACACGGGGGGCACGCGTGACGTCGAGGGCGGCTTCGATCTGCAGGTGTTGCGCCAGGCATTCGACGGATTGTTCATGGCAAACAATGGCTATGACAGGGAGCTCGCGCAGAAGACGCTCAAGGCAAAACGGGCAGATCTGATCGCGTTCGGCCGACCTTTTATTTCGAATCCGGATCTGGTCGAGCGGCTCCGGGTCGGCGCACCGCTAAACGAGCCGGATAAGAACACGATGTATGGCGGCGGCGCGGAAGGCTACATCGATTACCCGACGATGGACGAAGACGCGAAGCGCTGAGTGAGCCTGGGCTTCGTCACGCAGCGAACCGCAGGGCTGATTTCGTAATCGGCGCTTCCGCGCACACGCCGCTATGGGCGACGTGTGCGCCTCCTTGCATGGCTTCACCGTGCAGATCAGTCACCCGGGCTATACAGATCGAGCAGCTTGAGCGTCACCCCGTTGGTCCATCCAAAGCCGTCCTGCGGCGGATATTCGCCACCGCCGCCCCCTCCGGTGCCCGCACCTTCCACCACGTACTTTTCGACCAGCTTGTTCTCCGACGCGTAAACGCCTTTCACGTCAGCCAGAAAGCGCGTGCCGATCTGCTGCGCAAGCGCATCCTGGCCATAGCGCTTCAGGCCTTCGATCGCGACCCAGTGCAATGGCGCCCAGCCATTCGGTGCATCCCATTGCTGCGTGGTGTTGTAGGTGGTCGTCGCAAGGCCGCCCGGTTGCAGCAGGACGGACTGCACCTGCTGAGCCGTCTTTTGCGCGCGGTCCGGCCACGCCGCACCGACCCATAACGGAAACACCATCGCCGCAGTCTTGTTGTCGCGCGGCTTCGCAAGCGTCCAGTCGTAATCGCCGTAGTAGCCCTTGGCGTTCCACAAGTACCTGTTGATGCCGAGCGCCCGTTTGGCGGCGCGCTCAGCGAACTCGCCGACACAGCGGAAATCGCGCGTCTCGCCGCAGCCTTTCGCGATGGTGATTTCAAGGTGGAACATGAGGCTGTTCAGATCGACCGGGATGATCGATGTGGTGCGCACCGTCGCGAGTGTCATGTTGTCGCCGAACCAGCGGGAGCTGAAATCCCAGCCGCTCTCGGCGGTCGCCCGCAACTCGCGGTAGACCTCGTTCGGATTGCGGCCCGTTGCCTGCCTGGCGGTCTGAATGTCCTCCAGATAGGACTCGTCACGCGGCGTATCGAGTTCATCCCAGTAGCGGTTGAGCACCGTGCGATCCGGCATCACGACGACGTTGCGGGTTGCCTGACCCGGTTGCGTCGAGGTCTCTCCCTGCATCCAGTACGCATACTCCTTGCGCAGGGCCGGCAAATACTTCTGATAGACGCTGCGGCCTTCCACTTTCGCCGCCAGCGCCACCATGTACGAGAAGAACGGCGGCTGGGAACGGTCGAGGTAGTAGGTGCGATTGCCGTTCGGGATGTGGCCGAACGTATCGATCTCATAGGCGAAGTTGTCGAGCATGTTGTCGACGAGATCTTCGTGCCCCGACTCCTGCAAACCCAGCATCGTGAAGTACGTGTCCCAGTAGTAGCCCTCGCGGAAACGGCCCCCCGGCACCACGTACGGCTTCGGCAACGGGATCAGCGAACTGTTTGCCGGCGCGCTCGTCGTGGTGCGGGTGAGGGCAGGCCATAGCCAGTTGATGTGCTCGCGCAGCGTCTGATTCGCCGGGGGTGTGATGACAGGTTCGCTCGGCGGAGTGAAGTACTGGTTGACGAAGTTCGCCAGCGAAAAACCGGGATTGTTCTTCTGCTGTTCGTACAGTTGCACGATCGCGGCAGGATCGGCGTTCGGCGTTGCGTCGACGAAAGTCTTCTGGTCCGGATAAATCTGCGCGGTTTGCACGGCTATGAAAAGATCGCCGTATAGCTTGTCGGGAGCGGGAGGAAGCGTGCCGCCGACCTGGGTGTCGGCATGACAGACGCCGATGAGACTGGTGAGGAAAACGAAGCTGGAAACGGCGGATGCTTTTCTTAAACTGGCAGCGCCCAGCGGCGGGGCGAATGTCAGACGACGGGCGAGGCCGATGCGGCGCAATTGCGATGACACAATCATGTCTCCTCCTGAGGAATGGACAACAGGATTGGTCTGCCTCACGCCCTCTTTCTTTTCATGTTTGCAGGGGCGCGGGTAGCATCGCACAAAACGGAGGCCGGTTCAAACTATGCGCGAGGAATGCGCCGAGGTGCGCTGCGCAAGCCGCTGGCATTCGACTGCACCAGTCGCTCGGCAGCTTGCGCGCTGCCGAGCGACTAACTAAGCCTTCTTAAGCCTCCTTCAGTTCGACGTCACGAGCGAATCCGACGGCACGATTCTGAGTGCCCCGGGGCCCTGCGCCGCCGGGCTATGCTGGCCGGACCCGCGCCGTGCACATACTCCACCTTGATCGACGCGCGCTGTTTGTTCAGGTTTTTCCAGTCGATCGCGCGGGGCGCAGCAGGCATAATCCGTTTTCCGATTACGCCTCCCTTTCACCGGAGGCGAAACCTAAGCGACGCGCTGCTTCGCGCGTTCCCAGGAAAACCCATGCCGCCCATCACCGCCGTCCGGAATAGAGCCGTGCCGTTGCGCAGCGTCGCGCTGATTCTCGTTTCGATGTTCTGCTTCGCCCTCGTCGATGCTCTGGCGAAATCCGTGGCGCTCGCCTATCCGGCCAATGAAGTGACGTTCTTCCGGATGCTGTTCGGCTTGTTGCCTGCGGTGGCGGTTTGCCTGCGCGGCAAGCCGCTCATCGAGCGTCTCAGGCAGATGGATGTGCGTGGACAGACCTTGCGCGCGCTGACGTTACTCGGCGCGTCAGGGCTGTTCTTTGCAGGGCTGCCCTATGTGCCGCTCAGCGAAGCGGTGGCGATCGTTTACTCGGAGACTTTGCTGGTTATCGTGCTTGCACCGCTGCTTTTGAAGGAAACGCTCAAGCCGCGCGATGCGCTTGCCGCCGCGATCGGTTTTGTCGGCGTGCTGTTCGTGGTGCGTCCGGACGGTTCGCATTCGAGTTGGCTCGGTCCGGTCCTGCTGATTTCGAGCGCGTTTTTCGGTGCTTTGTCGATCATTCAGATCAAGCGGATTCGCGCCACCGACGATTCGGGCACCACGGTGCTGTACTTCACGGTGATCGGCACGATCGTCACCGGGGCATCGCTATATTTCGCGTGGCGCACGCCTTCGATCGAAGCACTCGCAGTGATGGCCTTGCTCGGTGGGTTCGCCACGGCAGGGCAGTTGCTGATGACAATGGCATTTCGACAGGCCGACGCCGGTGCGCTCGCGCCGTATAACTACACGAGCATCGTGTGGGCTGCACTGTTCGGTTACATCGTGTGGGGCGAGACGATCGGCAGCATGTCGTTGTTCGGCATTGCGTTGATTGTCGGCAGCTCGATTGCGGTCGCCGTGCGAGGCAAGCAGACTGAAGGTCCGCTTGTGTAGCTCTGCGCTGCATTCGCCGAATTCAAACGCCGGATTCAAACTCGCATTTATTGCTTCGCAGTTCAAACAATCGTCCTAGGAAAGCCTGGTCAGTAAGCTGGCTTTTTCGGACAACACGCCCTACGCAAGCGGACGAATCGACGTTTGGCGACTATAAATAGTAGATAGCACGCATCCAGCTTGCACTCTTATTCGTGCGTGACTGCGCCGGCCCGAACTCGCGGCCGTTGCGGCGGCGTCGATTGATTCGCTGCGAACCCTCTGATGAATTCGGGCCCGTTTGCGATACGGCAAACGCGCATGTCCACGATTCGAGAGGGAGACGTCATGGTTAGCGAACCCAGGAAGATCGTTCTCACGGGCCTGTTTGTCGGCGCGGTTGCGATCGCGGCTTATATTTCGCAAGCGGACAAAAGCTGGCTGTCAACGGACGAACTCGGCCTGGAGCGTGACAATGCATCTCGCACCACACGTGGCGACACGATAACTGGTTCAGTGAGTTCCGGGCCGGTCGCTGCACACAGCGATTCAGCGGCGGCCATTGCCGGGGACCTCCAGGCGGCGCGCAATAGTCTGCAGCGCAACGATCTTGTTTCCGCGCGGGCGCAACTGGACGCGGTGCGTTCAGCACATCGGGACGACGATCAGGTTCTTGCGCTGCAAAGAGAAGTCGAGGCGCGCGCGAAGCAGACGCAGCACGCGCTGGCCGTTGTGCATGGGAAGAAGCCAACGCAACAAGGGGCGAAATCGGCGCGATCTTCGGCGCCGTCTTCAGGGAAAACAGGCCACTCGCACGAAAGCTACGTAGCGACGCGCGAACACTCGAACCGTGCGTCCTCCAGTGACTCGAAGACCCGGCATGCTCCCGAAACCGCAGTAGCCGCGGTTGGCGCGGGTAGCCTGTCGAGCGGGAGAACGAGTGGCGTTGGCGCACCTGCTGCTGCGAACTCGTCATCCTCTGTTCCGGCCGAGGCGAAGGTACTCTCCAACGTAATCAACGCGCCTGCCGTGTCAGCGCCGATACGGCTGATACAGCCAACAGAGCCAACAGAGCCAACAGAGCCGACATCAGCGCCACCAGGCCCACTAACCCCACAAGCCCCACAAGCCCAGCTAACCCCGCAAGCGATACCGGCGCCATCGCCACCTCAGATCGCGCCCGCCGCCAGCACGCTGTTGAAATCCGGGAGCGGGCCAAAAACCCGCGCGCAGGTACGCGCGGAGATCGCCCGCGCCCGCGCCGACGGCAGCCTGCCCACGTTCGGCAATCCGGACCCGGCGGGCCCCGGCGGCGCACCGAGCATGACTGGCGCACCGCGTCCGTGACGCGGCTCAGCGCGCTGGTTAACGCAGCGATGCAGCGAGCCGGGCAGAACTGGGTTTGTCCGTGCAATGCGATTTTTCGGCGGCTTTTAAAACTAACAATGACTATTTTCAATTTCCGAAATAATCGCCTGAATGAGTTTGTTTATCTGGCAAGATATTCCAATTTATTTCAATTGAAATTAATTGGAATATAAATCGCCCGGGATGCGTTGTTGGAAGAGATTCGCCATGCTATTTTGCGCCGGCTTGATTCTCCGGGAGAGGCATTAAATCAGGCACTTGGGGCATGCTCGCGAGAGGAGCATGCCCCATTTAATTTCTGGCGGCAGACCGGCTGTTACGTGAAATGATCGGCAATCTGAAAAATCATTTACGTCGCATAAACACAACGCTGTAATTAACTGAAAAACAGTCTTGCGATTAGTGAGATATTCTCGGCCGCTCGATAGCATCCGCTATTCGAATCAGGAGAGAAATCCATGAATAAATTCGTATTGTCGGGCCTCTCGCTCGCACTCATCGGCGCCGCGGGTGCCGCCCACGCACAAAGCTCGGTCACGCTGTACGGCCTGATCGATACGGGTCTGACCTACACCAGCAATTCGGGCGGCAGCAGCAATTTTCAGCAAGCCAGCGGCGTCCTGAACGGCGACCGTTGGGGCCTGCGCGGTTCGGAAGATCTGGGCAACGGCCTGAAGGCGATCTTCGTGCTGGAAAACGGCTTCAATCTGTCGACCGGCAAGCTGGGGCAGAACAACCGTGAGTTCGGCCGTCAGGCCTTCGTCGGTCTGTCGAGCGACCAGTTCGGCTCGGTCACGCTGGGTCGCCAGTACGACAGCGTGGTCGACTATCTCGCCCCGCTCGCGCTGAACGGCACGCAATACGGCGGCACACTCGCATCGCACCCGTACGACAACGACAACCTGAACAACTCCGTGCGTATCAACAACTCGGTCAAGTTCCAGAGTGTCGACTACGGCGGCTTAAAGTTCGGTGCGTTGTACGGCTTCTCGAATGCAGCGGGCAGCTTCGCGGACAGCCGCGCCTACAGCGTCGGCGCATCGTACGCATTCGGCGGCCTGAAGTTCGCTGCGGGCTACCTGCAACTCAACGGCGGCGGCTCGACGACCAACACGAGCGGTGCCGTGGCAAGCGGCGACTCCACGTTCAACGCGGGCCTTCAGCGCACCTATGGCGCTGGCGTGAACTACGCGTTCGGCGCGGCCAACGTCGGCCTTGTGTTCACGCAGACGCAACTGAGCAACGCAACGTCGATCGGATCTTCGGCCTCGGGCACGACGAGCGGCTTCGCGCTGACCAGCGGCAGCGCGCGCTTCACGAACTATGAAGTGAACGCACGTTACGCATTCACGCCGGCATGGACGGTGTCGGGCGCATACACGTACACCGATGCACGTCTGAACGGCGCGAGTCCGAAGTACCAGCAGATCACGTTGCAGACCGACTATGCCTTGTCCAAGCGTACCGATGTGTATGTTGAAGCGGCATACCAGCACGTCGGCAGCGTGGGGGACTCGGGCATCACGGCGGATATCGTCGGCGTGAGCCGCTCGGCGACCGATTCGCAGGTGGTCGGCACGGTGGGTATCCGTCACCGCTTCTGAGCGGCTGGTGTAGGCAGTAAGCTGTAAAGAAAGCCCGCATTTCGCGGGCTTTCCTGTTTGCCGTAGAGCAGTGAGCGCTGCAACCATGAAGGTCTCCGGCGCGCTAAACGAGAATCGCGCTCATTGTGTACCATGCAGATTGCTTCGTGCGCGCCGTGCGCTTCATGCTCGCTTCGTGCCTTGGCCCTTGCTGGTTTGCCGTGAACAGCGCTATCGAATCCGAAGCGCCTGTTATCCCCACCCCCTGTGCCGGATGAACTGACATGCAGATAGAGCCGTTTCAGATTGCCGTGCCTGACGCTGACATAGACGATCTGCGCCGGCGGATTCACGCGACACGTTGGGCACCGGCGACGCCGTCCCCTGCCTGGCAGCAGGGCGCCGATTCTGCCTGGCTGCGCGAACTCGCGCAGTACTGGGTCGACCGTTTCGATTGGCGCGAGGCGGAGCGCAGATTGAATCTGCAACCGCAATTTCTCGCCGAGGTCGACGGTCAGCGCGTGCACTTCGTGCATCGGCGCGGGGTCGGCCCGGCGTCTTATCCGCTCGTGATTACGCATGGCTGGCCGGGATCGTTTTTCGAGTTCCACGCACTGCTCGACCGGTTATGCGATCCGGGCGCATTCGGCTGTGATCCCGCCGATGCATTCGACGTCGTCGTTCCATCGCTGCCCGGTTTTGCGTTCTCGCAGGCTCCCGTAGAGCCCGGTACTTCCGCGTTTCAGGTGGCGGATTTGTGGGCTTCACTGATGCGTGGCCTCGGTTACGAGCGCTTTGGCGCCCAAGGCGGCGATCTGGGCGCCGGCGTCTCGATCGCACTCGCGGCGCGGCATCATGAGCATGTCGACGGCATTCATCTCAACTTTCTGCCGAGCTCATACGAGCCCGCGAGCGGTACCGCGCAGACACCGCTTACGCCCGCGGAGGAAGCCTATCTGCGGGAGAAGACTGAATGGGCCGCGCTGGAAGGCGGCTACGCCCATATGCACACCACGAAACCGCAAACCGTTGCGGCGTCGCTGAACGATTCGCCGGTGGGGCTCGCTGCATGGATCGGTGAGAAGTTTCGCGCGTGGAGCGATTGCGACGGCGACATCGAGCGGGTGTTTTCGAAAGACGAGTTGCTCACCAACATTTCGCTCTACTGGTACACGCAGAGTATTGGAACGGCGATGCAGATGTATTGGGAAAACCGTCTGCAGCCGATGCGCTTCGCCGAGGGGCAACGCGTCGTGCCGCCGGTCGGATTCGCCCAATTCCCAAAGGAGATCAATCACCCACCGCGCACGTGGCTCGAGCGAACCTTCAACGTCGTGCAATGGACCGACATGCCGAGCGGCGGGCATTTCGCTGCAATGGAAAAACCTGATTTGCTCGCTGCCGAGATTCGCAAGTTTTTCAGGAAGTTGCGGCGCGAGGTGCGTTGACGCCACTGTGGCGGCGCACAAGACGCCAGTTCGATAGCGACTCCGATGCGCCGCGCGGTGCGCTTGCGGATTCAATCATCAAATAAGGTCAGGACGCACCACGGCGACCATGCAGCCGCGTATGATCGACCGTCGTTGTCGCATCCGGTTTTTCGTCAGCCGACGTCTGCAACACCGCCGACTCGCCAAAACCCGATGCATCATGAAATGGCAGCTCCCGGTACGCGCCTGATTCGCGAGGACAGGCATCCGCGGCCATGGAGCAACAAGAACAATGCCGCGACGATGGGCCTGACCGCAACAGGTTTCAGAGCAGGCTCGGCGGGAAAACAAAAAAACAATGCAGAAAATGAAGGCCATCAAGCGGCGTGTCATCTACTTCACGCGCGATCCTTCGCCGGATCTATTGGCGAGTTTCGAGGAGCGCGATTGGGAGGTCGAAGTCATCGGCTCGGTTCGTGACGTACGCCAGGCCGTGGATGATGGCTCGCTGGCGGCCGGGCTGGCCGATCTGTCGAGCGTGTTCGATCCCTGTGACATTGCCGCGCTGGAAGCTTGCCTCGCGATGCCAAACATCGGCTGGGTCGCGATGACCGCCGCGCCGGAACTCGATGACGCCGCCATACGCAGGCTGGTGCGCGACTACTGCTTCGATTACGTGACACTCCCCGCTGCGAACGTCAGGATTGTCGATACGGTAGGCCATGCCTGCGGCATGATCTCGCTCGGCGAGCCGGCGTTCGTCGATACGTCCTCGGCAGAAGACGAGATGATCGGCACCTGCGATGCCATGCTCGCGTTATTCCGCTCGATCCGCAAAGTGGCCGCCACCGACGCGCCCGTTTTTGTCTCCGGTGAATCCGGTACGGGCAAGGAGCTGACGGCAGCGGCGATTCACGCGCACTCGCCGCGTCGCAACGCGCCGTTCGTCGCCATCAACTGTGGTGCGATTCCGCCGCATCTGTTGCAGTCCGAGTTGTTCGGCTACGAGCGCGGCGCCTTTACCGGCGCGAATCAACGCAGAATAGGGCGCGTCGAAGCCGCGCACGGCGGCACCGTGTTTCTCGATGAAATCGGCGATCTGCCGTTCGAGAGTCAGGCGAGCCTGCTGCGCTTTCTGCAGGAAAGCACCATCGACCGCCTGGGCGGCAACGGTTCGATCGATGTCGACGTGCGCATCATCTTCGCCACGCACGTCGATATGGAGGCCGCGATCGAACACGGGCGCTTTCGTGCTGACCTGTATCACCGCTTGTGCGTGCTGAGAATCGACGAGCCGCCGCTTCGCGCGCGCGGCAAGGACATCGAACTGCTCGCGCTGTACACACTGGATCGCTACAGGAAAGATGCGAGCCGCCGGCTCTACGGTTTTTCTCCCGACGCGATCGCGGCGATGCATCAATACGACTGGCCCGGCAATGTCCGGGAACTGATCAACCGGGTTCGTCGCGCCATTGTGATGTCGGAGGGGCGCACGATTACCGCGGACGATCTCGAACTGTCGGGTTACGTCGCGACCGCGCCCCTGACGCTTGCGCAGGCACGCGAGACAGCGGAGCGGCAGGCCATCGAACTCGCGCTGCTGCGCCATCGTGGGCGGCTCGGCGACGCCGCGCGCGAACTCAGCATTTCACGCGCGACGCTGTACCGTTTGCTGGGCGCGCGTGGCATGCGGTATGGGGAAGACAGCGCCGCCGAAATGTGACACTTGAGGCGAAGATCGTGTGCGGCAGTCAGGTAACCTGTTCACTCGAATCGCGAGCGCCCATTCGGCACTGCGCCGCGCGCGCCGCCAACGCGCGCGGCGTCGTTCACATTTTCACGTCGATGCGCCCATAGACCCCATCCGCTTCGTCGTTAGGCCCCGCAGCAAAAAACAGCGTGTTGGTCGGCTGATTATCGAGTCCGTTGCCGAACGCGATACCCCAGAGCCCCTGTTGCACGAACGTGGTTCCGTTCGACAGGTTGACGGTGCCGAGGGATTGCCCGCTTGCCGGATCGAAAGCGTTGATCGTGCCGTCGCCGAAATTGCCGATCAGTATGTCGCCGCTGAAGCGGCCGAAGTTGCCCGGCGCCTGTGCGACGCCCCACGGTGCGTTCAGCGGGCCAGCCGATGCGAAGCGCTGCAGTAGCTTGCCGCCCGTATCGAATACGTCGACGAAGCCGAGCCCAGGGCCGTCTAAGTTGTCATGCGCGACTGCGTTCTGTTTGGCGTAGGTCACGAAGAGTTTTCCGCCAATTGCCTGTATGCCGAACGGCGCAAAGCCTACCGGCAGCGCAGCGTCCTGAAAGTTGCCGGACATGGCGACCTTCGCGAAGTTCTTGTCGAACACGTCGATCTTGTTGTTGTGAAAGTCGGTGGCATAGAGGAAGTTCGCCGTGCCATTGCTGGCGAGGGCGAGCCCCTTGTAGACCGCGCCACCACTGCCGTCGTCGAACATGACGATCGCGTTCGTGGGCGCGACCGCGGGCGCCCATGCGGTGATCGTGCCGCCTTCGCCGGAAAAGATAAACACGCCTACGCCGGACTTGCCACCCTGACTGACCGTGAAATCCGTCGTGCCGTTGAATACGATGCCGGTCGGATTCGCTGGGCCGCTGGTTCCGTTCGGAATGCTGACGACCAGGGATTGCGGCACGCCGTTGCCATCGTAGAGCGTGGCGACTGAGGTTCCGTTGTCGGCGACCCAGACGACACCCTTCGGATTGAACGCAATGCCCCATCCATTTTTCAGATTGGCGTCGGTGTGCGGCGCGGAAACCGCGCCATCGGAGACCAGCGTGGTCGCAGTAAATGATTGCGTATTGATCGACCCCGAACCGCCCCCGCACGCGACAAGACCCGTCAACGCCACGCCGCTCACCACGGCGCTCAACACTGTAAGCACAGACTTCATGACCGCACCTCTCTCAGGACCGATGGTTGTTGCGGTTATTGAACGTGCTGGGTGGCGGGTTTATTCCTTTGGCGGTTGAAAAATTTGATTTGATCTGAGGCGACGGCCCGGGTGCCCGTCGATCAGATCGTGCCGAACAGTGCCCGAGGACGATCCTTCAGCGTGCCCGTCAACAGCCGTAACGCACTCACGAGTTGATCGCGGCTCGTCGCGCAGGCGAGGTTGATCCGCACGCCATGTTCGATCTCCGACCTGTCCACCGCAAACGCCGAAGAAGGCATCACCACGACACCACGCGCCTTCGCATTCGCAGCAAAATCATCGGCACGCCACGGCGGCGGTAACTTAAGCCACACGAACATGCACGCTGGGTCGGTCTGCAGCAATTCCTGCGGCAGCAACTCGCGAGCCAGGTCCTGTCGCGCGCGAATTTCGGCAAGCTGCGCGTCCATGATGTGGCGCGCCGTACCATCCTCGATCCAGATCGAAGCGATCAGCATCGACATCGGCGCGGGCATCCACGCGGTGGTGCGCACCGCCTCGGCACACAGCGCGGAACTGTCCGGCGGACTCAGCAGGTAGCCGAGCCGCAAGCCGGGCGCGAGAATCTTCGAGGTCGCCGCGAGGTGGAACGTCAGTTCCGGACACAGGCTCGCAATGGTCGGCAGCCGCTGCGAAACCAGCGGCCCGTAAACGTCGTCTTCGATGATCGCTACACCGTGCCGGCGGGCAATGTCGACGAGCGCCATGCGGCGCTCGAGACTCATCGTCGTCACGGTCGGGTTCTGCAGATTCGGTACGGTGAAAATCGCCTTCACCGGCATACGGCGGCAGGCATGCTCCACCTCGTCGGTCAGCAAGCCCTCGCGGTCGCTTGGAATGCCGACGATCTCGAACTGGAACACTGGAGCCAGTGCTTTCAACCCGTAGTAGGTGAGTTGATCGGCGAGGATTACGCCGTCGGTGCCGATCAGGCTGTTCAGCACCGCATACAAGCCGTGCTGCGCACCGCTCGTGACCACCACGTGATCGGGCGCCGGTGTGAAGCCCGGCGCGGCCATCCAGCGGGCGCCGGCGGCGCGCGCCCAGGCGGGACCTTGCGGCGGCTGGTACTCCTGCAATTGCGGATAACGCGGATCGCGCGGCAATTCTGCCAGCGTGCGTGCGAGGCAGTTCAGGAATTCGCCGGTGGCCGGCCGGTTGACGGTCAGGTCGATCGCCGCGTTGCTGGCCGGCGGCGCAGGGTCGACGCTCGGCATGGCGCCGCCGGTGACGAGCGAGCCGCGCCGTTTGCTGCCGATCACCAACCCGCGCAACTGCAATTCCTTGTACGCGCGGGAGACCGTCGACACATTGATGCCCAGTTCGGTAGCCAGTTGCCGCTGCGGCGGCAGGCGGCTGCCCGGCGGATAGACGCCGCTGCGAATCTCGTTCTCGATCGAGCTGGACACCTCGACATAGGTGGAACGCTTCGTCTGCGCCGGCGCCCCGTTGGCCCCACGCGCTGTGTCTTTGCCAGAAGCCATAAGAACTGATGTCTCCATACAAAATCGACTTTGTCCGCGATTGTGCGGAATTTTGCCGATTCTATACCAGACAAGCGCCGCCGCAACGCCTAAAAACGGCGCTCCAGAACGGTTGGCGTCCGGTGCGCCCGTGTTTGCAAGGACTGCGCCATAGGCCATCCAGGGAAAATGCCAGGGCCACACAATGTGAGTTTTAATTGCACACAAAAAAATATTGTGTGATTCTGATTGCCAGAGTTTGTCTGGTGGCGTGCGTGCCATGGCGTCGCCGGGCAGTGTCCTGATTCTGTCCGCAGGAGTTTCCAGATGAGTTTTCCGCAGTCTCCTCCAGCCTCATCCGCGCCGAAGCCTGGCGCGCTGGCGAGTGAGCGGCATGTCACGATGCACGCGCTCTCGGGCGACGGCTGCGAAATGCAAGGACGCGAGTGATGCCGGAGATTGCCATCATCGGTGCGGGATTCATCGGCCTCGCGAGCGCTGCGGCGCTGATGCGCGACGGCCATCGAGTCACGCTGTTCGATCCGGCCGGCGTGGGGCAGGGTGCGTCCTTCGGCAACGCGGGGACCTTCGCGCACTATGCGTGCATTCCGGTCAACAACCCGTCCGTGTTTCGCGATTTGCCGCGCTTTCTGTTATCGAACGACAGCCCGTTCAGATTGCGTTGGGGTTACCTGCCGCACCTCGCCCCGTGGCTCGCGCGTTTCATGATGAGCTCGCTGCCGCGGCGCTATGAGGCGAGCGCCACGGCACTCGCCGCGTTGCTCGATCAGGCGCAGGACGGATATGCGCCGCTGCTTGCAGACGCGGAACTGGCGCGTTTCGTCCGGCCCCGCGAATGTCTCTATCTGTACTCGAACGCAGCTTCGTTCGATGCCGCGCGTCCTGCACTCGATCTGCGCCGCCAGTTAGGCGTTGCCTTCGACGTGCTGGGCGGCAGCGACATCCGTGCGCTCGAACCGTCGCTCGCGCCGATATTCGAGCGCGGCGTATTGTTCAGTAACAGTTGGCATTTCTCAAATCCACATGGCTTTCTGCAGACGCTTTATCTGCAGCTTGCCGACCAGGGGCTGACACTGCAGCGCTCGACCGTCGACGCAGTGCAGCCTGCGGCTGACGGCGCGAGCGTGACGATCGAAGGCGCCGCGCGCCGCTTCAGTCACGTTGTGATCGCCACTGGCGCGCGCTCCGCCCAATTCGCCAAACAATGCGGCGACGCGGTTCCGCTCGACACGGAGCGCGGCTATCACGTCCGCTTTCCCGGCGCGCAACAACTGGTTTCGCGACCGGTCGGCTGGGCCGAGCGCGGCTTTTACATGACGCCGATGAGCGACGGCCTGCGCGTCGCCGGCACGGTCGAACTGGCGGGTTTTGGCGACACGCGCAACCGCTCGCTGATCGATCTGTTGACGTTTTCTTCGAAACGCGCGTTACCCGCGCTCGATAGGCCGGATAGCAGTTGGCTCGGGTTTCGTCCGACATTGCCGGACGGTGTGCCGGTGCTCGGACGCTCGCGTGTGAGCGAACGGGTGATCTACGCATTCGGCCACCAGCATCTCGGACTGACGTTAGCGGGGGTGAGCGGGCGCATCGTCGCCGATCTGATCGCGCAGCGTGCGCCGCCGCTCGATCTCGCGCCTTACTCGGCCACGCGTTTTTGACTTTCGTAGAGGTTTTGAGCGCACCGATTTTCCTGTTTCACGACTAGCACCGCAGGACGGATTCGACGCGTCGCGCATCGGATCGGCCAACCTACACATCGCGCGACGTTACATCTCGCAAGGAGCGCATCATGAATCGCCGCAATTGGCTGTTGAGTGCCACAGTTTGTGCACTCGTCACGTATCTACCGTCTGCGTGGGCGGCCGATCCTGAAGTCGTCAAGATCGGTTTCGTCGGACCGTTGACCGGACCGGTCGCGCGAGTCGGTAAAGATTTGCAGTACGGCGCGCAGCTCGCGCTCGATGAAGAGAACGCGAAACATCCGGTGATCGGCGGAAAACCGGTCAAATTCGTGCTCGATGTGCAGGACGATCAGGCGGACCCGCGCGTGGCGATTCAGGTCGCGCAGAAACTGGTCGACGACGGCGTAGTCGGTGTGATCGGCCATTACAACTCGGGATGCAGCATTCCGGCGTCGACGGTCTATCACCAGGCGAACGTTGCGATGATCACGCCGGGCTCCACCAATCCGCAACTCACCAAACAAGGCTACAAGAACGTGTTCCGCACCATGGGGCACGACGGCATTGGCGGTGTCGTGGCGGGGCATTTCGTGGTGGAGCAGATGAAGGCGAAGCGCATCGGCATCATCGATGACCGTACGGCATTCGGGCAAGGGCTCGCGGATGCGTTCGAAAAGGGCGCTAAGGAAGCGAATGGCAATATCGTCGATCGTGAGTTCACGAATGACAAGGCCGTGGATTTTCGCGCCATTCTGACGACGCTCAAGAGCAAGAACGTCGATCTGATTTTCTTCGGCGGTCTGGATGAACAGGGCGCGATGCTGGTCAAGCAGATGCGCTCGCTCGGCATGCAAGCGCAACTGTTCGGCGCGGGTGCGCTGAAGAGCAATGCGTTCCTGCAGATCGCCGGCACGGCAGGTGACGGTACTCAGGATCTCGAGCCGGGTCCGGCGCTCGACAAGCTGCCTGCCGCGCAGGAGTTCGGCAAGCGCTACAAGGCGCGTTTCAATCAGGATGTCGAACTGTACGCACCGTTTGCGTACGACGCCGCGCTCGCCATGATCAAGGCGATTCACGAGGCCGACTCGCTCGATCGCGCGAAGATCGTCGACAGCCTGTCGAAAGTGAAGGTTACCGGTGTAACCGGCAACATCACCTTTGACCCGTATGGCGATCTGATCAAGCCGCCGTACACGCTGTTTCAGGTCCAGCAAGGACAATGGAAGAGCATCAAGACAGTGGGCGGCAGCGGAGCATAGTTCTCTGCGTGAAGCTGCCGGCGGTTCTACGGTTATGAGGGCGGGAAAAATCCGTGATACCGGGAATTGCCGGCAGCGGTGGGTTCAGCGAGGTGACCGGTGGCGCCCACCGACAGAAGCGTTTCCAGGGTTCCCGCCCGATTCGACACAAATGTCCACTGCGCGGCTGCGTCTTGCGATTCCGGCGTCGCGTGAACATGGCGCAGGGCAGTCAGCAGCGCCTCGCTATCCGGCGAAATCATGACAAAGCCTTCGTTCGCGAGCGCGGCATGGTTCAGTCCCAGTTCGAGGCATACCTGCATGCGCAGCGGTGCCTCGAGCTGATTCGCGCGACGCGACTGCTCGACGCGTTCGACGGTCGTAGCATCGACAAGGATTCCGTGTCTTTGCAGCGGCGTCTTCTGCCACGCATCTGAAGGGCACGCCTTGTTTTCCGGTGCCAGCACGACGAAAGGATTGATTTCAGCGGGATAGATCCGGCACACCAGCGGTCTTTGTTCGTAGATTCCGCAGCGCATGTCGGCGCCCAGATTGGGGCAGGCTCCATCGAACGCCGCGGCGAGAACGATCGAGATACGGACAGGCAGGCTTCCGCTCATTGCAGGCGAAGAACGCGCCCGTTTGTACTCAGCTTGCGCATTGCCCGGCTCGGGCTCGACGGGCCACGGTATGGCCTCGCAGATGAGTTCCATGTGGCCGCCGCGCTCCAGCCAGGTGATAGCCTCGGCAATCGTCAGTGCCAGGCGCAAATCGTGGCAGCATTTGCCGCATGCAGTGCATTCGAAATTGATGTCGTTCACGCTAAATTCCTCGTCGCAAGAGTCTACTCGGGTCTTAGTCGAGGCGGAGGAAAGATTCTGACTGTGAATCCGATAAATTTTTGCTGTGGACTCGCCGCGCTGCCCAAGGTCTCTGCCTGGCGGCGGTTTGCGCCTGTACGCTTGATCTCTTTTCGTTCATGCGGCGCATGGCGTCGCCGGCCAGCCGAGGCACAATAGAAACCGATCGTCGTCCGATGACCTACAGTCGGATGGCAGGTTCATTTCTAGAAGCTTTCGATGCGAGGCCGACAGCATGACTGCATCCATCACGCTGGTCCTGTTCGACATGGAGGGCGTCCTGTCCCACTACGACCGTTCGGCGCGGGTCGATCGTCTGGCGGCAATTTCCGGGCAGACGCCTGAGGCTGTACGGCACGCGATCTGGGGTTCCGGGCTCGAAGCTCGTGCCGACGCGGGGCAGATCAGCGACGGCGACTATCTGGCCGCGCTCGGCGAACTGCTGAATTATCCCGTCAGTCGGGAAGACTGGCTGAGCGCGCGCCACGCATCGATCACGCCGAATAAAGAAGTGCTCGCGCTCGCCGAACGCATTGCCGAACATCGCCGGATCGCCGTGCTCACCAACAACTGCCGTTTGCTCACCGACCATATCGGCTTTCTGAATCCATCCGTCGCGCAACTGTTCGGTCCGCACGTCTATGCGTCCGCCGCGTTCGGCGCAGCGAAGCCGGCCGCTCAAACCTATCTTCGCTGCGTGGAGCAACTCGGTGTTCCAGCGGCCGAAACGCTCTTCGTCGACGATACGGATGCCAACGTGGCCGGCGCACGCGACGCCGGCCTGCAGGGATACAAGTTTGTCAGTGCAGAAGCGTTGTCGGCGGAGCTGGTGCGTTGCGGATTGATCGGGGCGACGTGAGGCGGCCGGGATGCGCGGTTAACCGTACTGCTAGCCGTTGAGGTCCGGATTATTCTGCGCGAGTTCGTGAACCCACTCGCTAAATACCCGCACGCACATGCTCAGGCGACGATGCGGATACAGCAAGGAAAGAGGCAGAGGCGGGCATGGGTAGGCGCGCAGGATTTCGCGCAACGCGCCGGCCTGGATCGCTTTTGCGACCATGAAGCGCGGAACCTGAATCATCCCCAATCCTTCGATTGCGGACATCACATACACCAGTCCTTCGTTGACCGCGAGTATGCCGTCCAGTGGTTTTCTGACCCGCGCTCCGTCCACTTCAACCTCTAATGGATAGGTACGCCCCGTGCGCGCGGAAAAGTAATTGACGGCCCGATGGCGGTCGAGGTCGTCGGGCGTGGCGGGTTCGCCCATCTGCTCGAGATACGCCGGCGCGGCGCAGATGCTCATGCGGACACTGCCGATCGGCCGCGCGACGAGATTCGAATCGTCGAGCACGCCGATCCGGATCACGCAATCGACGCCTTCCTGCATGAGATCGACGTTGCGGTCGCCCAGTCCCAGCTTCACGGTGATGTCCGGGAAGCGCGCATAGAAATCGCGCATGGCGGGCAGCAGCACGTTAGCGGCAAAAGTGGCGGACGTATCCACCCGAATCGTGCCGCGCGGGTTCAACCGCTTGTTCGACAACGCGGACTCGGCGTCGGAGACCTCGGCCAGAATGCGCGTGCAGTATTCATAGTAGAGCGCGCCGTCGTCGGTGACCTGCACGCTGCGCGTGGTGCGATTCAGCAGGCGTACCCCCAGATGGCTCTCCAGATTCTGCACGAGCGTCGACACCGACGCGCGCGGCATCTCCAGCGAATCGGCCGCCTTCGAAAAGCTCGATGCATCGACGACACGCTTGAACACTGCCATGCCTTGAAGAAGGTCCATACCGGCTTGTCCTCTCGAATGTGACCGATCCGCAGTCTAGAACGGACTGGCGATGGGCCGCAAACAGGAGTGCGCGCGCCGTGGCTCGCTCACAAAAAATCTTGACACCGTTCGTTCACTGCCTATAGTTCACCATATGGCAAAGTCTCCAGTCAGTCAACTCGATCGTACGTTTTCCGCCCTCGTGGACCCGACACGCCGGGCCATCCTCGCTCGCCTTGAGCGGGAGCCCGGCCTGTCGATTACGGAAATCGCGCGGCCACTGCCGCTCAAGCTTCCGGCGGTCATGAAGCACCTCGACGTGCTGAGCGACGCGGGTCTGGTGGCGCGTACCAAGAGCGGACGGACCGTTTCGGTCGATCTGGTCGCAGGGCCGATGGAGGAGGCGATGGCATGGTTGAGGCGCTATGAGCGCTTCTGGTCCGCGAGCCTCGACCGGCTTGCCGATTTTGTGGAGGGACACGAGGAATGACCCAGGAAAAGCCGAGCCTGACTATCGTGCGGCGCATCAAAGCCCCGCCAGCCCGAGTTTATGCAGCGTGGACGATATCCGAACTGATGGCGCGCTGGTGGGGGCCTGACGCGGGGCCAGTGCTCAGCGCCGAAGCCGATCCGCGCGTGGGCGGCCAATTTCGCGTGGTGTTCCAGACACTGGACGGCAAAACGCACGACTGCCGCGGCGAATACCTGGAAGTCGAAACGGACCGCAAGCTCGTCTTTACGTGGGAGTGGGTCACCACCCCCGAGTGGCGCTCGCTCGTCACCATCAGGCTGCGCCCCATTGAAGACGGAACCGAGCTCACTCTCACGCACGCGCAGTTCTTCGACGAGGCCGAACGCGACGCTCATCAGACCGGCTGGAGCCCCGCATTGGATAAGCTCGACGCGTTCGTGGCGCAACCGGAAGACGAAGACAACTGACGCTGACGCGCATCGGAAACGAACTCAACTCATACCGAGGTTGAATATGAAGCTCTATTACGCTGAAACACTGGCTCCACGGAAAACCTGTGCAGTAGCGAAATATTTAGGCTTGCCGATTGACTATGCCTTGGTCGATCTGACGAAGGGCGAGCAGAGCAAGCCGGGCTATCTGGCGATCAATCCGAATGGCAAGGTGCCGTGCCTCGTCGACGGCGAGCGAATCATCTGGGAAGCGGACGCGATCATCAGCCATTTCGCGCAGCGTGCAGAGTCCGACCTCTGGCCGCGTGATGACCGGCAGATCGATGTCCTGCGCTGGTTCAGCTGGAACAGCCACCATTTTTATCCGCACGCCGGCGCGCTTTACTTCGAGTCCATCATCAAGCCGATGTTTGCACTCGGCGGACCCGACTCGTCGAAAGTCGCTGAAGAGCAGGGCATGTTTCGCAAGTCTGCCCGCGTGCTCAACCAGCAACTCAAAGGTCGCAAATGGCTGCTCGGAGACGGCCTGAGCGTCGCGGATTTTTCCGTTGCCATCGCGCTGCCTTATGCGAAAAAAGCCGCCATGCCGCTCGATGAGTTTCCGGAAATACAGCGCTGGCACGATCAGCTGAACACCATCGAAGCATGGCGCAATCCGTTTCCGGTGCGCTCGGAGACTTCCGGCACTTCCGCTGCGAACGCTGCGCTCCACGCCTGAAGGCACGACCATGTGCTGCGCGATCGTTGCACTCGCCATGACTTTGCTCGCCAGTTGGCGTAGCGTGTCGGGCACGCTGATCGGCCGTGCCGGGCGTCTGCGCCGAATCGCGATCGTGTTGATCGCGATCGGCGCTGCCGCCGGCTCCGCGTTGGCGGCCGATCAATTCGCCGATGTCCGCGGCGGACAGTCGTCGTTCTATGCGCGCCTGAGTGCGATGCCGATTTGCGGCCACTTCATTCGTTAATGGTTTATTTTCTTTCGTGGACTCAACAGCTAGCTAATTTTAAAAACATTGTCTGTCGCCACGTCTAATAGCACACTCCGCACTGCAATAAAATAAAGTTTCTCGTAGAAATGTGCGCGTATCCCGCCTTTAGAGTATTAACTCTGCCGATTACTTCATCCATTCTATTTGCATACGTAGTGCACTCATTCAGGAAAGATTGTGAAAGGAAGTTGACACGAGAACGTTTGCCAATCTAGGCTACGCACTGTCGCTAAAACTGACCCGGTTCCTGTCCACCTGCTCGGAGACGCAGGCGAGCCGCCGCTTTGTCCGTCAGTCAGGCGATCGCATGAAACTGCAGAAAAACGGCTCACGTCGCCTTTCTGAAAGTATTGTAATTATTAAAAAGTGCAATCCGAAAATCAGCCACAAGTGCTGAGGCAGTAACACGCCCATATATTCTCGCTAGCAATCCGGCGCTAATGCGGGAGACCTTTTTTGCTGAAAAAACAGAGAAACACAGCTTAAGCACTCATCGCACTTTCTTTATGCCGATTTTGTCAGTCGAGGATTAACTATGCGTATAAATTTCCGATTGCAGATACAGTGCCTGGCGTTCGCCGGAATAATGGTCCTGGCGGGCTGCGGCGGTTCAGACAGCTCGTCGACGCTCTCGAGCAAGTCCGCCCAGGCGCCGGCCGCCGCCTCCGATGTGGCGCTTGCGCCGCCCACTGCGCCGATCGTTGCGGACGCATCGATCAACAAGAGCGTGCCGCCGGTCGAATTGCCCGATACGGTCACACCGATCAACTACAAGCTGTGGTTCCGGCCGAACCCGGCGCTCTCTTCATTCGACGGCCGCGCGGACGTCCAGATCAAGGTGCTGAAGGCCGTCAACGCGATCACGATTGCCGGGCATCGCGTCAAGTTCACGAACGGCACGATCACGCTGCAGCCAGGCAACATCCAACTGATCGCCACGCCGCAGGATGACGGCGATTTCTACCAGCTTCGGTCCGTGAGCGGGCAGATCGCGGCCGGCAACTACTCGCTGCACATGGAGTGGAGCGGCATCATCAACTTCAAGACCTACGACGATCCGGTCGCCAAAACTGGCGGCAGTTGCGGCAACGATCCCTATCCGGGTTGTTCCGCGGCGGAGGGTGTGTTCCGCGTCGACCTGAAGTCGACCGATGGCACGACGAGCGGCGCGATTCTCACGCAAGGCGAATCGAACCTCGCGCGGCAATGGTTCCCGGGTTGGGACGAACCGGCTTTCCGGCCCACCTACGAGGTGAGTGCGGAAGTCCCGCAGAACTGGAACGTCGTCTCGAACGCGGCGGAAAAGCCGGCCGTGAATGTGGACAGCGGCTACAAACTGGTGTCGTTCGAAAAGACGCCGCCGATGCCTTCGTATCTGCTCTTCTTCGGTGGTGGCCAGTTCGACATTCTCGAAGACGACTTCTCGAGCCCGCTGCCTGACCATAAGGGTCTCCATCTGCGCATCTTCACGCCGCCCGGCATGCGCGACTGGGCGAAACCGGCCATGCAGCAGACCAAGCAGGCGCTCGATTACTACTATCGCTATACCGGCATTCCGTTGCCGCTCACCAAGTTCGACACGATCGCCGCAAACGACGCGTTCAAGGAGCAGAAGGATCTGAACTTCGGCGGGATGGAGAACTGGGGCGCGATTCTCGAATTCGCCGACGATATTCTGCCGGCGCCTGGCACCACCATGTCCGACTATGGCGTGACGGTTTTGACGCATGAAGCCGCGCATCAGTGGTTCGGCGATCTGGTCACGCTCGACTGGTGGGACGACGTGTGGCTGAACGAATCGTTCGCGACGTTCTTCGAGAACAAGACCAAGGTGCGCTTCTTCCCGGACCGCTTCAGTTGGGTCGACGACGTGAAGAACAAGTATGCGGTCATCAACGCCGATCTGAAATCCACTTCGTTCCCGGTGCAGCCGAACTTCAACGGCTGGGCCTCGAACGACTTCGTGCTGAGCGCGAGCGCCTTTACGTACGACAAGGGCGGCCATGTGCTGAAGATGCTGGAGAATTATCTCGGCGAGGACGTGTTGCGCAAAGGGCTGCAGTCGTATCTGGCCGACTATGCGCTCGGCAACGGCACGCCGAAGCGCTTGTGGGACGAACTGGCCAAGGCGAGCGGCGAGCCGATGGTCGCGATCGGCGACAGTTTCGTGCGGCAAACCGGCGTGCCTTTGCTGTCGCTCGACACCCAGTGCGATCTGACGACCAATCAGACCGTGGTCACGCTGAAGCAGTCGCCCTTCCCGAACCAGAACCAGTACCCCGGCACGCAATGGACTATTCCGTTGACGCTCGCCTACGGTGACGGACTGACATCGCGCAAGACGGTTGCGATGAAGGACACGCAAATGCAGGTGCGCCTTAACGGCTGTTCCGCGGTGCTCGCGGATCCGAGCGGTCTCGACTACTACGTGACGAACTACAGCAACAACGCGTGGAGTCAGTTGCTGGCGCAGGGGAACGCGCTGAAGGATCCGGTTTTGCTGACCAGTCTGCAACTCGAGGCCAAGCTGCTGGTGAAGAATGGTCTGGCGGATCCGTCGCGGGCAACCAGTATTGGCTCGCTCAGCCCGACGGCTACGCCGCTGGCGCGTCAGTTGCTGATGACCGCGCCGACCCCACAGTCGCTTCGTCCGACGATCCGCTATCAGGGCAAGTTCAAGCTGAAGCCGCAAGCGCAGCAAGGGCAATAAGCCCGGAAAGCCCGTAGCTGTACGGGCCGTAGTAAAAGGCAGGGCCGTGGCCCGCATCCTCATGCGATGCGGGCCACGGCACGTCTGCTGCATCGAGCGAGCGCAGCGTTTTCTACCCTGCTCTGACATCTGCATCCGCGTGGATAAGCGGTCGAATGCTCGTGTCGCTCATGCCGAACTCGGTCGGCGCTCCAGCCAATTCCGCAACAGACCCGCTAGAAGCGCGCTGACGACCACGGCAAGGTAAAGCGAAACGAGACTGTGACGCCACGTATCGAGTGCAAGCTGGTGCATCAGCAGTTTCGAATCAGGCGCAGGGAGAACAACATGCATTGCCACGACGGCCTGCTTCATCCGCAGAAAACCCACGGCCGACAGCAATGGCAAACCAACGAGCAGGGTCAGCAGGGCGGGCCTCGCGCGCTGCATCGCCGGATAGTGACGCAATCGAAACCACACGCCGAGGCAGCCATGGATCCAGCCTGGCGCGAGCAGAGCAAGTTGCAGACCCTGCGTGCCGCTCGTGATCAGCGATATGACGATCCGCTCGTAGTTCGGCTCGAAGCCATACAGCGACGTCGCGAGGCGCGTCGCTACCGCATGCCGGATGAGCAGCAGGGGCAGGCTGAGTCCGGCCCACAACCGGATCCATTCTTCGGGCGGGAGCGCCCAGTGGCGACGCCCGTAAATCGTGCGCACAGCCAGCGCGAAATGGAGCATGGCCGCACCGTACAGAAGGATCGTGCCGGGCTCGCTATGCCAGATCCACAGGGCGAGCGTGAGTCCGCGCCCGGCAAGATCGAGTGACCAGATGCCGAGCGCGTGATTGACCAGGTGCAAAAACAGATAAATAAGCAGCACCACGCCCGATCCGAGTTGCAGGCGGCGCAGAACGGGCAACAATTCCGGGCGCACATTGACCTCCTTTCAATTTGTATGCTTCGGAAAGCGGCACGGGAGGCCGCAGTTGAACCGCGTCGAGCTTGCGGCCGCGCCGGCCGTCTCAAGCTCCTCAGCCCCTCACGCCCTGCGAGTGGGGGCGGCGGTGCGCTTCCGATGTCCGCTCGGTTGCACCGTACCCTGGCGCACCGCTTCTGCAAATCGCTGCAGCGCGGATAGCGAACCGCACACGCTCTGGTATTCCTCCCGGCCAATCCTGCCGTCCAGGATGACCGCCATGCCCGAGGCACGGGCCATATCGATGATGTCCATGTTGGCTACTCCTTTCAGTTGCTCTCACCTGCATAACCGCCGCCGCGGCGCGGCTATTCCCATTTCCCGTTTGTTCAGACGCCGCACATGTAAGCCTGTACGGCTGGATTCATCAGCCGGCACTAATTTTCTTTTTCATGGAATAAAACCGTCGGCACGCCAGTCTTCCTGATGAACCGAGTCGTGTGGCCCGCCGGATGATCCCGCGGTTTGCCTGCGAATCCCTATCGTGAGGTCAACATGTCGTCACATCATTCATCCGATCCTGCATTCAACCCGTCACGCCGTGGCGCCCTGAAATGTCTCGCTTTCGGCGGCGTAGGTACGGTGTTCGTTCTTGCCGGCGGCATTCTCACGCCAGTGGAACTGGCCCTCGCGGCCGACGCGAAATCATCCGCGACGTCCATGGGCGTGCCGCTTTTCCTGCAGATCAGCGATTCGCATATCGGCTTCAACAAAGAAGCCAACCCGGACGTCGCGGGCACGCTCAAACAGACGATCGACTACGTCAACGCCATGCCGGTCAAGCCCGCGCTGACCATCCACACGGGCGACATCACGCATCTGTCCAAGCCGGCGGAGTTCGATCTCGCGGCGCAGTTGATGTCGGGTCTGAATATCACGGAACTCCACACCGTGCCCGGCGAGCATGACGTGACGGACGGCCCCGGAACCGAATACTTCAGCCGCTTCGGCAAGGCGTCGGACAACAAAGGCTATTACAGCTTCGACCACAACGGCGTGCACTTCGTCGGACTCGTCAACGTGATGCATTTCAAGCCTAACGGCCTGGGCGGTCTCGGCGACGACCAACTCGCCTGGCTCGAAAATGACCTGAAGGGCCGCTCGTCCAGCACGCCGATCGTCGTCTTTGCCCATATGCCGATGTGGACGATCTACGAACCGTGGGGGTGGGGCACAGGCGATGCCGGTCAGGCCATGAGCTATCTGAAGCGCTTCGGCTCGGTGACCGTGTTGAACGGCCATATTCATCAGATCGTGTCGAAGGTCGAAGGCAATATCACTTTCCATACCGCCCGCTCGACAGCCTATCCGCAGCCGACCGCCGGCAACGGTCCCGGCCCCGGGCCGCTTACGGTAGCAAGCGATCAGCTCCCGAAGATGCTAGGGGTGACCAGCATCAAGATCGTGGGTCATCCGCGCAAGGCGACGCTTGCCGATACGACACTCGTTTGATTCCAGAATTTTTTCGCAGGAGATCACTTATGCAAAACAATGCTATTCGCCGCGCGTTCTTTGTACTGCTCGGGAGCACAACGCTCATCGCGGCATCGGCCGGACTTTCCGTTGCGCGAGCGGAAACGCCCAGCGCCGTGGTGATCAAGAACTTCATGTTTTCGCCGATGGCGCTGACGGTCAAAGCCGGCTCGACGGTGACGTGGAAAAATCTCGACGGCGAGCCGCATACGGTCGTGAACGCTGCGGGCATGTTCCGCTCCGCCGCGCTCGATCAGAACGACTCGTTCCAGTTCAAGTTCGATAAGCCGGGCGTCTACAAGGTGTTTTGCGGCATCCACCCGAATATGAAAGAAACGATCACCGTGCAATAGGTGACGGATCGGGTGTGGGGCGTCCTGCGCCCCACTGGGCATGCATGGCGTTTTAAGCCGTCGCTGCCGATAAGCGCGCTCCAGATTGGCGTGTTTATTGCGTGACGCGGAGTTGCCGTGCATGTCCCCATCGCTGCCTCCACCGCCACGTGGAGGCGGCCTGCAAGCGCTCGCGGCCCAGCCCGTGGATAGGCCGCGGCGTTGAATCTTTTACCTGTCTCATCGACGCAAAGCGGACTCGCAAAGCGCGCGTTTAAAGCGCAGCATTACCGTGTTGTCGCTACCCGGCGAGCGGGATAAATTCTTCCAACAACAACGCCAGATCGACCCCGCTGAATCGTATTAACAATGTCTGCCGACGTGTCAGACATGTGAGGATTCCGGAGAGTATTGCGATGTTCAACGATACCGAATTTTCAAAATCTGCCGTAGAGAGTCCGGATATTGGCTTCGATGCTGGCGCTGAGCCGGCGGCTGCGGCACCGCCTGTGCGATTTGGACGTCTTGTCCTGTGTGTCGCGACGGCAAGCGCGCTGGCTTTTGGCGTAGTGGGTACGGTCGCGTACGGTGTCTGGTTCAACCACGATCAACAAGCGTATGCCGACGCCATGGCGCGTGCGCGGCAGGCGCTCGGCACGGCTGCATCAGCCGCTGCAGGGCCGGCGTTGGCGAAATCGATTGCGACGCCACGACCGGCAACTTTCGCGGCAGCGCCGCGATTGGCGACGGCGGCAGCGGCAGCGGCAGCGGCAGCGGCAGCGGCAGCGGCAGCGGCAGCGGAGGGGACAGCGGGCGGTATGCAAGCACCCTCAGTAAAAGCGGTGACAACGGGAGCGCAGGTAACAGCAGTTGCGCCGGCGACGACGGGCACGCAGGCAACAGTAAATCCACCGGCAACAGCACGAATGCAGGCAGCAGCGGCAGCGCCGGGCGGAGAAGAAGGCGGAAAACTGGCCTCCTGGTCTGGTCCAGTGACGCGACTCCCGGCGCATACGGTTAGCCAAACCGGCGTGTCCGACGCAACAACCGCCGTTTTGGCCGCGTCTTCCACGCCTGCCGCTCAACGCGCGGCGCCCCCATCCAAACCTGCTCCGCAGCAGTTGGCGTCCGGCCGGTCAGGCAGAGACGCGCGTCTCGCGCAGCAGGATCGTCGCGCCGCTTCGGCGGCAAATGCCAGGCACAAAGGCAGTCTGTTTGCCCGGATGGGTTCGTTCTTTCGTCGCGTAAGTTACCGGCAGCATGACAATGGAAGCCGGCAAGACATCTATTCCCATCCCTGAGCGGGCGCGTCCCCCTCGCGCCGCTCGTGGGCGCGCTCTCGCGATCCGCTTCCGGCCGGGCCCGGCTGCGATCGCCGCCGCCGCGCTGGTTTGTCTGCTGATCGGCCTTCTGTATCTGGCGCTGCAAATCCGGACGATCTTTTCCGATCAGTTGAAGCAGGAATACGCGGGGCTCGTTCTCGAAGCGGTCGAACGGGCGGAAAGCGCCCGGAATCTGGTCGGCGTCTGGCAGCAACTGCCCGACGCCACGGATGCCAGTGCCGCCGGGTATCGGCACGCGCGTACCGAACTTGCCCATCGCCTCGCGTTGCTCGCGGCGCTTGTGAATGCGAGCCCGTCGGCGGCACCGCGTCTGCCGCCAGCTTCGCTCACACCTGACGCCGATCTGCGCGACTCGGACGCCGTGCTCGGTACCGTGTCGGCCTGGTGGCGGGCGCAGCGCGATGCCGACAGCGCCGATGTGCGCGTGCGGATTGCCCATGTCGCACGCACGCTGATCGCGTCGGCGGCCTTGCTGTTCTGCATGCTGATCACCGCGCTGGGGATGTATGCCAAACGGAATCGTCTGCTGGCAGGACAGTCGCACGAATTCGAATGGGCGGCGCTGCACGACGCGATGACCGGCTTGCCGAACCGGCGCAAGCTGTTTGCCACGCTCGAAGCGGCGGCGACGAAAGTGCCCGCGCGCACCGGGCCGTGCAAGATTGCCTTGCTGTATATCGATCTGGATGGATTCAAGCAGGTCAATGACTCGCTTGGTCACCGCGTCGGCGATGAGTTTCTGATCGCGGTTTCGAAACGTTTTCGCGAGTCGGTGCGTAAAGTCGATGTCGTCGCCCGGATCGGCGGCGACGAATTCGCCGTTCTGGTCCGTGAATTTTCAACGAATGCGGAGCTCGGCGAAATCGCCCGGCGGCTCATCGCCTGCGTGGTTCAGACGGACGAGGAGATGGGGGTCGGGCTGGTTCGCGCCAGCATCGGCATCGCCAGTTTTCCGGATCTCGTCGGCGATTACCGTCGCCTCGTGGCCGCGGCCGACGAGGCGATGTACCGGGTCAAGCGCAGTGGCAAGAACAGTTATGCGTTCGCTGATCCGGCGAACTGACAGGCGCCTCTAGGACGTTTGCGTCTCCGGCGTCTCCGGCGTCTCCGGTACCCCCGGTTTTACCTTGGCCTTGCGGCGCGAGGCGTCATTGATAACCTGATGGCGCCGGTAGTCGGTCATGTTTTTCCACTCGCGAATCTCGTCCCGGGTGCGCAGGCATCCGATGCAGAAGCCTGTTTTGCCGTCGATTTTGCAAATGTCGATGCAGGGTGATTGAATTGCCATCTTCAGGCGATCTGTTCCGTTGGGTTGACTTCGACAGTGACGTGCGACAGTCCGTTAAAGCGTTTCAGCAACGCATGATAGAAACGCGAGTCATGGCGCGTTTCCTGGGTCGCGACCGATATTACCGCACTCATATGACCGGGGCCTACGCGCCAGACGTGCAGATCGAGCACCTTGTCGCCGTTATCTTCGATGGCGTGGCGCACGTTTTCCGTCATGCGCTGGTCGGGGTTGATATCGAGCAGAATCGCACCCGTGTCGCGCATCAGTCCGTATGACCAGTTTGCAATCACCAGCGCGCCGATGATGCCGGCGAGCGGGTCCATCCAGAGCCAGCCGAATTCACGCGCGAGAACGAGGCCGATGATGGCCAGTACCGAGACCGCGGCATCCGCGATCACGTGAATGTACGCCGAGCGGATGTTGTGATCCCGTTGGGCCGCGCTTTCGGCATCGTGATGGGCCGCGTGAGCGTGGTTGTCGTGAGCGTCGTGGGCGTGACCCTCTGCGTGATCGTGATCCGCATGCCCGTGACCTTCGTGCCCGTGAGCGTGTTCTTCATGCTCGTCACCATGATGTCCGTGCCCATGACCATGCCCATGGCTGTGTCCGTGATGATCGCCACGCAGCAGCCACACGCTTGCCAGATTTACCAGCAGACCGGCCACTGCAATCGGAATCGCTTCACTGAAATGAATGGGCACCGGCGAGAGAAAGCGCGACACAGCTTCGTATCCGATCAGCAGCGCAATCATGGCCAGCGCAATAGCGCTCGTGAATCCCGCGAGGTCGCCCAGCTTGCCAGTACCGAATACAAAGCGTGAGTCGCTCGCGTGCTTGCGCGCGTACGTATAAGCGAGCGCCGCGATCAGCATCGCCCCCGCGTGCGTCGACATGTGCAGGCCATCCGCCACGAGCGCCAACGAACCGAACAGGCTGCCGCCGACGATTTCGGCAACCATCATCACGGTACACAAAGCGATCACCGCCCATGTTCTGCGTTCGTTCTTTTCATGGGCGGCGCCCAGAAAAATATGATCGTGTCCCGCGCCGAAGGCGGCGTTTCTAAAGTCACTCATGTCCTGCTCCGGTTTACTTGAAATAGCTGTGAACAACTTCGATGAGTTGTTCGGTGGCGCTGCCGACGGGGTCCTCGTCAGTATGTGCATCCACCAGGTGATTTCTGATGTGGTCCTCGAGCACGACCGCCAACAGACCATTCATTGCGCCGCGGCAACTGGTGATCTGCTGGAGAACGTCGGCGCAGCCGCGCTCGTCTTCGAGTGCGCGTTCTATGGCCTCGATCTGCCCCTTGATGCGGCGAACGCGGTTGAGAAGCTTCTGTTTTTCCCGAATCGTGTGGCCCATGAATGCTCTCGAAAATACCATAGGGGGGTATATCTTATCAGATCGAACGGACGCGGTTCAGTTCGCCGGCTTCCGGGCCGCACATTCACACGCCGAGCTGTTTCGTGTTAAAAAATCGGGGTTCGCCGATGCGGGATGGAATGCGTCGGCTTGGCCGAAGTCGTTCCCAAGTCATCCGCAGCGGAAGGGTTAATGTCCAGATATTCGTTGATGCGCGCCATGCAGCGCGTAAGCCGGCCTGAGTGGATTGTTGTTGTGCTGACGGCGACACTGGCGGCATGCGCGTCGCTGCCACCGGCTGCAAATCAAGCCACGGATCAAACCTCGCATCAAGATACGCATCAAGCCCCCGCATCGGGCACGGCGCGCGCAGCCGACGGGCCGCTGCCCGTTCCACCGAACCTGATCGCGCTGACGCAGCCAGTTGGCCAGAAGCGCTTGATGGCCAACGCCAATAACCAGTCGTACTGGCCGCTTTCGCAGTACTTCGAAACGCAGCGCAACGAAGCCTACTGTTCGGTCGCGACTTCGGTGATGGCGCTCAATGCATTGGGCATTCGCCGTCCCGAGTCGACGCAGTACCCGGATTTCCCATTCTTCTCGCAAGAGGATTTTTTTCGCAGCGTCGATCCGCAGGTGGCCAACGCCGCGCGAGTATCGAAGGAGGGCATGACGCTCGACCAGCTCAGCACGGTCCTAAGCGCATTTCCTGTCGAGGTGAGGAGCTTCCATGCCGGCGACCTGACGCTCGATCAGTTTCGCGATCTGATTCGTGACACGACGGGCCATAGCGACCGCTTTGCGTTATTGAACTTCAGGCGGGTGGAGATAGGCGAAGCAGGGGGCGGCCATTGGTCGCCACTTGCCGCATACGACGCGGCGAGCGACAGCGCGTTGCTTCTCGATGTGGCGCGCTACAAGTATCCGGCCGTCTGGGTACCGGTCACGCAACTGTATGCAGGGGCGCAAGCGGTCGACAACGTGAGCGGACTTTCACGCGGCATCGTGATCGTCGGCACGCGCGCGAACTCGAACTAACTGACGTTGTTCACAACCAGGCGGTCACGCCAACCGCCGACGAGCGAAAATTAGTTGCGCGCGCATCAATCATCCTGGTTGCGCCATTCGGTAAGCCCCTCTCGCGCATTAAATTCAATGAACGAGGGCAGAGCCCGCAGCCCGCGGATATAGCGCGCGAGATGCGGCCAGCCGAGCGCGGGGCGTGGCATGTTGCGTGTCCAGCGCATCAGCATGACGGCGAGGAAATCGGCCGTGCTGAGCTTGCCGCCGACCAGATAGTCACGTCCGTCGGCGAGATCGGCGTCGAGCCTGTCACAGGCTTCTTCGATGCGCCGCTGCGCGAGCGCTTGAACCGCTACGGCGCCGGCAGGATCGCCGTCGACGTCCGCGTAAAACCAGTCGCGCATGGCGGGCAGCAGCGTGTTGGCCAGATAGATCATCAGTTCCAGCCACGCGGCCCGGTCGGCGGAACCCGGAGCCGGCGCGAGGGCGGCTTCAGGATGCCGCTCGGCGAGCAGCATCAGCAACGCGGCCGACTCGTGGCGCGGCGTTCCGTCGACCACCAGCGTGGGAACACGGCCCGAGGGATTCAGCCGCAGATAGTCAGGGTTTCGCTGATTGCCGGCGTCGATGTCGACAAGATGGACATCGAACGGGATGCCCATTTCAATCATCATCCAGTGAACGGCCATGCTTGCCGCGCCCGGCGAGTAGTAAAGACGATAGTCCATTCATTCGCTCCGCATACTCATTCGATTCGATCGACTTCAATTCGGGCGAAGTCTAGCGCGATTCGCGAAAAAAGGGGTTGGCGCCTTAAGCGACCAACCCCTTCAACCGCTATGCAGAAAGATGCGAAGAAACGCTCAATGCACCGGCGCGTGAGTCTGCTCGACCGACCGCGGCTGCGTCACAGCGCTCACCACGGCAAAAACAATCACGTTCACGGCCAACGCCAGGAAGCCGATATTGACGTCCTTCAACGCGTCAGGCAAAAACGGCATCAACTGCCCGATACTCAGATGCATGGTCGTCGTCAGCGTGACGACCGCGACGCCCGCAAGAATCCCGCAAAACGCGCCGTACTTGGTCGCCCGGTTGTGCGGCAGCAAACTGCAGATCACCGCCGGAAACAGTTGGGTCACGAAGCTGTAGCCCATCAGCAGCAACGCCACGATCGTCTCGCCGCCATGCAGCGTAAAACCCACCGCCACCAGCGCCACCACCGGCACCAGGAAGCGTGCGAGCTTGGCCACCGTCGCGTCCGACGCCTTGCGGCTCACCATGCCGCGATACACGTCGTTGGCGAGCAGCGTGGACGCCGACGTCAGAATCATCGAGCCCGGCACCAGCGCCGTCAGAATCCCGGCCGCGCCGATTACGCCGACGAACCACGGGTCAAAAGTCTGCAACGACAAACGGAACAGCGACAGGTCGATGTCGCCACCCTTCAGGCCCGGCACCTTCAGCGTCGCCGCAAAGCCCACGAAGAACACGAACAGCAGAATCAACTGATACAGCGGCAGCACCATCGCGTTGCGCCGGAAAATACGCTCGTCCTTCGCCGTAAAAATCGAGCCGAACGTGTGCGGCCACATGAAGAAGCCCAGCGCGGTCAGGAGCACGGTCGACTGGAACCAGGTCACGCTCGAACCCTTCGCCGGGAAGGTCAGGAAGCCTGGACGCGCGGCGTCGATGGCGTGAAACATCTCGCCGAAGCCGCCGTAGTAGTGCAACGGCAGATAAATGCCGAGGAACAGCACGATCGCCAGAATCAGCGTATCTTTCACCACCGAATTCCACGCGGAGCCGCGCACGCCGGAGATGGTCACGTAAGACGTCACCACCGCGGCGCCGATCCAGATGGCGGCCGTCGACGAAATCGCGCCATACGAGGCAGTCGCCACGATGATGCCGAGGCCCTTGAGTTGCAGCACGAGGTACGGAATGAGCGCGGCCACGCCGACCAGCGCGACGAGCGTGCCGAGCGCCGGGCTGTCGTACTTGCGTGAGAAGAAGTGCGGCTGCGAGACGAGATGGTGATTCTTCGCGTAACGCCAGATGGGCGGCAGCATCCAGTACGAGAGGATGTACGCCAGCGTGCCGTAGGCAAGAATGTAGTAGACCGGCGCGCCTTTGCCATAAGCAAAACCACTGCCGCCGAGGAACGTGAAGGTAGTGTAGATTTCGCCCGCCATCAGCAGGAACACGAACGCAGTGCCGAAACTGCGGCCCCCCACGGTCCACTGTTCGAGACTCATGTCGTGGCCGCGCCGCGCGCGCACGCCCAGGTACAGCGCAAACAGCGTAATGGCCGCAATGATGACGAGTGCGCTCATGATCGGACCTCCTCGGCATCAGTTGCAAGCTGCCGGTTGCTCGGGTCCAGACGGTAGATGATCGCCATGATGATCGAACTGAGCACCACCCACATGACGATCCAGGCCAGCACGAACGGCATGCCGAGCACCAGCGGCTCGACACGATTCACAAACGGGACGCCGAGCAGAATGCCGATGAACGGCAGCGCGGCGAGTACACGAAGCAACATGGGGGCAGCTCCTCGAACCGGTAAGTACGTCTCGTTGAAAGTGCGGCTTCGCTGGGGACTGTATGCCTGATGCTTCGGTTACGTAAAGTAAGTCAAAAAAGTGTAGGCTTTCCGAAAGTTGTGCGCGCATCTTTCGGCGCTCGTCTGCTGCGGTGCAGCGCCGCGCGCTGTGTGCATCGCCCCGTTTTTTGCCAATGTGCGTGCCGCGCCGCGATATCATCTGACCCACGCAACGCGAGCATCAATCTGGACCGCCCGAAGGCGTCCGGCACTTCAACCTGGCGTGGCGCGCCGGTGGGCAGTCAGTCGATCAGTCCGCCCGCGCCGCTGCCCGAAACGGATCGCATATGGTCGAAAGTCTGATCTCGGACATTCTCTTTGGCTTTACCGGGCTGATCAGCATCATCAACCCAATCGGCATGGCGTTCGTCTTTCTCGACCGGACAGCATCGCTCACCACGGAAGACCGCACGGCGCTCGCCAAGAAAATCGCCTTCAACGTCATGTGCGTGTTGCTTGTCGCCTTCTTTGTCGGCACCCCGATTCTTCATTTCTTCGGCATCTCCATGGAGGCATTGCGCATCGGCGGGGGCCTCGCGGTCGCCGTCGGCGGCTGGCAGATGCTCAACGCGCCCGACACGCAGCCGGCCGAGCAGCCGGCGGTCAAGCGTGTGGACGCGGATAACGCCACGTCGAAAGCGTTCTTCCCACTCACCATTCCACTCACCACCGGGCCGGGTTCGATCGCTACCGCGGTCGCGCTGACCGCGAACCGCACGCATAAACTCTCGGCGTTCGTGCTGTCGAGCATCGCGTCGGTGGTGATCACGCTTCTGGTGGCGGCCACCGTGTATCTGATCTACAGCCGGGCGGTGGTGTTCGCCAAGTATCTCGGCGTGGACGGCACCAAGGTTGCGATGCGCGTCTCGTCGTTTCTGCTCTTGTGCATCGGCGTGCAGATTATCCTGACCGGTTTTTCGGAGTTCCTGATACCGATCGCCCAGATGCAACCCGTGGTCAAATAGCGGTCGGCGGCACGCGCGCCTGGTCGAGGCTCGCGCGTGGTTCGTCAGACATCTCGTCGCATTTCGTCGCAACCGGAGGAGAACTCATGTGCCGCTGGCTCGCTTATACCGGTAACGCGCTGCAACCCGAAACGGTGCTGTTCAACGCCAAACACTCCCTGATCGACCAGAGCCTGCATTCGCGGCTCGGCCAGACCACCACGAACGGCGACGGCTTCGGCATCGGCTGGTACGGTCATCCCACCGACATCCCGTTTCGCTACCGCTGCATCCAGCCCGCGTGGAGCGACCGCAATTTACGCGAGGCGGCGCGGGCCATCCGCGCGCCGCTGTTCGTCGCGCACATCCGTGCGGCCACCGGCACGCCGTCGCAGGAAACCAACTGTCATCCGTTCCGTTACGGGCGGTGGCTCTTCATGCATAACGGGTTGGTGCGTAACTTTCCGCTGGTACGCCGCGATCTGATTCTGGCGATCGATCCCGAGTTGTTCCCGTCAATCGAAGGTTCGACGGATTCCGAGGTGCTGTTTTTTCTCGCGCTGACCTTCGGTCTCGAACTCGCGCCCGTTACCGCGCTCGAGCGGATGGTGGGTTTTGTCGAGGATATCGGGCGCAAGCACGGTGTCGATGAGCCGCTGAACATGACCGTATGCGCCACTGACGGCGAGCAGATCGTCGCGGTTCGCTATTCGAGCGAAGGGCAGTCGCGCTCGCTCTTTCACAGCACCTCGTTCCGGCATCTGCACGATCTGTATCCGGACGACCCGCGCATCGCGACGGCGGGCGAAGACGCGTTCCTCGTGTTGTCGGAGCCACTGTCGGATTTGCCGGGCTGGTGGGAGGAGATTCCGGAGAGCACGGCCGTGGTCGCGCGGGGCGGAGAGATCGATCAGTATCCGTTCAAGCCGCAACTGGCGTAGGCGCGCTTTGATGCGCTGGTGTCGGGAGTTGGAAGTTCGTTCAACTAATATGGGCCGCCTCGTCGTGTGCACGACCCACGGCGCAACGGGTGTCGACTGAGAGCGAGCGCGAGCAACTCACGGCTTACTTCCTGCGTTGCTTCGGTGGCTTCCACGCCATCATTGCTTCGGCGCTCCATTGCGCGACAGTTAGCCTGGCAATGAGGAAGTCTGCCAACGCGCCCACCTTGGCGGGACGGGCGCGGGCCGTCGGCGTCACGAAGTAGAGACCGCCCTCAGGCAGGCGCCAGTCGGTGAGTATCGGTTCAAGCTGCTTGTCGCGGAAATACTGTGTGGCGACGAACTCAGGGAGTTCGGTGATCGCGAAGCCTTCGAGGGCTGTGGGCAGAAGCGCCTCGACGCTCGTCCCGCGCAGCGGACCCGTAGGGGTAACAGAGCATTCCTCGCCGGCCTCATTCGTGAATCGCCAAACGTCGCGCCTGGATCTGTTCGCATAGGTGAGGCATTGGTGGGCTCTCAAATCCTCAGGGTGCTGCGGCCGGCCGTATCGGGCGAGGTAGCCCGGAGACGCAACGACAAAGCGGTGCACCGGCACGATAAGGCGCGCAACGAGGGACGAGTCTTCCAGGATCGCGATCCGAAGCGCGGCGTCAAAGCCATCTCCGATCAGGTCGGCGTGGGCATCGGTTAAGTGAAGATCGACAGCGATTTCAGGGTAGGTTCGGAAAAACTCTGGCAGAAGGGGCGCGACCCAGCGGGCACCGAAGGAAAGGGGCGCGGCAAGCTTGACGAGCCCTCGCGGCCGGCTGGAGGTTTCACGGGCGAAGTTCTCCGCGTCCTCGGCGTCAGCGTAGATCCTGGATGCGCGCTCAGCCATCATGTGACCGTAGTCGGTCAAGGCAAGGCGACGAGATGTTCGATTGAACAGGGTGCCGCCCAGGCGCTCTTCCAGCCGGGTGACCGCCCGCGAAACGGTGGCCACGGATACCCCCATTGCTCTCGCTGCGCCCGCGAATGATCGCTCCTCGGCAACCTTGGCGAACATCGCGATCCCTTCGAAGTCCGGTAGTTTTGACATCGACAATCCTGCAACGATTGATTTCAAACATTTCTATTTCGCATTATCGCGCTTCGCCGCAAGATTGTCTCTCCGAAAGAATGAACCAAGGAGAATAGCTATGTCTGACCGAACTCATGAACTGCTCCACCGCAACCTTCAAGAGGTATTCGGCGAAGGGGACCCAATCCGACGTCGCGCCGCGATCAAAGAGCTGTACACCGACGACTGTGCGCTCTACGTTCCGCCGGGCATCTTCCTCGGCCATGACGCACTCGACAAGTTTGCGGGGGAGCTGCGCGCGACGCACCCTCACTTCGTCTACACGCCTGTTGGCGAGCCACAGACTCTGCACAACGCCGGGCGTCTCGCATGGAGTTCAGGCGCGCCCGGCGAAGCGCCGGACTACACCGGCATCGACGTGATCATCGTTCGTGACGGCAAGATTGCAGCACTCTACGTCTTCCTCGACGCTCTTCCGACCTAATCCTGGCAACGCTCACGTGGTGTTTGATCGCGACGCAGCGAGGGTTGCGCTCAACGGGTGGCATGCCAGGAAACAATTCAAATCAAAGGAACTTTCAAATGGTCAAAGTACATGCGTACGCAACGCCAAACAGCGTCAAGGTAACGATCGCCCTCGAAGAAATGGGCGTCCCCTATGAACTCGTGCCGGTCAACCTGCGCAAGGGTGAACAGAAGTCGGATGCCTTCAAGGCCATGAACGCAAATGCCAAGGTCCCTGTCCTGGTGGATCAAGCCATCCTGGGCGAAGCTGACATTGCGCTGAGCGAGTCGGCCGCCATACTGGTCTATCTCGCCGAGGCGACTGGAAAATTGCTTCCCAAGGCAGGCGTCGAGCGCGCCCTGGTATTCGAACAACTATTCTTTCATGCCTCCGGGCTGAGCCCAGCGTTCCTGCAGGCCTTCCTGGTGAAGCTCCAGGCATCTGCGGCACCGGAAGCAGCAGCGCGGGCGCTGGCCGAGGTCAACCGCACGTTGGGTGTACTTGAACGTGCGCTGGAGCGGGGCAAGTTCGTTGCCGGTCGCGAGTTCTCGATCGCGGATATCGCGCACTTTGGCTGGATCCGGCGGCACGAGTCGGTCGGCGCGAGCCTTGAGCAGACGCCAAATGTCGCTCGGTGGTTTTCGGATGTCTCTGCGAGGCCTGCGGTGATCACCGCCATTTCGAAGACCATGGCACTCGCTCAGTAACTTCTAACTCGCGACACTAGCGCGTCAGCAGCATCGAACTCAACACCGAGAACACCGTCGACGGCAATTCGGCAAGGCGGCTCACCACCACATTGTGTGGATAGAAGTCCTCGACCGCATCGGTCAGCACGCCGATTCCCAGCAGTTCGATGCCGCGCTTCTGGATCGCCGCGACGCGTTCGCGCAGATCGTGGCGCAGTACCTGCGGGTCACCGTCGCCGGTCGACGGATAGCCGTCGGAGAACACGATCAGGATCCGCCGCTCGGCTTGATGATCTGCGAGCCGCGTCGCGGCCCAGGCGAGCGCCTCGCCGTCAGGATTTTCGTGGCCGCAATCGATCGTGGCGATCCCGCTCAGATCCGTCGCGCCAAAGCGTTTATAGACTTTCAGATCGAGTCGCTCGACAAAGCGGTTATAGCGCTGCAAATCCGCGCCGGCCGCCAGTTGTCGCTCATACAGTTGCTTCATCGGCGTGGACTCGAGCGAGCAATAGCCAAGCACTTCGCAGTCGAACGACAACTGCGTCAGCGCATCGCACAGCGCGGTCGCGCACAGGCGCGCGAGCTCGATCTTGCGCCCGGCCATCGAGCCGCTGCGATCGATCAGCAAGGTCACCGCGACGTCGCGCCCTTTGGCTGCCCGCTGCGTGCGAAACGGCGTGCGGTAACCGGGCGAGGTCGCCAGTTTGGCGAGCGAGGTGCGGTCGATCTCTCCGCGTTCCTGTTCGCGACGCCAACGGATGCGTTCGTCCGCGCTCAGCGCACGCTCCAGTTTCTCCTTGAGCGGCGCGGTGTCCGCTCGGGCTTGCGCGCGAAGCTCGCGCCATGTCGCGCTGTCGCCTTGACCGGTGACGTCGGTGATCTCGTCGAATTCGGTGGCGAGCGGAATCGATAGCCGCGCGCGAGCGGTGTCTGAAGCGGTACCGGCTTCGCCTTCGGAACGTGCCGACGCTTGCTGTGCATCGGCTAGCGATTGCCCCATGCCCACCGCGTTTTCCGCTTGCGCGCCACCGCTTTTATCGGACGGCGGTGAGGCTGAGTTGTCCTGATCGGGCAGGGCTGTGTCGTCATCGTCGAGTGGCGCCGAGGAAGACGCGGCGGTTTCCGTGTCGATGTCTTCAACCGGATCCGCGGTGAACACCATGCTGTTGACATCGCCCGCCGACAAAGCCCGCACGCGCGCCACCAAGGCCTGCGCTGCCGCGATGCTATGCGCGGTCGAACGGCTTCTGCGCGACTCGTCCAGCAGATCCTGGGCGGCGTGCAGCGCGGCCAGCAGGGAATGGCTCGCTTCGGTCCGGGTCGGTTGCTCGTCCCACAGCGCGCGCTCCACCAGCCAGACCAGCCGGTCGCGCCAATGCAGCTTCGGCCAGCGTTGCCGCGCCTGCTCAGCGGCATGCGCTCGCAGTTTACCGATGAACCAGCGTGCGCCCGGATACTCGTCGAGCAGTTGCGAAGAAACGCGGCGATCCTCGATCACCTGCGCGAGATTCGCCGCCACGCCCGGCGGCAGCGCGTCCATCTGTGCGAGTGACGAATGTTTGGCGCGTGCCACCAGCAGATCCAGATAGCCGATCAGCACGTCGCGCTCGACGCCGCCGCTCAACTCGTAATCGGGAATCACGATGCGGCCCGGCTCCACGCGGGGCCCATCCGGACTGAAGGCGACCGTCACGCCGTATTGCCCGGTCAGCACGCGCGCCACTTTGCTGAGCGTCGATTCAAACGCGAAGCCTCGCGTGTCGCGCATTGCGTGCATGGCGTTCATGGTGCGTGTTGTGCGTGTCGTGGTCACTGACCGTCAGGCAGCCGGCGCAATGTGATGGCGAACGATGCCGCGAATCAGCGCTGCGTCTTCGGGGCTAACCTTCGCATAGATCGCAGGACCGGCGGCGCGTTCGGGTTCGCCGGTGCGCAGCATCAACTCGGCCCAGTCGAGCAGGCGCCGCGTGGAAAATGCGCTCGACAGGTCTTCGCGAGCGAACGCCGCACGGCAGTCGGCGGCAATCGCGGCGAGGGTGGCGGCGAGCGCGCGTGTCATGTGCGGGGCGAGGGTGCGCATCAGCACGTCGGCTTCTTCGGCGGGCGTCAGATAGTCCAACATATAGACGCGCCAGCGATCGAGAAACGCCTCGTTCATCAGATTCGCGCCCTGATACAGATGACGGAACTGGCTCATCGCACCGACCGCATTGGCCGTCGCGAACAGCCGGAACGCAGGATGCGGCGCGACGATCTCATTGCCTTTCTCTTTCAGCACGAGACGCCCGTGCGGTTCGAGCACGGCGGTGAGGGCAGCGAGAATCGACGGCTCGGCGAAATCGATTTCGTCGACGATCAGCCAGAGGCCCTCGCGCATCGCCGTGGGCAGCACGCCGTCCACCCAGATCGTCTCGCCGCCCTTGACCGTCCAGAAGCCGACAAAATCGCCGACGGTGGTTTGCCCGTTCATGTTCGAGCGCAACACGCCGTGATGCGAGCGCGCGGCGACCTGTTCAATCAGGCTGGTCTTGCCGGCGCCGGTGTGACCGATCAGCATGACGCGCCGGTTCTCCACGATATCTTCGACGATGTCGTTAAAGCGCTCGGAAAACAGATAGGCCGGATTGATGCGAGGCACGAGCGGATTGTCGACGCCGCAGGGCACGTCGACACGACCGATGCGTACCGTTTCGCCCGCGTCCTCTATCTGCAGATGGCGCTTCGCCGCCGAGGCCAGCGCCGCAACGCGCTGCAACTCCGGCATGAAGGCCACCCGTTCTGCAGCGCCTGCTTCGTCCGCGGCGTCGGGCGTATCGATTGCAAAACCTTCGCGGCGCCATTTCTTCAGCTTCGCGCGCAGGTTTTCCGCGTCGACCACCAGATCGATATCGACCGAGCCGGTGCCGTTGCCGTCATCGACGCCATGTTCGAGCCGATAGTTTTCCGGCCGGTCCGCCACGCTGACGCGCCACCATTCCGCGCCGTTTTCTGTCGCACGTTGGTAAAGGCCAAGGTTTTCGTCTTCGGTCAGTTCAGGCACGTTCATGGCGAGTGGCAAAGGATGAATGGGCAAACGATCAATGCGTTTCTATTTGGCTGATGCCGAATGACCGACTATCTTATCGTGAGTACCTTTCGATCTCATCGATGAGGATTTCTTTTGAGGCGCGCCAATTCCACTGCGGATTTTCAATGCCGGGCGCGCAGTCCGCAAATGCTTATTGCGTCAAACGGATAGGCCAGCAAGCACCGATCACCTATAGTTCGGCGCGAAACGTGTAGTTTTACAACATTCTATTCTCGACAAAGAAACTCACGGCAAAACAATGATGAGACTACATACAAAATTAGTGGCCGCGCTGGCGGTGATCAGTCCGCTGGCCTATGGTCAAACCAGCGTGTCGTTATATGGCCGTCTCGACGGCGGCGTGGAATACCTGAATCACATCAATAATGGCGCGGGCGGCAGTTCGACCCGTTGGAGTGCGGAAGGCGGCGATTGGGGCACCAGTATGCTGGGCCTCAAAGGCAATGAAGATCTGGGCGGCGGGCTGAATGCGATCTTCAACCTCGAAACCGGTCTGCAAATCATGAACGGCACCACGGGTGGCGGACGGTTGTGGTCACGGCGTGCTTTCGTCGGCCTGAAGAGCGACCAGTGGGGCACGCTGCAGGCCGGGCGCAATCTGTTCATCGATAGCGACGGCGTGTGGGAATTCGACCCGTTCGTGCAGGAGGCATTTTCGTCGGCATCGCTCGTGCGCGGACGTAACTGGCAGCAGACGAGCAACAACGTCGAGTATCACAGCCCGGTGTTCTGGGGCTTCGACGTGCAGGCGCAATACGCTTTCGGCAATCAGGCGGGCGCGTTCAACAGCGGTGCAGCAGGCGAGTTTGGCCGCTCCGACGGCATCATGCTGACGTATCACTCGCCGCTCTTCGACGTGCGCGGCATCTACGACGAACTGCGTGACAGCAACGGCCGCTTCAGCAATATCTTCCAGGCTTCGCGCGAATATTTCGCCGGTGCGAATGTGCATTTCGATGCGTGGAAGATTCAGGGCGCCTATACGCATTACTCGGCGCCGGATTCACCGGCGGGCGTGGCCGACACTGCCGATCACTACTGGCTCGGCGCGACGTACAACATCCAGTCCCGCTGGGCGGTAACGGCGGGCGGCTATTACATCAAGGTCGGCGACGGCGGCAGCGATGCCGCGCACGACCCGTCCGGCCACGCGATGATGTACGTGCTCGGCACCACCTATAACCTCTCGAAGCGGACCTTCGTGTACGGCACGGTGGGCTACGTGCGCAACGGCAGCAACTCGAATTTTTCGCTTGAAGCGTCGCCGCGCGATGCCACCAATAACACGAGTCCACTCGCCGGCGAATCGCAAACCGGCGCGTATGTCGGGATGCTGCATCAGTTTTAATGCGGCTTCAGTGGTACGTTCGTAACGGCCGTCCGTACGACGGTCGCCGCAACCCGTTGAGGCAACAACAACCGCGTGTCGATTTGCCCAGGCGCACTGGAGCCGAGTTCATCGGATTTCCAGTGCGCGCTGTTTTACTCCCCTCCCAATCTCGCGCTGAGCCGATTCCGCTTCGGGTGGAACAGGTATTGCTGAACGCCGGTACGCAGCTTGCTGCCATTCGAATAGGCGCACCGGACCAGAGGTGCAGGGATAGGGATATACACATGGCGCGACATAAGGCCGACGTGGTTGACGACGACTTCGAGATTTACGCCAGCTATCACGGAACAGGCGACGGCCGTTACATAGGTGGATTGAAAGTCGTCAGAAAAGCCGACAGGCGGATTCTGTTTCCATTCGATGGCGCACCCGAGATCGGCCCGTACGCGACTGCCGACGAGGCGCGCCGCGCGGCGATCGACTACGGCCGCGAGATCGTGGCCGCCGACCGTGCGGCCCCCGAGAAGTAACGCGCCAGGTAAAGCCGCAAGCCGTTTGAAAGAACCATCTCCAATCATCGGCACAACACGGCACAGGATGTAACGCGCCGTGCAGATTTACGCGCATCGGCGCATCATCGATGAGCCTTGTGGTCCTCAAGCGTTCTTCCAGACGAACACCGGTCGCCGACCACGCCGATTCAATACGCGTCCCGGCGACGTCTCCAACCGCCGAACAAGGAGTGTCCCCATGCAAAACGATCCCGCCCTCGATCAGTTGTGCATCAACACGATTCGCACGCTGTCGATGGACGCTGTGCAAAAGGCCAATTCCGGTCACCCCGGCACGCCGATGGCTTTGGCGCCGGTCGCCTACCATCTGTGGCAAAACCACCTTGTTTATGATCCGGACGAGCCGCTGTGGCCGAATCGCGACCGCTTCGTGCTCTCGGTGGGGCACGCGTCGATGCTGTTGTACTCGCTGCTGCATCTGGCGAACGTCAAGGCCGTGGACCACGACGGCAAGCCGACCGGTGCGCCCGCCGTCTCGCTCGACGACATCGAACATTTCCGCCAGCTCGACAGCAGGACGCCTGGCCACCCCGAATTTCGTATGACCAGCGGCGTGGAGACGACCACCGGTCCGCTCGGCCAGGGGCTAGGCAATAGCGTCGGCATGGCGATGGCGGCACGCTGGCACGAAAGCCACTTCAACAAACCCGATGCGCCCCTGTTCGACTACCGCGTGTACGCGCTATGCGGCGACGGCGACATGATGGAAGGCATCTCGCACGAAGCGGCGTCGCTTGCAGGGCATCTGAAGCTGTCGAATCTGATCTGGATCTACGACAGCAACCGCATCACCATTGAGGGCCACACCGACCTCGCTTATAGCGACGACGTGGAGAGCCGTTTCCGCGGCTACAACTGGCACACGATGCACGTAAACGATGCCAACGACGCCGCGGGGCTGGAAGCGGCATTTGCCGAAGCAAAAAGCATCACGGACAGGCCGACGCTGATCGTGGTCCACAGCATCATCGCCTGGGGCGCCCCGCACAAGCAGGACACCTCCGCTGCGCATGGCGAGGCGCTCGGTGTCGAAGAAGTGGCGCTGACCAAGAAGTTCTATGGCTGGCCCGAAGACAAGTTCTTCTACGTGCCGGACGGCGTGCATGAACGCTTCGCGCAGGGCATCGGCGCACGCGGCAAGGCGGCGCGCGAGGCATGGCAGGCGAAGTACGACGCGTACAACAGGCAATACCCGGAACTGTCACGCGAATTCGCACAGATGGAAGCGCACGAATTGCCGGAGGGCTGGGACAGCGACATCCCTACGTTCGATACAGACCCGAAGGGCATCGCCTCGCGCGACTCCTCAGGCAAGGTGCTCAACGCGATTGCCGCACGCGTGCCATGGATGATCGGCGGTGCGGCCGATCTCGCGCCGTCCACCAAAACGAATCTGAAGTTCGAAGGCGCGGGCAGCTTCGAATCCGACGACTATGGCGGGTGCAACCTGCACTTCGGGATTCGCGAGCACGGCATGGGCGCGGCGGTGAACGGGCTCGCGTTGTCGAATATGCGCCCGTTCGGTTCGACCTTCCTGATTTTCAGCGACTACATGAAGCCGCCGATTCGCCTTTCCGCAATCATGGAAGTGCCGGCGATCTACGTGTTCACGCACGATTCGATCGGCGTCGGCGAGGATGGTCCGACCCATCAGCCGATCGAGCAACTGGCTTCGCTGCGTGGCGTGCCGGGACTGACCCTGCTGCGCCCGGGCGACGCGAATGAGGTCGCCGAAGCGTGGCGCGTGGCGATGTCACATCCGCGACGGCCGTCGTGCATCGTCGTGTCGCGTCAGGCGTTGCCGACCCTGGACCGCACGCGCTATGCGTCGGCCAAAGGCGTGCAGAAGGGCGCTTACGTGCTCGCCGATGCGCCTGACGGGCAGAAGCCTGAAGTGATTCTGCTCGCCACGGGCAGCGAATTGTCGCTATGCGCCGACGCCTACGAGAAGCTCAAGAGTGAAGGGATCGCGGCGCGAGTGGTGTCGATGCCGTCGTGGGACATCTTCGAGCAACAGGACGAGGCCTATCAGGATTCCGTGCTGCCGCCCGATGTGGATGCGCGCGTCGCTGTCGAGCAGGCGGCAACGCTGGGTTGGGACCGCTATGTCGGGCGGCACGGCGCGCAGGTGGTGATGCATACGTTCGGCGCGTCCGCGCCGTTCGCCGATCTGAAGAAGAGGTTTGGCTTCACGTCCGAGCATGTGTATGACGCGGCGAAGCAGCAGATTGCGCGGGTGAAGGGTAAGAGCAGCAAGGCGTAGGGTGTGTCTGCAGACGGTCGTTCACGCCGCTGTCATGGCTGAACGACCGTCTGCGCTGCAGCGATCTCAATCCTGCCGGCAGTGTTGTCGAGCGTGCTGCGATAACCGCGCGATTGCATTTCGGCGAGACGGCTCAGCGTTCTCGACAGATCGTGCGCGCCTTCGAGTCCGCTCAGCGCCGCCTCGATCGGCTGATCGGACGCGATGAACAGCGCGCATTTGCGGTCGTAGAAGATATCGACAAGCCATATGAGCCGCTGCAGCGTATGCGCTTTGGCGAGCCATTCAGTGTGCACCTGGTCGAGAATCAGACCGTGCCAATGCTCGGCGAGGTCCAGATAGTCAAGGTGTGAACGGCTCGCCACGCACAGGTTGTCGAAGTCCACCCATAGCAACGCAGCACCTGCGGCGCGCGCGGCGAGCGGCCGGCCTGCCGCGCTGACGGTGGCAGGCTCCAGCGTCTCGTTGCCTTCATAGCGCTCGAAAATTTCCAGGAGCGCGTCGCCAGTTGCCGCGTCGAGCGGTGCAAAGAAATGCGACAGCGCGGCTTCTTCGCCGCCGAAACGATAATCGCGTGCGCCGTCGAAGTGAATCATCGTGAAGCAACGTTTGATCTGTTCGATCGTCGGCAGGAAACGCTCGTGAAACTCCGGGTCGGACAGCAGGGCGTCCGGTGCGTAGTTCGAGGTCAGCACGATGCGCGTGCCCAGGCCGATCGCGGTATCGAGAAACCGGCCCATCAGGAACGCGTCGGCGATATCGTGCACGTGAAATTCGTCGAAGCACAGCAGCTCCACGCCGTCGAGCCATTGTCGCGAGACCGACCCCAGCCGGTCGTCGTCGCGCGGCTCATTCACCAGGCGCCGGTTCATCTCGCGCAGAAATTCGTGGAAATGCAGGCGCCGCTTCCGGCAGCTTGCCAGCTCAAATACCGTATCGACCACCAGGCTTTTGCCGCGACCGGGCAAGCCGTGGCAATAGACGCCCTGATGTGCCGGCGTGGAACCGGACTTTGTGCGTCGCCCGTTTGTCCCGTTTGCGCCCAGCAACGTGACGAGCGCCGCGATGGCATCGCGCTGAGTTGCATCGGGAACGATGTCGTGCGCGGCGAGGGCACTGATTACCTGATCATCGAGCATAGGCTGAAGTTTCTGTGCGTTAGCGGCTCAATACGCGTTGTAACTCCCGCGGATCGACAGGCTTGGTGAAATGATGGTCGAAGCCTGCTTCTTCAGCGGTCTGCTTGTCCTGCTGCTGACCCCAGCCGGTGACGGCGATCAGCAGAATGTCGGCGTCCTGATGATCGTGGCGAATGCGCCGCGCCAATTCATAGCCGTTCAGGCGCGGCAAGCCGATATCGAGAATCACCGCCTGCGGTGCGAATTCGCCGATCAGTTCCAGCCCGGCGATGCCGTCGCCGGCTGTGCGCACCTCGTGGCCTTCGAGTTCGAGCACCATGGCGAGGCTATCGGCGGCGTCCGCATTGTCGTCGACGATCACGACGCGCAAACCTGCCGTACGCGGCATCTCGGCCGGCGAACTCTCCGACTGCTCCGGGGTCGCTTTCGATAGTGGCAGGCGGATCACGAACTCGCTGCCGGTGCCTGGACCGTTGCTGAATGCGGCGACCGTGCCGCCGTGCAGTTCGGCGAGGCCGCGCACCAGCGCGAGACCGATGCCGAGACCGCCTTGCGAGCGCTCCAGCGCCGGGGCGAGTTGCGAGAACATTTCGAACACGCTGTCCAGATGCTCGCGCGGAATGCCGATGCCGGAATCGCGCACGACGATCACCGCTTCATCGCCTTCGCGCTCCGCGGCGAGCGAGATGCTGCCGCCGGGCGGCGTGTACTTGGCCGCGTTGTTCAGCAGGTTCAGGATCATCTGCGACAGGCGTGTGGGATCGGCGTCGAGATAGAGCGGCTCGCGCGGCAACGTCACGCTCAGATGATGCGCCGACGCCTGCACGGTGGGCCGCGCCGCTTCCATGGCGGATTGCATCGCACGCGCGAGTTCGAGCCGCTGCTTGCGCAATTCGAGCTTGCCCTGCGTGATGCGCGACACTTCCAGCAGGTCGTCGACCAGATGCGTCATGTGCTGCAATTGCCGGTCGAACACGTCGCGAGACCAGCTCAATTGCGGGTCGGCGAATTCCTTCAGACGCAGGATTTCGAGCACGTTGCGCATCGGCGCGAGTGGATTGCGCAACTCATGCGCGAGCGTGGCGAGAAATTCGTCCTTGCGGCGATCGGCTTTTGAGAGTTCCAGATTCAGGCGCTGCAATTGCTGTTCGGCGCGCCTGCGCCCGGTGATGTCGCGGCTCACGCTGACCGCGCCATAGATGTCGCCACGCGCGTTTGCCAGCGGTTTGACCACCGTTTCACAGACCCCGCGTGTGCCGTCGCGCCGCACGAAAGTCAGTTCGCGGCGCCACGTGCCGTCCGCGGCGAGGGCGGCGAGCACTTCCCGGTGGATGCGTAACGCGTCTTCCGGCGGATAGAACATGGCGATCGGCTTGCCGAGAACTTCGCGCCGGCGATAACCCAGCACGCGCTCGCCTCCGGCGTTGAAATCGGTGATGTTGCCGCGCAGGTCGGTGATAACGATCGCGTCGCTCAGGTGTTCGAAAATCGCTGCCTGGCGCAGCAGCACGGTCTGCGCGTCCTTGCGCTCGGTGATGTCGATGCCGAGGCCGTAGATTGTCAGCGGCTCGCCCTGGCGGTCGTAGGTGGCGCGGCCACGGCCTTCCATCCAGCACCAGTCGCCGCTTGCATGCAGGAAGCGGAATTCGGCGACGTAGTCGTCACCGCTTTTCACCGCATGATCGACTGCCTCGTTGAGCGCAATCAGGTCGCCGGGATGAATCAGTTCGAAAAAGCCACCGGGCATTTTCGCAAACCGTCCCTCGGCGAAGCCCGCGAGCGCTTCCAGTTCGCGGCTCCACCAGAATTTGCCTGACTTCGACTCGTGCGACCACGCACCCATGCGCGCCCCGCGCATGGCGAGGCTCAGCACGTCGCGGCTTTCCTGCAATTCTTTCTGAGCGAGTTGATGCGCGGAGACAGACGCTTCTGCGTTGCGGCGCGCAAGCAGCAAGTCCTGCTCGTACTTGTGACGATCCGCGACGATCAGCACCGCCACTTCGAGGTAGCTGCTTTCGCCGTGATCGCGGCGCACCGCGTTGAGCAGCATCGGCACCATGTGGCCGTCCCGATGCAGCATGTTCAGTTTGACCTCGGCCACCGAACCCTGCATTTGCAGCAGCGGCGACCAGTGCGTCCGATGGAACACCTTGCTGTCGACTGTCAGCAGATCCTGAATGTGCTTTACCTCGGCAAGCTCCGGCGCGCTATAGCCGAGCCAACTGCAGAAGGTTGCGTTCACACGCAGGATCCAGCCGTCGGGGGTGGTCACGAGCAGGCCGCAGGCGGCGTGCTCGAACAAGGTATCGGCGGACGGCAAGGGGCGGTGCGTGCTTTGCATCGTCTTACAGGCTCAGCGGCGCGAGGTGGCGTTGCATGCGCTGGTCGCCGACACCATGCGCCAACATCATGGTCCGCTTGCCGCTACCGAAAATCTTTACGTTGTTGCGCTTCGTGACGCTCATCGTCGAGTCCTGTGGCCTGCCGGGATGGGTAGGGAATACGCCAGGCCCGGCATCGATGCGGAATGTTACCGCAGTCTCGCCGCGAGGCCTGGGCTGCGCGCCGACATGGAAAAGTCATTCGTATCGTTGGCATGCCCGGTTCGCGACGGCGGTCTCAGCCCGGCTGTGCGGGATAACCCGCAAGCAGGAATCCTCAATGCGACGCCGTTTTTCGACAAAATTTCGCGTTTTCCTTCAACTGAAGTTTGCGTGTTTTCCCCAACTCGCAGTGACTATATTCGCTCGTATACAACGGGCCGATGATGCAAAGGTGAATATAAAGCCATGCGCAATGCACGCAGCAAGGGCGGCATGCACGGCGGAAGTGCGTTTCATCCGTATTTCAACGCAATATTCCGTGCTTGCGCACGATGTGTCCGGAGGCGTCAAGACAGCATAAATCAGGAAGCGGTAGTCGGCCCAGTACGGTATGGTGATGAGGTAGCGCGTGTGCAGCGGCGGATCGAGCGTGGTGTGGCGAAAACCGAAGCGTATGCCTGGCGAGCGATAAGCGCTTGCCGCGCGGTGGGAGCGAATCTTGCACGCATGTTCCTCGATGCCCAAACGTGGCACCAGAAAGAAGCCGGGAGACCAGGGTGACGTTCGACGACAGAATGGACGAGAGCGATGACGTCGTGGTTTGGCGGACTATTCAGTATGCGATGGCATCAAACCGTCGCGTGCTCGTGGTCGACGATTACCGCGAGGCGGCCGAAGCTTTGCAGATGCTGCTGAGCGCCGACGGCTTCGAGTGCCGCGCGCTGTGCGATCCGCTCGCCGTGTGCGGCATGGCCTGTGAATGGCAGCCGTTCGCCGTTCTGCTCGACATCAAGATGCCCGGCCTCGATGGTCTCGAGCTGGCTCGCCGCCTGCGGGCCAACCCGTTGACTTCGGACATGCTGCTGGTGGCCTGTACGGCTTTTGCTTCGCGCGAAGACAAGGTGCGCGCCAAGGCCGCTGGTTTCGATGCGCATTGTGCCAAACCCCTGACACCGGAGCGCCTCTTGCGCGTGCTCGAGTCTGCCGCCGCGTTGCATACTGTGGGACCACAGTAAAGACGGCGTATTTATGCCCGATGCGTTAATTCCTCTGCGAAGTTCTCACCGGTCAGCCGGTTCAGCGGACACTCTTTAGCCCGCGTCATTCCTGTCTCCATTCATGCACGGCGAATGCATCGTATGCAGTGCTTGCACTGCGACGTCCGTGCGTTTTTCCGTAGTTGCCTGAAGGACGCCTTGTGCTGCGTGCGCAACACTCAGGTCCATAATTTGCTGGAGCAGCAAGCTTGCGCGCTTAAAACACGTGCGCAAGCGCCTTCAGCTTCCACAGGAATCCCTATGTCATCCCAGGCCAGCTATTCGACGCGCATCGCGGAAGGCACACCTTTCCCGCTTGGTGCGACGTGGAACGGAAGCGGCGTGAACTTCGCGCTGTTCTCAGCGCATGCAACCGGAGTCGAACTCTGTCTGTTCGATGAAACCGGCAAGACAGAAATCGAACGCATCGAGCTTCCGGAGTACACCGACGAGGTCTGGCACGTGTTCGTGCCGAATCTGAAACCGGGTGCGGTGTATGGCTATCGGGTCCACGGACCCTATGAACCGGAAAAAGGACATCGCTTCAATCCGAACAAACTCCTGCTCGACCCCTACGCCAAAGCGCATATCGGCGAGCTCAAATGGGCGCCGGAAATTTTCGGCTATACGCTTGATTCGGAAGAGGGCGACCTGTCATTCGACGAGCGCGACAGCGCGCCCTTCGTGCCGAAGTGCAAGGTGGTCGACGCCAACTTTTCGTGGAGTCATCCGGAACGCAATGCGCTGCCCTCGGAGCGCGTGATCTTCTATGAAACGCACGTGCGCGGATTTACCAAACGTCATCCCGAAGTACCGGAGAATTTGCGTGGCACCTTTGCGGGACTCGGCCAGCAAGTGGTGCTCGATTACATCAGGAGCCTCGGTGTCACGTCGGTCGAATTGATGCCGATTCAGACCTTCGTCAACGACAGCCATCTGCTCGACAAAGGCCTCACCAATTACTGGGGCTACAACACGATCGGCTTCTTCGCGGCCGACCCGCGCTTCTTCGCGTCGTCGATCGACTCGGTCGGCGAATTCAAGGAGATGGTCGACCGTTTTCATAATGCCAACCTCGAAGTCATTCTCGACGTGGTCTACAACCACACCGCGGAAGGCAACGAGCGTGGTCCGACGATCTCCTTCAAAGGCATCGACAACGCGTCTTACTATCGATTGATGCCGGACGAGCCGCGCTATTACATCAACGATACCGGTACCGGCAACACGCTCAATCTGTCCCATCCACGCGTGCTGCAGATGGTCACCGACAGCTTGCGCTACTGGGTGACGGAGATGAAGATCGACGGTTTCCGTTTCGACCTCGCCACGATTCTCGGCCGTGAAACGCACGGGTTCGACGAAGGCGGCGGCTTCCTCGACAGTTGCCGGCAGGACCCGGTGCTCTCCGCCGTGCGACTGGTTGCTGAGCCGTGGGACTGCGGCCCCGGTGGCTATCAGGTGGGCGGCTTTCCACCCGGCTGGGCCGAATGGAACGATCGCTTTCGCGATACGGTGCGCGGCTACTGGAAGGGCGACGAAGGCGAGGTCCCCGATCTTGCCAAACGCCTGACCGGTTCGGGCGACAAGTTCAACCATCGTGGGCGCCGTCCGTGGGCCAGCGTAAACTTCGTCGCCGCGCACGACGGTTTCACGCTCAACGATCTGGTCTCGTACAACGACAAGCACAACGAGGCCAACGGCGAAGACAACAAGGACGGCCACTCCGACAACAAGTCATGGAACATGGGCATCGAAGGCCCGACGGACGATGCGGAGATCCGGCAGCAACGCGAGCGTCAAAAACGCAATCTGCTGGCCACGTTGCTGCTCTCGCAAGGTACGCCGATGATCCTCGCGGGCGACGAATTCGGCCGCACGCAGAAGGGCAATAACAACGCGTATTGCCAGGACAATGAGATCAGTTGGGTCGATTGGGAAGGCATCGACGACGACGGCCGTGCACTGACCGAGTTCGTCAAGAATCTGACCACGCTGCGCCATCGTCTACCGGTACTGCGTCGCGGGCGCTTTCTCACCGGCGAATACAACGAGGCGCTCGACGTGACCGACGCGCGTTGGCTTTCTCCTGACGGCACCGATCTTTCGCAGGAACAGTGGGACGATCCGTCGATGCGCTGCTTCGGCCTCGTGATCGACGGACGCGCTCAGGCGAGCGGCATTCGACGTCCCGCGTCCGACGCGACCTTGCTGCTGGTGCTGAACGCGCATCACGACGTGGTCAATTTCACGCTGCCCGAGATTCCCGAGGGCGATCAGTGGACCTGTCTGCTGGATACGAATATGCCGGTGCGCGCAGAGTTGCCGCAATTCAGCGCCGGCGACGCCTATCAGGTGACGGGCCGTTCACTGCTGCTGTTCGCACTCGACGCGCCAAGCCGCGCGACGCAACGCGTGTTTGATCGCCTGGAAGAACAACTCACCACTGACGAGAACGAACGCCCGGCGGGAACGTGACGAGTGCGGTTCACATGACCCGTTACGTCTGACTAAATGGGACCTACCCGGAACCAACTCGCCTGAGTGTTCTTCACCGCGCTGCAACACGCGGTGAACGGCCTATCAGTGGACGCCCTACGTGCGCAATGCGTGTGCCCGACTAACGGCCGCCACACGTGCGTCGTTTCCGTCACGAGCCACGCTATGGAGAACGGCGGAAGTGCGGTAAATTCCGGGGAGCGGAAAAAGCGCACGGACAACGCGGGGCGCGTCGTGCACGACCACCCCGACCCGTACTCATCTTTCATGGAGATCGTGACCGTGCAACGTGCCGAACGTGTTGCAGTCGATTTCCCCATGCCGTCGCGTAATTTCGCGGTGACGCGGCGCGTGCTTCTGATCGTGCTCGCGGTTTCGATTGTGTTTCCTTTGGCCTGCCTCGCGGGTTACGGGTATTTCGATTACCAGCGCCGGATTGCCGATTCGAACGACATGATCGACCGGCTCGCGCGCGTCACCGAGGAAGAGGCCGTCAAGGTGCTGGACCTCGACCAGCAGATGGCCTCGCGTATCGTCGACCTGCTCGGCAACGACAATGACGCGCAGATTCGCGCGCAGGAAGCCGGCTTGCACGACCGTCTGCGGCAAATCGGCGGTGACTTTCCGCAGGTCGCATCGATTTACCTGCTCGGTGCGGATGGAAAACTGCTGGTGTCGAGTCGCGCTTATCCGGCGCCGGTCATGTCGAATAGTCAACGTGAAGACTTCACTGCCGCCAAGGCGATGCGGCCGCAACCCTATTTCTCACTACCCTTATTCGGGCCGCTGTCGCAAACCAATGTGTTCAACACTGCGACCGGCCGCTCGGGCGAGAATGGGCAATTCCTGGGCGTGGTGTCTGTGGCGTTGCGCACCGACTACTTTTCGCGCTTCTACCGTGAACTGACGAATGGCGATACGTCGCTCTCGCTAGGTCTGTACCGTCAGGACGGCAGCTTGCTGGTGCGTTATCCGGCGTGGCCGAGCGGCGCCAAGCCTACCCAGCAAAGCGCGTTCATCGCGGCATTGCGCGACAAACAGTTATTCGGCCATATCCGTCTGACGTCAACGGTCGATGGCGTTGAACGGCTGCTGGCGTTTCGCCGCGTCGGCGACTACCCGCTCTATGTGATGAGCGCGTATGAAGCGGGCTCGATCGACGCCGCGTGGCGCGAGCATTTCATGGCGATCGCGGCGATCACGGCCGTGCCTTGCGTGGCGATCTGGCTGCTGGTGTTTTTCTCATTGCGCCAGCTTGCCGGCGAGCGCCGCGCGTGGGAGCGCTGGCAAGGCGAAGTGGCGATGCGTCTTTCTGCCGAGGCGTCGAGCCGGCAATTGCAGCGCATGGGTGCGCTCAGCAATCTCGTCGCCAATGTCGCGCACGATTTCAACAATCTGCTGATGGTCGTATCGGCCAACACCGAACTCGCGCGCTTGAAGCGCTATAACAACCTGGAAAAAGAGGTGCAGGCCGTCGAGCGCGCCACCGCCACGGCGGGATCGCTGACGCGGCGGCTCCTGAGCGTGGCGAAAAAACAGCCGCTCAAGCAGGAACCGGTCAACCTCGCCACATGGTTGCCGAGCGCCGCGCCACTCATCGACGCGGCGCTCGGCGACAACATCGAAATGGCCTTGAACATGGTCGACAACGTCTGGCAGGTGCTGGCCGACCCGACCGACCTCGAATTCGCGATCATGAATCTGGCGGTCAACGCGCGCGATGCGATGCCGCGCGGTGGCCGCTTCGTGATCCGTTGCCAGAACAACCGTCTGGTGGGCAGCGACACCTTGCTGCCCGACGGCGAATACGTGCTGATTGCCTGTTCCGACGACGGCGAAGGGATGCCCGAAGGCGTCGCCCGTCGCGCGTTCGAGCCGCTGTTCACCACCAAGCTGCGCGGCTCGGGCTCCGGCCTCGGCCTCGCCCAGGTCCTTGCCATGTGTGAACAGGCCGGCGGCACGGCCAAAATCGACAGCGTGCCGGGCAGTGGCACAACGGTCAGACTGTATTTGCCGCGCTATCGCGATCGGCAGAAGGCGGTAGTGCCCGATGTAGAAACTGCGCAACAGCCGGCACCGGCTCCAATGGGCGTCGTATTGCTGGTCGAAGACAACGAAGAGGTGGCGGCGGGCGTAGCCGCCGTGCTGGAAACCTTCGGCTGCGAAGTGCGGCATGAGCCGACCGCCGACCTGGCGCTCGACGCGCTGAGCGGTGGCGCGAAGTTCGAACTCGTGCTGTCCGACATTCAGATGCCTGGCAAGCTAAACGGCATCGACCTTGCGGAGAAAGTACGCAGCGCGTGGCCGGCGCAGAAGATCGCGCTGATGACCGGCTACGCCGACGAGCTCGAACGGGCGCGCCGGCTCGGCGTAGCGATACTCGCCAAACCCTTCAATATCGACGAGCTGCACGCGCTGGTTGTTTGCGAACCGTAAGGCCGCCTTGGCAAGCGCGGCACGCGTGGACGGCTCGCCGTGGGACTAGCTCTTTTCCTGCGAAGCGTCGTACTTGCCGAGCGCCGCCGCGCTGTTCAAGCGGGCGCGCTTGAGCAGTGCCTGCTGGGCTTCCTTGACGTTGCTCGCTTGTCCTTTCCATGCTTGCAGCGGCGGTTCCTGCAACGCGCGGCCATACGAGAAACTCAGATTCCACGGCAGCGGCCCGAGGCGATTCATTGCATCGAGATTGGCCGTTGCCTCTTCCGGCGTTTGCCCGCCGGACAGGAACACGATCCCTGGCACCGCCGACGGCACCGTGCGCTTCAGTATCCGCACCGTGTGCGCCGCGATGTCCGAGGTCGACGATTGCTGAGCGTGCTCAGAGCCCGCCAGCACCATGCTCGGCTTCAGCAGAATGTGTTCGAGCACCACGCGATGCCGGTGCAGTGCGTTAAAGACTTCGTGCAACACGGCCTCGGTCACTTCCGCGCTGCGTCCGATGGTGTGATCGCCGTCCATCAGTACCTCCGGTTCGACGATCGGCACGATGCCCGCTTCCTGCGAGATCGCCGCGTAGCGCGCAAGGGAGTCGGCATTCGCTTCGATGGCGAGGCGGCTCGGCAAGCTAGCCGTGATGTTGTAGACCGCGCGCCATTTCGCAAAGCGCGCGCCTTGGCGCTTGTAATCGACGAAACGCCTGGCCAGGCCGTCAAGGCCTTCGGTGATTTCGTCACCCGGGGCGAGTGCGAGCGGAATCTTGCCGAGGTCCACCTTGATGCCGGGCACGATGCCGTTCCTCGCGGAGAGTTGCGGAAAAGGCGTACCGTCGTCCGCTTTCTGCCCGAGTGTTTCTTCGTAAAGGATCACGCCGCTCACGAATTCGCCGAGCCCCGGCGTGGTCAGCAGCAGATTGCGATAGGCGCGGCGGTTTTCCTCGCTGGATTCGAGACCGATCGTCTTGAAGCGTTTGGCAATGGTCGGGCCGCTTTCGTCGGCGGCGAGAAGACCTTTGCCGGGTTGGGCCATCGCATCGACGGTGGCTTGCAGCTCGCTACGGGTGTCCATGAAGTGTGCTCCCAGTAATCCGGTTAGCGGATGAAGTCTTGTCAGACCGACGCGAAAGCCTCGGCTATCTCGGTGGCGTTAGCCGGGCGCACAATGCGTGCGACTTCGGCGCCGTCGCGCATGAAGATCAGCGTGGGCCAGAGTTTCACCTTGAAGGACCGGCCCAGCGGGCGGCCGGGGCCGTCTTCGATTTTCAGATGTCTGATGCCGGCATGCGGCTCGAAAGCTTTTGCGATCGATGCCTGTGCGCCCTGGCAGTAGCCGCACCAGTCCGTGCCGAATTCTATGACCGTGACGCCAGGGAAGGCGTCGACTTCGGCTCGTGCGGGCGCTTTGGGGGAATAGGCTGTTCGGGTTGCCATGAGTGCTCCGGTGCTTTTTTACCTGTGCCGGCAGGGCTTTCCACTGTCGCGGAGTCTCGCTGCCCGTCGATTTTTGTAAGAGTAGCAGCTATGGTCAGGATCGTCAGCGCGGGTGGCAGTTGCCTGTGCGCAGGCAAACCCACAATGCCAGCCGAAGCACAAAACCTGCTACCTCGCGCATTGCGTTACCGCCAGCGCCAAAGCATCCTGGCCTGCAGGGTTCTGGAAAAAGTCCTCAACGCCAACGTGTTGTTCCTCAGCCAGTGCCTGTATTCACACAAACGCATATTCTTGTCAACGTGACATGTTAAACGTCATGATTCGCCCTCGAGGCACCATCGCGTTCAGGAAAGGACATGGCAGAAAAGATCTACCTTCGGCACCCCGGCAAGGATGAAACGGTCGCGGTCGCCACCGGTTTCAGTTGGGGCGCGTTGCTATTGGGCTTCGTCTGGGCCATGTCGAAGAGAATGTGGTTTGCCACTTTCATCATGCTGGCGGTCAACACGTTGCTGTTTTTCTCGGGCTTGTGGGGTGAAACGATCGGCACGATCGGGCTGGTACTGTCGGTGCTGTTCGGCGTTGCGTGCGGCGTTTATGGCAACCAGTGGCACCGTTGGACGCTCGAGCAGCGCGGATACGTCGTCGTGCGTCCGGCGGGCGCGGATAGTGCTGAGGCTCAAGCCACTCACGCACGTCCCCCTGAGCAGATCCCCTGAATTGGGATGCGAGGGCGCAGGTTTACGCGTCGGCAAGCCAGGCCGATAATGCCCCGTTCGTTCCGGCCACGAAGTCTGCGCCGCGCATCGCGCGTCGCAGACTCGCTTTCCCTGACCCACCGCCACCCGTGTTGAAAACCTCCCGTTTTTTCGACCTGCTGCACATCCCTGGCTTCAAGCCGCTGGCCGCCGCCACCCTCATGCTTGGTGTGGCGATGTCGTTCACCGCTCCGTATCTGTCGCTGTTCGGCGTAGAGCGCGCCGGCATGACGCCGCTCAGGCTCGGCATCTTCATGACGCTGATCGCTGCCAGCGGGGTGCTCGCCAGCACCTTCGCCGGCCGCTGGAGCGACGCGAGCGGACGGCATCGGCCGTTGCTGCTGGCGGCACTGGTGGCCGCCGCTCTCGGTTATCTCTGTCTATGCGTAGTGCGTGACTACCGGCTGCTGCTGGCGGTCGGCATTGTGTTCATCGGTGCGGGCGGCTCGGCCATCTCGATGGTGTTCTCGTTTAGCCGCGCGGCACTGCCGGTGCCGGACCCCGCGGAGCGCGCATTCGCCAGCGCCACCTTGCGGACCATCCTCTCGGCGGCGTGGGTGTTCGGGCCGTCGGTAGGCGCACTGGTGCTCGCCGGCGCCGGTTTCTATGGGCTCTTCCTGTTCGCCGCGGCCAGTTTCGCGGCCTGCGCGACCATCGTCTGGCGCATGCGGGAGCCGCAAGGCCATCTGGGCGATCACACGGTGGAAGACACGGCCTCGGAGCCGTCGGCCTCGATCACCGTGCCGCCGCTGACCGCACCCGGCGAAGAGGCGCACGAGGACTTGCCGGGCGTCGCCTCGCAGAACGACATCCGCCGTGCCGTGGCCGCGCTCACCTTGCTGGGTCTCGCCGCGAACGCCACCATGATCGTGCTGCCGCTCTACATCGTGCACGGCCTGAACGGCACGCATCTCGACGTGTCGGTGATGCTCGGGCTCGGCGCCTTGACGGAAATTCCGATGATGCTCGCGCTCGGCGCGAAGTCGTCGACGCTGCACAAGCCGAACTGGCTGGCCGCCTGCGCAGCGGTTCACGCGCTGTATTTCGTCGCGATGTCGATGGCGGGGACTGTCCATGTGCTGATTCCGATGCAGATACTCAATGCGTTCGTGGTCGCGGTGACTTCGTGCCTCGGCATGGTCTACGTGCAGGATCTGATGCCGCATGCACCGGGCCGCGCAACGGCGTTGTTCTTCAACGCTGCGCGGGTCGGCTCGATTCTCTCCGGCGTGTTGTCGGGTTTGCTGGTCCAGGCTTTCAGCTATCGCGGCACCTTCCTGTTCTGCGGATTGCTGGCGCTTTGTGCGCTGGTGCTGTTTGCCGTGCCGGGCTATCGTTATCCGCTCATGTGGCGTGCGGTGCGGCGTTTCGCGCTCCAGCAATACGAGAAGGTCCAGGCGCGCCGGCAATAGGGCGCGCAGTTCACACGTGGCGCGCCCCTCGTGCGCCCAAACCGATCCCATTGCCCACATGCGGTGTCGCCGGCGAAAGCGTCCCGCTCTATCGCGTGCCAGAAGTGTAAGAAGGCAGTTAGCTAAATCGAAGCCTACGTCCTGACTGCAGCGCATACCGAAGCACGTCCGGAACTTCTGACTGCGCAAAACCTCAGCAAAGAAGCGTATCGTCGTTCGATGCAGACGGGGATGCCCGATTCACTGCATGGACGGTGCGAGGCGGCTACCGTGTGTCCGTCGGATCACACGAAACGCAACTACAGTTAGGAGAGCCACTTGCCGCCTGCGAAGCGCGCGGCATGGCCGCAGCACACCGAGCCAGATCGAGCAGCGCAACGAGACACTTTCCGGAGCGAGATATGCAACTAGGCATGATTGGATTGGGACGCATGGGCGCGGACATGGTGCGGCGCCTGACGAAGGGCGGTCAGCAATGCATCGCTTACGACGTCCAACCGGCGGCGGTGGAAAAACTGAAACAGGACGGCGTCGCGGGTGCCGCATCGCTGGAAGACCTGGTCGCGCAACTGCAAAAACCGCGCGCAGTGTGGCTGATGGTGCCCGCGGCGGTGGTCGACAGGACGCTCGAGAACCTCGTGCCCTTGCTGGAGCCCGGCGACATTGTGATCGACGGCGGCAACTCCTATTACCACGACGACATACGCCGTAGCGCCGAACTCGCACAGCGCGGGCTTCACTATGTGGACGTCGGCACGAGCGGCGGCGTCGCGGGACGTGAGCGCGGCTACTGTCTGATGATCGGCGGCGAGACTGAAGTCGTGAAACGGCTCGAACCGATTTTCTCGACGCTTGCTCCGGGTGCGGGCGCAGCGCCTGCCACGCCGGGGCGCGCAGCCGGCAGCAGCACGGCCGATCAGGGCTTCCTGCATTGCGGTCCGCAGGGCGCCGGGCACTTCGTGAAGATGGTCCACAACGGCATCGAATACGGCATGATGGCCGCGTATGCCGAAGGCCTGAACATTCTGCGTCACGCCGATGCCGGCAAACACGCGCGCGAAGCCGATGCAGAAACATCGCCGCTGCGCCGTCCCGAGCTTTACCAATACGAACTGAATCTCGCCGAGGTCACCGAGGTATGGCGGCGCGGCAGCGTGATCGGTTCGTGGCTGCTGGACCTGATAGCAGGATCGCTTGTCAGCGACGCCGATCTGCAAAGCTACGCAGGGCGCGTATCGGATTCGGGCGAAGGGCGCTGGACGGTGGCGGCAGCGATCGACGAAGGCGTGCCGACGCCGGTGCTGAGCGCGGCGCTATTCGCGCGTTTCAGTTCGCGGGGCGACGCGGATTTTGCGAACCGGGTGTTGTCGGCCATGCGGCACGACTTCGGCGGTCACGTCGAGAAAGCGGCCACGCCGGCCGATGGACACAAGAGCTAATTCCGGGGAGCCGCAATGCAAGCCTCTAATGCCACGCCTCACGACGTCGTCTTTCTATTCGATTGCGATAACACGTTGCTGGACAACGATCATGTGCTGGCGGATTTACGCGCGCAGATGAAACGGGAGTTCGGCGAGCAGAACTGTGCGCGGTACTGGGAAATTTTCGAAGGTCTGCGGGCGGAGCTTGGCTACGCCGATTACCTCGGCGCGTTGCAACGGTATCGGCTGGAGAACCCTCGGGACACACGCCTGTTGTTGATGTCGGCGTTTCTGATCGATTATCCGTTTGCGAACCGGCTGTATCCGGGGGCATTGGATGCGATCAAACATGTGTCGCAGTGGGGGCCTGCGGTGATTTTGTCCGACGGCGATGTGGTGTTCCAGCCGCGCAAGATTTCCCGTTCGGGCCTATGGGAAGAGGTGGGGGGACGGGTTTTGATCTACATCCATAAGGAACAGATGCTCGATCAGGTGATGGAGTGCTATCCAGCCCGGCACTATGTGATGGTGGACGACAAATTGCGGATTCTGACCGCCATGAAGAAGGCCTGGGGAGAGACGCTGACTACGGTTTTCCCTCGCCAAGGGCACTACGCATTCGATCCCAAGGAGATTTCCAGCAATCCGCCCGCGGATGTGACCATCGAGAGGATTGGGGAGCTGGCTGATATCGACGTCGATATGCTTCTGAGCGGCGGGACGGTAGGGGGCGCCTAGATTTTCTGCCTTTCAGCGCCCACCGGGTGGCTTGCTAGCCAAGGCCCAGCAATTTGACCAGCAAGCCGAACACGCCCACCAGCACGGCGACACCGGCGCACAACAGCACAAGCGAGAGAAGGAGAATCAGGGGCCCTTTGAGGCGGCTGGGTGTCGACATGGTGGCCGTTCAGATAGAGGGCGAGCAGCAGAGGATGCGCCAGATGCGGCCCGCCGTCGCGCATTTAGCATGAAGAGCTTAATCGCATTCACTTAATGCTCACTTAAAGTCTGGCGCAAGACCGGCAACCTCTGCCGCGCCAACGGCCCGCCAGCCGGACAGTCCAACAGCGTACAGACACGGCGGCCAATTGAGCGCATGATCCTTGCTTGGCGCGCGTCGTAACCCGATTTGCTGAAAATCGACCGCGCGCTCAACCGGATGCCCACTTTCACGTCGCAGGCGATCAAACGCAGTGCGGCCGGCGGGCCAAGGAAAAATCATGACATCCGCAATCTGGGGCATCGTAGCAGGCATGGCGCTGATGTTCGGCGCTTCGATGTACCTGCGTCAGCTTCGTCTCCTGCACCGCCCGGACCACCGTTGGACTGGCAAGAAACGTTGATTCGTCACACATCCTCGAAAAGGGAGGCACCATGTCACCAATACCTGCTCCGCGACGTTCGCCGTCGCCGTTGCGTCAGTCCGATTCGCCTGGCGCCGTGCGCGACCGGCGCGCCGAACTCGGCCGCGCCGACGAAGCGCGCGCCGAGCAACGCGAACGCGACGACACCCGCAACGATCCCAATGCCAGCAAATGGCGCTACCAGCCACCACAACGGAAAGAGAAAGAGCCGGTGTAAGGCCTTCAACTGAACACCCGCAAACGAACGAACAAACAATCGAACGGGCGTTAGCCAACGTTCGGGCCGGCAATCGGATCGGCCATTTCCCTATCGGCGCTTCCCGCGCCTACACGAAAGCGACGCACACGCGTCGCAAGATCAAACTTTGGACGATCGCGCCGAACCATGACGCGCATGTCCTGTCACACCCCTGACGATCGCCGGCCCGCCCCCAGGAACCTTGCACAACGGACCTTTTCCCTACGCTTGCGTTATGTCATGCGCATGACAGGACGGCCGCCATTGCCGGTTTTTCTTCACTGATCGCGTCGCGAACAATCGCTGCAGCACCCGCTAACCAGCCTGACAGTCCTTTTCAAGGAGTGGCACCATGGCCGAAGCAACCTCCCGTCCGTCCCCGCCGAAAACATTGGAGCCCGAAACGTTGCGCAAGATGGACCGCTACTGGCGTGCCTGCAACTACCTCTCGGCCGGCATGATCTACCTGCGCGACAACCCGCTATTGCGTGAACCGGTCAAACCCGAACACATCAAGAATCGCCTGCTGGGCCATTGGGGCTCGGACCCCGGGCAAAGCTTCCTGCTGGTGCATCTGAACCGGCTGATCAAAAAGCTCGATCTGAACGTGATCTATGTCGCCGGACCGGGCCATGGCGCGCCTGCCACGCTGGCTCATTGCTACCTGGAGGGCCACTACTCGGAAATCTATCCTGACCGCAGCGAGGACGAAGCCGGCATGCAGCGCTTCTTCCGCCAGTTCTCGTTTCCCGGCGGCATCGGCTCCCATTGCACTCCTGAAACGCCGGGTTCGATTCACGAAGGCGGCGAGCTCGGCTATAGCCTGTCGCACGGCTACGGGGCGGCCTTCGATAACCCCGACCTGATCGTCACGGTGATGATCGGTGACGGCGAGGCGGAAACCGGACCGCTGGCCACCTCATGGCACTCGAACAAATTCCTCAACCCGATTCGTGATGGCGCGGTGCTGCCGGTTCTGCATCTGAACGGCTACAAGATCGCCAATCCGACGATCCTCGCGCGGATTCCCCGTGAGGAACTCGAATCGTTGCTGACCGGCTATGGCCACAAGCCGTATTTCGTCGAAGGCGACGATCCGGACACCATGCATCAGCAGATGGCCGCGACGCTCGAACAATGCGTCGGTGAAATCCGCGCGATCCAGCAACATGCTCGTGAAGCCAATGATGCAACGCGGCCGCGCTGGCCGATGATCGTGCTGCGCTCGCCGAAGGGCTGGACCGGGCCGAAGGAAGTCGACGGCCATCAGGTGGAAGGCTCGTGGCGCGCGCACCAGGTGCCGGTGCTCGATCCGGTCACGAATAGCAAGAGCCTGAAGCTCGTCGAGAGCTGGCTGCGCAGTTATGAACCGGAATCGTTATTCGACAAAGCAGGGCGTCTGGTCGAGGAACTGCGCGAACTCGCGCCTGAAGGCACGCGCCGCATCAGCGCCAATCCGCATGCGAATGGCGGCCTGCTGTGCAAAACGCTCGACCTGCCGGCGTTTTGCGACTACGCGGTAGCGGTGAAAAAGCCTGGCGGCTCGTACACGTCGCCGACTGAGGTGCTCGGCACGTTTCTGCGCGACGTCATGCGCAACAACATGACGAATTTCCGCGTGTTCGGCCCGGACGAAACCGCGAGCAACAAGCTGACGGCCATCTACGAGGCCTCCGAGAAAACCTGGCTCGCCGAAACCATGGCAAGCGACGCAGACGGCGGTGAACTCTCGGTGGACGGCCGCGTGATGGAAATGCTGAGCGAGCACACGCTCGAAGGCTGGTTCGAAGGTTACGTGCTGACAGGACGTCATGGGCTTTTCGCTACCTATGAAGCGTTCGTCCACGTGATCGATTCGATGTTCAATCAGCACGCCAAGTGGCTGGAGAAAGCGAAGCGCGATCTCGGCTGGCGGCAGCCGGTGCCCTCGATCAACCTGCTGATCACGTCGCTGGTATGGCGCCAGGATCACAATGGCTTCACGCATCAGGACCCGGGGTTTCTCGATGTCGTGACTAACAAGAGCCCGGACGTGGTGCGTATTTATCTGCCGCCCGATGCGAACTGTTTGCTGAGCGTCGCCGATCATTGTTTGCGTTCGCGCGACTACGTCAACGTGATCGTCGCCGACAAGCAGCCGCATCTGCAGTATCTCGACATGGATTCGGCCGTCACGCATTGCACCAAGGGCATTGGCATCTGGGATTGGGCGTCGACGGATCAGGGCGTCGAGCCGGACGTGGTGATGGCTTGCGCGGGCGATATCGCGACAATGGAAGCGCTTGCCGCCGTGCAGATTCTGAAAGAGCGTTTTCCCGAGTTGAAGATCCGCTTTGTCAACGTGGTCGATCTGTTCCGCCTGATGCCTGAACATGCGCATCCGCACGGTCTGTCCGATCGCGATTTCGATTCGTTGTTTACCACCAGCACGCCGGTGATTTTCAACTTCCATTCGTATGCGTCGTTGGTGCATAAACTCACGTACAACCGCACCAATCACGGCAATCTGCACGTGCACGGCTACCACGAGAAAGGCAACATCAATACGCCGCTCGAACTGGCGATCATCAATCAGGTCGACCGTTTCTCGCTGGCTATCGACGTGATCGATCGCGTGCCGGCGCTGCGCGGTGTCGGCGACCACGCGAAAGAGTGGCTGCGTGGGCAGGTCATCGAACATCTTTCTTATGCGCATGCCGAGGGCATCGACAAGGAAGAGATCCGCAACTGGACGTGGAAGGGCTGAGCGGAGCGTGCCATGGAGACTCATGAGAAGACCGGCGAGCCGACGCAGACTCCAACTCCAACTCCAACGATTCTGGTGTTGAACAGCGGTTCGTCGTCGCTGAAATTCGGACTGTTTGCGCGCTCCGGCGGCGACGAACAATTGCTGCTGGAAGGCAGCGCCGAAGGTATTGGGCGCGGCGACGGCAGCTTGCGCATCAAGTCGCCTGATGGCCGCGTACTGGTGCAAGAAGAGGATGTGCTGGAGTCGCAGACCGACGCGTTGCAGAAGCTCGCACGCGTGCTTGCGGAGCAGAAGCGCGGGCGTCCTGTTGCGGTGGGGCATCGCGTGGTGCATGGTGGGCCGCATCTGCGAACGCATCAACGTTTGACGGCTGAAGTCCGGCAGCGCTTGCAGGACGCCGTGCACTTTGCGCCCTTGCACATTCCACCGGCGCTGGCATTGATCGACGAGGCAACCAGGATTTTCGGCGACGCCGAGCATTTCGCCTGCTTCGATACGGCGTTTCATTCCACACTTCCGGCACGCACGGCGCAGCTTGCGTTGCCGCGCCGTTATGCCGAGGCCGGTGTGATTCGCTACGGCTTTCACGGGCTGTCGTATGAATCGCTGGTGGCGCGGCTCGGTGCCGATTTGCCGCCGCGAGCAGTCTTCGCCCATCTGGGCAACGGGTCGAGTTTATGTGCATTGCAGAACGGCAAATCCGTCGATACGTCGATGGGTCTCACTCCGACCGGCGGCGTACCGATGGGCACGCGAAGCGGCGACCTTGACCCAGGCGTGCTGCTGTATCTGATGCGCGTGGAGAAGCTCGATGCCGATGCGCTGGAGACGCTGTTGAATCGCCAGAGCGGCCTCGCCGGTTACGCCGATGGCGAAAGTGATATGCAGGCGCTGGAAAAGCGCGCCGCCGCGGGCGATGGGAATGCATCGCTGGCGCTGGATGCGTTTGCTACGGCCGTGCGCAAGACGATCGGCGCCTATGCGGCTTTGTTGGGTGGGATCGATTTGCTGGTGTTCACGGGGGGAATCGGTGAACACAGTGAGGAGATTCGTAAGCGAGTGTGCGAGGGGCTTGCGTTTTTGGGGCTATCGGAAGGGGATTCAGCGGGGAAGGTGAGGGCGATTCACACCGAGGAGGAGAAGCAGATCGCGAGGCATTGCCGGATGCTGTTGCGAGCGAAAGCGGATTAGGGCAACTTCGCTTTGACGATGGCGTGATCAGAGACGCCGGTGACGCCGAACAGGCGGGAAACGTCTTCAAGTGCAGCGGCTCGTTGCTCGTTATGTTGAAGTACACCGAGCAGGGTGATGCGTCCGTGTGAGACTTTGACTTGCAGGGTGTTTGGGGGGACGGCCGTATCCCATGCCAAGCGTCTCGTGGCTTCTGCGGCGATTTGTTCATCAGTGAGCCGCATGCTTGGGTTGCTGCGCGTGACGGAGCGGGATCTGGTCATGGAGATTCCCTCGAGAGTGGACACCGATTGGACAACACTAGCAGATGTCGCTGGATTTGCCTTTGGCGACGCTTCCGGACCACCTGTCAGATCGAGTCCAGGCTAGTAAGCCTCATCGCAAAAGGGCGGCGGCCGGTTCGATGAACAACCGCGGCGGCGCGCGCAGCGCCGCCGGAAGTATGGCAGTAAGCGCCGCGCACGCAAACAAGCCCTATTGAATGGAACCCGCCAAAACCTGCGCCGTAGCCGCCGACAACGTCCACCCCAAATGCCCATGCCCGGTGTTATAAAAAACGCCGCGCCGTTTTCCGCGCCCGACCTTCGGCAACATACTCGGCAACATCGGCCTTAACCCCGCCCAAGGAATCACTTTCGAAGTCGACACCTCAGGAAAATACCGTCGAGTCCAGTCGACCAGCGGCGCAATCCGATCCGACCGGATATCCCGATTGAACCCATTGATCTCCGCCGTCCCCGCAACCCGGAACCGATCCACGCCAAGCCGGCTCGTCACGATCTTCGCGCTGTCGTCGAGCAAACTTACCCAGGGCGCGTTCTGCTGACTCACTTCATCATCGAGACATACGGTGATCGAATACCCCTTAACCGGGTAGACGTTCACGTGATCGCCAAGCATCGCCGCGAAGTCGCGGCTCTTCACACCGGCGCACACCACGATCCGCTCGAAAGCAAACTGTTGCGACTCACCTTCCAGATTGACCATCAACGAGAACCGTCCCTCAGCCGGCTGCTCGATCGCCGTAATTTCCGCGTCGTAGTGAAACTCGACACCATGCCGCACGCAAGCATCAGCCAACCCGCGCGTGAACTTGTGAATATCGCCAGTGGAATCGGAAGGCGTAAAAAACCCACCAAAAAAATCGCCATGCAACGTCGGCTCGATCGTGTGCAACTCGCTCGACGTCACCGGATTCCGGTCCAGCCCACCTTCGCGCAGCAGTTCATTCACCTTGCTGGCCGCATCGAATTCCTTGCGCGTCTTGTAGATGTGCAAAATGCCGCGCCGCTCCAGATCGAAGTCGATCCCTTCGCGCTCGGCAATCGAAAACAGATGCTCACGCGCAGCAATCGCGAGCCGCACCGTTTCGACAGTGTTCGTACGGTAATGCGGGATCTGCCGCAGAAATTCACCCATCCACGAATACTTGTGCCACGTGGGCATCGGATTGAGCAGCAGCGGGGCGTCGCGCGTGAGCATCCAACGCAAGCCCTTCAGCACCGTGGCCGCGCTGTTCCAGACTTCGGCATTGCTCGCGGACAGTTGGCCGCCGTTGGCGAACGAGGTCTCCATCGCCGCATAGCGATGACGTTCGAACACGGTGACGTGGTGGCCGCGCTGCGCAAGGGCGTGAGCAGTCGTAACGCCGGTAATGCCGGCGCCGATAATGGCGATTCGTGACATGACATGGTCCAGAGTAGTTGAGCATCACCGGTGTCGATTTCGTGTCGAAACCGGCGTCGATGCCCCATCTGTCCATGTACCTGAGAGTTTCTTCCTGTGAGCATATCGCTTGCGATCCAAGCGGTATGCAGGGAATCCCCTTCGGTGGGCGCGCACGGCGCCGCTCTCCAGATGTTCCAGCTACGCGGTCCTTTTGCCTGAGAGTTTCCGGGGCGGTTGCTCCGTCGGCGTCGTCACAATCCTCTGACGATCTCTCCCGCGCTGCATTGCAGAACGGCTCGACGATACCGGGCAATAAATTTCACCGCAAGTGTTTCTTTCGATGCAGCGCGCAATCGGCACAGTACGGTGCCATATGCAACGGCGCGTCCGCCCCACTGGCGCAATCAAAGCCATTCAACTGCCTATAGGGACTTTTTACGTGGGGGTTTAAGGCTTGAACCGGCGGCGTCGGCTATATTTGGCGGCATTGCCCGACTTCAATTCCCACAGGAGAACGCCGTGCCCGCTGCCACAACGCTGCTTGCCTTTGCCCTGGTCTCGCTCGGCATGGTGCTCACGCCCGGCCCGAACATGATCTATCTGATCTCCCGATCACTCTGCCAGGGGCGGCGCGCCGGGCTCGTGTCGCTCGGCGGCGTCGCGCTCGGCTTTGTGTTCTACATGTTTTGCGCGGCGTTCGGTATCACCGCACTGCTGTTGACGGTGCCCTACGCGTACGACGCGCTGCGTTTCGGCGGCGCGCTCTACCTGCTGTATCTGGCGTGGCAGGCGGTCAAGCCGGGCGGCCGCTCGCCGTTCCAGGTGCGCGACCTGCCGCACGACAGCCGCGGCAAACTGTTCACCATGGGGCTCGTCACGAACCTCGCGAATCCGAAGATCGCGGTGATGTATCTGTCGCTGCTGCCGCAATTTATTTCACCGGAGCACGGCAGCGTGCTCACGCAGTCGATCGCGCTGGGTTGCGTGCAAATCGTCGTCTCCGTCACGATCAACGCGTTGATTGCGACCATGGCAGGTTCGATCGCCGGGTTTCTCGCTGGGCGGCCGATCTGGCTACAGGTACAACGCTGGCTGATGGGCACCGTGCTCGCCGGTCTGGCCGTACGGATCGCGCTCGATTCGCGCCGTTAAGCCACGCGATCCAGACTCGCCTGAGTCTGCATCGCGGCCTTCCTCGCCGAGCATCGGTCAGTATCGACTACCATGCTCGTGGTGCATCACAGGCGGCCTGCCTGCGTCACGCTCACAGCGTCTTGTACATGATGGTGGTTGAATCAAGCCGCTCCTCCAGCGTGTCGCGGCAAAATTGCGGAATCACTCCGGCCGTCTGATAACCCAGCGAGGCATAGAGCGGCTCGGCCTTGTCGCCGGTGCGCGTATCGAGCGTCAGCAGGCTGCGCTGCAACTGGTGCGCACGGTGTTCCAGTTCCGCCATCAGCGCTTTGGCGATGCCCTGGCGGCGGAACGCGGGGTGGACCAGCAGCTTGCGCACCTCGGCGCGATGACGCTGGTTCGGCATCGTGTCGTAATCGAGTTGCACGGTGCCGGCGATCGCCTCGCCATGGCGAGCAACAAAAAGCACCAGCGCGCCTGCCCGCAGCGACGGCAGAACCTTGCCGCTCCAGAACGCCTCGCTCTCCTCGACGCTATACGGCAATACAAAGCCAACGCTCGCACCGTCATGGACGCAGGCACGCAGCAGCGCGCCGAGTTCGGGCAGATGGCGAACGAGGTCGTCGGCGGAAAAGGTCGTGATGGTAGTCGCGTTCATGGTGGCTCGAACTCAGACGATGAAGAGGATGTAGCGCGCCGCGCTATGCGAGGGCGTGACGAAAGCGCTGGGGCCGAACAACTGGTAGCGCAGACAGTCGCCGGGTTGCAGATCGTGACTTCGGCCGTCGACGGTGATCTGCAGTTGCCCTTCAAGCAGGATCAGATGATGTTCGAGGCCGGCTCTCGGCGACGCGTCGTATGTGATGCGTACGCCGGCATCGAGTTCGCACTCCAGCGCCTCGCCGCTCAGCGCCTGAGCGGGTGGCGACACGGAGCGGCGCCGGAAGCCGACGCTCGGGTCGACCCAGACCGGCTGCGCGTCGCGCGGCACCAGCGGCGCGAAGTCATCTTCGACCATGTGCATGAGACGCGACATCGGCAAGCCATAGGCGACGCAGAGCTTGCCCAGCACGCTCGCCGTGGGGCTCACGGCGGCGTTCTCGAGGCGCGAGAGGGTGGCGCGGCTGACGTTGCTCAGCTTGGCGAGATCGTCGAGTGACCAGTTGCGCTCGGCGCGTAATCCGCGCAGACGCTGGGCGATGCGGCGGTCGATGGCGTTGTCGTCGGCGAGTGTATTTTCCATATCCGGGAAATTATCTCGAATATGGGAATCCGTCAACGAAACAAAAATGCGCCGAATCGGATGCGAACACGGTCCGGGCACGCTTCGCCATTGCGGAGATTCGTACACTGCGAGCGGCCGGGCCGTTTATCATAGTGGCCACCAACTAAAACCCGCCGCCAGGCTGTGCAACGGTAAGGCACACCATCCACGAGACCCGGCGGCGCATGCCGCGACATCTTCTATGAACTCCACTCCCGACGCTGTTTCCCGTCCCTCCATCCGCGCCTTGACCTTGCTTGAGGGGCGCGTGCTTGGTGTGCTCGTCGAAAAGCAGCACACCGTGCCGGATAGTTATCCGCTTTCGCTGAACGCGTTGACCTTGGGTTGCAATCAGAAAACCGGCCGCGCGCCGGTGATGAATGCGACCGAAGCCGAGGTGCTGACCGCCATCGACGGATTGAAGCGGCTGAGCCTGGTGATGGAAGGCAGCAGCAGCCGTGTACCGCGTTTCGAACACAACATGAATCGGGTGTTGGGGTTGCCGAGCCAGTCGGCAGCGTTACTGACCACGTTGCTGTTGCGCGGTCCGCAGACCGGAGCCGAGTTGCGCTTGAACAGCGCGCGTCTGCATGGATTTGCCGACATCTCGTCGGTCGAGGCGTTTCTCGACGAACTGGCTGCCAACGATCCGCCGCGGGTGGTGAAGCTGGCCCGCACGCCGGGCGAGCGCGAAAATCGCTGGATGCATCTGCTATGCGGCGAAGTCAGCGCAAGCGATCTTGCCCAGCCGGGCGGGGACGATGAGGTCGTGCCGCTGTCGGCGTTCGAGGCGGTCAAAGCTGAACAGAAGCGGCTTGCCGACGAGGTGAGCCGGCTTCGGGTGGTGGTGCGGCGAATGGCTGCCGAGTTGGGGATTGAAGTTGAAGAGCTAGGTACGGGGGATTGAAACGCGATTGGTGATTGGCGGTTGGTTTCTCGCACGCTGCGAGCGCGCGAGAAACCAGAAACTAGAACTTGTAGTTCACCGAAGCGAGCGTATTGAGCTCGAATCTTTTTTCGGTAATCGGGCTATTCGCCGCGTCGTGCTCCAGTCGCCCGAAAGTCGCGGAAACCGAGCCATTCCAGTGCTTCGAAAAGTCGTAAGTCACCATGGCGTTCATGTGGACGTCCCGCACGCCTGCACTGGTGTTATACGTGGGCAAACCTGACGCCGCGCTTTGCTGCCCGGACACGCCGAAAAACGTCCGCGTATAAGTGCCATTCGCCCAGGTGAAGCCAGGTCCCACCGAGAACAACCAGCCGCCAACCGGCGCGGAAGCGACGAAATCCGTGCTGACTGTCGTCCCCTGGTGATGCCCGGCGATATCCTGGTACAACGCCACCGACCCGGTAAACGCCCACCACGTATAGTCGGCGAAGAGCTTCAGTTTCGGCCCGCCATTCACATCACCAAGTCCATGCAGGCGCGGATCGTCGGACTCCTTGCGCATCTGGAAATCGAAAGTCAGTGCAGCGCCCACGTGATAGGCAGGACCGCGCAGCACGTTCACGCCGAGCACGTCTGGGCCTTGCGAGAAAATCCGGTCGTCGTATGAGATGTCCAGCGCAGGGAACGGGAATACGCTCAACTGGCGGGACCCCGGGTACTTGGGCGTAATCACCACGCCAGGACCCACGCCGATTTTCCATTTGCTGTCGGTGGCCGCGCCGGTACTGGCGTCAGTCGTCGCGTTCGGACTTGCATCGTCCGCGTGGGCAGCATGCGCAGCGCAAAGGCCAAGCGCAGCGGCGAGCAGCAGCGACATGCGTGCGGGTTTGCCGAACCTGAGGGTGGTACGCAGCGAAACGCGCGTGGGCTTGCCGAACCTCAGCGTGGTATCCGCCGTCATGCGCGCTCCTTGCCAAGCGCCGCGAGTTGCCTGAGGCGTCGCGCCAGAGCCTTCGAGACGACCTGTTGTTTGCCGTCGTCGCCGCTATGGACGGCTTCGCTCTCGCGCAGAAACAGGGTGGTTTCGCGCGCGACGATTTCGCGCTCGTTGTCCGACGTAATCATGTGATACGAATCATCCAGCCAGATTGTGCGTAAAAAGGCAGCGCCGATATTCGTGGCGACAAAACGTGCATTGCGTGGGCTCGACGTCTCATCGTCGATCGCATGGACAATCAGGCAATCGGTCTTGATGTCGCGTACCTGCGTGCGCACGCTCGCGGCGAGGCGGCTCGCCTGGTGCAATGCCGGCAATGAAATCGTCGACGGACCGACTTCGCTGAAGTCACTGCGCTGCATCGCGCGGGCGATCTTTGCACGAAGCGCTTCGTTGCGCAGGCCGAACGGCGCCTCCTCGCGGTAGCGCCAGCGTTTGCGCATCGGCGTGAAGTACGCCCAGTTGAGCAGGAAACGATACCAGGGGATCGCCCAGCCGTCGTATGAGAGCGTCAGTGACAGCAATACAAGCGACTGCGCCCCTGGACGGCGATGCGCCAGTGCCAGCGCCAGGGCCGCGCCGATCGATAGCCCGCAGATCGAGACGCGGGCAAAGCGCTCGGCCAACGCGTCGTACTCGCGCACGGCCGCCTCGAGCCACGCCTCCATCGCTTCTTCTTCCGAGCCGGCGCTGTAGCCCGGCAGGACGGGCGCGCAGGTGGTGAAGCCCTCGGCGTTCAGATAGCGGGCGAGAAAACGCAATTCGAGCGGCGAACTCGACAGGCCGTGCAACATCAGCACGGCATGATCGTCGCCGGGTAAGAAGAGACTCGTCGGTTGACTCATGGATCAGGCTCCGATCCGTAGGACGAGAAACTCGCCGGCGTGGGTGGTGAACCGTTCGCACATGCACTCGGTCAGCTTCGACGGACCATCGCCACTTTTCAGGTGCACGCGATGGCTGCCGGGCCACAGCGCCTTGCTGAGCCGCTGGATGTCGTCGGGATCGACATCGGCGAAGCGCGGGCCCGGTGCAATCTGGTTGGGCAGGCGCGGCAGCACGCCTTGCGGCTTGACGTCGTTGCCCGGCTGTAACGCGTTGCGCTCGAGCGCCTGAATGAAAATGAACGTCCTGTGGTGATGGGACAGGTGGCGCAGCAGCCGGTGTGTTTCGTCGACGCCGCGGCGTGCCAGCATGCGTTCGTTATCGTGACGCAGCAGCATTTCATAGCGCGACTGCGCAACGGACGCGATCAGTTCGGCACGAAACTGCGAGCGGCGCAGGCGTTCGATCAGCACGATGACAAGCAGCGTCACCAACGGATACGAGACCAGCAGGACGAGGTCGGCGCGATCGAATACGTCGATGGTTGCGTAGGGCGGGACGAACAGATAGTCGGCGATACCCAGGCCGAGCACCATGACGGTAAGCGCCGGGGCCAGCCCGCAAAAGTACTCGACCAGCGCCGCCGCGATATAGAAGGCGGTGCCCGGCATGATCGGTCCCAGCAGCGGATGGAGCAACAGGCGTACTCCGCTCGCGATCGCCAATGCGGCGGCCGCGGTGAGCCAGACGCGGGTTCCCCGTGGTGCCCAACGACGGGCGTTTTGGACTTCCATAATCTTTTTTTAGGGAGCGATTGCGCTTCCCGATTGAGTGTGGCAATGCGCCTTAAAGCGCAGGTCGGACGATACCATAATCGGGCGGACGCCAAGGCCCGGAAAGACGTAAATACCGGAAGGCCGGGCGGGACTATCGTGTTTCGAATGAGTGGTGGAAAAACATGCCTGTAGATAGGGGTATTCTCACCACCGAGCATTGTGCAGGCAATGTCCTTAAGTGACCCTTAAGGGCCGCAAGGCGCGGCCTATATAGGCTGTCAGGCGCCTCAACAGGAATTGTGGTTGATCCCAGCAATTGAAACTGCATGGGCAAATGACACGCTGCGGGTCCCGCGCATATACATCAGCGGTCGCGTTGCTTCAATTGAAGTTAATGCCATTTACAAATGACACAGAACATTTACGACGACCCCGCATTCTTCGACAACTACAGTCAACCGGGTCGCTCAGGCATCGCGGCTTCGTCGCGGTTCGGCGGACAGGGTTCGCTGGGTGCGATAGAAAATGCGCGGCGGCACGTTCGGTGAATCTTCAGCGAGCCGGTCGAGTTCGTCGCGGATCGCGGTGAGATAGTGGCCATCGCGTGCGTCGGCGTCACCTGCGAAGATCGCTTCCAGCCTGCGCCGCACAGCGCCATAGCGGGCCCCCGCCGCGCGATGCTTTTCCGCACGCTCCGCATATCTGAGGAAGGTTTGCAGCGCGGCTGAGACCGCCGCCGCAACGCTCACGAAGCCCACGAAGATCCTGAGCGCCGGCGAGACGGCGGTCGAAGTCAGCGACGCAAACACGGTCGTCCCCACAAACGCGGTCAATGCGGTGACCAGCCAGCCGACGCTGCGGTCCCGCGCCGATAGCAGGTCGGCCATGTCGTAATGGCTCATCTGGGATTCACGCGCGCGCCGGATCCACTTCAGCAGAAGCTGGTCTTCGTCGACCGGGGGCTCGTAGGCGGTCGGGTTCTTCATCTCGCTCATCGGGGCTGTCCAGTATCGCAAGCGTAGCGCATGCGCCTGACGATACTGTGCCACATGAGTGCGACGCGCGGAAAGCCGCGGACCTCGCCCGGATCAGCCGAGCAGGTGACGTACCCGCGGAATCACTTCTTCGGCAAAAATGCGCATGTCAGTCTCGAACGGCTGGAATTGCAACATGAATAACTCGATCCCGGCACGATGAAAATCGGCGATCCGCTGCGCGACCGTGTCATAGCTGCCGACCAGTCCAGCCGCCGTGCCGCCGTTCGAACCCACGCGCGGGGTTTGCGCGAAGGTCTGGAACATCACCGCCTTGGGGTCGATGTTCGATTTCTGTTGCTCGCGTAGCGGGGCATCTTTTGCGGCCAGTGCGAACAGATGGGCGAGGTGCTGATCGGCGGCCTCGCCGGACTCACGAGCGATGACGAAGGCCGACAAACCAAAACGCAGCGGCTCGTGCGGAGCGGGGCGCTTGCGGCCGGAGACATCCGCGATCAACGCTTTGACGGCGTCCAGTGGCTGGCCGTTGATGAACCACACGTCGCCCTTGCCGGCGACCAGTTCCCGCGCCGGTTCCGATTCGCCGCCGACGTAGATGCGCGGACGGTTGCGAAACGGATCCGCGGGGCGCAATAGATAGTCATCCACATTAAAATGCTCGCCGCGAAAACGCGTACGCTCGCCGCGCAGCAAGGAATCCACCACTGTGATCCACTCGCGACCGTACGCATAACGCGCGTCGTGCTCCGCGAAGCCGATACCGGCGCGTTCCAGCTCAGGACGATTCCACGCGTTGACAAGATTGATCGCGAAGCGCCCGCCACTGATGTGTTCGATCTGCTGCGCCATCTTTGCCAACACCACCGGGTGATACAGATACGGCTTGATGGCGGCGATGATCTCGATGCGTTCGGTTAGCGCCGCGAGCGCGGCCGAGGCGGTCCACGCTTCGAGCTGATCGAAGTCGGGATTGTGCGGATTGATCGTATGTTGCGCGACCAGCACGGAATCGTAACCGAGCCGCTCGGCTTCGAGAACGAGGGCTTTGTTTCGCGCCCACGACGCGTCGTACGGTTCATCGGGGTCCTGCAGCGCGGCGCGGCTGCCATGAACCAGTGCCCAGACGCCGAAGCGGGGAGGGAGTGTCGACATAACGCAGAAATCTCCACGGTGAAAGCGTGCGCTTCAAGTCGCATCAAACTTCGAATGATGAGCGATACCGCCGCCACGCGTTCCAATTTCTACCCATATCGATCGATGAAATCAGTCTTTGGCCGTGTGTCATTCTTTTATATATTCAGCGATTCCGCATACCCACTTCACATGGATCTCGATCGATGCCCCTCGCTTTCTCCGGCTCCCGAAGCCTGCGACGCCTCTGCGTATGCCTGACGTTGATGGGCGGCGTGCTGTCGACCGACGTGGCATGCGCCAACGAAACGGTGTCGATCAGCTACCAGCGCTCATCGACGCTGTTCATTCTGTTGAAGCGAACTGGCGCCCTCGAGAAGAAGCTCAACGCGCTCGGCTATGACGTGAGCTGGCACGAGTTCTCGACGGGCCTGCTGCAGTCGCTCAACGCCGGCAGCGTCGATCTGCATGCGGATGTGGCGGATGCCTTTGCGCTCTTTACGCAGGCCGCCAATGCGCCGCTGACCTATTACGCCGAAGAGACCTCTGCGCCGACCGCCCAGGCGATCATTGTGCCGCCGGATTCGCCGATTCATTCGGTGGCGGACCTGAAGGGCAAACGTGTGGCGGTGTCCAAAGGTTCGGGCTGCAACTTCCTGTTGCTGAGCGCTTTGGCTAAAGCGGGTCTGACGATCAACGATATACAGGTGCGCTATCTGGAGGCGCCCGACGCGCTCGCCGCTTTCCGCGGCGGCAATATCGATGCATGGGCCATCTGGGACCCGTTTCTCGCGGCCCAGCAGCGTGAGGCGCATGTTCGTGTGATCGCGGACGGCAGCGGCGGCGTCGCTCAATACAACCGTTTTTATACGGCGACAACGACCTTCGCTGACAAGCATCCCGATGTGCTGCGCGTCGTATTCGACGAATTGAACACGACGGGCAAGTGGGTCAAGGCACATCCCCAGGAAGCCGCACAGATTCTCGGGCCAGTGTGGGGCAATATTCCTGAACCGACTGTCGAATTGGCCAATAGCCGTCGCAGCTACGACATCGTGCCGGTGAAACGCGATCAATTGGCCGAACAGCAGCGCATCGCCGACACGTATCGCGCCGCGGGGCTGATTCCCGCCACTTTGAAAGCGACGGACATCCGTATCTGGACGCCCTCGGCGAAGTGATCTGAGGAACCTGTTGGATCCAGCGTCGAACCAGATTCCTGCCGGGCAAAAAGTTCTAAGGCCGCGTGAGCGGCCTTAGTCGTTTTAGCGCGCCGGGTGCGCCGCGGCATAGGCGGGCACCTCGACCTGATACTTTTTTACAGCTGAGCAGCCGCCGCGGAGACTTCCGGATTCCGCGCCACGCCAAACCTTTCCTTGTGCGCAGTTCCATTCAGATAGAAATCACCGATAGCGGCTTCGCGGATGATTGCCGGATTGTGCGACGCCAGCACACGCGCATTGCGCCAGTACCGATCGAAGCGGCGCGTCTCGCTGGTCGCCGATGCACCGCCCACTTCGAACAACAAAGTCGCCGCTTGCAGGGTTTGTTCGATGACGATCTGCTGCGCCTGGAAAGTCTGGATGTCGAGGCGCACATAGGTCTGTTCGTCAGTGCGGCCTTCCTGCCGCGCGACCGACACTTCATCGATCGCGCTGGCTAGCGAAGCGCTGATGCTCTGCGTCGAGTACGCAAGGCTTGCAAGCCGGCCGACTACACGATGCACCAAGGGATTGTCGCGCGGGCTCGATTCACCCGGAATGCCGAAGGTTCTCGTTTTACCTTGTGTGAACGCCACCGCATCGCGCAGTGCCGCGCGACTGATACCGGCAAGGTTCGCGACATGCAGTGCCTGATAGTACGCAGTAAGCAGACTGTTACGGCGTGGTTCGGACGCGTTATATCGGCGGTACAGATTGTCGAGTGAGACCGGCACGTGATCGAAACGTGCCGTGCCGCTACCGGTCAGACGCTGCCCGAAACCATCCCAATCGTCGATGCGGGCGAGCCCTGGCGCATCGGTTTTGACGAGTACGCGGACGTCGCTTTCGCCGTCGTGCGCGGTAACGTCGACCCAGTCGGCGTAGAGCGTGCCTGTGGTGTAGTACTTCTCGCCGTCGAGATTCCACGCACCGTCGCTTTGGGTGAGACGTACGCTGTTGTTGGTCACGCCGGTGCGTTCGGAAACGGCGCCGCCGATAATCTGACCTTGTGCGATACGCGTGAACCATCGGTCACGCAACGATTCATCACCATTTTCCAGCAGCGATTCAATAAATCCTCCGTGCACGCGCAGGATTTGCGGAAGGTTCGAGTCCGCTTCGCCGAGACGCGTGACTAACGCAAAGAACGCTTTCAGCGAGATGCCTTCGCCACCGAAGCGCCTGGGCACGCGCAGTTTGGTGTATCCGGCTTCGCGCAGCCATTCCACCGGCGCGTAGGCCAGTTCCCGATTCTGTTCGCGTTCTACTGCACCTTCGGCGATGCGGGCGAATACAGGTGCGAAGCGTTGGGTTAGTTCGTTTTCGCCGAACGGGTCTGCTGCATCTGCGGTGGTGGGATTCGGGGATGCGTGCGATTCAGATGTTGGCATGAGTTCTCCAGAGCGGGCCGGGCGCCGAGCGCAATCTGAGAACGGTACGGGAGGGGAAGGGGGTGGGCAACCAAGTATTTGGTTGATTCTTAGAACGGGGAGTGAAATGGTTTTTTTGCCTGCGCGGCGCTTGTTTGTCTGTGTGCCTGGGCTTTGGCCTTTCCTTGTTTTGTTAGTGGTCTATTAGCGTTGCCCCTGTGCGGGGCGGCACCTACTTCTCTTTGCCGGCTGCAAAGAGAAGTAGGCAAGAGAAAGCAGCTCAAACCGCTAATGCT
>CABFVV010000024.1_pt1 | contig 102079 bp, 105 predicted proteins | sample 8864751 | NCBI WGS metagenome assembly CABFVV01 (sample SAMEA5735770, study PRJEB23740) | soil metagenome | biome: forest; feature: forest soil; material: soil | place: USA | collected 2013-10-13 | depth 0.1 m | reverse complement strand
CATCACGCATACCGGTGCCTGCTGCTCGAAACGCTTCATCACCTCGTCAAACATCCCTTCGTACCCGTCGTCCTTGAACAGGTCGCCAGGTTACCAGGTTTGCCGCGCAAAGACCTTGAAAGGGCTGCCTTTAAATACGACAACCACGGATTCTGGATCGTCGCGCTGATCGCTGTGTTGTTGACCTGTGTGGCCGCCTGGCTGATTTTCCGCCCGCGACGCGATTGAAACCGTCACGCCCAGGTCGCCACCTAGTGGCTGGTTCGCTGCGAGCAGGCCCTGTCTCAGCCGTAGTCCCGACAGGATTGATGCACATCAACTGGCATCAGAAGCAATCACATAGCGCGTCAATGCGAATGTGCACGACGACATCGTCGGGTTGACCTGCCGCGACCGATTCTTCCGTGGGCCTGGCTTAACCGTGGGCACCCTGCCCGCCCTACGAAGTCTCGTTGCCAGGCAAGCGCACAAGCAACACAGGGCAGGTCGATATGCGCAGTAAACCCTCGGCGACGCTACCCAGCACGATCCTGCTCGCGCCGCGCCGGCCGTGTGTTCCCATCACAACGAGATCGATCTTCTGCCGCTGAATACACCGTTCGAGACAGCTCGGGATATCGTCGGCGGCATTCTGTGTTTCGTCGATTTCGATATCGCCCGGGATCCCCTGTTTGGCCATTGCCGTGCGCACGGCTTCCAACGCTAGCCGGCCGTCTTCTCGCAGCACTGTGCCGAGGGCTTCCGGTTCATAGTAGCCGGCATACGGAGCGACCCCCCATTTGCTGACGACGTATAAGGCATGCACGCGAGCGCGAGCCAACGCTGCGATCCGGAATGCCTCTTCTGCGGCCGGTTTCGACGCGTCGCTTCCGTCCACCGCTAACAGAATCTTGTGATACATGATGTTCCGTTCCCCCGAAGCTTGTATTCCGTTCGCCAACTCGCTCAACGGTGTGGTTTCGTCGACGGAAACCACACCCTGCGTCATCACGTCCGCTCCCGGATGCGGGTTCCGGCCACGCCGTCACCCCTACGCCTCAGACTATGCAATGCCGCGGCCACCCAGTTGACGCAGGTCAATGCGGAGTCCCTATGAAGCGCTGCGCGCGCAAGCATCTTTCGATGCGCGCCGTTCTCACGCGAGCGCACTGAACAGCGTGCCCGTGAAGCCTGTGACACTCATCGCGATCGCACCCCATGCGAGCACCCGCAGCATGCCCGGTACGATACGCGCGCCGCCAATTTGTGCAGCGAGGGCTCCCACCAGCGCCAGCAGAAGCAGAGACACAGCGGCAACCACCGGTATGAGCGCCGCACGCGTCGCCAAGGTCGCGGCAAGCAGCGGCACGGCACCGCCGCTCGCGAAGCTCAACGCCGAGGTGATTGCCGCAACGATGGGTCGCGCCGCCGTCGCATCCGATATACCGATATCGTCGCGTGCATGGGCGCCGAGCGCGTCGAAAGCCATCAGTTGCACGGCCACACGTTGCGCGAGCTCCGGGTCGAGGCCGCGCCGCACATAGATGTCCGCCAGTTCCGCCTGCTCCTTCTGGAACTCGTTTTGCAGGGACAGCTGCTCGACTTCGAGGTCGGCACGCTCGACATCAGCCTGCGAACTGACGGAAACATATTCGCCTGCGGCCATCGACAGCATCCCCGCGACGAGGCCCGCCACGCCTGACACCAGAACGCCGTGCGGCTGTGTCTGCGCCGCGGCCACGCCGACCATCAGCCCCGACATGGACAGCACGCCGTCATTGGCCCCGAGCACAGCGGCGCGAAGCCAGCCCGAACGATGCGTGCGATGGGTATGGGGATACACGATCGTCTATCCCTTTGCCTTGTCGCGGCCGAACGTTCGTGTGCGGTCGTCGTAGGTGAAGAGTTCCGCGTAACGTCCCCAGTCGATCGCGATGCGCAGCGTGTTGTCGGCGTCGTTCCGGTTCAGATGATCCTGAAGCTCGAGTTCGAAGCGTTCCCGCGGTGCGCGGTGCTCCTCGCGCTCGTCGAGTACCTGATGAATATGGGCGACAAGCGGCACGAAGCGAAGCAGGTGTTCCTTGAACAGGCGCTTGCGTTCATCCATTTCGCTGTGCGCGAACACGCGGCCGGCCGGCGTGAGCTTGATCGCGCCGTCCTTGACGTCGACAAACTCGAGGATTTGCAAGGCCACCGCAATCGGAAACACATCGCTGCTTTTCAGGCCAAGCGGAGCGGCGATCTTCGCCAGTTCCGCCTGGCCGCCATACGCGGATGAGGCAAGGTTCTCGACAAATCCGCCGATCCTGTTGATCGATACATCAGGTAAGTGCAGCGCCAGGCCTCCGTGGATCTGGCTTTGTTTGTCGATCGCTTCGGCCATGCGCGAGGTCAGAATCGAATAGATTTCGTTGACAATCGCGAGAAACGACGCATCGAGCCGGTTGCGCGGCTGCGGCAACGGCACCTGAATTTCCGCCGCAATGTGCCCGGGATTCGCCCCCAGCACCAGAATGCGGTCGCACATCATGACCGCCTCCTCGATGTTATGCGTCACCATCAGCACAGCCTGGGTGGAGAGTTGATGTTCGGTCCAGAGATCGAGGAAATCGGTGCGCAAGGTTTCGGCCGTCAGCACGTCCAGCGCTGAAAACGGTTCGTCCATCAAAAGCAGCGTCGGCTCGCTGACTATGGCCCGGGCGAAGCCAACCCGCTGGCGCATGCCGCCGGAGAGTTCGCGTGGGAATGCGGACTGGAAACCGTCGAGCCCAATCAGGTCGATGGCCGCCATCGCGCGGCGGCGCACTTCATCGTGCGGTAGCTTGAGTGCGTCGAGGCCGAACTCGACATTCTCGAAGACAGTGAGCCACGGATACAGCGCGAACGTCTGGAACACGACGGCGACGCCCTCGGAGGGGCCCGTCAACGGCGCCCCGCGATAGAGCGCCTGCCCCGAGGTCGGTTTGATCAGCCCGGCGGCGATGCGCAGGAGGGTGGATTTGCCCGACCCCGAGCGTCCAAGCAAGCCGAGAATCTCACCCTCGCCCACAGCCAGGTCGATATTCGACAACACAGGCAACGGCTCGCCGGAAGGTCTTGCAAAGGCCATGCTGACTTTGTCGAACTCAATGGTCGGTGCGTGGATGACGGCAGGCGCGATTCTGTCCATGGATTGCCCCTCAATCGAGCCGCGTGCGGCGTTCCGCAAAGGCGTAAAGCGGCCGCCATACCAGCCGGTTGGTGGCGATGACGAGCACCGACATCACGGCGATACCGAGCCCGATACGGGGAAAGTCTCCGGCGTCCGTCATCTGGGCAATGTAGGCGCCGAGGCCGCCGGCGTTCAGCTTCGTCGGCCCCCAACTGACCATCTCGGAGACGATGCTCGCATTCCATGCGCCGCCGGATGCGGTGATCGCGCCGGTCACGTAGTAAGGGAAGATGCCAGGGAGCATCACGTCGCGCCACCAGCGCCAGGGACGCACGCGAAAGCTGGTGGCCGCTTCCCGCAAGTCGCTCGGGAACGCACTGGCGCCGGCAATGACGTTGAACAGGATGTACCACTGGGTGCCCAGGATCATCAACGGAACGAGCCAGATCCGGGGTGCGAGCCCAAAGCGCACGATGAAATAAACGAACACCGGAAACAGGAGGTTGGCCGGAAAGGCAGCCAGAAACTGCGCAACGGGCTGGACCCGGGCGGTCAACCGGGGCCGCAGGCCAACGGCCACACCGATCGGCACCCAGACTAGAGAGGCGAGCAGCACGAGGAACGCGACGCGCGCGAGGGTAATCCCCCCGTTGCTCACGACCATCTGGAAATCGGCCCACGTGAGCGCGCCGCGTGCGAATCCTGCAAGCCGCCACGCAGCGTAGGCGACTCCCGCGAGGATGACAATGAGCCAAAGCACGTCCGCCACGCGGCGAGGCGCGGACCAGCGGGTCAGATGAACGGCATGCGGCAACACCAACCTCGCGCGTGCCGCCCTCTGCAACCATGCTCCAACGGGGCGAGCCAGGCGAGCGGCGAAGCTCGAGCGGCGAAACAGATCGAGCACCCAGCTACGCGGCACGGTTTGCGCGGCGGTGTCCTCGGGGCGGAACTTGTCGGCCCAGGCGACCATCGGCCGGAACAGCAACTGATCGTAAAGGACGATAGCGATGGTCATCGCGAGGATCGCCCATCCCACTGCAGCGAGGCTGCGCTGCTGGATCGCCGTTGCGACATACGATCCCACACCCGGAAGCGCGACCTGCAGGTTGCCGACGGAGATCGCTTCGGCGGCCACGACAAAGAACCAGCCTCCCGACATCGACATCATCATGTTCCAGATCAGCCCTGGCATCGCGAAAGGCACTTCGAGTCGCCAGAAGCGCTGCCACACGGACAAACGGAAGCTGCGGCTCGCTTCGTCGAGGGCGATGGGGATCGTCTTGAGCGACTGATAGAAACTGAACGCCATGTTCCAGGCCTGACTTGTGAAGATGGCGAAGATCGCCGCGAACTCCGGGCCCAGCACGTTGCCGGGAAACAGCGAGACGAAGAACACGACGGTAAAGGACAGGTAGCCCAGAATGGGCACCGATTGGAGGACGTCCAGAAGCGGTATCAGGACCATGCCGGCACCGCGGCTCTTCGCGGCGAGCGTCGCGTAGGTGAACGTGAAGATCAATGAAGCGATAAGTGCAGCCAGCATCCGCGTGATGGTGCGCAGCGTGTAAAGCGGCAGTGCGGCCGGCGAGAGCGAGATGCTAGGCTGATGAGCGATCACAAGCGGGGCCACCATCTGCCGGACGCCCACACCCATCAGGATCACCATGCCGAGTACAAGCAGCACCGCGGCAAGATCCTGCCAGTTCGGACCGTGCTGGTGCCATCTTCCCCCTTGCAGAACCTCGGCGTGGTGCTCCACGGTGTTTCCCCATTTGATAGGTACCCTGAATATCGTGTCCGAATCGGGCACGTCCCGTTTGACCTGCATCATGCGATGCCCAGAGGGCTGGTGGATAGCCCCAGTGTTGGCAGGCCGTGTGTCAAGGTGCTGACAAATATCGTGCTACTGGAGGAAATCATTGACATGTATCAAGCGCGCTGCGATGCGGTGCGCTTTGATGCTACTCATGCGGCCCGCTGCGCGAGGAGTGCAAGGTCGGCACAACAGAGGGCGACGTCATGTGGGATGTGATTGTGATCGGTTCCGGTGTTAGCGGCCTCGGCGCCGCGGCGGCGCTCGCCCGTCAGGGACGACGGGTACTAGTGCTCGAGCAGCACAGCGTGGCCGGCGGCCTCACCCAGACCTTTACGCGTGGGGACTGGACCTTCGCTACGGGTGTGCATTACATCGGCGGTGTGGGCAACATCGCAGGCTCAAGCGGACAGATCGGCAGGCTCCTCGCGTGGCTGACCGATGGCGCGCTGCGATTTGTCTCGTGCGGCAACCCCTACGACATCGTCCGGCTGCCTGGTTTCGAGTTTGGCATCCCGTATCCGGAAGAGCGTTACCGCGAGGCTCTGCTCGCGCGCTTCCCAGCGCAGCACGAGGCGATCGGGCGCTGGTTCGCCGCTTGCGAGGCCGCGCGGCATTCGGCCTTTGTGATGTTTGCGACGCGCGGCATGCCGCAGTGGCTGGCATGGGGAATGCATCTGATTCACGGCGACGAAGTCGAGCACTGGGCGCAAAGCACGCTTGCCAGCACGTTGGCCGAAGTGCCCGACCCGCAACTGCGTGCGGTGCTTGGCGCCCGCTGGGCCGATTACGGTGCGCCCCCCGACAACGCGCCGATGCTCGAGCACGCGCTGGTTACCGGTTCATACAATGCCGGTGCGTATTATCCGGCAGGCGGTCCGGCCCGCTTCGCGCGCACGCTCGTTCCGGTTGTTGAAGCGGCCGGTGGCGAGGTGAAACTGGGGGCCGCGGTAGAACACATCCTCGTGACCGGCGGCCAGGTGGCTGGTGTGGCGTTCAGCCAGGGCGGCACGCACCGGACTGAGCACGCAAGGCACGTGATATCGGCGATGGGAATCGCCAACACCGTGTCCTGCCTCGACGCCTCCACGGCACCCGCATGGCAGGACACGCTGCGCGGGTTGCGCCCGGGCCTGGCGCACCTGGCGCTATACGTCGGCCTCGACGGCGATATCGCTGCGGCGGGCGCATCCGGTGCCAATGTATGGATCTACGAAAGCGAAGACATTGGCCGGGTGTGGCACAACGTGGAAGAAGATGACCCGCCGGGGCTGTTCGTGTCGTTTCCCTCAATGAAAGACCGAACTTGGAGCGGTAAGCCGACGGCCGAGGTGATTGCACTGTGCGATGCGCGCGCCTTCGCCCCTTGGCTGGATACGGCAGAAGGGAGGCACTCCGAGCCGTACCTCGAACTGAAGGGACGAATCGAAAAACGCTTGCTGGTACGATTCTGCGCGCACTTCCCCGCCCTCGCGCCACTGATTCGCTTCCACGAGCTGTCGACGCCCTTGACGCAGCAACGCTACCTGCGCTCACCAGGTGGTGCCATGTACGGACTTGAGATGACGGCAACCCGTTTGACGAGCGCGGCATTGCGTGTGCGCACGCCCGTCCACGGTTTGCTGCTTGCCGGACAGGACGTGACCGGGCCCGGCGTCGCCGGGGCATTCATGGGCGGCCTGATGGCCGCGGCCGTCATCGAGCCGGCGCTGCTCAGGCGCTTCGGCAGCTAGGGCGACCGAAGAAGGATTATTTCTTGCTGCTGTATGCGCGAGGCACCGAGTCCGTCGTCAATCCGCACCGCGGGATTCCTGATCCACGTCAATTTGCCAGTTGACTCCGCGCCGATACTGAGGGCACCCCACCCCCAGCCGGAGAAACCTATGGCTCAGTCGATGAAAGCTGCCGTCGTCCACGCGTTTGGCGAACCCCTTCGCATCGAGGAAGTGCCTGTGCCAACACCAGGCCCTGGACAGATCCTCGTCAATATCAAGGCATCCGGCGTCTGTCACACCGATCTGCACGCGGCCGACGGCGACTGGCCAGTACGTCCCACGCTGCCCTTCATTCCCGGTCACGAAGGCGTCGGCTTCGTCACGGCGGTCGGCGCGGGGGTCAAGGCCGTCAAGGAAGGCGACCGGGTCGGCGTGCCGTGGCTCTATACCGCTTGCGGCCATTGCGAGCACTGCCTGAGCGGCTGGGAAACCCTCTGCCATGAGCAGCAGAACACCGGTTATTCGGTCAACGGTGGCTACGCGGAATACGTGCTTGCCGATCCGAACTATGTCGGGCACCTGCCTGCGCAAGTCAGCTTCGAAGAAATCGCCCCGATTCTGTGTGCCGGTGTCACCGTCTACAAAGGCATTCGCATGACCGACACGCGCCCCGGTCAGTGGATCGCGATCTCGGGGATAGGTGGCCTCGGCCATGTAGCGGTTCAATATGCGATTGCGATGGGGCTGCACGTCGTCGCCGTGGATATCGCAGATGACAAGCTCGCCCTTGCGCGCGAACTCGGCGCGACACTCACCGTCAACGCCACGACGGCGGATCCCGCAGCCGTGATTCAGAAGGAGATCGGCGGCGCCCACGGCGTACTGGTCACGGCGGTATCGCGCAGCGCCTTTGCTCAGGCGCTCGGCATGGTCCGGCGTGGCGGCACCGTCTCGCTCAATGGCTTGCCGCCGGGCGATTTTCCTTTGCCGATCTTTTCGACCGTGCTCAACGGCATCACGGTGCGCGGATCAATTGTCGGGACTCGTCGTGACTTGCAGGAGTCGCTCGAGTTCGCGGCCGAAGGACGGGTGCGGGCACACATTCACACCGACCGTCTGGAGAACATCAACGCCGTGCTCGCGGACCTCAAGGCCGGCAAGATCGACGGCCGTGTGGTGCTGACACTCGACTGACCCTGCGGCCTGTTGACCAATACAGAAAGCGTGGCCGCAGAATCTCAGTGCGGTCACGCCGCGATCAGCCTGCTTCGCTCACTTCTTCAGCAACGCAAGCATGGCTTGCTCGAGGGACACGAGCCTCGCATTCGTAAGCTCGGCATGGAGCTTTATTGCCCGAATCAGAAACTGGACGTTTGCGTCTTCGCTTTTCGAGGTGAGGTCATCAAATTCTGAAAATATTTTGCTAACGGCATCGGCATTCATGGTCGTTCCTTGCAAGGTTGGCAGAGGGCTTACGAATCAATTCAACTCCCGTTCGAGGAGTATTCAATCTGGCGCTGCCCCAATGGCTTCCGGGCAAACGCAAGCGCCTCAACATGTTTAAGCAGCGCCATACTGTTTCCTGCCGCTGCTTCGAGCGAAGTGCCGCTCAAAGCACGGCCGGCTTACTCGGCAATTCGTCGCGCTTTTCCTGTTGCGCTGGAAAATGTCTTTTCAGCAGCGCCGTCACCTCCTCGATGCCCCGAAGTACTCCGGCGTGATAGTTGCCCAGCTTGAAAGCGGCCTCCATCTGGCTACAGATGGCTTCCCACTCACCGGGTTTTATCCGTGCATGCACCCCGCGGTCCGCAACGATCTCCACATCGTGATCGGCTAGCAGGAGATAAATGAGCACCCCGTTGTTGTGTTCGGTATCCCAGACTTGCAACTCGGAAAAGACATCGATTGCACGTTCCCTCGCGGACATCCCTTCCAGTAGAGCCCCGATATGCAGCGCACCTTCGACTGCAAACCGGATCTGCCCAATGTGGGCACGATGGCTTTCCTGGATGGCCCTTTCAATGGCGTGCAGTGTCGGAGTAGGAAAAGCACGATTCACGTGCCACCGGGTCACGAACAAATGCTTGAGGACACGCTTGAGGTCCATGGCTACCACCTGCCCGATGCACCGCCGCCGCCAAATCCGCCGCCACCGCCCCTGAAGATCGTGCGGCCGGCGCCGCTGCCGAATCGTCCGGATTGCCCGCCGATCGCACGCCCCCCGGCGTAGGCGCCGAGACCGCTGCCGAGCAAGGTGAATGCGAGAGCAATCGCACCTGCCACCACGGCGATGAACAGTGTGCCCGACAACAGCCACGCGACGACCGCGACGGCTCCGCCCGTCACCACAGAACCGGGTAGTCTCCCTAGTACCACTCGAAACACGCCGCCTGCGACCATGGTGAGCACGAAAAGAATCGGTAGATAGCGCGCGAGTTGCCCGGACGCGCCACCTGCATGCTGTTCCGGAGACGGCAGAGGCTCGTCATCGACGACGTGCATGATGCTGTCGACGCCCGCCGCCACACCTCCGTAAAAGTCCCCTTGCCTGAATCTCGGAACAATCGTCTCGTTGATGATGCGGCTGCTGGTTGCATCGGTCAGTGCCCCTTCGAGACCATAGCCCACTTCGATTCGCAGGGTCCGGTCGTCTTTGGCGACGATGAGCAGCACGCCATCGTCAACGCGCCTGCGTCCAAGCTTCCATTGCTCAACCACGCGCAGCGAATACTGTTCGATGGTTTCCAGCTGCGTAGTCGGCACGATGACCACTGAGATCTGGCTCCCCTTTTTAGCCTCGAACGTCCGCAATGTCTGTTCTAACGCCGAGCGCTGTTCGCTGGTGAGCGTGGCCGTCTCGTCGGTGACATGCGCGGTCAATGCGGGAATCGCCACGTCCGCGCCGGCACCGCACGGCAAGAATGCGAGGACGGCGAGCAGCAGCATGCTGACGGATTTGAGGATGTTCAATTCGCCGCCCCACTGGCGGGCGCGGGCGCCGTGATGAAATCGACCTGCGGAGGACGCGCAATCGCCGCCTCTTCCGACACCGAGAAATTGGGTTTCTCCTTGTAGCCGAACAGGCTTGCGGTGAGATTGGACGGGAACGATCGCACGGTCGTGTTGTAGTCTTGCACCGCCTTGATATAGCGGTTGCGGGCCACTGTAATGCGGTTTTCGGTTCCTTCGAGCTGCGCCTGCAAGTCGCGAAAATTGGCATCGGACTTCAACTGCGGGTAATTCTCAGAGACGACGAGGAGTCGCGACAGCGAAGACGACAACTGTGCCTGGACCGCTTCGAATCTGGCGAACGCCTGGGGGTCGTTGATGAGCGCCGGAGTCGCCTGCACGGATCCGACCCGGGCACGCGCCTCGGTCACGCTCGTGAACACCTCTCGCTCCTGGCTCGCGTAGCCCTTCACCGTGTTCACGAGATTCGGCACCAGGTCAGCACGACGCTGGTACTGGTTGAGCACCTCCGACCAGCTCGCTTTCACCTGCTATCCTGAGTCTGGATAGCGTTGTAACCGCATCCGGAGAGGGATAGCACGATGACAGCAAGCAATGCTAGACATAGAGTGCGCATTGGACCTCCCTGTTCTTCCGGGAGCCGCCCCGAGTACCGCCCTGGTGAGGACCGCGGTGTAGCGAGATACGGACCAGAACGGCTTTCCTGCATCGTCGATGCAAACAACCCCAGACTACGCGTAAGGACCGGGTGTACGTTAACCCATATCAAGTACCCCGTCAGGGGAAAATCAGTCGAGCGCGCTACAGCGCACTCACCGCGGCCGAAGGCCGAACGGATGGACAATCTCTTTCAGGAGCGGCACTGCTTGCACAGGGCCTTCACGCGCAGTGCCGTAACGCGGTCTGAGCGAGGACCGCCGCAGCAAGCCATGACGTGGGTCGTGCCGCAACTGTCAGCTCTGCGTTCTGACTTTTGATTGCATTTGATGTGGATCACGAAGTGCATCCGGCACGCGTCAATCATGAAGCTGTCTGCAACATGTGGACAACGCCTCTTTCTTCGCGGGGAGCATTTCATGACTGAACAACCCGAGTCCGCATCGATGCTGTCCGCGCCCTCCGCTACCCTCCGGGTTCAGCGGCTCGTCGAAAGCCCGAGCTACCGGCAGGCGGACGAGGACCTCGCTTTCCTGCAGCGCCCCGAAATGTGTGCATTGAGGCGGCACAGCGCGCGCTAGACGCCTCTCCCGGCGATCCGGTCCGCAGGCGCGAGGCCGCAATCGCTCAGCGTCTTCTGGAAATGAGCGCATACAACACGGTCGCCTGCGAGCTTGGCCTCCTCATAGGACGCGCGGAGGCGACCCCCACGCTGCCGAAGCAGACGGTCGTCACAGGTGGTGGACCGGGCATCATGGAAGCGGCCAATCGGGGCGCGTTCGAGGCCGGTGCGGCGAGCGTCGGCTTGAATATCTCGCTGCCACGCGAGCAGCTGCCGAATCCGTACCTGAGCCCGGATCTGTGCTTCCGCTTCCACTATTTCGCGATCCGCAATCTGCACCTGCTCGAGCGTGCGAAGGCTGCGGTTTTCTTCCCGGGTGGCTACGGCACTTGCGACGAACTGTTCGAGGTGCTGACGCTCCTGCAGACAGGCAAGATCAAACCGCTTCCCGTGCTGCTCGTGGGTGAGCGCTTCTGGCGCCAGGCCTTCGACGTCCAGTTCCTGATCGACGAGGGCATGATCGCTGCAAGCGACGCCGATCTGTTTTGCTTCGCCGAAACCGCTCCACAGATCTGGCAAATCATTGCGCACTGGTACGAACGGCCGCATTTTCAGGAGTAACTGGCCCGCGCGATACGGCTTGACTCATATCAGCGCTTCACGGCATGCAGGGGCGTGGAACTCAAACCCGGCGCGATCGCGTTAACGGTCTACTGGTCGCGATCCCGGCACCACTCGTGGCTTGATTGAAATCAAGGGGTCCGATAGCGCGCGAACTATCGTGAAGATGGCAATGCGCCAACCGGATACATGTGACGTTCAGAGGAGTTTGAGATGACTGAGATGCAATTTCTGACCTACGAGACCTTGCCTGATGCACGTCCCGAATCGGCCGAAGGCACTGCGCCGAAAACCATCGCACTGCCACATCCCGACCAACGCTCAGGTCTGCCGCTAATGACCGCGCTGTCGTTTCGATCAAGTAACCGTGAATTCGCACCGAGCCCGCTGTCAATGGGCACGCTCGGAGAATTGCTGTGGGCTGCGGATGGCGTCAACCGTCCGGTCAGCGGCGGACGCACCGCGCCATCGCCACATGCCTTTAATGAAATCGACATCTATGTGGCGCTGCCCAATGGAGTCTATCGTTACGATGCGCCCAACCATCAACTGCTGCTCAAGCACGCCATCGAAGCGCGCAATCTGACCGGCTATCAGGATTTCGTCGGCAAGGCGCCGCTCGAGCTCGTGTATGTGGTTCGGACGTCCAGTCTGCAGGAGATGCCGCAGCAACAGCGTGAACGATTTTCTGCTGTCACCGCTGGCGCGATTGCGCAGAACGTAGCGCTCTATTGCGCGTCAGCCGGGCTTGTCAACGTGATCCGCGGCTGGATCAATCACCGGCTCCTCGCCGACGCGCTGCGGCTCAATGAGGATGAACTGCCGATCCTCGCGCAAACTGTCGGCTTGCCGAGCGGGCAGCACGCTTGAGATCGAGATTGAGAGGCCGCATGGAGGCCTTTGGAATGGCCAACCCAAGGTCCGCGGGATGGCCTTCAATAAGCTAGGGCGCGCAACCCTACGCGCACCCTGCCCCTGTTTAGCTAGCTGATCTGCAGGCGCTTCTGTGTCGAAGCCGCCTTCTTCGGCAATGTCAGCGACAGCACGCCGTCCTGATACTGCGCCGCCGCCCTCGCTTCATCGACATCGCTCGCCAGCGAGAACGACCGGCTGATTGCGCCCGAATAACGTTCGCGTCGCAGCACCCGCTCGCCTTCCTTCAATTCCTTGTTGCGTTCCACCTTCGCGCTGATCGATACGGTGTTGCCGTCGATCTTCACGTCGATGTCCTTTTTATCGACGCCCGGCAGTTCTGCTTTAACCATGTACGCCGTGTCGTTTTCCGTCACATCGAGCTTCATGTCCGCCAGCGGTGCGTCATCGCCCGTTGCGATGCCGCGCAGGGGGCGGAACAAACCATGAAACAGATCCGGTACCGCTTCCATTGAGAACGGCTCATAACGTGTCAAGTTGCTCATCGTAGCTACTCCTCAAAAAGTCCATGATCTCCATGGATTTCACACTGCTTCAAATGACCACTGCATCAACGACTTTAGGTCTCTACGTAGAACGTCCGTTGATATGTATCAATTGCCGCGCGTAACCGGAGCGGTTCGCAAAACACTGACCTCCATCAATTCCGGTGGCCGGCGTCTGCTTATGCTGGAAGTGCCCTCTTGAATCTGCGGAGTCATCCATGCTTACCCGATCAAGCGCGCCCATTCGCCGGCCGCTTCATGCGCAGCATCGTGAACGCATCGCCCGCCGCGCTTGGTCGCGCATCGACGCAGCGTTGCAGCGCCCCTGCTCGTATCGCCATCCGGCAGGGCGCATCCGGCGAATCGAAACCCATATTTCCGTGATCTATCTGGCCGGGCGATTTGCGTACAAGATCAAGAAGCCTGTCGATCTGGGATTCGTCGATTTCACGGACGTGGCTGCGAGGCAGCATGACTGTAATGAAGAGGTGAGGCTGAACCGGCGGCTCGCTCGCGGGCTTTATCTCGGCGTGGTGCCAGTCGTGCGGCTCGGTCGCATATTCAAGGTGGACGCACAAGGAACGCCCGTCGAGCATGCGGTCCGGATGAAGCGATTCGACGAACGACAATTGTTTTCCCGTCTGCTCACACGCGGCGAGCTGGGTGTCGCGCAGATCGACCGGGTGGCCGAGCGTCTCGCAGCGTTTCACCGCTGCGCCTCCACAATCCCACCGCGCAGCACGCTGGGGACGGCAACGTTCTTGCGCACACAGATGGAGACCGTGCTGACGTCGCTCGAGCGGGAAGCCGGCACGCTCGTGCCCGCTGGTGTGCGTCAGTGGTGCGAAAGAGAAGCCGCGCGGCTTGCTGGGCATTTTGAAGCGCGTCGCGCGGGCGGGTTCGTGCGCGAATGCCACGGCGACCTGCACCTCGACAATATTGTGCGCAAAGGAAACGACGCCATCTTGTTCGATTGCATCGAATTCAGCGACGCCCTGCGCTGGATCGACGTCGCTAGCGACCTCGCCTTCCCACTGATGGATCTGCAAGCGCATGGCAGTGACGATCTCGCGTCGGCTCTCCTGAACGGCTGGCTGCAACGGACTGGCGACTTCGGGACACTGCCGGCGTTGCGTTTCTATGTCGTCTACCGGGCGCTGGTACGGGCACTTGTCGAAGTGCTGAAAGCGCGTGGGTCGTTTGCCGCGGACTGTCTCGCGCGCGCCCGTGACTATGTGGCCTGCGCCGCCCGCATGGCAAGCGCGCAACAGCCGTATCTGCTGCTCTGTCACGGCTATTCCGGGTCCGGCAAATCGGTGGCGAGCGAAGCGCTTGCCAACCGTATCGGCGCAATCCGCCTTTCCAGCGATACGGAGCGCAAGCGCCAGCGAGCGTTCGCGCCGCCGGATCACCACGCCCTGCCCGCTGTCGCGTACTCGCGCAAAGCAATTGACTCACACTACGATGCGCTGCTAGCGATTGCGCGCCACATGCTCGAAGCAGGCTATCCAGTATTAATGGACGCGACGTTCCTGAAACAGCGGCATCGTGCGTCCTTCATCGAGTTGGCGTGCGTATACGACGTGCCTGTGTTTCTTCTGGATTTCCACACGTCTGCGCGGCAACTGGCCGAACGCGTACGCAAACGCGCGACGGACCCAGGGCAGTCGTCTGACGCCAATGCAGCGGTGCTGGTCAGGCAACTCGCCAACGAAGAGCCGCTCACGCCCGACGAAGCCGCATTGACGGTTGCTTTCGATACAGACGTTCCGCTCGGCGCCTTTCAGCACGCGACGTACTGGAAACCGTTGTTGATCCGCCTGCACCCGGACGGCGCGCTAGAACACGCTGTTCACAGCGGCACGCCCCATTGGCAGACGAGCGGCTGGGACGCGACAGGTTGCCAGAGGGTCGCCTGAATCCAACTGCAGTCGCAAGGGAACCAATACGCCTTGATCCAGATCAGTATTCCCCACCCGTTCGTTGCCGATGATGAACGCATACGGTTCCCATCGACGATGGTCTGACATATATCGACACATTCTTGCCGCCATCGACGGCAGTGAAACATCCGCACGAGCGTTCGACGCCGCCCTGCAACTCGCCCGCGAATCCGGCGCGGAGTTGCAGCCACTTTATGTCGTCGACGTGCCAACCATGGTCGATGACGCACCCGGCTACGGTCCGAGTATCGTTCGCGACGCGTTCCTGGAGGAAGGCAAACATGTGGCCGACACGCGCTTGCACGGATGAAGCACGACAGCGTCCAGGGGGCGCCGCGGATCATCGAAACCAATCTGGCCGGCGGCGATTTCGATGTCGCCCACTGCATCCTTCATGCGGCCGAGCATCTGAAAGCCGATCTCGTCGTGATGGGGACACACGGCCGGCACGGCGTTCGGCGGCTCGTGCTCGGCAGCGTCGCGGAGCGCTTTTTGCGGATTGCGCAATGTCCGGTCCTGATGATCTCGGCGCACGGCGCTCCCGAAGCTGCGACTGACGCCGTGGGAGCAGCCGAACGCGAAAAAAAGTCGACCTGATCTGCAGGACCGTGATCGTCTTTATCGACCACAGCGCCCATGGCGATGCTCGTGTCGGGTTCGAACTCGATCTGGCGCAACGGAATGGCGCTCATGCAGGATTCGGGTCGGCGGTCCCCGTGAACGCATGGCGTGTCAATACCGGAAATCCCGTTAGCGAATTGCCAGCACCGCGGCCCCCGTCAGCTTCCCTTCGCGCAGATCGGCGAGCGCCTGGTTGGCCTCACCCAGCGGATAACGCGTCGTTTCGATGTCGAGCGGAATCTCGGCGGCCAGACGCATAAACGCAAGCCCGTCTTCGCGCGTGAGATTCGCCACCGACACCACGCGACGCTCGCCCCATAGAAAGTCATAGGGAAAGGACGGGATGTCGCTCATGTGAATCCCGCCGCACACCACAATGCCGCCTTTCACCACTGCCTTCAGGGCGATCGGCACGAGCGCGCCGACTGGAGCGAATAGCAGCGCGGCGTCGAGTTCGTCCGGCGCCGCTTCGTTGCTGCTGCCGGCCCACGTCGCGCCGAGCCGCAGCGCGAGCTGTTGAGCCGCCGCATCGCCGTCACGCGTGAAGGCATAAACGGTGCGCCCCTGATGAAGCGCGACCTGGGCGACGATATGCGCGGCCGCGCCAAAGCCGTAGATGCCGATCCGTTGCGCGTCGCCTGCCGTGGCCAGCGCCCGATAGCCGATGAGTCCCGCGCACAGCAGCGGCGCCGCTTCCACGTCCGAATATCGGTCAGGCAGATGAAAGCAGTAACGGCTGTCTGCGACCGTGCGCTCGGCGTAACCGCCATCGATCGTATACCCCGTAAAACCCGGTTCATCGCACAGATTCTCGCGACCGGAGAGACAGTAACGGCAGTGGCCGCAGGTATGGCCCACCCATGGCACGCCGACCCGTTCCCCCACACCGAAGCCGCTTACTCCCGGCCCCACTGCCGCAACAGTGCCGACGATTTCATGCCCCGGGATCACTGGCCGCTTTGGATGGGGCAGTTCGTGGTCAATCAGATGCAGGTCGGTACGGCAAATGCCGCATGCGTGAACATCGATCAGCAACTGGCCCGCAGCCGGCACAGGATCAGGAAGCTGCAAGTCGCGCAGTGGCCCCCCGGTGTCATCGAATACCATTGCCCGCATCTCACCCCTCCCTCGCGTGATGGTTGCCGTTGGCACGGTTGTGGGAGGCGGCCTGCCTCACTTTGTCGGTTACGCACTTGATCGCAATCACCTGAATATAGTCGTGAACACGCGCACCGGCCGACAGACGACTGATTTCATCGCCTACCATGCGGGCCAGATCGTCTTCATTCAACGCCGTCCCTTGTGCGATCTCGAGCAGCGGAACCAACAGTTTATCGCGAGGCATGACAGGACTCCTGGTGGGAAAAGATACGGCGCGCGGATCACTCGCAGAAACGGAAATAGCCGCTATGCAATAGGACCGGCTTACCGCCGAGTTCACCCAGCATCCGCTGCGCGGCGTGTTCGATCGCGCCCCGATGGGCCTCGAACGCACCGATCAGGTCGTCTTCGCGCAGCGATGCAGCGCTGAAATGATCTTCCAGCGCTTCAGCCGTGATCGCGCACCGGATGCGTTCACCGTTGATCACGGCAGGGAACACCAGAACGGGATCCGGCCCGCCATACTGCGGGCGCTCCTGAGGAAAAGTGATATGCATCATGTCGTACCTCGGCTCGTATTCGGTCCTATGCTCACCTGCCCGGCAAGGCCGGAGCGGCTTCGCAATGGAGGTGTTCCTACATTGCTGGCAAAGCCATGGGAAATTCAATGTAACTCCTGACTTCCTTGACCCCATGCACGCTCTCCGCTGCGACACAGATTGCGCGTCGTTCTTCTTCCGACTGGACAACGGCCCACAAATGCACGATGCCTTGCTTGACAATCACGTTCTGACTGGGCTGCGCCCAACGATGATTGCTGAGTTCGCGCACGATCGCGTCGTGAATTTGCTGGTCGCTGGATGCAACCGGCAGCGCGTCGGCCGGGACGCTAGCGAGCGCGCGAATCAGATTGGAGCGACTGACGATCCCAACCAGCTTGCCGTCGCGCATGACGGGCACGCGCTTGATCCGCCGCCGCTCCAGCAGATCCGCGATATCGGCAAGGGGCGTATCCTCCACAACGGACACGACCTTATCGCTCATGACGTCGCGCACCGTGCGTGCGTGTTCCTTGACATACGTACTCGCGAGTTCACGGGTCGATGCAAAAAAGTCGAGCCACCATGATCGTCTCTTTCCTTCGGCATCCGCGTCAGTGTCGATTTCGGTTCGATGCAGCAGATCACCTTCGCTGATCATGCCGATGACCTGCCCTCCCGCGTCAACCACAGGCATGCCACTGATGTGGTTATCGGCAAGCCGTTTTGCCGCGGCCTGCACGGTCATTTCAGGTGCTGCAACCACAACCGCAGGGGTCATCACGTCGATGGCATGCATAAGTCTCTCCTTAAGGAAATATCGTCACCGTCACTGCACTTCGCCTACCACCCCTCGAAAACCCATCTCAGCACGCCTGATCTGATCCGCGCATATTCTGTAAGTCCACGCCGGGTCCCCATTACTCGCGTACATGCCGCGGCACATGCCCTTTAGCCGGATTGTCGTCGTGCCGCTCTCATCGGTGGTCCGCTCGGCCCAGAAATAGGCAATGCCCGATTCGTGGGGCACTTCGGTCTCGATGACTGAATCGTTGAGGCGGCTGATCGGCGCTCTCGAGTAAAGCTGCACATAAAGCCGCGTGCTGTTCCATATCTGATCGCACGCCGCGCGTGAACTACAGGTGACCCACGCCTGTTCTCGCGCCTCCTGAAGCTGCGTTTCGGTGTTCCGGAACGCAATCATCTGGCTTGCTGTGGTGCAGGCCGCAAGACTGACCGTCATCAGCAGGAATAGCGCCTTGATCAAGTCGACCTGCAGGCGGATGCATTTCATTTCAGTTCGCTCACCACACAATATAGGGATCGAGTTTTCGCGCTGACAGTCGCCGGCGCAGCAAGGAGTACCGAGAAAACCGGCGGACAGATAGCAAAATCCGGCCGCGGTGTCAAAAAAAGTCCTGGTCTTTTATCGCTTGTCAGCGGGCCATATAACTGTGTAAAGGGCCGCCCGCCTGCGTATATCGTGGAAACCAGTCTACGTGCAGGTTCGTCGCCAGAATTGACAAAGGTCAACTGCGCCGCGTGTCAATGGCACCGGTTGGTAGTTAGCGCGGATGGCCCGCTTTCTTGATCTAGCTCAAGAGCACCAATAGCGTCTCTCGTGAAGATGTGACCTGTCGATCCGATGGCGCAGCCTGCAACCGCAGATCGTCTGCATCCCGGATCGTCACATACTCGTCAAGCCGCCTCCGCGGCTTGAATCCGACCGCGAAAACCGGTGTGAAGCCGTCAGTCGACCGATCATGACCATAACGCTGAACGACAGGAATCCGCCTCGTCCTGCCCTGCAGGCGCGACTCGCCAGCTGGGTGCGCGGCCCCACCTTCGGGCGAGATATCGTCATTGTGCTTGCCATCAAATTTTCACTCCTGATAGTACTGAAGTACACCTTCTTCAATCATCCGCTGGCGGAGAACATGTCCATGCCGCCCGCACTCGTCGCGCAGGCACTGCTTTCAGTGCCTGCCTCGCACCCGTCTCAAGGTGAACAACATGCCCGTTAGCGAAGTCGTCGATCTTTCGCGCCTCCAGTTTGCCGTGACGGCGCTTTATCACTTTCTGTTCGTCCCCCTTACGCTCGGACTGTCGTGGCTGCTCGTCATCATGGAATCCGTCTACGTGATGACCGGCAAGCAGATCTACAAAGACATGACGCAGTTCTGGGGCAAGCTGTTCGGCATCAATTTCGCCATGGGCGTTACGACCGGCCTCACGCTGGAGTTCCAGTTCGGTACCAACTGGTCGTACTACTCGCATTACGTCGGCGATATTTTCGGCGTGCCGCTCGCCGTCGAAGGGCTAATGGCGTTCTTCCTCGAATCGACTTTCGTCGGCCTGTTTTTCTTCGGCTGGAACCGTCTTTCGAGAGGCCAGCATCTGATCGTCACCTTTCTCGTTGCACTCGGCTCGAACCTGTCCGCGTTGTGGATTCTGGTGGCGAACGGCTGGATGAACAATCCAGTCGGTGCCGAGTTCAACTACCAGACCATGCGAATGGAACTCGACAGCATCTTCTCGGTGCTGTTCAATCCGGTTGCCCAGGTCAAGTTCGTGCATACGGTATCGGCCGGCTACGTCACGGCGTCGATGTTCGTGCTCGGTATCTCGTCGTGGTATCTGCTCAAGCGCCGCGACACCGAATTCGCGCTGCGCTCGTTTGCGATCGCAGCGGGTTTTGGGCTTGCATCGACGCTCTGTGTGATCGTCCTCGGCGACGAATCCGGCTACCGCACCGGCGAAGTCCAGCAGGTCAAACTCGCCGCCATTGAGTCTGAATGGGAAACAGCGCCAGCGCCGGCCCCGTTTACGATCTTCGGCATACCGAATCAGCAGGAAGAAAGGACCGACTACGCCATCCGGGTTCCCTACGCGCTCGGCATCATCGCGACGCGTTCGTTCGATGAGCCTGTACTGGGACTGAAGGATCTGATCGCGCAAAACGAACTGCGCATCAAGGACGGCATGATCGCGTACGGCGCATTACAGCAGCTCAAGCAAGGCAATGCCACCGACGACGCCAAGGCCACCTTCGCGCTCCACAAGGACAATCTCGGCTACGCCCTGATGCTCAAGCAGTTCACGGCCAACGTCACCGATGCGACGCCGGACCAGATCGCCCAGGCGGCAAAAAAAACCATCCCGCCCGTGCTGCCGGTGTTCTTCTCCTTCCGGAGCATGGTGGGCCTCGGCATCCTGTTCCTTGCGACCTTCATGCTCGCGTTCTGGTTCTGCGCGCAGCGTTCGCTGCTACTGGATAAGCGCCGCTGGTTCCTGCGCTGGGCGGTGTGGGCGATCCCGCTGCCATGGCTCGCGGCGGAGTTCGGCTGGGTGGTTGCCGAAGTGGGTCGTCAACCGTGGACGATTGCCGGCATCCTGCCCACCGCATTGTCGGCCTCGAGCCTGACAGCCACCGACCTGTACCTGAGCATTGGCGGCTTCGTGCTGTTCTACACGGCCCTCTTCGTAATCGAGATCACACTGATGTTCAAGTACGCGCGCCTCGGCCCTTCGTCACTGCATACGGGACGCTACCACCACGAATCGCCGCCACCGGCTCAGCCGTCCAAGCCGCTAACCACCACGGCCGCATGACTCGCCACCGCGCTGCGCACGCTGTGTAATAAGGGAAAAATCATCATGGATTATGCAACCCTCAAAGTGATCTGGTGGGTATTGATCGGCGTGCTGCTAATCGGCTTCGCACTCACCGACGGCTTCGATATGGGCGCCGCCATCCTGCTGCCGTTCATCGCGAAGACGGACAAGGAGCGGCGCATCGTGGTAAATACGGTCGGCGCGACCTGGGAAGGCAACCAGGTCTGGTTCATCACCGCGGGCGGCGCGATGTTCGCGGCATGGCCGCTCGTCTACGCGGCGTCCTTCTCGGGTTTCTATTTCGCGATGCTGCTGGTGCTGTTCTCACTGTTCTTCCGCCCGGTGGGCTTCGACTACCGCAGCAAGCGCGAGGATCCGCGCTGGCGTAATGCGTGGGACTGGGCGCTGTTCATCGGCGGATTTGTGCCGGCGCTGGTGATCGGTGTCGCGTTCGGCAATCTGCTGCAAGGCGTGCCATTCTCGTTCGATACCGACCTGCGCGTCTCCTACCACGGCGGTTTCTTTGCGCTGCTCAACCCCTTCGCCGTGTTGTGCGGGCTCGTCAGCGTGTCGATGCTGGCCGCGCACGGCGCCGCTTTCGTGAAGATGAAAACCGACGGGGTGATTGCCCGCCGCGCCTCGATAGCGTTGCGCATTGCGTCGCTTGCCGGGGTGGTGTTGTTTCTGATTGCCGGCGTGCTGATCGCAACCATGATCGGCGGCTACCGGATCGTCGACGCCGCGCCGTTCGACACGGTTGCCAACCCGCTGCTGAAGAGCGTGATCGGAGCGCCCGGCCTGTGGCTCACCAACTACTCAACCTATCCGTGGATGATCGTGGCGCCGGTGATCGGCGTGCTGGGCGGCGTGCTGGCGCTGGTGCTCGCCAGTTCGCGCTTTGAAAAGAGCGTGTTTATGTCGACCGGGTTGATGATCGTCGGCGTGATCCTGACGGCGGGCTTCTCGATGTTTCCGTTCATCATGCCGTCGTCGCTCGACGAACGCAGCAGCCTCACAGTGTGGGATTCGACCTCGAGCCAGATGACGCTGCAGATCATGCTGATCGCCGTCATCATCTTTCTGCCGATCGTGCTGATCTACACGAGCTGGGTGTACCGTGTGATGCGCGGCAAGGTCACGGCGGCCGCCCTCGAAGAGAACAGCCACTCGATGTATTGAGGCGTTCCGGACATCGCGTCGCGCGCGTTACTAACCAGACTCACAGGAGCACATGATGTGGTATTTCAGCTGGATTCTTGGCATTGGTGTGGCACTTTCGTTCGGCATTATCAACGTGATGTGGCTGGAATCGCGTCGTTTCGATGAAACGGGCGCGCCGCATCCATCGCCTGCGCCGCGGCGATGATCTGAAGCCGCGCCAGAAGCCCGCTCAATCGACTCGCGCAGGCCCTGAAGCGCCTGATGCAGCGCGTCGATCCGCCTTTCATCTCCTCGCTTGAACACGCATGGCGCACACTTGCCGAAATGACGTCTCGCGCGAGCACTTGATCGAGATCAATCTGACCAGGTGTCCTGACGAGTCCAATATGGCGAGGTAGTCCGATCCATGGGCACGGTTCACCTGTGCCCGTTTCCCATAAGCCAGGTGAACGAGTGGACGTCAATGAAGTGCCCCGCGTCAGCACCCTCCGAACCGCCTGGGAGCGCCTGAAGGAGCACCCGCTATCGCGCGTTGGCCCCGGGTTGATCACAGGGGTGGCCGACGATGATCCCAGCGGCATCGCCACCTATTCCCAGGCCGGCGCCCAGTTTGGCCTCAACATGCTCTGGACGATGCCGCTGGCATTTCCGCTCATGGCCGCCGTTCAATCGATGTGCGCTAATCTTGGCCGGGTGACCGGGAAAGGACTGGCGGCCAACATCAAGACTTCTTTTCCGCCGCTTGTGTTGCAGGCCGTCGTGCTGCTATTGCTCGTGGCGAACACCCTCAATATTGCCGCGGACGTTGCCGCCATGGGCGAAGTCGCCGAACTGGTCAGCGGGATCAACCGCCATCTGATGACAGCGTTGTTTGTGTTCGGCACGCTGCTGCTGCAGTTGTTTGTCCCCTATCATCGTTACGTCTTCTTCCTGAAGTGGTTGACGGTTTCCCTGCTTGCGTACGCGGCGGTATTGTTTACCGTGCATGTTCCGTGGGGGGAGGTCATGTCGCGCACGCTGTGGCCGAAGTTCACACCGAACGCCAACGCCGCTGCCGTGGTGGTCGGCGTGCTAGGCACCACCATCAGCCCTTACCTGTTCTTCTGGCAAGCGTCCGAAGAGGTGGAAGACATGCATGCGAAGCGTGACTCGGCCCCGCTCATTTGCGATGCGAGCGCCGCGCCGGCGGAACTCCGTCGCATCCGCTGGGACACATGGAGCGGCATGCTCTACTCCGACATCACTGCCTACTTCATCATTCTGGCAACAGCTGTCACGCTACACGTTGCGGGGATTACCGACATCAATACCGCGGCTCAAGCCGCCAGTGCACTGCGGCCACTCGCCGGCAATTTTGCTTACATACTCTTTGCGTTGGGCATTCTAGGCGTCGGCCTGATCGGCGTGCCCGTGCTGGCCGGGTCCGGCGCTTACGCGCTGTCCGAGGCAATGGGCTGGAAGGAGGGACTCGAGCGCAGCGTTGGCGCGGCGCGTGGCTTCTACGGCATCATCGCCGTCAGCGTGCTCGCCGCGCTCGGCATCCAGTACTCGCCGATCAGCCCGATGAAGGCGCTGTTCTGGAGTGCCGTCATCAACGGCGTGGTGGCCGTCCCCCTGATGGCGGTCATCATCATCCTGGTGTCGAAGAAGTCGGTGATGGGCGATTTCACCGCAAGCAGGCCCTTGATCATCCTCGGATGGGTCGCAACAGCCCTCATGGGGGCGGCGGCCATCGGGATGTTCATTCCAGGTTAGACACGCCCGCTCTGTACGCGCCATCGGCGCATCAACTTGTGCAGAGAAGCTGCCGCGCGCGAACGGGTGCCCGTGACTCGCTTGACTCAGATCAATCACGACGGCCATCGGAAAGCTACAGTCCTCTACGGAAGCTCTTGCTGCTGCGCACAATCCAGACGGAGGCGCCGCAACAAAGTGGGGCGAATCCGTGCACTGAAAAACACTTCGCCGTCAGCGCTCTGTGGAAGTTATCGCACCGGACGTGCGTTCTACGCCCGAGGCGGCCGCGTCGACACAGGCGTTTCATCGTAAGCCAAGCGCCGTAGACCCTGAGGAACCTGAAATGGACACCCGCACCAAGCCGGCCACCGCTGAGAATCCCACGTTTCTGGACAGACCCGCGGTATCCACCGCCACCGAATCCTTTCGTGCGCTCGATCATGCGAAAGAAGCCATGATCGCGCGCATGACCGGGGGCCTGTCGCCCGCGTCGCTACGCGCAGCGCTTGCCGACTGGCTCATTCATCTCGCGGCGGCGCCGGGCAAGCAACTGGAACTTACCTCACTCTGCGCCCAGAACGCACAGCGCATCACTGAATACATGATTCGGACTGCGCTCGGTTGCTACGCCCAGCCATTGGCGGAACCGTCTGCAGGCGATAGCCGGTTTCTCGCCGAACCGTGGCAAACCGAACCTTACCGGTTCTGGCAACAGGCCTTTCTGTTGACCGAACAATGGTGGAATGTCGCAACTCGCGATGTGCCGGGCACAACTCGCCATCATGAGGACGTGGTGTCGTTCAGCGCCCGCCAGTTGCTCGATATGATGGCGCCGACGAATTTCCCGCTCACCAATCCCGAGGTCTCGCAGCACGCCGCTTCGACGCTCGGCGTAAGCCTCATCGACGGCGTGCGCAACGCGCTCGAAGACGCGGCACGGCAGGCCGGCGGCCAGCCGCCGGCAGGACTTGATCAGTTCAAGGTCGGGGTCAATCTCGCCGCCACGCCAGGCAAGGTCGTGTTTCGCAATCACCTGATCGAACTCATTCAATACAGCCCAGCCACCAGCACGGTGCTGGCCGAGCCGGTCCTGATCGTGCCGGCGTGGATCATGAAGTACTACATCCTGGATCTCTCGCCGCACAATTCGCTGATTCGCTATCTGGTCGAACAGGGACACACAGTGTTCTGCATCTCGTGGCGCAACGTGGATGCCGAAGACCGCGAACTCAGCCTCGAGGATTACCGGCAATTCGGCGTGATTGAGGCGCTCGACGCCGTCTCGAGCATCGTCCCGGACAGCAAGATTCATGCGACCGGCTATTGCCTCGGCGGCACCTTGCTGTCGATTGCTGCGGCAGCCATGGCAGGTTCGGGCGACGACCGGCTGGCATCAGTCACGCTATTTGCCGCACAAACAGACTTCACCGAGCCAGGCGAGCTGCAGCTTTTCATCGACGACAGCGAGGTTTATTTTCTCGAAAGCATGATGTGGTCACAGGGCTATCTTGCCGCCGGTCAGATGTCGGGGGCATTCCAGCTACTACAGTCGAACGACCTCATCTGGTCGCGTATCGTCCATGACTATTTGCTGGGCGAGCGCGCACCGATGATCGACCTGATGGCGTGGAACGCCGATACCACGCGCATGCCGTACCGGATGCATTCCGAGTACCTGCGCCGCCTCTTCCTGAACAACGATCTGGCGTGCGGCCGGTATCAGGTCGACAACCGTCCTGTCTCGATCCGCAACATTCGCGCGCCGCTGTTCGTAGTATCGACGGAGCGCGACCATATTGCGCCGTGGCATTCGGTCTACAAGATTCACAACCTGTCGGATACCGAGATCACGTTCGTTCTCACCAGTGGTGGCCACAATGCCGGGATCGTCAGCGAGCCTGGGCACGCGCATCGCTATTTCCGGATCTATCGGACCGCGGCGGACGATCTGCGCGTGAGTCCCGACGAATGGCTCGCTGCGAGTGCATCGCAGCAAGGCTCCTGGTGGCCCGCGTGGACCGACTGGCTCAAGGCGCATTCAAGCCCGCAGCGCGTCGCGCCACCCGTTGCTGCGTCCGATGCACACGGGGAGACACTCGGCGACGCGCCCGGCACCTTCGTCTTCCAGCACTGAGAGTACTCACATGGACGACATCCTGTTGCGCAATCGAACCTTCGATCAGCTTGAGATCGGCGAAGCCGCTTCGCTCGTCAGGCTCGCCGAACAGAACGACATCGACCTGTTTGCCGCCATGTCCGGCGATGTCAATCCGGCCCACACCGACGCCGTCTTCGCATCGGGTGATCTGTTCGGGCACGTGGTCGTGCAGGGAATGTGGACAGCCAGCCTCATTTCGGCCGTGCTCGGGACGAAACTGCCAGGTCCCGGCACCATCTACCTCGATCAGAATCTGCAGTTCCAGCGTCCGGTCGTGCCAGGCGATGTCATCACCATCACGGTTACCGTGAAGGAGAAACGCGTCGAGAAGCACATCGTCCTGCTCGATACACGTTGCACCAACCAGAAGGGCCAGGTGGTGCTGCTCGGCACCGCCACCGTGATCGCACCCGATACGCCGATCATCTGGCCGCGGACGGTCCGTCCGGATATTTCGGTGCGCCGTCACGACCGGTACGAAGCATTCCTCCGCAACGCCCGGTCCAGTCCCGCGCTACGCACGGCGATCGTGCATCCGTGTTCGGTGGATGCGATCAGGGCCGCCATCGAGGCACGTGACGAAGGCTTGCTCGATCCGCTGCTGATCGGCCCGGAAGCCAGAATCCGCGCCGCCGCTGAAGCCGCACACGTCAGCCTCGAAGGTGTAACGATCGAAGCCGTCGAGCACAGCCATGCAGCTGCCGCTCGCGCGGTCGAACTGGGCGCCGCCGGCAAGGTCAACGCGTTGATGAAAGGCAGCCTGCACACTGACGAACTGCTTTCCGCCGTGGTTGCATCATCGTCGAACCTGCGAACCGGCCGAAGGATCAGCCATGCGTATGCGATGGACGTGCCGGCGTATTCGAAGCCACTGATCGTTACCGATGCGGCTATCAACATTGCACCGTCGCTGGAACAGAAACGCGATATCTGCCAGAACGCGATCGATCTTTTGCATGTGCTGGGCGTTGAAGTGCCGCGCGTCGCCGTGCTGGCCGCCGAGGAAACAGTCAACCCCAGAATGCAGACCACGCTCGACGCCGCCGCGCTCACCGTGATGGCCGGGCGCGGACAAATCACCGGCGCTCTGGTCGACGGGCCGCTCGCCTTCGACAATGCGATCAGTCTGGCCGCAGCACAAGTCAAGGGCATCAATTCGCCCGTGGCCGGTCAGGCTGACATCCTGCTCGTCCCCGATCTGGAAGCCGGCAACATGCTGGCCAAGCAATTGATGTACTTCGCCGGCGCCGACGGCGCTGGCATTGTGCTTGGAGCGCGTATTCCGATCATCCTGACCAGCCGTGCCGACACCCTGCGAGGGCGCCTGGCCTCTGCCGCCCTCGCCAAGTTGGTGGCGGCACATCACCCACGAGGGCTTGTCCGATCATGAGCACCCCGCTGCTGCTTACGTTCAACCCAGGCTCGTCGACGATCAAGATCGGGCTGTTCAGCGTCACCGCCGGTAAAGCCACGAGAATCGGTCAGGGCATGATCGATTTCCGGCATCAGCCGCTGCGACTCCATCTCACCAATGGCAGCAAGACCAGCGAGATTCCCCTGAAAGCGGCTGTCACCGAGGATCTGCACCACGTGCTCGACGAGACGCTGGGATGGTTCGCCACCCACTTCCCGCTCGACGATCTCATTTCGGTCGGCCATCGCGTCGTGCACGGGGGCGATCGCTTCGCTGGGCCGGTTGCAATCGACGGCGACACGCTCGCCGCCATCGCCGAGCTCGTGCCGCTCGCGCCGTTGCATCAACCGCAGAGTGTCCGTCTCATTCGAGCAATCCGGCATCTGCGGCCCCATCTCGTTCAGTCGGCATCCTTCGACACCGCGTTTCACCACACGCAGACAGATCTCGTGCGCCGATTTGCAATTCCGCGCGAACTCTTCGACAAGGGTGTCAAGCGCTATGGTTTTCATGGCCTGTCCTATCAGTTCGTGATCGGCCAGCTCGCTCATCAATTCCCGCAACTCGCCCGCGGCAAGGTCGTTGCGGCGCACCTGGGCAGCGGTGCGAGCCTGTGCGCCTTCGAAGCCGGCAAGAGTTGCGACACGAGCATGGGCTTCTCGACGCTCGACGGCATTCCGATGGCCACCCGCTGCGGCGCACTCGACGCCGGTGTCGTGCTGCACCTGGTTGAACAGCAGGGTATCAACATCAAGGAGGTCGAAAAAATGCTGTACGAAAAGTCCGGCTTGCTCGGCGTCTCGGGTATCAGCGCCGATAGCCGTGAACTGCAGGCCAGTGAGCGGCCCGAGGCACGCGAAGCAATGGCACTGTTCGCGTTTCGTATTGCGGGCGAGACTGCCCGGCTCGCGACCAGCCTCGGCGGCATGGATAGCTTGGTGTTCACGGCGGGAATCGGCGAACACCAGCCAGAGACACGCCGCGCCGTCTGCGAGCGGCTCGCGTGGTTAGGTGTCGAACTCGATCGCGAGGCGAACAACGGCAACGCACGTCTCATCAGCAGCGCCCGCAGCCGGGTGGCCGTGCTCGTGCTGCCAACCGACGAAGAGCAGATCATCGCCAACGAGGCGGTTTCGGTACTCCATCAGTAGGCTGCGAAAACATGAAGCCGATCATCGATCTGGCCGGCAAACGCGGACTGGTCGTCGGCATTGCCAACGACCACAGCATCGCCACGGGCTGCGCCACCGTGTTTCGCGCGGCCGGCGCAGAGCTGGCGCTCACGTACCTGAACGACAAGGCCGAGCCGTTTGTCCGCCCGGTTGCACAGACGCTCGGGTCGCGCATCGTTTTGCCCTGTGACGTCCGCACTCCCGGTCAGCTGGAAGCGGTATTCGAGCGGATCGCGAAAGACTGGGGACGGCTCGACTTCGTGCTCCATTCGATCGCCTTCGCGCCGGCTGGCGATCTGCATGCCAGTCTGGCTGACTGTTCGGCCGAAGGCTTCGCGCTCGCGATGGACGTTTCTTGCCACTCATTCATCCGCATGGCCAGACTCGCTCTGCCACTCATGACCGACGGCGGAAGCCTGATGACGGTAAGCTTTTACGGCGCCGAGCGCGCGGTCGAACACTACAACGTCATGGGTCCTGTGAAGGCCGCGCTCGAGTCGAGCGTGCGTTATCTCGCCGCCGATCTGGCGGCACACCGTATCCATGTTCACGCCATCTCCGCCGGTGCAGTCAAGACACGTGCCGCGACGGGCATCGACCACTTCGATGCGTTGCTTGACGACGTTCGTGCGCACACGCCCGCGCAGCATCTCGTCACGATTGAGGAAATCGGCCGAATCGCTGCCGTCCTCGCGAGCGAGGCCGGTATGACCCTGACGGGCTCGACGATCTATGCAGATGCGGGCTTTCATGTGATGGCGTGACCGTGGATGGGCGAATTCGCCATTGCACCCGCCCAGGATCGAGGAGATCACCTGGCACCTCAGGCGAGCAGTTGCACAAGTCGGCCGGAATTCAAATCTTCTCGAATCATGGCGAGGGGTAGGATCCCGAGCCGGGCCCGCCTATCGATCTGGAACGGTACATGGGACGGTGGTACGTGATCTCGGAAATGCCGTTTCTGAGCGAGCACGACTATGTCGGCAGCTACGATGAATGGACGTTGCGCGGCGCAGTATCTCGGCCGGCGTTATGGTTTCGATCAGCCGGTCACGGGAAGCCAATTCGTGGCGAAGGTGATGTCCGGAACGGGGAACACGAAATGGCGCGTGGGACTGATCTGGCCGTTCGAAGTGGTGGTCGTCACCGCGTATGTGGACCCCGAGTATCGTTACACGATTCGCTGCATGGCCGACGGCAACATGGTGTGGGTGCTTTCGCGCACACCGGCGATGGATGAGGCCGTGTACAAAGACATGGTCGCCCGGCTTGCCGGCATGGGCTTCCACATCGACAGGGTACGCCGGGTTCCGCAAAACGCCGGACAAATCGGTCTACCCGGTTTCCAGTGAGGGGGCGAGATAGGGTTCGTCAGGACGGAACGCAACGCGCATGAAACCGGCAACGACCGCAGCGAGCGCGGCAAAAGCGAGGCTCGCCGCGTCAGCCGATCACAAGACGGTCGACAATAGCCTTCACGCCAGGCGTCGAACGCGCAGCCCCTGACACAATGGAACGCTCAATGGCCGAACTGAGACGGCCCGAGAGGATCACCCTGCCGTCGTCGACTTCGACGCCCACGTGCCTCAACTCACGATCGGTATGCCGCTGGATGGCTTTGCGGATGTTGTATTCGATGTCGAGCGGGGATGCCGAGCCACGAATCCTGATGTTGTTCGTGACGCCGGTCACGCCACGCATGTGAATGATATTTTTTTCGGCCATGTGGCTGCGGTATCCATCCTCGACTTCGCCGCTCAATGTCACCCACCCCTTCTCGACCTTGATCCTGATCGCATGCTCTTCGAGGCCCGCGATCCACTCGAGAACGGCGCTCACGCTCAAGGCAACGTCCTCGTCAGTGCGTTGCTCAGACTCGCGAAGTTTCACGTCGATGCCGACTACCACCGCGACGACACCGGCGATTCTGAGTGCGCACTTTTCAGCAGCGACTTTCTTCGCATAGTCCGGAACGTGCCCGGTGAGGGTAACGATGCCGTTGACCACGGCAACGCCTATCCCGTTTGCGTCGACGGCCGCGTTGCTCATTAGCTCGTCCTCGACTTCCTGCTTCAGTTGACTGTCCGACTTCATGGAAGTTGTCGTCCAAGGAACTGTTTTCATCACACCCGCATCGAGCCACGCAATGTACCGAAATCGGTGCGCGGCGGCCGCGTCGCCGTCTCGGCGGCCGCGCTGAATTTAGGCCGCTCGTGCAGCGCCAGGATGCGTGCCTCGACCCCATGCGGGAAGGCATTCAGGCTGGCGTTATAGCGGTCGACTGCCTCATCGTACGCTTTCTGTGTGACGGCGATCTGCCTGTCAACCCCGCCCAGTTGCCTCGACAGCGACCTGAACCGGGGGTCTTTGTGAAAGTACCTGTCATTGCCGGACTCGACCAGAAGACGTGATAGCGCGTCGCCCAATTGCCGCTGTGCGATCTCAAACCGCTCGAAAGCAACCTGCTCCACCAGCGCTCCCGGGGCTATCCGGATGCAGTCCAGATCGGCTTGCGCGGCCATCACTGCCGCGACAAGCGCATCGTTTCGATTCGGCGCGGACTGCACCAGCATGATCAGGTCTCTGGTGAGTTCGGCACGCTTATCGTACTGTTGAAGGACCTCCTTCAGCGCGGCACTCACCTCGGCATCGTCCACCGGCACGTAGCGAGGCAGGCAGCCACCGAGCAAAGCGACAGCGACGAGCGACATGACCGCCCATGCGATAATTTTCCTCATCTCTCAACCTTGATGCGTGTCGGCTCAGCCGGTCTGCCTTGCGCACGCGATATCCAATATCGACGCGGCGTGCGATTTCGTCACGCACACCGGAAAACGCGCGGTGAGCGGATCGCTCGAGCATATCGAGGCGATGGCAACCGGAACGAAGGGCACACAAATCAAGCTGTGAGCCCCCCGATAGCAGCCGGGTCTATCTTTGCAATGTTGAAACCAAAGACTGCTATTCCGTGTGCATCGGCTGTATCGTCTTCCTGGCTGGCCGCCTCTTCTTGAGTTCAGTGGTTGCTGTTGCCGCATGCCCGGCGGCGAGTGCCGCGGGCATCGCCGGTTTTGCCGGCACATCGCAAGGCACCAGCGACTGAGTAGCAAGGCTGCCAAGCAGGTTGTCCGCAAAATGCGGTTCCGGGGCTGCGCAAACCGGCTGCTGCGGTGCCGAATCCTGCTGAAGACCGGACATGATCTCGAAGAACTGCCGACAGTAAGACTGTGTCTGGGCGAAGCCCACCGGAGCGAGCAAAATCGGCAAACTAAGCATTTCCGGCAGATTGTTCGCGACGCAAGTCCGGGCAATCGCTTCCTGGGTTTCAGCGAGTCCAAACCGGATTGCCTGCAGATTCAACGCGGTCAGCCTCTCGAACGCGTCGCAGCACCCGGTAGTGATGCCGAACAGTTTGTCGAAGCCACCGCTTTCCATGCTGAGCCATTGCTCGGGAATGAGTTGAGTCATTACGCCTCCAATCCTGAATGCCGAACCGTTTAGGCCGTTGTCTGCTAAATGCCTGGCATCGCCGGATAAGGCTCGGTGTGATCCTCCACGCGCTTGACGCCGGGTATGTTTTGCGCCGCCACACGAACCGCGTCGACGGTTTCCATCGAATGGAAGATGCCCCACAGATGCACGACTCCGTCCGTGACGACGATATTGCGTCCGGCGAAGCTCCACTTACGGCCCGCCAGTTCACCCATCAACATGGCGCGGATCTCGCCGTCCGAGAGCGTCACATCCGTTGACGGCTCGTCCGGTACGCTTGCCAGCGCCTGCACGAGATTGGCGCGGCTCACAATACCCACGAGCTGCCCTGCTTGCATCACGGGCACGCGTTTGATGTGCCGCGTCTCGAGAAGGCCGGCCACTTCGCCGAGCGGCGTTTCGGGCTGAACGCTTACCACGCCGGAGGTCATCACGTCGCGCACTTTCACCGCATGGGTCTTGATGTAATCCCGTGCTTCATGGTTCGCGGACCAGAGATCGAGCCACGAAGTCCGCGTGCGCTCTTCGGTGCCGATTTCGCTGCGGCGAAGCAGATCGCCTTCGCTGATCATGCCGGCGACATGGCCGTCCGGATCCAGGACCGGCGCGCCGCTGATGCCGTTGTCGACAAAAATTCTGGCGACCTCTCGCACGGTCATGTCGGGTGTGACCGTTATGACGTTGCTGGTCATGACATCGGATGCGCGCATGGTAAGCCTCCTGAACAGTTAGGGTCCTTCAATTCGTGGGACCGGCCCGTCTCGATCGTCAGTATCCGGACGCCGGTACGCCCTCGTGTGGTTTGAGATTAGGCCGGCACGGCATCCTCTCGTTTGACATGGATCATCTCGAAGGCCGTTGCGTGCACCTGTCGATCCGTCCGCTGCGACAGCGCCCTGCGGCTTGACTCAAACCAACCCGACGCCGGCCGTCTGCTGTCGACTAGTCCGCATACTGTTTGTCTTCTCGACCGCGATGGAAATCAATCAATTATTCGTCTCTGCGTGATTACAGCGGTCTATGCTGAAACTCACATGGACGCGGGCCGCTCGAGTGCCGTGAATCCCGACTCGAAGTTCGAGCGGGATCGGAGCTTCGATAGTCTTGCGCGCGCAGAGATCTTCAGCCGGATCGAGCAAACGCTTCATGTACACGTGCCGCTCGACGCGTTTTCAACCGTCCTGACACGGCGTCCCGGCATTTCACATCTGGCAGTTGTTGACCTACGGCTTCCTGCACGCGAGCTTCATGCACCTCGCCGTCCACATGTCCGGCTGTCGTGTTCGGCTGCGACGTTGACAGACGCGCGAAGTGATAGATAAGGAGGGTGTGACAGACCTCACTCCGGCTCAACAGAAGATTCGCGAGGCTGAACCGACAAGGTCTTCGACATCTTGAGCTGCACCCAGACTATCCCTTCCCGCAAACCGGCCAGCACCGCCTCACGCTCGTTCGAATAAATGCTGCTGTGGGTGAACGCGTGTGTGAAAACGCCCTCCGGCGTGTTGTGGCTGAGCTGAATCGAGCAGTCGAAGCCGCCCGATACCTGATGCGTCACGACCGACACCGACCAGTCGTTCTCGCAGACGTTACCCGAAATTGTCATGAGTCGCTCCAGGTCCTTCGACCGCGCGAGGCCGAACCGCCTCGAAGCAGGCGATCCGGGCCTCTCGCCGTCAGTTAGCCGACCGTCAGGTTGTCGACGACCGCGTGCACACCCGGTGCCGACCATGCCGCTCCGCGCGCGGCCGATCGTTCGGCCGCGGAATCGACCTTGCCCGTGAGGGTAACGGTGCCCTCATGCACCTTGATCGCGATGTGCTTCGCTTCACGATCGGCGTGGCGTTGCAGCGCCTGGCTGATCTGCTCACCGATATCCTGCGCGGCAGCGTCCCCGCCGATACGGATCATGTTCGAGACGCCCGTCACACCGCGCATGTGCGATACGGTCCGCGTGGCGACATGGCTCTGATAAGCACAATCCACCTCCCCGCTCAACGTCACCCGGCCTTTTTCGACCTGCACCTTGACGGCATCTTCACTCAATCCGACGGTCCAGCGCAGGATCGTACGAACGGCGTTGGCGATGTCTTCATCGGTTCTCACGTCCGTATGCAGCAGGCGGATATCCATTTCCACCACGACGGCCTTGACGCCCGCCACGCGCTGCGCCGCTTTCTCCGCAGCCAGTTTCTCGGCGTAGCTGGCCGGATGCCCGGACAGGGTGACGACGCGGTCGCGCACTTCGACGCCGATGTCCGTGATTTCGACGGCCGGATCCCACGCCAGTTCGTCTTCGACCTGCCGCTTCAATTCCATGTCCGACTTCATTGCTTGCTCCTTGATGTGGCATGCAAGGGATTGCAGCCGCGCCGGGACGTGCAGCCGTGCGCCCGGCGCGGCGCCGATCAATTGATCGGCAGGCGTTTGCGCTCGGACGCCGCCTTCTTGGGCAGCGTCAACGAGAGCACACCGTCCTTGTATTGCGCGGCCGCAGTGGCTTCGTTGATCTCGCTCACGAGCGAAAACGACCGGCTGACAGCGCCCGAATAACGCTCACGCCGAATCACCCGTTCGCCGTCTTTCAGTTCCTGCTTACGCTGGACCTTGGCGCTGATCGATAGGAGGTTGCCATCGATTTTCACGTCAATATCGTCCTTCTCGACACCTGGCAGTTCGGCTTTCACCGTGTACTCCGTGTCGCTTTCCGTCACATCGACCTTGATATCGGCCAGCGGCGCGTTGCCACCCGCGCCGCCGTGCAGCGGACGAAATAAGCCCTGGAACAGCTCCGACATGGGTTCGAGCGGAAACGGGTCAAAACGAGTCAAGTTGCTCATCGTGTCACTCCTCAAAACATCCATGGACATCATGGACACCGGATCGGTTGAATGGCGCGGCCGTGCGGATCGCCGGCGGGCCGGCTTTCCTGACGGCTCGTGGGTCAAGTCGTCTCGACGGCTAGGACACCTCGATGATGACTTTCAGCGCATGCGTCTCGGCCGCTCGGCCGAAGGTGTCGTAAGCCCCTGCGACATCCTCGAGCTGGAAGCGGTGCGTGATCAACCGCGCGGGGTCGATGCGGCCCGAGCGAACGGTTTTGAGTAGCATCGGCGTGCTCACGGTATCGACGAGACGCGTCGTGATCGCGATGTTGCGATCCCACAGTTTTTCGAGGTGCAGATCGGCTTTCACGCCGTGCACGCCCACATTCGCGATCACGCCGCCGGGCGCAATGAGCGCCTCGCACAACTCGAACGTAGCCGGTATGCCGACCGCCTCGATCGCGCAATCAACGCCCGCCTGCTCCGTCAGCTTCATTACAGCGGCAATCGGATCGGCGTGGCCGTTATCGATGCACGCGGTGGCGCCGAAGCGCTTCGCAACTTCAAGACGGTTCGGATCGAGGTCGATCATCACGATCTGCGCCGGCGAATAGAACTGCGCGGTTAACAGTGCGGCGAGACCGATCGGGCCGGCCCCGACAATCGCCACCGTGCTACCCGGCTGCACCTTGCCGTTCAGCACGCCGCATTCGAAGCCGGTCGGCAGGATGTCCGAGAGCATCACGAGCGCTTCTTCATCGGCACCGGCCGGAACCGGATACAGACTCGTCTCGGCGTGGGGAATGCGCACGTACTCAGCCTGGGTGCCGTCGATCTTGTTGCCAAGAATCCAGCCACCGGTGGTGCAATGCGAATAGATGCCGCGCCGGCAGTAGTCGCATTTGCCGCACGACGAAATGCATGAAATCAGTACCCTGTCGCCTGGTTTGAACAGCGACACCGCCGCGCCGACCTCCTGCACGATGCCTACCCCCTCGTGGCCGAGAATGCGTCCCGGCTCACAGGTCGGCACATCGCCCTTCAGAATATGCAGATCGGTGCCGCAAATCGTAGTGCGCGTCATCTTGACGATCGCGTCGCTGGGTGCGGCGAGCTTGGGAATGGGCCGTTCGTCGAGCGATTTCTTGCCCGGACCGTGATACACGAGCGCTTTCATAGGGGATTGCCTCCGTTGATCGAAACGAGCCTGCTATACGACCGACTTTATGCTGGCTCACGCAGCGCCGATTGACATGAATCAAGCGATACATATCGGCGACCATGCAGCGGAATGAATGACCTCGGCCAATTTCCGCCAACCGTACGCGCCTATGCCGGACGAGACCTTATTGCTTTGCGGAGCCGATCATGGCCGATCATTTCTCTTCGCCGCCTCTCCGGCCGCGGCATGCCAGACAACGCGAACATCGCGCGCAGCGAGCCTGACGCGTCATCCTTCAACCCATATGCATGCCGCCATTGATCGCGAAGTTCGCGCCTGTGACGAAGCCCGTGTCGTCGGAACACAGAAATGCGATCAGAGCCGCGACTTCATCAGGCTGACCGAGCCGGCCCACCGGAATCTGCGGCAGGATTCTCGTTTCCATCACGTCCTTCGGCACGGCTGCGGTCATCGCGGTCTCGAGGTAGCCTGGCGATACGGTATTGACCGTCACGCCGTGTTTCGCGACTTCCAGCGCCAGCGACATGGTGAAGCCGTGAATCCCGGCCTTGGCCGCCGCGTAGTTGGTCTGACCGAAGGCGCCGCGCTCGCCGTTCACCGAGCCAATATTGACGACGCGTCCGAAGCCTTGCGCAATCATTCCGCCGAGCAAGGGCTTGGTCATATTGAACAGCGCGTCGAGATCGGTGCGCAGCACCACATCCCAGTCGTCCTTGTTCATTTTGGCAAAAGTCGAATCGCGCGTGATGCCGGCATTGTTGACGAGAATGTCGACCGAACCAAATTCATTCAGGACGCGCTCGGCGCAATGTGCGCACGAGTCGAAACTGGTCACGTCGGCTTCGTAGGCATGAAAGTGGCGGCCGGCGTCGCGTTCGCGCATGAGCCAGGTGGCGACGTGATCGTTACGTTCCGAGTGCGACATCGCGACCACCATGCCGGCATCATGGAGACGCCGGCTAATGGCGGCGCCGAGTCCGCCCATGCCGCCGGTGATGAATGCTACGCGCTTAACTGACATGCTGATCTCCTTGAGGGGAACGGCTCTGTGCCGCAGCGGGTGGCGCTGCCATTGATCGCGAGGCAGCAGTGCGTTCAATGTAGGGGGTCCCGGCGAAAGCCCGTTGACCTGTATCAAGTGCGCACCTGGCCATACTTATCGTGAGCGTGCCCTGCCCCAGTTGATCTGTGTTCAGGCGTCGGCTTCGGTCTCCCGAACCAGCAACACAGGGCACGGCGAATGGCGCACGAAGCGCTCGGCGACGCTGCCGAGCACCATGCGCCGCATGCCGCGCCGTCCATGCGTACCCATCACCACAAGATCCACGCTACGCCGCTCGACACAGCGCGCGATACAGCTCGCGATGTCCTCGGCGATGCCTTGGGTCTCGAGAATCTCGGAATCGCCTGCCACGCCGAGTGCTTGCATTTTCACGAGTGCGTCGTCCAGCAGGCTGTGTCCGACCTGGCGTTCGGCGTCGGTCAGCAGATGGGGATCGCACGCGCCAGCGTAGGTGAACGCACCCGACTGATCGATGACATACACCGCCGTCAGTCTGGCGCGCGCCAGCTTGGCCATGCGAATCGCTTCGTTGAGCGCCCGTTTCGACGCTTCACTGCCGTCCACGGCCACCAGAATGTTTGCGTACATGATTTTCTCCTCGTAGCACTTTGCAAAAGAACCGGAGCGGCCCAGGAGCGGACTCGGGACGATCAGGAGCGCGTGCGCGCCGGATTCCGTTCGAGTTGCTGCTCAGCGGAATCGAACGCCGCCTGTATCGCAGCCGTGGCATTGGTGTCCAGACAATGTCCGATCGGGACGAGCTCGCCATTGCGCATGATCAGATCGAGCCGGGCGTCGAACACCGGACTGCGCCTGTCGCCAGCCAGCACGTCGGCCCCGGAGCGCCCGGACGCGACACGAATGGATTCGATCGCCAGATGGCAGCCCGAAATGGACCTGCTGAAACGCTCCAGGCGCACCAGTTGCGAAGCCGCCTCCGCTTCGATTTGCGACGTCCCGGCAAAGCCGAGATAGACGATTTGCATACCGACTCCCATGCCCCTTCTCCCAGGCTTGCAGGGCTTCGCGCGGGCTCCGTCACGAATTTGCCCGCCGCAGTCGCGTCGCTAGTCCGGCAAGATACGGCCGCGGGATGATTGAATGATCGGCGCGAATGGCCCAGGCCACTTGACTTGTGTCAAGACATCAGGCGGGCGGTTGCCCACACTCGCCTGACTGATTGGAGCGGCGTGGCGTGGCGTGGCGTGGCGTGGCGACGAATTGAACCCTGCATTGGCCGCTGCCGACCACATTCCAGAACGCGCCCTGTGCGCGGATGCTAAGCTTTCGGCAAACGGCGTCACCTACCGTCATATGCCGTTCTGAAAACCGCATGCGGGAGGCGTGCAACGTGGGACGGGAGATAACGGTGGATTTCAACTGGAACGATGCAAAGCGCAAGACTGGCTCGGCAAACGACTCCGACGTCCCGCTGGAGGACCGCTATCAGTTGCTGATCGATGCGGTGCAGGATTATGCGATTTTCATGCTGGATCCAGACGGCCGCGTGGCGAGCTGGAACAGCGGCGCCCGCAAAATCAAGGGCTATTCCACCGACGAAATCATCGGCCGTCATTTTTCTGTTTTCTATACACCTGAAGACGTCGCCTCGGACAAGCCCACGCGTGAACTTGCCATTGCCGCCGCCCGTGGCCGGGCGGAGGACCAGGGCTGGCGCGTGCGCCGGGACGGTTCGCGCTTCTGGGCGGATGTCACGATCACCGCGGTGCACGATCCGTCCGGCGCGCTGCTCGGCTTCGCCAAGGTCACGCGCGATATGACCGAACGCATGCGGCTGGCCGAACTCGAGCACAGCAGCGAATTGGCGGCGCAGATCCAGAGTGCGCGCGAGGACGAACAGAAGCGCATCGCTCGCGAATTGCACGACGATCTTGGTCAGCAACTGACTGCGCTCAAAATGGGCATCGCCGCACTGGAGGTGCAACTGGCGGCGAGCAACGCCCGCCCTGCCGCGCTAGCCGCAACGACCGGACTGCAACGGCAGATCGACGTCATGATGGCATCGCTGCGGCGCCTCGCGTCCGACCTGCGACCACCCATGCTGGACGACCTCGGCCTGGCCGCCGCGCTCGAGTGGCTTGTCGACGACTTCACACATCGCTACGACTTCGAGACCGTCGTCGAAGCCAGCCTCGACGAGACAAGCTTTACGCCGTCCGCTTCTACCACGATTTACCGTATCGTCCAGGAAGCGCTGACCAATGTCGCGAAGCATGCCGAGGCACGTCACGTGCTGATTGCGATATCGACGAGCGCCGACACCTGCACCGTACGTATTGAAGACGACGGGCGTGGCACGGAGCTCGACTATAAGCGCAGGCCGCGCGCATTCGGTTTGCTCGGCATGCGCGAGCGAGCGCGCCAGCTGGGTGGCTTCGTCCAGATAGCTAGCACACCCGGCGCCGGCTTCGCGATTGCCGTTCATCTGCCCCTTAGCGCGATTCAGGCGGACAGTCACGTCCGATAGCCCCATCGTCGACGTGCGACTGGGTGCCGATGCGGCCCACCTCCCTTCGCAGCGCCGCGATTTCCGCCTGCAAGGTCTTGATGTCGCGATGCATTTCACGGCGCAGCAGGCGCTCTTCCTGTTCGACGAAGATCGCCGCAATGCTCGCGAACACCAGCGACAGCAGACCGTAGCCAAGCAACACCACGAAGGCCGCGAAAACCCGCGACGCCGGCGTGGTCGGCGCCATGTCGCCGAAGCCGACCGTCGCGCTACTTTCGAATGCCAGCCAGACGCCCTCGGCATAGCTGTGAACGCTCGGCTCGAGCCAGTAAAAGCCCGCGCCCGCAGACGCCAGAAGGACCGCAGCAATTGCCAACAGCAAAAGTAAGCGATTGGGCGAGAAAAACGCCCGCACCGACATGGCGATGCGCGCCGCCACCAGTCCCACGAACAGAATGCGCAGCACCCATTCGAGCGACGACCACGTGGACACGCCCCACGCGACGCTAGCCGCCGCGCCCATTGTGATCAACAGGTCGTAACGGTTTCGCATGAGAAACCGCCTGGGATGGCGGCTCAGATGGGCCATCCAGGCGAGCGAAACGGCGAACCCGGCCGCCATACAGGCGTAGAGCGCCCTGCCCGCCGGATGCAGCATCGGCAAATCGACGGCCAGTTCGAAGTAGAAAGCGGGAATGGCGAGCAGGCTGAATCCCAACAGAACCCACTGTAGCCAGCGCCATGCACGCACCGCCCGCGCGCTGTCATGGGGATCGACACCGCCGAGGCCCGCAATGCGAAAACGCTCGTTCATTTCGCCACCGAATTCGAGGTTAGGACGCTGATTGACCACGCGGACGACGCCCTGTGCTGGACCAGCATATGGACGGGCTATCAGGTGTTCTTGATAAGGATCACAAAACAGCGAAATGCGCCGGACCTGCGCTGCATGAGCGTCCGCAACGAACGAGGGGCCCCAGCTTCCGCCTTGATAAAAAAGCGCCGCCGCGATCGCTACTTGATCCAACTCAATCGGAACGCCGACACGACGGGTATGTTGGAGCATCGTCCACCCTACGCCTCAGGGCGGTCCGACTGCATTTGGATAGCGGCGAACATGAAAAGGAAATCGACGTGCAAAACTCTGACCCGATTCACGCACCCACTCTGCGCGCCGACGCCGACCTCGACGGCCACCCGCAAGAGGGCGGCAAGTTCTATCTCATCGGCGGCGGCATCGCTTCGTTAGCAGCAGCGGCGTTCCTGATCCGCGACGGGCATGTGCGCGGCTGCGACATCACCGTTCTGGAAGCGCTCGACAAGCCCGGCGGCAGCCTGGACGGCGCCGGCACCGCGGAAGGCGGCTATGTCGTGCGCGGCGGCCGCATGCTCGAAAGCAAGTATCTGTGCACCTATGACCTGTTCTCGTCGATCCCTACGCTGGATAACAGCAAGAGCGTGACGCAGGAGATCTTCGACTGGAACGAGACCATCAGAACCTCATCGAAGTCGCGGCTTGTCAGAAACGGCAAACGCGAAGACACGCCCGAATATGGGCTCGACGAAAAACATCTACTGACGCTGGGCCGCCTGTCGATCGAACCCGAAGTGATGCTCGGAAATAGCCGGATTTCGGACCACTTCGATTCGTCCTTCTTCGAGACCAATTTCTGGTTGATGTGGTGCACGACCTTCGCCTTTCAGCCGTGGCATAGCGCGGTCGAACTTCGGCGCTATCTGCTGCGCTTCGCGCATATGTCGGCCGGGTTTAACCAGTTGCACGGCATCATGCGTACGGTCTACAACCAGTACGACTCGATGATCCGGCCATTGCGCCGCTGGCTGGACGACCACGGCGTTGCGTTCCGGCCGGACACCCGGGTCACGAATCTGCTGTTCGACGAAACCGGTGCAGAAAAGCGCGTGCGCGGCATTGTCTGCGAAACCGCGCATCGGCGTATTGAACTGCCGGTAGGGCCGGCAGACAAGGTCATCGTCACGCTCGGCTCCATGACAGCCGCTTCCAGCCTGGGCGCCATGGACCACCCCGCGGCCTTGAACAGCACCGACGACACCGGCGCCTGGCGCCTCTGGAAAACCATCGCCGCGGGCCGTCCCGAGTTCGGCCACCCGTCCGTCTTCGCGGATCACGTCGACGCCTCGAAGTGGTTGTCGTTCACCGTGACCTTGCGCGACCCGACGTTATTCCGGCTGATCCGCGACCTGACCGGCAATGTGCCGGGTGAAGGTGGGCTGATTACCTTTGCCGAGTCGAGTTGGCTGGCGTCGATCGTGGTGCCGCATCAGCCGCATTTCATCGACCAACCCGCGGACGTGCAGGTGTTGTGGGGCTACGGCTTGCGGGTCGACGAGCCCGGCGATTTTGTCGGCAAGCCAATGCAGGCCTGCACCGGCCGCGAAATCCTGACGGAGATGCTTGGCCATTTGCGGGTGGAGGCGGAGTCTGCCCGAATTCTCGAACACGCCAACTGCATCCCCTGCCTGATGCCATTCATCACGAGCCAGTTCCTGCCGCGCAGCCGTGGCGACCGGCCTGCCGTGGTGCCCGAAGGCTGGCAAAACCTCGCCTTCACCGGGCAATTCTGCGAACTGCCCGACGACGTCGTGTTCACCGTCGAATACTCGGTGCGCTCGGCGCAGAACGCGGTGTATGCGCTGCTCGGACTCGATCTTGCCGCGCCCAAAGTCTACAAGGGCCAGCATGATCCCCGGGTCGTCTACAAGGCATTTTCGACGCTACGGGACCGTTAGTCCGTGCCATGCAGCGTGCGGCTGACGACTCGCCCGGCGCCGCAGAAGGCATCGCCGCTCAGACGGCGGCACCTGCACTCGCCGCCAGTTCCACAATATCCGCCGTGATTTCATCCTGACGGACCTGGCGGTAATTCTGCGTCAGGGCTTCGAGCGTCTCTTTCACATTGGCGCGCGCGGCCAGCATGGCACGCACCCGGGCTTCGTTCTCAGCAGCGAACGAGAGCATCAACGCCTCGCACAACTCGACATAGACATACGCTTCGACCAGTCCGGCAAGCAGGCGGTCCGAAGGCAAATTGAGCAACGGCGGCTGACTGCGCCGCACTACCTGGAAACGGGAAAAATCAAACGGAATCAGGCGATGATCGACGATCTCGCTATGGGCCGCGATACCTGGCACCGCGTGGATGACCGAGACTTCGGTGACCACCCGTTGGTCGAGACGTAGATAAAGTGCGTCGGTAATACGGCTGGCGAGTGCGGGCACATCGTCGGCATGGGAGGCGGCCGGCGAACGCCAGGCAAATGCGAGGCGACGTTCGTTTGCCGCGATCTCGCCGCGTGTGCCCACGAGCAGACACTCGCATGGCGCCGACGCGAGGCGGGACTGTACGCGGTCAAGGATCTGCTCATTGAATGAGCCGACGAAACCCTGCTCCGCGCACAGTGCGATGACGATCTGCGTGCCGTGCTCCGGCACGCGCATTGGCGCCTCGGCACCGTGCGCGAGTACGGCGCCGATCGCGGCCCCGACTGTCGAAGCCGAAGAACGGATGCCGGGCAGCCGCCGTTGCGCTTCGCGCGAGCGGGCTGCCGCGATACCGCGCATTGCCCCAATCACGGCGTCGAGTTGCCGGGCAGTGGCGCTGCGCGATTCGATTTCGGTAAGTTTGCCGCTCATCGCGCGCTCCCTGTGTCCGGCGTGCCGCTGGTGGCCGGGGGCGTCAACTGCTGAACCAGTTCGCGAACCGCGGCGACCAGGGCGGCCTGCACATCGGCGTTAAACGGTGTGGACGGCGAGTCCGCGTGCGCTTTCGCCAGTTCGGATTGCACGCGCTGGCTCTGCAGTCGTGCCGCCAGTTGCGTTCGCACCTGGGCAACGATCCCGGCCGGCGCCGCGTCGAATACGCCCGCCGACAGTGCGGTGAGCAGCGCGATCTCGTCGACGGTGCGCAGTGCGCTGAAGCGCGGCTGTGCAATCAGCGCGCGGATACGTTCCCCGCGAGCGATCTTGCCGGCGACACGCGCGTCCGTCAGACCGCCGAAGCGGCTGAACATTTCCAGCTCGAGGAACTGCGCGTAATCGAGCCGCAGGCGGCCCGACACCTCGCGTAACGCCGGATGCTGCGCCTTTCCACCGACACGGCTCACGCTCAAGCCCACATCGACGGCCGGCCGCTGGTTCGCGGCGAACAGTCCGGCATCCAGCACAATCTGGCCGTCCGTGATCGAAATGAGGTTGGTCGGGATATACGCGGACAGGTTGCCCATGTCGGTTTCGGCAATCGGCAGCGCAGTCAGCGAGCCGCCCCCCAGTTTTGCTGACAGCTTCGCCGCACGCTCGAGCAGGCGGGCATGAACATAGAAGATGTCGCCAGGATAGGCCTCGCGTCCCGGCGGTTCGCGCGTCAGGAGCGCCAGTTCACGATGCGTCGCAGCATGTTTGGTGAGATCGTCGATGACGATTAGCGCGTGCTGTCCGCGATCGCGAAAGTACTCGGCAATGGTGAAACCCGCGAACGGTGCGATCCATTGCAGTCCGGGCGCCGATGCCGCGGCGGCGGCGACGAATATACAGCGCTCTGGGGCGCCGTACTGGCGGACGGATTCGATTACCCGCTGCACGGCGGTCGTGCGCTGGCCGATCGCGACATACACACAGATCATGTCCGACTGTTTCTGATTGACGATCGCATCGATGGCCAGGGCGGTTTTGCCGGTGGCGCGATCACCGATGATCAGTTCCCGCTGCCCGCGGCCGATCGCGAACAGCGCATCGACGAGGAGCACACCGGTTTCGACCGGCTCGCTAACCAGGTCACGCTCGATGATCGCCGGCGCCGGCCGTTCGACTGCCATGCGCGTTGTCGCCACGATTGGCTCGTCACGGTCGAGCGGCCGCCCGAGCGGGTCGATCACGCGCCCGAGCAGCCCTTCTCCGACCGGCACCTCCAGCACGGTGCCGGTACGTGTCACGCGCGCACCCGCTTCGACCCCGGTCCCGTCGTCCAGCAGCACGACGCTGATCAGGTCAGCGTCCAGCGTGTGGGCAAAGCCCGTCGCGCCGCTGTCGAAATGGAGCAGTTCATTGAGGGCCGCGTCCGGCAGGCCCGAGACAAACGCGATGCCGTCGCCGCACCGATCGACCCGTCCGAGCGTCTCGGCGTATGGGGTCACAGCGGTGCGGGCCAGCGTGTTGCGCTGCGCCGCAAGCCAGGGGTCGTCGGCCATGTCAGCTGGGCACATGCTCGCTACCCAGCAGCGCCGCCCTGATCTGCGCGAGATCCGCGCCGAAGTTATTGCGCACCACAGCGTGGGCGGCCTGCAGTTCCAGCCCGGCAATCAGTTGCGGATCGACCTCGATCGCAAGAGACACCGCCCGGTTCAGGCACGCTGCGAGCACCGTGCGGCAATGGTCCAGCTCCTGCGGACTCAGCGCACGCGGCGCGGCTAGCGTGAGCGCCAAGCCGTTTGCGCCGAGCTGTGCGCGAACCGGCTCGGGGAGTTGTGCAATGGCCTCGGCGAGACCGTCGACAAAACCGCTCACGCGCACGTTCTCCGGCAGCTTCGTGAGCAGCTTTGCCGCGATGTCGACGGCCAGCTGGTTGGCCCGGACCGCGACGAGTTTGTCCTGTTCGACGCGCGCGGCCTCGGCTTCGGCGTCGGCGGCCGCGCGCAGCCTGTCCGCATCGGCTTGCGCGGCCGCCAGTAAGGCGGCCTTTTCCGCCGCCGCATCGGCGGCCACCGCTTTCATGGCGTCGCCGCGCGCGGCGACAAGCTGCTGCGTCTCGCGAGCCGCTGTATCGCGCTCCAGAACCGCCGCGCGCTTCGCCGCGTCGGCGTCCGCGATCAGCGTCTGCGCCGCCTTCTGGCGCTCGGTGATGATGCCCGCAACCGGGCGGAACAGGAACCGCGCCAGCAACCAGATCAGGACCAGGGCATTGATCGTCTGCAGCGCGAGCGTCGACCAGTCGATTCGCATGACCGCCGCCTATTTCACGAACGGGTTGGCAAACAGCAGGAGCAAGGCGATCACGAGGCAATAGATCGCCATCGTCTCGATCATGGCCAGCCCGACAAAGAGCGTACGCGACACGGTGCCGGCCGAGTCGGGCTGCCGCGCGATGGCATCCATCGCGGCAGCGACGGCGCGGCCTTCGGCAAGCGCCGGGCCGATCGCGCCGAACGACACGGCAAGCGCCGCGGCGGCGATGCTGACGATTTCAATGAGGTTATTCATGAGGCTTCGCCCTTTTTTACACTAACGGGATGATGGGTATCGCTGATCGCAGCGCCGATGAACACCATCGACAGAACGGCAAAAATATAGGCTTGCACGGCGCCCGTCAGCAGGTCCAATGCCATCAACGGAATGGGGACGAGCAGGCCGGCGAGCGAAAGAATGATGCCGATCACGAACACACCGCTCATCACGTTGCCGAACAGGCGCACCACGAGGGAAAACGTCCGCGTGATCTGCTCGACGACGTTGAGCGGAATCATGACCCAGCTGGGTTCGGCAAAAGCAGCGAGGTAGCCCGCCGTGCCGCGCGTGCGAATGCCGCAGAAAATCGTCGCACCCAGCACGATCAGGGCGAGCGCGGCATCCGTCTCGAGGTGCGCGGTGGGCGGCGTCACACCCGGCACGAGGGCCGACCAGTTGGCGATCAGCACAAAGAGGAACAGTGTGCCGATCAAAGCGCGATATGTGGCGGGACCGGTTTGCATAGTGTCGCGGATCTGCTGATCGATCGTCTCGACCAGCAGCTCCAGCACGGTTTGCACCTTGCCCGGCTTGAGCGACAGGTTGCGGGTCAGCCAGGCGGACACCGCGGTCATCAGGATGATGATTGCCCAGGTCGCGATCACGGGCTCAGTGATCGCGAGCGGACCGAGATGCAGGAGCGGCGCGGTGGCCAGCGGCGAAGCAGTCATGGCTAGCCTCCTTGGCGCCGCATTACGATGGCGCGTGCTGGCAGAAAGCCGGCCATGCCGGCAAGCAGCGCCAATGCGCCGACGTGCGTGAGCATGAACAGCAGCGCACCGGTGAGCGCGAAGCGGGCAAGCTGCAACGCCAGCGCCGCTGCCGCGCGGCCCTCGGCGAAGAGCGGCCAGTTCCAGCGCAGCGACATGAAATGCCACGCGCCGGCCAACGTGCCGAGCGCGAGTCCCACGGCCAACTGTGCGATCAAGGGCAGCGGACTAGTCATCGCGCCCCCGTTGCTGACGATGCATCCATTTCCACGCCGACCAGAAACCGATCGCAGCACCGATCATCAGCAGCGGCGCCGAGAAGAACACGCGCGTGCCGAAGGTCCGGTCCAGCCAGTGTCCGATCGCGAGCCCCATCAGCGTCGGCAGGACAATGGCCCACCCCAGGATGCCAATCTGGCCGAGCCTGCTACCCAGCGACGGCTCCGGTTCAGCGCGTCCACGCGAATCGAGCTCGGCGGCCTGGCGGGCCGCGCCGGCCATCCTGTCGTCAGGCCGTTTGCGCTGGTCGATCTGATGTGGATTCATCGTGGGTTGGCTCCGATACCGGGTCCGTCGGCACCGCCGCCGCCCGGGTGCGGCCGTAGATAGCGCAACATCTGACGCACGGCGCGAGCATGCAGCTGCAATTGCTCGACACGGGCACGCCGCGCCGCATCGTCCTCCTCGGCATGGCGGCTGCGGACCCCGGCTTCCAGACTTTCCAGCGAATCGCCTGAGATTGCTTCGCGGCAGGCGATCGATATCCGAACGCCGCCCGACACCAACAATACGCCGCCATCCACCGCGCAATAGCGCGTCGTACCGTCGGTACAGGTCCAACGGACCACCGACGGCGCCAGCAGCGTCACGCAATCGGCATGTCCGGGGCGGATGCCGAACGAGCCGCTTGCGTCTTCCGCGCGCAGGGACACGATCTCGACAGCGTCGAACCATACCCGCAGCGGCGTCGCCACAGTCAAGGTTAGCGGCGCGGCGCTCATGGCACCGCCTCCATGCCGTGCGCCTCCATGCCGTGCGCCGCCATGTCCTGCGAGGCGGCCGCCTCTTCCTTGCGACGGCCTTCGTCGAGCGTGCCGATCATGTAGAGCGAGCTTTCCTGCCATGTATCGCACTCGCCGGCGAGAATCGCCTTGCAGCCGGCGATCGTGTCGGCGACTGCCACGGAGCGGCCTGCTTCGCCCGTGAAGGCTTCGGTCACGGCAAACGGCTGGGTCAGGAAGCGCTGCAGGCGCCGCGCACGCCCTACGAGAGCGCGGTCTTCGGCGCCCAGTTCCTCGATACCGAGCAAGGAGATCACGTCCTGTAGTTCGCGGTAGTGCTCGATGATCCGGCGCACCTCGGTCGCGACTGCCGCGTGTTCCTCGCCGACTACGAGCGGATCGAGCAGGATCGAAGACGACGCGATCGGATCGATGGCGGGATACATGCCTTCGGCGGCCATCGAACGGGACAACACGACCATGCTGTCGATATGCGCGGCGATCGCGGTCACGGCAGGGTCGGTGAAATCGTCGGCGGGCACGTACACGGCCTCGATTGCCGTGACCGATACGTCGCCGACCGACACTATGCGCTCCTGCAGACTGGCGACTTCGCTCGCCAGCGTAGGCTGGTAGCCGACTCGCGAAGGCATGCGCCCCAGCAGGCCCGACACCTCGGCACCCGCCTGCACGAAGCGAAACACGTTATCCATCAGCAGCAGTACGTTTTGCCGGCGTTCGTCCCGGAAATACTCGGCGATCGTCAATGCCGTAAACGGCACGCGCCAGCGTGCGCCAGGCGGTTCGTTCATCTGGCCGTACACCAGCACCGTGCGCGCCAGCACGCCCGACGTGCGCATGTCGAGCAGCATCTCGTGGCCTTCGCGCGAGCGTTCGCCAACGCCTGCGAACACCGAAATCCCCTGGTAGCGCTCGACCATCGCATGGATTAATTCCATGACCAGGACGGTCTTGCCAACGCCCGCACCACCGAACATCGCCGCCTTGCCGCCCTGGGCGAGCGGCGCAAGCAGGTCGATTACCTTGATGCCCGTCGAAAACAGCGTAGTGGCGCCGGTCTGCGCGGCGAGCGGCGGCGCTGCACGATGAATCGGACGGCGCTCGATCTGCGCGGGGAGCGCCGCGCCGTCGTCGCGGGTCGCGCCCGTCACGTCGAGCAGCCTGCCGAGCACCGCCTCGCCGACTGGCGCCTCAATGGGACCGCCACAGGCCCGCACGCGCGCGCCGCGCCGCAATCCCGCCGTCGATTGCAGCGCCAGCGCCCGCACCGTTGTTTCGCTCAGGTGGGCTTGAACTTCGGCGAGAACCGGCGCGAGATCGTCCGGCAGGATGAGGAGCGCGTCGTCGATGGCCGGAAGCTGATCACCCGCAAACCTGACGTCGACCACTGCGCCCCGCACAGCGACAACGCTACCGTCGCTTACGGCGGGCTGTCTCGCTGGCAAGGGTGCTGTTGAATGAGTCGACATATCGAGGATTCCTTGCGGCCGCTTTTTTGATAGTCGCACGATACCGCCCCAATCGACCGATAAATTGACTTCCATCAAACGTATGAGAAATGACGCCTCACGATGCCTGAGCGAGAGGCCGACTATGCCACGCCCATCGTTACGAAGTGTCGACGGATCAGCACGCCCATTCCAGATTTCGGGATTTGGCGATGTGCCGCTTAAGTTCGCTGACAAAAGCCGCAAGCGCGGTGTGTGCGCCGTGATGAACCTCGCTCGCAGTGACTTTGCATTCGGCGACGGCCGGCTTGCCCACAATCTGCTGCATCTCATGCAGCGCTTTGTCAGCGCCTCCTCCACCGAAGCTGCAAAAGAACGCCACTTGCGGCAGCTGTGCCCGGTTCTCGATGAGGTAAGAACGCACCGGTGCTGATACCGAACTCGCCCACACCGGCGACCCGATGACAACGAGGTCGTACGCCGAGACGTCCAGCCCCGCCGGTACGATTTCAACGTGCCGCTTGCGGATGGCATCGAACAGTGAGCGCAGATAGCCGCCAGGCCCGTCACGATCGCTGCAATCGCAGATCTCTTCAAGATCGGCGGCCAGCATCTTTGCGAGCGCCGACGCGAGCGAACGCGTGGTGCCGGTACGCGAGTAATACACGACAAGAACCTTTGCTTCGGGCATTTCCGATCTCCTGACCGCACACCGCAGTGCGCTCACATGCGGGATTCGCAGTGCATGGCACGAGCATAGGTGCGGTTGGGCGCGTTCTCATGATCCATGTCAAGCGATGAACTTGAGCGTCATTACCACGCCATGGCGTGTAGGAAATCCCTGACAAGAACGCAGGACGCCCTACGCCAAGCTCAGCGCGACCTGATTTCTATCGGCCATGCGCTGACCAATACTGAATTTCAGGACAGCAGCAATCGGAAACCCTCGCGACGCCCTTGATAAGCGCGCGGAGGTTGACCTGTAAGGAGACCGGCCATGCCGAACGATACTTTTTCCGTCCGTGCCACAGCGCTGGCTGGACAACCGAAAGACGCACGCAACGCCGTCAGTGAATTCGATGAAATTCTCGCGCTGGCCCGAGAGTCCGGAATGCTGATCACGCTGGACGGACAAATTGGCCGCGAGAAGTATCAGAGCATCGCGGGCTCGCTGCACGCCTTCAAACGCTTCGCTGAAGCCCTCTGCAACAACTTCGGCCAACGCGCTGCAGTGTGACGGGCGTGCGGCTCATCCGCCAAAAGAGGTGAAGCAATGAAGCTGACTTTTCTAGGTGCGGCAGAAACCGTCACCGGCTCGAGGTATCTGCTGGAGGGAGCCGGCCTTCGGGTGCTGATCGACTGCGGGCTTTTTCAGGGCACAAAGAATCTGCGCCTGCTTAACTGGAGCGCGTTCCCGGTTCCCGTCGAATCACTCGATGCCGTGATCCTGACGCATGCCCACCTGGATCACAGCGGTTATCTGCCAGTCCTCGCGCGGATGGGATATCGGGGACCCGTCTATTGCACCCGTGGCACCCGCGACCTGTGCGAAGTGTTGTTGCGCGACAGCGCCAAACTGCAGGAAGAAGAGGCTGCTTTCGCGAACCGGCATGGATTTTCGAAACATCATCCGGCGCTGCCGCTATACACGCTCGAAGACGCCGAAAAGGTGTTGCAGCTGCTCGTGCCACGCGAGTTCGATGTCCCGAAGCAACTGAACGAGCAAGCGTGCTTCCGGCTGTTGCCGTCCGGGCACATTCTGGGCGCCGCCAGCGTCGTGGTGTGCATGGAAGGCAAGGTGATCGCCTTCTCGGGCGATGTTGGCCGTCCGAACGATCCGATCATGCGCGCGCCCATGCCGCTTGCGCACGCCGACTATCTGGTAGTCGAGTCCACCTACGGGGATCGTCTGCACGAGGCCGCCGATCCGGCCACCGAACTCGCCGACATCTTCGCGCGCACCTTCCAGCACGGTGGCGTGGTCGTGATTCCATGTTTCGCGGTCGGCCGTGCGCAATCCATTCTTCACTACATCGCTCGCCTGAAGGCATCTGGCCGGATGGCCAATGTGCCGGTGTTTCTCGACAGCCCGATGGCGTCGAGCGTCACGCAACTGTACCGGCATCACGTGGGCGAGCATCGCCTCACGATGACCGAAGCCAACGCGATCAGCAGCGCAGCCGAAATGGTGCGTACCGTCGACGAATCCAAGGCCGTCTCGGCGCGGCACGGTCCGATGGTGGTGATCGCCGGCAGCGGGATGGCGACCGGCGGGCGGGTCGTGCATCACCTGAAGGCGTTCGCGCCCGATAGCCGCAACACGATCGCGCTGGTCGGCTACCAGGCGACCGGCACACGCGGCGCGGCGCTTGGAGCCCATGAGCCCGCGATCAAGATTCACGGCGATTATGTGCCCGTGCGGGCTTCGGTCGTCACGCTTTCGTCGTTGTCCGCGCATGCGGATTACCAGGAACTGACGAAATGGCTTCACTCCATCTCCGTGCCGCCGGAGCGAACGTTCATCACCCACGGCGAGCCTGCCGCTGCTGATGCGCTGCGGCGTCATATCGAAGAAACGCTTCACTGGCACTGCGAGGTGCCCACTTATCTTGAATCCGTCGAACTGCCCGGATCGGGCGGCGATGCAGACATTCATCCCTGCGCGGCAACGGCGATGTCCGACCCTGAAATGGCTGATCCAGATCAATCGGCCAGCCGTCCCGAAGTGAGCTAATCAACGTATCTTGAAGAATAACGAGGGCATGTCATGAAGAATCTAGCGGATTCATTGTCGGGACCACCTGTGTCCGGAGCGGCCACCCAGACGAAGGTCTCGACGGCGAAGCCCCTGCGGCTCGGCCTGCTGACGGCGCTTGTGATCGGGTCGATGATCGGCAGCGGTGTGTTTTCGCTGCCGCAGAACATGGCGTCGGGCGCCGGCGCAGCTGCGGTCCTGATTGGCTGGCTGATTACCGGTGTGGGCATGTTGATGCTCGCGTTCGTTTACCAGACCCTGACGACGCGAAAACCCGATCTCGACAACGGCATCTATGCTTATGCGCGCGCAAGCGCCGGCGAATTCGTCGGCTTCAACTCGGCGTGGGGATACTGGGTCAGCGCGTGGATCGGCAATGTCGGCTATCTCGTCATCGTCTTCGGCACGCTAGGCTATTTCTTCCCGGTGTTCGGCGACGGCAACACACGCGCCGCGGTATTGGGCGCGTCGATCGTGCTGTGGATCATGCATGCGGTGATTCTGCGTGGCGTGCGCAGCGCGGCCGTTCTCAATGCGATCACTACGGTGGCCAAGGTCATTCCTCTGTTGCTGTTCATTCTGCTCGCGCTCGCGGCATTCAGAAGCCACATCTTCACGCAGGACTTCTGGGGCAGCCCGAAGCTCGGCAGCGTGTTCACGCAGGTCAAAAGCACGATGCTGATCACCGTATGGGTATTCATCGGCATCGAGGGCGCAAATGTGTTTTCGGCCCGCGCGCAACGTCGTCAGGATATTGGGCGCGCGACCCTCCTCGGTTTCACAGTGGTGTTGCTGTTGCTGATGGCGGTATCGCTGCTGTCGCTTGGCATCGTCTCGCAGAGCGATCTGGCCGCAATGAAGAACCCGTCGATGGCTGGCGTGCTCGACAAGGCCGTCGGCACCTGGGGAGCGGTACTGATCAGCATCGGGCTGCTGGTGTCGGTAGGCGGTGCGCTGCTCGCGTGGACCTTGCTGGCTGCGGAAACGCTGTTCACGCCCGCGAGCGGCGGCGTGATGCCGGCCTTCCTCGCCCGAGAAAACAGCCACGGCGTACCTGCCAATGCACTGTGGGTGACAAACGGGCTCGTGCAGCTGTTCCTGATCATCACGCTGGTGTCGAACGCGACCTACCAGGCGTTGATCTCGCTCGCGACCTCGATGATCCTTGTTCCCTATCTTTTCTCGGCTGTGTACGCGACCCGCATTGCCATACGCGGCGAAGGCTACGCCGTAACCGACACCGTTCGTGGACGCGACATGCTGATCGGCGCGACCGCAAGCGTCTATTGCTGCTGGCTGCTGTATGCGGCCGGCCCGAAGTATCTGCTGCTTTCCGCCCTCCTCTACGCGCCCGGCGTGCTGCTGTATGGCTGGGCAAAACACGAACGCGGCGCACGTCTTTTCAAGCCCTTCGAAGCCGTCATTCTGGCCGCGCTGATCGGACTCGCCGCAATCGCCGCCTGGCTGCTGTCAAGCGGCGCGTTAGGCCTGTAAGCCGCCCACTACAAGGAGAACCTCTATGGCACTCGGCGTCTTTTCCGAGGTCGGCACCTTGCGCAAGGTCATGGTCTGCCGGCCCGGGCTCGCCCAGGCGCGCCTGACCCCGGCCAATTGCCGCGAACTTCTGTTCGACGATGTATTGTGGGTTTCCCAGGCCAAGACCGACCACTACGCGTTTGTTAGCGCGATGCAGGATCGCGGCATTGAAGTACTCGATATGCATGACCTGCTCGCGGACATTCTGCAAGGCCAGGAAGCACGCGACTGGGTACTCGAACGCAAGCTGTCGTCAGGCACTGTCGACCTGGAACTATCCGCGCAACTGCTGCCCTGGCTCAACGAGATGAAAGCCGCCGAGCTCGCCACCAGGCTGATCGGCGGGATCGTGCGGGCCGAGCTGCCGTTTGAGCCCACGGGCTTGCTGGCGAAATGTACAGAGCCTGCCGGGTTTCTCCTCCCGCCGTTGCCCAATACGCTCTTTACCCGCGACAACAGTTGCTGGATCAACGACGGCGCCGTACTCGGCTCGATGTACTGGCCCGCGCGTCGCCAGGAAACGCTATTGAGCGCGGCAATCTACCGTTTTCATCCACTGTTCAGCGGTGGCACGCGCATCTGGTGGGGCGGCCCTGATCTCGATCATGGCGGCGCTACGCTGGAAGGCGGCGACGTCATGCCTTTATCGCGCGACGTTGTACTCATCGGCATGGGTGAGCGCACGTCGCCGCAGGGCGTCGCACAACTCGCACGATCTCTTTTCGCACATGAATCGGTGAAACATGTAATCGCCGCGCAGTTGCCACGTTCGCGCGGCGCGATGCATCTCGATACGGTGCTGACCTTCTGCGACCGCGACCTGGTCACGATCTTTCCGGAAGTCGTCGATGGCATTCGCTGCACCAGCCTGCGCCCGTCGCAACGGCCACACACGCTCGATGTCCGGCCCGAGACCGCATCGTTTCTCGATGTCGTCGCCCAGGCGCTAGGTCTTAAAGAACTTCGCACCGTCGCCACCGGTGGCGACACATGGGAGGTCGAGCGCGAACAGTGGGACGACGGCAACAACGTGATCGCGCTCGCGCCAGGCGTCGTGGTGGCCTACAACCGCAACGTCTACACGAACACGCTGCTGCGTAAGGCGGGCGTCGAAGTCATCACGATTCCGAGCGGGGAACTGGGGCGCGGGCGCGGCGGCGGACATTGCATGACCTGTCCGATCGAACGCGATCCCGTCTGACACTCCTCCTGCCTCCCATATTTCAAGGACCACACGCCATGGCATTCAACCTGCGCAACCGCAGCCTGCTAAATATGCAGGACTTCACCCCGCGCGACATCCGTTTTCTCCTCGACCTCGCCGCCGAACTGAAGCGCGCCAAATACGCCGGCAACGAAGTCGCTCGGCTCAACGGCAAGAACATCGCGCTGATTTTTGAAAAGACCTCGACCCGCACGCGCTGCGCATTCGAGGTTGCCGTGCACGACCAGGGCGGCCATGTCACCTACATCGATTCGGCGAGCTCGCAACTTGGCCGCAAGGAGTCGCTCAAAGACACCGCGCGCGTGCTCGGCCGGCTCTACGACGGGATTGAATATCGCGGCTTTCACCAGAGCGTAGTGGAGGATCTCGCGAAGTATTCGCATGTTCCCGTATGGAACGGCCTGACCGACGAATTCCATCCGACCCAGGTACTCGCGGACCTGCTGACGATGCAGGAATTTGGCGAAAAGCCACTGCACGAGCTGTCATTCTGCTATCTCGGCGACGCCCGCTTCAACATGGGCAATTCACTGCTGATCGGCGGCGTGCAGATGGGCATGGATGTGCGTATTGCCGCGCCGCGCGAACTGTGGCCCCACGACAACCTTGTGGAACAGATGCGGCGCCTTGCGGAACGGACCGGCGCTCGCGTGACGATCGTCGACGATCCCCATGAGGCAGTGAGCGGCGCCGACTTTGTCTATACCGACGTATGGGTTTCGATGGGCGAGCCGGTGGAGGCCTGGGGGCCGCGCATCGAGCTCCTGCGGCCATACCAGGTCAATGCCGGGTTGATGAAAGCGACGGGCAAGCAGCGCACCCACTTCATGCATTGCCTACCCGCTTATCACAATCTGGAGACCGAGACCGGCCGGCAGATTCACGAGCACTTCGGTCTGTCCGAGCTCGAAGTTAGCGACGAAGTCTTCGAATCGAATGCGTCGATCGTGTTTTCGCAGGCTGAAAACCGCATGCACACGATCAAGGCGGTACTCGTGGCGACACTTGCTTAAGGAACCCATCATGCGCATTCTGATCGCACTGGGCGGTAACGCGCTGCTTCGACGTGGCGAGCCGATGACGATGTCCCACCAGATCGCCAATATCCGTCGCGCCGCACAGCAGATCGCGCGGCTTGCCGACGGCAATCAATTGATCGTCGCGCACGGTAATGGACCCCAGGTCGGCCTGCTGGCGTTGCAGGCCGCCGCCGCGGGTGCGGCTGGTGCGGCGCCGCTGGATGTGCTCGACGCCGAGTCGGAAGGCATGATCGGTTATCTGCTCGAGCAGGAACTGGCTAATGCCTTGCCGCCCCAACGGCAGGTGGCGACGCTGCTGACGCGCGTCGAGGTCGACGCCGGTGACCCGGCTTTTACTCACCCCACCAAACCAATCGGTCCCGTTTACACAGAGGCGGAGGCCAAGCGTCTGGTCATCAGCAAAGGCTGGAGCGTCGCTCAGGACGGCGATGATTTCCGCCGCGTCGTCGCGTCGCCGAAACCGCGACGCATCGTGGCCCTTCAGCCCATTCACTGGTTGCTCGACCACGATACCGTTGTGATCGCAGCCGGGGGCGGTGGAATTCCGGTCACGGTCGGAACCGATGGGCGGACTCGCTGCGGCGTCGAGGCCGTAATCGACAAGGATCTGTGCAGCGCGCTGCTTGCAGCGGACGTGGACGCCGATCTGCTGCTGATCGCGACCGACGTGGACGCAGTCTATGCTGACTGGCACACGCCCTGCGAACGCGTGCTGAGCGAGGTATCGGTGGCGGGACTTCGCTCGATGTCTTTCCCTGCCGGCTCAATGGGGCCGAAGGTCGAGGCGGCGTGCGAGTTCGTCTCACGCACTGGCCGGCCGGCAGTCATCGGCTCGCTCGACCGCATCGAGCAGATGGCAAACGGTACAGCAGGTACGCGTGTCGTGCGCGCGTAAAGAGCGTTCGGTGATCGGTTAGCTCGTGATGAGACCGGTGAAGGCGGCGCTCGAGTCGAGCGTCCGCTATCTCGCCGCCGGTGCGCTGAAAACACGAGCCGCATCGGGTATCGACCACTTCAACGAGTTGCTTTCGAGATGCAGCGCGCGCGCCCGCGCAGCATCTCGTCACGATCGAGGAAATCGGCTGGATCACCGCCGTTCTCGCGAGTGACGCAGGCATGCTGTTGATTGGCTCGACCGTCTACACGGACGCGGGTTTTCATGGCATGGCCTGAGCACGGATTGCCGTCGGCGCATCCAGATGAAGTCTCGCGCGCTACCGCGCCGTTGATCTGAATCAACGTCAGTGACTACCTGGCTCCTAGACTCAGATCACGCGTTCATACGCCACTCACCCACTTCTGGAGCGTTGCAATGACCTACAAGACCATCGTCGTTCACCTGGATACGAGTGAGCGCGCGCACCCCAGGCTCGAACTCGCGCTGCGGCTCGCCAAGCAATTCGATGCCCATCTGACCGGCGTGTTTGCCGTGTTCTCGCCCGATCCGCGCTCGCTCTACGTGATGGCCGGAACCGCCGAATACTACGCTACGCACGAACAGCTGCGCGAGGAACGCCGCGGCGCGCTCGAACGGCTCTTTCATGCGGAGCTGAGCCGGGCCGAGGTTGCCGGCGAGTGGATCACCGCCGACGCCCCGGCCAGCCTCGCCGTGCCGCATCGCGGCCGGTGCGCCGATCTGATCATCGCCAGCCAGGATGATCCTGGCGATCCGGAATCGTACGTCGGCGATTTTTTTCCTGAAAACCTGATCATGTCCGCAGGCCGGCCAGTGTTGCTGGTGCCGTACGCCAGTAGCGTCACGTCGCCCGGTGCGCATGTGATGGTCGCTTGGGACGGTAGTCGCGAAGCCACCCGTGCGGTACACGACGCGCTGCCATTCATGCGCGCGGCGAAGACTACCACAATCGTCACGATCAACGGCGCGCGTGACGAGCCGCGCTCGCGCATTCCGGGCACGGATATCGCGACGCTCATTGCGCGGCACGGGGGCAACGTCGAGGTCAAGGATATTGAAGCCTACACGGACGCGTTGATCGGCGACGCGCTGTTGTCGCAGGCATCCGCGATCGGCGCAGATCTGCTCGTGATGGGTGCTTACGGGCATGCCCGCTGGCAGGAACTGGTGATGGGCGGAGCGACCCGCACGATCCTCAAATCGATGACCGTGCCGGTACTGATGTCACATTGATGAACCGAGGCTTCGAGTCAGGTCCATTCAGGAGAGTTCACCATGTATCAACAGATTCTGGTTGCCGTCGACGGCAGTGAAACGTCCGCGCGTGCCCTTGACGCAGCATTGCAACTCGCGCGCGATGCCGGCGCAAAACTACAACCCCTTTTTGTCGTTGACGTCCCCATGCTGGTATATGACACGCCCGGTTCCGACCTGACCCATGCCCGCAATGCACTATTGGAGCGAGGCGAAAATGTGATCAAAGACGCAGTCGCGCGCATGAAGCGGGCCGGCGTGCAGGGCACGCCGCGCATCGTCGAAACCGACCTGGCGGGCGACGACATCGCGCATTGCATACTGCGCGCGGCAAACGATTTCAAGGCCAGCCTGGTGGTAATGGGCACGCACGGGCGACGGGGCTTCCAGCGACTGGTGCTCGGCAGTGTGGCCGAACGTTTTCTGCGCATCTCGCAGTGCCCGGTGCTGATGATCCGGGCGCACAGCGCCAAACCTTCGGCAAACGGCGCGCAGACAGTCGAATCAATCAAGGAGCCGTCATGACCTGCAAAACCCTACTGGTGCATCTCGACGACAGCACCCATAGCGCCGCGCGGACCGAATTCGCACTTGAGCTGGCCGGCCGGCACGACGCGCATCTGATCGGCCTGTATGTGGTTTGTCAGGATCTGACACAGCCGATGTTTCTTCACGGCGAACGCGCATGGGTCGCGGCTCACGAAGCGCAACGCCATGCCAATCTCGAAAGCGCGCAAGCGCGTTTCATGGCGGCAGGCGAACGAGCCGGGCGCAGCGTGGAATGGCGGGCACCGGGCGGGCCTGCGGTGGAAACGGCGGTCCTGCACACACGCCATGCCGACCTCCTGATCCTCGGTCAGTATGATCCCGACGACCCTTCGTCCTATATCGCACACCATTTTGTCGAGGACGTGCTGATGAGCTCAGGCCGCCCCGCCATTGTGCTGCCCTATGCCGGGACTGTCCGTTCGTTCGCCGAAAACGTGCTGATCGCGTGGGACGGCGGCCGCGAGAGCGCCCGGGCCATGGCCGATGCGTTGCCGGTGATCAAACGCGCGAAATTCGTCACCGTGATGACCGTGCAGCGACACCAGGGTAACGAAGCGCCAGCTGGCATCGACGTCGCCGGCTGGCTCGAACGGCACGGCATCCAGGCGGGATTTTCGGCCGTGCCCAAGGTGGTCGGCGTCCCTACAGGCGCAATGCTGCTGAACATGGTGGCCGATCGTCATATCGATCTGCTGGTGATGGGCGCGTACGGACATGCACGCGCACAGGAACTGCTGGTCGGCGGCGTCACACGGACCCTGCTTGAGTCGATGACCGTGCCGGTGCTGATGTCGCATTGATCTGACAAGTCACGAATTGCGCGAAAAAAGCCCTCGCGCAAATTAAAGCGCCCGGTTTTCAGGGCGCTTCTTTTTTTGGGGCCTCGGTTTCCCGGGCGCGCCACCGCCCGATTACAGGTACGACGGTATTTCGTCCATGTCCCGTTCGCGTCGGACCAGCAGAACGGGCATCCCGGCACGCCGTAAAAATGCTTCGGCGACACTACCGAGCAACACCCGCCCGATGCCATGACGCCCATGCGTGCCCATTACAACGAGATCGGTTTCACACTCTTCTGCCACGCGGCAGAGGACCGTGACGATGTCTTCGCCATACGCGTCAATCGTCCGGGTTATTCCGCGCACGTTGCACTGTTCGAAGAGCGCGCGAGCGTCTTCGAGCGTCGCCATCGCTGCTTCAGCGGCCGCTGTACCGGTTGCCTGCTCCTCGACCAATCCCGTTGCTACGTCGACCATTTGCGCAGCATGTTCGGCGACAAATATCGCCATCACCATCGCCTGCGCGGCTTGGGCGATTTTTAGCGCTTCTTCGAGCGCGAGTTTCGCGGCCTGGCTGCCGTCGATTGCTACGAGAATCCGTCTGTACATGACCTTCTCCTTGAATTCGCACCCGTCCCGAACGGGCGTGGTGATCAGGCGGCGACGAGCTTTCAGGCTGCGGTTCGCAGATCGGAATGCGCTTGACGATGATCAAGCGCCGACGGCTCGCTGTCTGCTCACATTCATGTACGGCACGGCCTCCATGGTAAGTTGGCTGCATACTGGCACGATCCGTGCAAACCGCGCACAATAGGCAGCGCACGCGTTATACCAATTGGTCGCAATTAAAGAAAATCTTAGTGACTTGCCCCGACCCACGCCTGCGCCATCGGCCAGCGCTGCGGATTGCCCACCATCCAATGAGGCGCACATGCCCTTTCGCGGTAAGACGCCCTTCGCCAAAAAGTCGCTTTCGCCCATGCGGGTTGTCACGCCTGAGCGGCGTCCCATGCTTGTCGCGGCGGTCACATTTGCTGTCGTTCTTGTGGCTGCGCTCGGCACGTGGCGCTGGGTCGGCGAGCAGTCATTGCGCGCTGCCAACGGCCGCTTTGATCAGAATACCGCGCATATCACCGCTGATCTGCAGCGCGAGTTCGCCACCGGAGAATCGCTTCTGCGCGGCGTGCGCGGCTTGCTCTCCGTCGCGCCGGCGGCCGATGCCGACGCCTGGCGCCGATATGTCGCGCAACTCGATCTGGACGAAACGTCGTCCGTGGTGCGCGCGCTTGGCTATGCTGATGTTGACGCCGCCGGTGTCGCCCGCCTGACGGGCGGCACCGGTAACGTGGCCGGACAAGCCGCCACGCCGCAACCGGTCGCGCCAGTTACCCAGATGGCGCCCGCCACCGTCGATGCGATGCCAGTCGGCTACGACCTGGCTAGCGCTCCCGCAAGCCGTACGGCGTTGCTGCACGCCATCGATACAGGGGCAAGCGCGCTCGACGCGGATGCAGCGCCGTTTGGCGATATCGGCTCGAACCCCCACCCTCGTCTTTACGTCTATTTTCCGGTGTACTCGGACGCCGGATTGCCGTCGACGCCACAAGCGCGCCGCGCGGACATCAAGCGGCTGCTGGTAGCGGCGCTGGACACCGGCCGTGTGTTCGATAACGCCCTCGCCCGGCAACGGCGCATTGATCTGCAGGTATTTAGCGGAACGCCTGCCACGCTGCTTTATTCGTCCGCCGCGGGAGATGAAGACCTGGTGGAGACGGCGCCGGTCATCCGCAAAACCGATACCTTGCACCTCGGCGGTGTACCTATCACGCTGTCCTACACTGCGAGCGGCCGCTATCTGCGAGCCGGGGACGAATTTGCAGAAACCACGGTGCTGATCGCCGGCGTTGCGGCAGCATGCCTGTTCAGCGCCATGGCCTTCGTGATCGTCAGCGGGCGCGGCGACGGATCTGCCGCGACGAGCGAGACGCGCAGCCAGTTGAACCTGAACGAGGCACGCATGATGGGCATCATCCGGTCATCGATGGAAGCCATCATTACTGTCGACGAACGGCAGAACATCGTCATCTTCAATCCAATGGCTGAACAGGTTTTCGGATGCTCCGCGATGGACGCGGTCGGCGCCTCGCTCTCGCGATTCATTCCCGAGCGCTTTCGCGCAGGACACCAGCGGCATGTCGAACAGTTCGGCGTGACCGGTGTTTCCGACCGGCAGATGGGCAAGCAGCGCGTCCTGTTCGGCTTACGGAGCAACGGCGAAGAGTTTCCTATCGAAGCGTCGATTTCGCAGATCCGCGACGGCGACGACAAGCTGTACACGGTCATGCTGCGCGACATCACTGAACGGGTAAAGGCGGAAAATGCGCAGCGGCAATCGCGCGAGGAACTACGCGAACTCTCTGCCAATCTGCAGAAAGTTCGCGAGGAAGAAAAAACCCGCATCGCACGCGAACTGCACGACGACCTTGGGCAGCAATTGACCGCCCTCAAGATGGACATTTCGTCGGTCGAACAGGAGCTTGAAACCACGGCTGAACCGCGCCTGCTGCAGCAACTGCGTGGAATGCGCCGGCTGATCGATGCGACGGTCGCGTCGGTGCGCCGGATAGCGGCCGATCTGCGCCCGGTCATGCTTGACGATCTCGGTCTGATTCCGGCGATCGAATGGCTCACCAATGACTTTACAAACCGCTACGGCATCGATGTGGAGCGCCGGATCGAAGTCGGCGACACCAGCTTTACACCGACGGGCGCAACGACGCTATTTCGTATCGTGCAGGAAGCGCTAACCAATGTCGCCCGGCATGCGGAAGCGACGCTCGTCACGCTGACGTTGCACGTCGAAGGGGGCGTTTGCGTGTTGCAGATCGCGGACAACGGCCATGGCGCGAACCGCTCGCCCACCTCCGGCGACAAATCGTTTGGCCTGCTCGGTATCCGCGAGCGTGCACACATGCTGGGCGGTACCGTCGAAATTCATACTTCCAATGACAAGGGCTTTGCGCTGACCGTGACCTTTCCGGTACTGGCGGTGCAACAGCAGGAGATGCAAACATGATTCGAGTGCTAATCGCAGACGATCACACGTTGGTGCGTGACGGTCTGCGGCATATCCTGCAAGGCGCAAGCGGCTTCGAGGTGGTCGGCGAGGCCAATGACGGTGTCAGCACGATAGCGCTGGCCCGCTCTAACGCTGCCGACGTGCTCGTGCTCGATCTGTCGATGCCGGGCCGAAACGGCGTCGAGCTGATCAAACAGATCAAGGAGGAAAAGCCGCTGCTCCGCATTCTCGTGCTCACCATGCATGCGGAGCAGCAGTATGCGGTACGCGCTTTCAAAGCGGGGGCATCAGGGTATCTAACCAAGGAAAGCGCCAGTGCCGAACTGGTCACCGCGGTCAGCAAAGTCGCATCCGGGGGCGTCTACGTGAGTCTCGCGATGGCCGAACGTTTTGCACAGAGCCTGAACGAGCCCGCCGACACGTTGCCCCATCAGCGCCTGTCTGACCGTGAGTTCGATGTGTTCCGCCGTATCGCCGCAGGCCAGACCCTCACCGAAATCGCCACGGAGTTGTGTGTCAGCAGCAAGACGGTGAGCACCTATAAAACGCGTATCCTCGAAAAAATGCAGATGCCGCACGAAGCCGCATTGGTGCGTTACGCGCTGCGCCACAAGTTGCTCGGGGAAGACGACGAAATCTAGTTCCGAGGCGGCGCAAGGCCCCAGAGCCACATCGAATCGTCACATCAATTCGCCGGTCGCGCGGCGACCTCCACCCTCGGATTCGCCGCGTGTAGGAAATTCCCTACACACCTTCGCGCTCGCCTACCCGAAGTTCGTTCGCCGCCGATTTTAATTTGAGACAGCGTGGCCGATACTTCGAGCCATGAACTCAAGCCCGTCCCAGCAAGCACTGCGCGTTTTCCTCGTTGAAGACACGATCCCGATCAGACAACGGATGGCGGCGCGCTTCGGCGCAATCGAAGGTGTCGAGATCGTAGGCGAGGCCGAAGAATCAGGCGCCGCGCTCACCGGTATCGACACCACCAGAGCCGACGTCGTGGTCCTGGATTTGCGCCTGACCGGTGGCACCGGTATGGAACTGCTGCATGACCTCGAGCACAGCACGTCACGGGTAATCACGATCGTGCTGACGAATCATTCGAGTGCGGGGTTCAGGCAGGCGTGCCTCGCGGCCGGCGCGCAGTACTTTTTCGACAAGACGGGCGAATTTGATCTTGCGTGCAACACGATCAAGCGGATTGCCCACGAGCGTTGCGCACGTGGCCTCAATTACACAGGAGCACATCATGTCTGACGTCGCCGAGTATTCTGAAATCATGCCGCTGCAGCGTGTCCCACTGCCGGCGTCAGGCCATTCTGCGCTCGCGCCGTCAGTACCGGCCCGCCCCGCCGCACGCTGCTCGAGCTGCTCGCTGCGCTCGATCTGCATGCCACAAGGTTTGACGAAAGCTGAACTGGAGCGCATGGAGTCGCTGATGTGCGTTTCCCGCACGATCAAAACCGGTGAATCGCTATACCGCGCCAACGATTCATTCCAGAGCATCTATGCGGTCCGCGCCGGCTCGTTCAAGACCGTCGTCATGCATCGCGACGGCCGGGAACAGGTCACCGGTTTTCATCTGCCCGGTGATTCGCTCGGTCTCGACGGCGTCTGCTCTGGGCAGCATAGCTGCGACGCGATCGCCCTCGAGGACAGCAATGTCTGCATCATCCCGTTTCATTTGCTCGAAGTCATGTGCCGCGAGGTGAAGGTGGTGCAGCAGCACGTCCACCGTCTGATGGGCGGCGAAATCGTTCGCGAGGCGACACTCATGATGCTGCTCGGCACGATGTCCGCCGATCAGCGGGTCGCCGCATTCCTGTTGAACCTGTCAGGAAGGCTCAAAACTCGCGGCTACTCGCCGGCCACCTTCAATTTACGCATGACACGCGAGGAGATCGGCAGCTACCTCGGGATGAAACTCGAAACTGTCAGCCGCATGTTTTCGAAGTTTCAGAAAGACGGTTTGGTCGATACGCATGGCAAGCAGATCAGGATTCTGGACCTCGAGGGCCTCGCGCGCGTGTAGTCCCGGACCTGAAATGCATGGTGCCAGACGCGGCAGCTTCGGTTGACAAGGAATTTTACGAGCGTTCCCTCGGAAGAGGCGTGTTCAGGCGGTGCAGTTAGCCGCCTTTTTTTGCGTACTCAAGCAGCGTTTAGCGGATCGATAGCACCGCGGAACCGCGGCAGCGGGCCGGACAGGCACCGTCATCCATTTCACCGCAGTCCGCCCACCAGCGCTTGATCTGAGTCAAGTCACACATAAGGCCATCTGACACGATAGCTTGACGACGTGATCGGACAACCGGCATCGCACGCACGGTTCGGCCGATCCGGAAAACGCGCAGGAGGCCCTGAATGAACGTACTTCCCCAGAACACAGCTTGGTCGGTCGACGAGCATCAACTCGCCCCGAATGCCGGCATCGAAGAAAAACTGCGGTTTGCACTACGATACGCAGTGCTGGCGCCATCCAACCATAATACGCAACCTTGGCACTTCATCGTCGACGGCGACTGCGTCACGCTGTGCGCGGACCGTATGCGGGCGCTGCCGGTGGTCGATCCCTTTGACCGCGAGCTGATCATCAGCTGTGGCGCGGCGCTATTCAATCTCCGCGTTGCGCTGAGCCGCTTCGGTCTTGCTTACGCGATTACGCTGTTTCCCTCGCCTGCCGACGTGGACGTGCTGGCGCATCTGCGGATCTTGCGCGACGGCCGTTGCGACGCCAGCCTTACACCACTATTTGACGCCATGCCGCGGCGCGTCACGACCCGTGAAACCTTCGCTGACGAACCCGTCCCGGTCGAACTCCAGTTGCGGTTCGAGGAAGCCGGCGCCGCCGAGGGTGCCGACATTGTCTGCGCCGGGAACGCGGCCATCCGCGAGCACCTCGCCACGCTGATCGCTGAAGCCGATCAGGCGCAATTCAAGGATCCGCGCTTCAGGCGCGAACTGGCGAGCTGGATCCATCCGAAACGCAGCCGGGATGGCATGCCAGCGTTGTCGCCGGGCATGCGCGCCCTGCTCGATCTCGCGGTGCCCCTGGTAGGTTCGGTGATTCGCACGTTCGACCTGGGCGGCATGGCAGCCGCCCATCACACACTGGTCACCGGCTCGCCGTTACTGCTGTGTATCGCCACCGGAGCGGACGATGCCGCAGCGTGGCTGGCGGCAGGTCAAGCGCTTGAACGGGTGCTGCTTACCGCCGCGGACGAGGGCATCACGGCGTCCTATCTGAATCAGCCGATCGAAGTGGCTCCACTGCGCGACACATTGCGCGCCGCCTTGAATCTGGACGGCGTGCCGCAATTGCTGCTGCGTATCGGCCGCGGTCGGCAAACGCCTCATTCGCCGCGGCGTCCACTTGCCGAAGCCGTGTCGTAGGGACGAAGCGGCTCATTGATGACGGCCGCTTCAGTCGCAAAACCGAAAGTAGCCACTGTGCAGCATGACCGGCGTGGCGCCCACCTCGTCCAGCAGACGCCGCGCCGCCTGTTCGATCGGATAACGATGAGTATCGAACGCGGCGATCAGGTCGTCTTCACGTAACGACGCTGCGCCAAAGTGATCTTCGAGCGCCTCTGCGGTAATCGCGCACTGAACCCGCACGCCGCCGATCTCTGCCGGAAAGGCGATGACCAGATCGCGAGCGCAATATTCCGGACGTTCCTGGGGAAAATGAATATTCATGACCGCAGCCTGAAGATAGGCGTGGCGCTTAAGGCGCCGTCATGCGAGCGACTGCAATGCCCGCGCGGCAAAGCGAAGCGCGTGCCGCCACGCGTGGCACCCGTCTGTGAACAGAATAGGCCTCGTTTGCCTGTCACCCAATTTTCGCTGGCGATCCGGCTTGACTCAGGTCAAGTGATCTCTTGCGCTGGGCTGCGGAAAGCGGACGCCCGCGCGCGTGAGAAAGGCGATTGATTTGGGTCAATCGCGAGAGCGGCACCGCCCCTACACTGAACTCAAAACCTGTCCTGGAGTGTGTCTCGTGAACGCCCTGCACCCGCACTATCTCACTGCAAGCACACTTGCGCTGTTGCTCGCAGCAAGCGGCGCAGCGCTTGCCCAGTCCGAGCCGACAGCACTCGTCGATCAACAGCATTGCATGTTCTGCCATACCCGGGACGCGCCGTTTCTCGCGCCTTCGTTTCAGCAGATTGCGGACCGTTATCGCGACGTACCAAACGCCAGCGTGATGCTCGAACACAAGCTGCGACTCGGCGGCAAGGCCCACTGGGGCGACATGTCAATGCCGCTGCCGGCGGATCGCGGCGGCCCGTTGACACCCGAAGATGCTCACACGTTGATCCAGTGGGTGTTGAGTCAATAGCCACCCAGTTCGTTTGCACATGTTCCTGAAATGTACGGAGAACCCTCATGCGCCTCACCATTCATCTCGACACGTTCGATCGTGTCAATCCGATGGCATTCGCCATCCTGTGGCTCGACAATGAAACACGTCAATGGTCACGCGAGGGGCATATGGGGCTCGAACTGCCCGAATGGGGCGCCTTGCACGTCGATTGCGGCAACACGCTCATCTGCGGACCGCACGATTCGACGCCCTGCTGCGTACTCGAAGGGCTCGATCTGAACGCCACGTCTGGGCCATTCGAGGGCGAGACCGGACGCGCCCAATGGTGCTGGGATGCGGGCAGATCGTTGATGACGGGCCATTGGCACGTGCAATGTGTCGACAACGAGAACACGGAGCCGGAAGACGGTATCTTCGCCGCCGACGGCAACCCGTTAGGGTTGTCGACACTACCACCAGCATGAGGTGCCACCGTGGGAATGATTGCCAATCTTGACGGCGTGCGTCATGCGTACGGACTCTGCTTCGTGCGCGCGCCCTGGGCTTATTTCACGCGTTTGACGCTCGACCAGCAATGGGGCGACGGCTGGGAACGCGTGCCTTATGAACAGCACGCCGGCCCTCCTTATACCGACGGTCCCGAGCAGATCCTGACCGTCGCCTTCGATGGTCCGCTGTATACGCCCGATCTCGGCTACGACGGCAAGGAGCGCAGCGCCAACGAAATCAATCGCGGCGAGATGCCGTGGCTGCGTACCCAAAGCTTTGTCGGAAATGCACCGATTCACATCATGGCGGGCATCACGCTCGAGTCATTTGTGGAGCAGGTCGAACTCGCGGGCGGCCACGTGTTTGCGCCGCTCGGCTGGGGCGCTTTGCGGCTCGAACCGAGTGAGCGCGCGGCATCATCGGATACGCCGGCCCGGGCATGCGGCACGGTCAAAGCCTGATGCGGGCTGCGCTCAAGGCGGCGAAAACCCGGACATCGACGTAGGCACGCGCCTCACGCGCGAAGGGCTAAGTGCCGTCTCCAGTCGTTGGTATCAGCAGGACGACGAAACTGGCGACGCCGGCAACCAGTGCCAGCGCGCCATAGTGGATAAAGGCTGGACTGTCGAACAGCAAACCGCGGATGGTTGCACCCAAACCCGCCAATGCCGTAAAAACGGCCACCGCCGCCAGGATGATTCTGGGTTCTGCCTGGACCATGATGTCCCCCTATGCTCAAAGCACGCGATTCCGTACCGGCGTGACATTCGCGAACAGTCAACGACGAACTCATCATCGCCCCGCCGGAGGTATTGCGATTGATTTGCATCAAGCACCGGCCGCTCTCCCCTCAGTCCCTCCCTTGATGTGTATCAACCGCCCGATCGGCCGTGCGGTCATAGTTGACCTACACGCACTCACCTGCACCAAGGCCATCAAGAGCCTTCCTTCAGGCGACTCGCCGTTTCAGGCCTCGCCCTATCCTTGACTTTTATGTGAGGAGACACTGGATGTCTACCATCGAGCTTAATCAACTCAATACTCCGGCGCCGAAAATCCCCGCGCTCAAGCACGCAAGCATCGACGGCATGGAGGCTTACCATGCCCTCGTGGCCGAGGCCGAACGCGATCACGAAGCGTTCTGGGCGCGCCTTGCCAAAGAGCATCTCGAGTGGCGCCGGCCCTTCACGAAAGTCCTGAACGAGGCGGACGCGCCGTTCTATCAATGGTTCGAAGACGGCGAACTCAACGCGTCATACAACTGCCTGGATCGCAACCTCGCCAACGGACTCGCAGGCAAAACGGCCATCGTGTTCGAGGCGGACGATGGCAAGATCACGCGCATCACTTATCAGGCGCTCTATCACCGCGTGTGCAGACTCGCCAACGCGCTGCGTGCGCGCGGCGTAACGAAAGGCGACCGGGTGGTGATCTACATGCCGATGTCGGTGGAAGGCGTCGCCGCCATGCTGGCGTGTGCGCGCATCGGCGCGCCGCACTCCGTCGTGTTCGGCGGCTTCTCCGCGAAATCGCTGCATGAACGGATGGTCGATGTCGGCGCGGTGGCAGTGATTACTGCCGACGAACAGGTGCGCGGCGGCAAGACACTGCCGCTCAAAACCATCGCCGACGAAGCCCTTGCGATGGGCGGCGCCGAAGCCGTCAAAACGGTCGCCATCTATCGCCGTACCGGCGGCCGGATTCCCTGGATCGCAGGACGCGACGCATGGCTGCATGAACTCGAACAGGACCAACCCGATACCTGCGAACCGGAATGGGTAAGTGCGGAACACCCGCTATTCGTGCTGTACACGTCAGGGTCGACCGGCGCGCCCAAAGGCGTGCAGCACAGCACCGGCGGTTATCTGCTGTGGGCCGCCGTGACGATGAAATGGACCTTCGACATCAAGCCAGCCGATGTCTTCTGGTGTACCGCCGACATCGGCTGGATCACCGGTCACACGTACATCTGCTATGGCCCTACCGCAGTCGGCGCGACCCAGGTGATCTTCGAAGGCGTACCCACCTATCCGAACGCGGGCCGCTTCTGGGACATGATCCAGCGCCACCAGGTCAGCATCTTCTACACTGCGCCGACCGCCATCAGGTCTCTCATCAAGAGCGCCGACGCTGACACCGCCGTGCATCCGAGCAGCTTCGACCTGAGTAGCCTGCGCATTCTCGGTACGGTCGGCGAACCGATCAACCCAAGCGCATGGAACTGGTATGCCGAACATGTCGGCGGCGGCCGCTGTCCGGTGCTCGACACGTTCTGGCAGACCGAAACGGGTGGCCACATGATCTCGCCGCTGCCAGGCGCGACCCCGCTCGTGCCGGGATCGTGCACGCTGCCAATGCCGGGCATCGACGCAGCGATCGTCGACGAAACCGGCCATGAAGTGGCCAACGGTCAAGGCGGCGTGCTCGTCATCCGCAAGCCGTGGCCTTCGATGATCCGCACGATCTGGAACAATCCTGAACGCTTTCGCAACGGCTACTACCCCGACGAACTCGGCGGCAAGCTGTACCTCGCCGGCGACGGCGCGATTCGTGACCGGGACACGGGCTACTTCACGATCACAGGTCGTATCGACGACGTCCTGAACGTGTCCGGACACCGCATGGGCACCATGGAAATCGAGTCGGCACTGGCGGCCAATCCGCTCGTCGCCGAGGCCGCCGTCGTCGGGCGTCCGGATGAGACGTTCGGCGAAGCCATCGTCGCCTTTGTCGTTCTGAAAACGGCGCGGCCGACCGGTGCTGAGGCTAAGCGCATAGCGGACGAATTGCGCGCCTGGGTCGCCAAGGAAATCGGTCCGATCGCGAAGCCGAAGGACATCCGGTTTGGCGACGCCATGCCCAAGACCCGCTCCGGCAAGGTCGTGCGCCGCTTGTTGCGCTCAGTCGCGAAGGGCGAAGCGATTTCGCAGGACACGTCGACCGTCGAAAACCCCGCCGTGATTTCACAGTTCGCCGATTCGATCTGAACGGTCCTGCGCTCCGGCGTTCGATTGCGATGTGACCCTTGCGCGGCGCCAGTTTTCACGACAGTCGCGCAAGCAATACTTCGGTTTTTTGCATGAGGAATTCATCATGAATATCAAAGCCCCTAATCCCGCTTCGCTCGGCCTCGGCGGTTTTGCCTTGACGACCTGGCTGCTCAGCATGATCAACGCCGGCTGGTTCAGCGGCGATTCGATGGGCATGGTGCTCGCCGTCGCTTTCGCTTATGGCGGCACCGCGCAGATGCTCGCCGGACTCATGGAAATACCGCGCGGCAATGGTTTCGGCGCGACGGCCTTTCTGAGCTATGGCGCCTTCTGGTGGTCGTTCGCCCTCTTCGTGTTGTTCCTGCACGGCACCGTGCCCGCGGCGTTCATCGGCTGGTATCTGTTCCTGTGGGGCGTGTTCACGCTCTACATGTGGGTCGCGACATGGCTTGCGCCGCGCGCATTGCAACTGGTGTTTCTGTCTTTGTGGATCACTTTCTTCGTGCTTGCTGCGAGCGAATGGACCGGCCTCGTGTGGTTGCACCACGCCGGCGGTTACCTCGGTCTGCTGACGGCGCTGCTGGCTTTCTACCTGTCGGCGGCTGAGATCATCAACGAAACGCATGGGCACACGGTGCTGCCGGTGGGAACCGTCGTTCAGAAGATCGACGTGACCGTAACGGTCACCGAGGGACTTCGCGGCGCCTGAAAGCAGGCGGCGGCCACCGCACCGCCGCTCACACGGATAAAATCTCGGCATGCCGATCAACTATCTTCGAGGATTCACGAAACCTGAGCGCAGTGACGCGGCGAATCTGCGCCTGGGACGATCGCTGGCTTTTGTCGCCGGCGCGGCCAACGCCGGCGGCTTCCTCGCTGTGGGGCAGTACACATCACACATGTCGGGCATTTTGTCGTCGCTCGCCGACAACCTCGCGCTCGGCGAAATCAACGCGATCGTTACGGGATTGAGTTCCTTGTTGTCGTTCCTCTTCGGGGCCGCCACGTCCGCAATCATGATCAACTGGGGGCGTCGCCAGCAATTGCACAGTCTGTATGCAATGCCGTTGTTGCTCGAGGCTACGCTGCTCCTCTGCTTTGGCCTGCTTGGCACAAATCTCGAGACCCATCGCGTCCTTTTCGTACCGGCGACCGTCTGTCTTCTGTGCTACGTGATGGGTCTGCAGAACGCCATGATCACAAAGATCTCAAAAGCGGAGATCCGCACGACACACGTCACCGGTCTTGTGACGGATATCGGCATCGAACTCGGCAAGTTCTTTTACTGGAACGTTGGAGCAATGGATGGGAGTACCGTCCGTGCAGATCGCGAGAAACTGCACATCCTCGGATCGCTCCTATTGTCGTTCCTCGCAGGTGGCCTGACAGGCGCCGTAGGCTTCAAGCACTTTGGGTTCATCTCGACCATTCCCCTTGCTGTCGTACTTCTTACTCTCGCCGCTGTTCCGGTCCTCGACGATATGCTCGCGCAGCGCCGGTAGAGTACTTTTCGCAACGCCCCCCTGTTTCGCGCTGCTCGACCGCTGGTCACGTCGCCACGGGATTGGGTGACGGGATACGTCGAACAGAAACGTTACCCCTTCCTTGATTGGAACTGAACGGCATCGAATTCATATTGCGCCTCATGGAGGTGCAATTAACGTGGACTGGCTGCGTATCGAGCGCTACGAACCGCTAGTTATTCGCTTCCGGAATGGCCTTGACGATCATCGAGAATAGCTTGCCAAGATCCTCTTCGAGCTTGACTCCATCGAACGGATCACGGTTGACCCCAAACACCGCGTCAATCTCGGCCCAGTCATCCTTCGTCAGCAAACGTCTCGCAGCAGGCAGAATCACTTCCTCCTCCAGACTCCGGTGTTTCAGGCAGAACTCTGCGTATTCCTGCACCAGGGCGCGCAGCGCAGCAAATGCGGACTCGCCCTTCAGTTCATACCGGGTCAGCGCGTGCTCCAGATCTCGCACCCGCACGTCACCTTCAGCGTGCTGGGCCTCCAGTTCGTCAAGTACATCGTCAAATTCATCTGTCCGGGCCCGCAACCGAGCAAACAGGTAACGATCCTCCTTCGGATGATGCATCTGCTCCGGATACTCCCGGATGTAGTAAAGCATCGCCCGAAACACCATGAGACCCGGAGCCCTCGACCCAGTTTCCAGCAGACGGGTAAAACACAGCATGCCTTCGATAATCGCTGACAACTGTCCGTGCTCATTAAGGATGACTTGTATGGCACTGCGAGGTCCCAGCGGCTGCATATCAAACTCTCCGACCTTCGAAATACACTGACGATTTGATTGCCTGCCACGCATTGACGGCGAGCACCGGCGAGAACGTCCTCACTTTCATTTCACTGTGGACGTCCGCCAACGCCTGCGCGTTGATTGAGATCAACCGGCGCACTAGAAGTGCGACGTCGATGCATCGATGGAAGGCATTTCACCGTGGTCGCATAGCCACGCGTGCTTGGCGAGCGCGAGCATTTCCCTGTCGCCTCGACTATCACCATACACATAGAGCACACGCGGTTGACTATCGCCGAACCTGCGTTGCAGTCGTCGTACTTTTTCTGGTCCCCAACAGTTCGGCGAAGGCAGGCGGCCGTAAAAGCGGTCATCACGAAATTCGAGCTCGGTCACAAGTACCGCGTCGAATCCCGCGCTCGTAGCCTAGGCCTTAAGGTAGAGCGCGCGAGACGCGCTGGCCAGTACCAGTAGGTGACCACGACGCTTATGTTCTTCGATCCGCGCGGCCATTTCCGCTCGAACAAGCGCCGGCGACCCTTGAGCTGCGTATCGCTGCGCCGGTCCTTCAGTTCACACCGGGTCGCGGCACCGATTAGCATGCCAGCCATGGTGCCGTACGAATCGCGCCATAGATCAACCTTCGACTACCGACTGCATAACGCACAAAATCAGGCAGGCTGTGCGAGGCGGTGATAATACCGTCGAAATCGAAGGCGGCAACCGGATCGCGCCGCATTGTTCGATAGAGGACGCCGTCCGGTTTCCAGTCCCTGGTCAACGCATATTCCCGGTGTGGCCAAGTGAATAACGCCCGGGCTGCGGCCAGACGGAGAGTCCGTGCGGTTCCGCGCCAACCGGAATGGATTTGACAGAGCCGGTCGTCGTATCGATCGCGTAGACAACGTCATCGAAGCGACCGGATAGCCACAGCATCTTGCCATCCGGGCTGACATTACCCATGTCGGGACTGCCGCCGCCCGGAATCGGCCAGTTCGCGACGACCTTGCGCGTCGCGAAGTCGAGCACCGATACGCTGCCCTTGCCATGTCTCGGTCCGTGCACGAGATTGGAGCCGCGATTGGACACATAGAGCCGGGTGCCGTCGCGGCTCGGGTACAGGCCGTGCGTCCCCACGCCGGTCTTGATGAAGCCAATCTTCGTGAAGCTGTCGCCGTCGATCACGTAGACGCCGTCGGCCATCATGTCGGCGACAAAGAACACCTTGCCGTCCGGCGAGATGCGGATGTCCTGCGGCATGCCCTTCCTGTCGAGTTCGAGGTAGCCGACGACCTTCCGGTTGACAAGATCGATCTTGGCCAGCTTGCCGCCGAATTCACAGGTGAAGAGCGCGTACTTGCCGTCGATCGAGAAATCGGCGTGATTGATGCCCTTGCACTGCGGCGCGTCGAGACTCGATTTCAGCGCCATCGTGTGCACATCGCGAAAGTCCAGCCGCGCGTGTGCTTCGGCCACCACGATCGCTTCTTTGCCGTCCGGAGTGAAGTACATGTTGTAAGGATCGTCGACCATGATCTGCTTGCCGGGTTTGCCGGTCTTGGGATCGATCGGCGTCAGGCTGCCGTCGGGGCGGCCTTCGGCGTTGTTGGCCACCCACAGCGTCTGCAGATCCCAGGCGGGAACGACGTGCTGCGGACTGAGGCCGACGTGAAGCCTGTCGACCACTTTCAGCGTGGCCGGATCGATCACGTAGACGTCGTTCGAACGCAGGTTCGGCACATAGACGCGCGGCAACGCGCCGGCGACCGCCGGGCTCATATGGCCGGTGCCCGCTTCGCTATACAGGTTATCGGGGTTCACCACGGGCGGCATGCCGGCCACCGTGGTGACAGCCAACGCAGCCGATGCAGCGCCGGCGGCACAGAAACCGGCCAGCGCGATGGCGACGGCCGTTGCAACGCGCGAAAAACGGGGAGGACACAATTGCATCGTGAATTCCGTTGTCGAGTGGATGGGGGATCGAGGACGGAAGCAGAAGTCTGTCGAATGCTTCAACGGCTTGCGGTCTCTTTCTTGATCGCGTCAATCGTCCGCGACACGATCGCGTCAATGCCCAGTTGACCAAGTTCGACGCTCGAGTGCCGCGGGTCGCCGCCATAGACGCCGTCGGCCGGTCCCAGTTTCGGACCGCTTCGCAGGCGCTCAAGCCGCACCATCTGCGGCGCGACCGCCAGCAGCAGCGAGGTATCCGCGAGTCCCGCGTGCGTGCCGATCTCAGCATCGCTGACCCCGTGCTGCCGCAGGATCTGCGAGTAACCGTCCGAGCTGGTGCCGTAGTACGCCGGCGGCACGAATGCGCGGGCATTCGTGCCGGCCCAGCTCCTGTTGAGTTGGGCTACAACGTGCCTGACATCGTTCTGGTAGCCGCCGTGGTCGCCGAGAAAGACGATGTTGGTAAAGCCGTGAACCTTGAAGCTGTTCGCGGCGGATTCCAGCGTCTTTTCGAACACGTCGTCCGGCACGGTGATCGTGCCGGGAAAACGCATGTGCGAGGTCGGCGGAGCGTAGCCGCCCTCCGGCACGTAGGCGATGACCGGCGCGACGATCGCGTTGCCGAGGCCCTCGGCGATGCGCTGCGACAGCACCTTGACGCGTGCATTGTGTTTGCCGAGTGCGACGTCGGGGCCGCTTTGCTCGGTTCCGCCAATGGGGACGATGATGGTGGTCTTGCCCGTCTGAATCTGGTCGCGCAGTTCGGTCCAGGTCAGGTCCTCAAGGAAGACGGTTTTCGGGGTTTGAGCAAAAACAGTCTGCGTGGCGATGAGCAAAATGACGGATGCGAAAGCTCGTCCTGGGGGAAAGCGCATGAAGGAGTCCTCGTGGGAAATGCGTACCTCGTGAGCGAATATCCGCATAGTATCCCGTGGGGTGTCTACTGTTGTTCTTCGCACCGGCGAGACTGTCGCCTCATGTACACACGTCGCTTACCGACTTACGAAATCCTTGATGCGCACACTCCGCCCGAACTGACGCGCCTGCGCGGCAGCAACTCCACGTCGCTCAAGTTGCAACGACCGTATCACGAACCAGCAGCACCGGGCAGGTCGAGAACCGAAGGAATCGCTCGGCGACGCTACCTAGCATCATGCGTTGCATTCCGCGACGTCCGTGGGTACCCATCACGACAAGGTCCACGTCCTGCCCCTCTACGTAACGCAGCAAGCAGCTGGCGACGTCTTCGCTGATGTTGTCCGTCTCGGCGATAGCGACCTTGCACGCCACGTTGCCCTCCGTCGCGTCTTTATGCGCATTCGCCAGGATTCGATCGCCTTCAGCTCGTAGTGCCTCGACCATCGCAAACTGGTCGGAATTGGCTGAATAGGCAAACATCGCGAAACGGTCGAGCACGTACACCACCGTCATCGTGCCGTCGGCCAGCTTCGCCATGCGGATAGCTTCCTTTAGCGCACCCTTCGACGCGTTGCTGCCATCCAGTGCCACCAGGATATCTTTGTACATGGCCATCCTCTCTGGTAAGTCGATTATGAATGCGCCCCCGATGGCGAATCAATCGCGCCGCCGGAAACTACGCGAATACGCGCCCCACCTAGACTGAAAGCGATCACAAATTCATCATCTGCGTTTCCCCTCACGCCTGGATTGATTTGTATCAATGGCGTACGTGCCGTCGCTGGCGTACCTGGTCGCGAACCCGACGTTTCGTCGGATGCGGCAGCGCATTTCACTAGCATTGATTCAAATCAAGCCGCTTACGCGTATCGGGATGAATATGCGTAATCTCGCGTCGCCAGATGCGACTGCGGCTAACCGGCTAGATCCGGGTGCCCCGCCACGGCGCAACCACAAAGGCGAAGACTCTCTGCCGGCGTGCGATTAACGCCGACCTGGCGCAGGATTTGCTTATTGTTGTACCCACAGTTGTACCCGCACGACCCTGGCGAAGCGACCGGGGCTGACCAGCAGGAGGAGACAATGCGCGATGATGTCGGTCACGCCGTAACGCCAATGGCGACTCGTGAGGCCGGCTGGCTCACGCCGTCGATTCAGAAATCCCACGAACGCTCCGAAACGTTCGGCTTGAGCGCCGCGATGCGGCCGGATTACGACGTGCTGCCGGCAGCCGAACTCACATTGAAACTCGAGCAAAGCCGTGTCCTGTGCGCGCATGCCACGCCTGTGATGGAAACGCTGCACGAGCAGATCGTCAACACACAGAGCATGATCGTACTGACCGACGCCGAAGGGCTGATCCTTCACTCGATCGGCGACGATGATTTTCTCCGACGAGCCGAGAAAGTCGCGCTGCGTCCGGGTGCGAACTGGGCGGAAGACCGGCAAGGCACCAACGCAATCGGCACGGCGCTCGCCGAGCGCTGTCCGACAGTCGTGCATGGCGAACAGCACTATCTGGCTGCCAATCGCTTTCTCACCTGTTCCAGCGTGCCGATTCTCGATCCGTACGGCGATCTGATCGGCGTGCTCGACGTCACCGGCGACCATCGCAGCTATCACCAGCACACGCTGGCGCTGGCAAAGATGTCCGTACAGATGATCGAGAATCATCTGTTTACCAATACCTTTCGCGAGACGTTGCAAATTGCATTTCACGGTCGGCCCGAATTCCTCGGCACCTTGATGGAAGGCATCGTCGCGTTTACCTGCGATGGCCGCTTCCTTTCGGCCAATCGTAGTGCGCAATTTCAACTGGGATTGCCGCTCACCAGCTTGCGCGCGCATACCCTGTCCTCGCTATTCGGCCTCACCAGCGCGCAACTGATCGACCGTCTGCGCGTCAGCCGGGACCAGCATCTGTCGCTGAACCTGAGCAACGGCGCGGTGGTATGCGCTCACGTCGAATTCCGGCGTGCCACACGCACCAATGATGCCTGGCCGCCGGAGGAGCATCGCGAGTCACGACCCGCACAACGCGTGGCGTCCCCTCCCCTAGCCGCGAGCGTGCTGTCGAGACTCAGCTATCTGGACACCGGCGACCCGCAGATCGCGGCCGTCATCGCCAAAGTCCGCAAGGTAATCGGCAAGGACATCCCGATCCTGATTACCGGTGAGACCGGCACCGGCAAGGAGCTGCTCGCCCAGGCGATCCACAACGACTCGCCGCGCCGCTCGGGTGCGTTCGTTGCGGTCAACTGCGCGTCGATACCGGAAACGCTGATCGAATCCGAGTTGTTCGGCTATGAAGAAGGCGCCTTCACCGGTGCGCGGCGCAAAGGCGCCGTCGGCAAATTGCTTCAGGCCAACGGCGGCACGCTATTTCTCGACGAGATTGGCGACATGCCCTACCCGCTGCAAGTGCGGTTGCTGCGCGTGCTGCAGGAGCGCCTCATCAATCCGCTTGGTTCCTCGAAGTCGATACCAGTCGATATCGCCATCATTTGCGCAACTCACCGCGACCTGCGCGACATGATCGTGCAGAACCGGTTTCGCGAGGACCTGTATTACCGCCTGAACGGACTGGTAGTGAAATTGCCACCGCTGCGCGAGCGCACGGATCTATCCGCCGTAATCCAGAAGATGCTGCAATCCGCATCATCCGAAAGCGCGGATGGGCAGCGACTGAGCGTCGCCGACGAGGTGATGGCGCTGTTCGAGCAATGCGCGTGGCCCGGAAATTTTCGCCAGCTCAGCAATCTTCTGCGAACCGCCGCCGCCATGGTCGATGCGGACGGTCAGCTCCGGCGCGAGCATTTGCCCGACGATTTCTTCGACGACGTGCGCGGCACTGCCGCCGCGCCTGCGAGCACCACGGAAACCTTACCGCTATCAAGCGGGCGGCTGGAGGATGTCGCCGCCAACGCCATCGCCAAGGCGGTTGCGCAGCATGGCGGCAACGTGTCGGCTGCCGCCCGCGCACTCGGCGTCTCGCGCAATACGATCTACCGCAAACTGCCGCCGCAGGGTATGGACAACGCCGACGACGCCGTCTGACCGCCTGCGGCACAGGTGCTCCAATTTGCAACAGCGGTGTCCTCGAACTGAACAGCGCGCTGTTTCACGCGCCGGACTAGTTAGTCAGTTTCCCTCAGCAAAACGTGAGTCGGTGTCCAACGACGCTTTCGTTCAGGACGCAAAACGCTAATCGTGCGCCGGCTGTACCGATCGCAGCACGTGACAAGCCCGGCATAGACCTTGCATTTGATCATTATGACCGCTTCCTCAATGCGGTTTCTCAATCACATGTCGTATCCAAGGAGACAACCATGCAATGGACCACCCCCGCCTATACCGATCTGCGTTTCGGTTTTGAAATCACGATGTACATCGCCAATCGCTGAAGCAACGATGAAGCGCCGCCCGCCCATCGCAGTATGTCGGTGTGCGCGGCGGCGCCCGGAGCATGGCTCATGAAGATCAAAATTCTAGGTTCCGGTGCAGGCGGCGGACTGCCGCAATGGAACTGCAACTGTGTGAACTGCAACCGGGCCCGTTACCAGACTGGCGACGTGTTGCCGCGCACCCAATCTTCGATTGCGGTGAGCGAGAACGGTGTCGACTGGATTCTGATCAATGCCTCGCCGGATCTGCTCGCACAGCTGCGCGCAAATCCGGAACTGCAACCGGCCCGCTCGATTCGTGACAGCGGCATTGCCGCGGTCGTGCTGATTGACGCACAGATCGATCACGTCACCGGCCTGCTGATGCTGCGCGAACGCACCACGCCCCTACCGTTGTATGCCTGCGCACCGGTGTTCGCCGATCTCTCCACCGGTTTACCGCTGGTTCCGCTGCTCGACCATTACTGTGGCGTCGAGCGTCACGAGATCGTGCTCGATCAGCCATTCACGATCGCGCCGGTGGAGGGTATCCGCCTCACCGCATTACCGATCGAAAGCAAGGCACCACCCTATTCGCCGCGGCGTGCCAATGCCGCACCAGGCGACAACATCGCACTGCTGATCGAGAACCTTGCTACCGGCGCACGCGTTTTCTATGCTCCGGGGCTCGCGAGCGCACCGGAACCTGTGCTCGCCGCGATGCGCTCTGCGCAACTCGTTCTGGTTGACGGCACGTTCTGGTCCGCGACCGAAATGATCGACCTCGGCCTGTCGACCCACCTCGCGGCCGACATGGGCCATCTTGCGCAGTGCGGCCATCGCGGTCTGTCAGGGATGGTTCAGCTACTGGACGCGCTGCCCACTGCGACGCGCAAGGTGCTGATTCACATCAACAACACCAATCCGATTCTCGACCCGCATTCCCCCGAACATGCCGTGATACGCGCACGCGGTATCGAAGTGGCACGCGACGGAATGCAATTCCAGGTATAGCCATGAACGCCCCGCTGCCTACCACTGTTACCCACGCCGTCCCCTGGTCACCGGACGAATTCGAAGCGCGTCTACGCGCGCTCGGCGCGCACTATCATATTCATCATCCGTTCAATCAGCGGATGAACAGTGGCAAGTGTTCGCCTGAGCAGATTCGCGGCTGGGTCGCCAATCGCTTCTATTACCAGATCAACATCCCGCTCAAGGATGCCGCGATCCTGTCCAATTGTGATGACAGGCAGACGCGCCGCCTCTGGATCGAGCGGTTGCACGATCACGATGGCTACGGCGACAACCCCGGCGGCATTGAAGCATGGGCGCATCTCGCCGACGCGGTCGGCATCGACCGCAAGGCATTGTGGTCGCTCGAGCTGGTGCTACCCGGCGTGCGCTTCGCAGTGGACGCCTATGTCAATTTCGCCCGGCGGGCGCCGTGGCAAGAGGCAGTCTGCTCTTCACTCACTGAGATGTTCGCGCCGCAGATTCACCGCGACCGTCTGACCGGCTGGCCCGACCTGTATCCATGGATCGACGCGCAGGGATTGCAGTACTTCCGCAGCCGCATTCCGCTTGCCCAGCGCGATGTCGAGCACGGGCTCGACGTCACGCTCAGTCACTTCAAGACCCCCGACGCCCAACAGCGTGCCCTCAACATCCTGCGCTTCAAGCTAGACATTCTCTGGTCAATGCTCGACGCCATCGAAAAGGCGTACCCGGTATGAACGCTCCACACCCCGATCACTACGCCAGCCTGCGGCCACATCTGCGCACGATGTTTCGCCTGCAATGGGAAGACGCGCAGGATGCCTACGTATTGCTGTATCCAGAAGGCATGGTCAAACTCAATCCGAGTGCAGGCGAAATTCTCGCGCGCTGCGACGGAACCCGGGAACTAGACGACATCATCGACGAACTGGAAGACCTGTTCAGTGTGTCGGACCTTGCCGCCGATGTATACCGCTTCATCGACCATGCGCGGCAACGCGGCTGGCTGGATTGACATGGATACGACGATCGATTTCCCAGGCACTCGCCCCTCCCCGCCATTGTGGTTGCTGGCGGAACTCACGTACCGCTGCCCTTTGCACTGCGCGTTCTGCTACAACCCCGTCGACTTCGCCAGTCACGGTGCAGAGCTCGATACCGACACCTGGCGCGACGTGATCACGCAGGCGCGCCGCATCGGCGCAGCGCAGATTGGCTTCTCCGGCGGCGAGCCGCTTGTGCGTGACGATCTCGAAACGCTGGTCGAGCACGCGCGTGGATTGGGCTTCTACACGAATCTGATCACCTCAGGTGTCGGGCTCAACGAGACACGCATCGCCCGTCTGAAAGAGGCGGGGCTGGACCATATTCAGCTCTCCTTCCAGGACTCGACGCGTGAGCTGAACGATTTCGTGTCCAGCACGAAGACCTTCGAGTTGAAACATCGCGTAGCGCGCCTGATCAAGGCACACGGCTATCCGATGGTGCTCAATTGCGTGCTGCATCGCTATAACCTGCCGCATGTCGGGCAGATCATCGACATGGCGCTTGAGATGGGCGCCGACTATCTCGAACTGGCGAACACACAGTACTACGGTTGGGCGATGCTCAATCGCGACCAGTTGATGCCGACCAGCGAACAATTGCGGGAGGCCGAGGCGACAGTCAATCAGTACCGTGAACGCGTCGGCGATCGCTGCCGGATCCTGTTCGTGGTCCCTGACTATTTCGAGGTGCGGCCCAAGGCCTGCATGAACGGGTGGGGTTCGGTGTTCCTCGGCATCGCGCCGGACGGCACCGCGCTGCCATGCCACGCAGCACGCTCGCTGCCGGGTCTGGATCTGCCCCACGTGCAGGACGCTTCGTTGGCGGATATCTGGTACCACAGCCATGCGTTCAATGCGTTTCGTGGTGATGGCTGGATGCGCGAGCCGTGCCGGAGCTGCGACGAGCGCGAAACCGATCATGGAGGCTGCCGCTGCCAGGCGTATCTGCTGACCGGAGACGCTGCGGCTGCGGACCCGGTGTGCGCAAAGTCGGCGCATCACGGGCAAATTGAGCAGGTGGTGACGCTGGCGCGGCGGCCGGCACGTGACGACCAGGTCCAGCCGCTGATTTTCCGCAGCAGGGATAACTCGTTGCGTTTGGGATGATTTCAGATGAAGTTGCGGTTTCGAGAGTTTCGAGAAAGCCCGGTGATTCCCGTGAATGACGGAGAATCACCGGGCTATTTTTTTGGCGCCAATCAAGACCGTTGAAGCTGTCGAGACTATTGCGAAGTACCCGCGTTGAGCGGCGTCTTCGACGCCTTGGCGTTGTCGTCCGTCAGCTTGGTGGCACCGGCGCTATAGCCGTTTGAATACAGCAGGAACGCCATGATGTCCGCGTAGTCCTGCGGTTTCATCTTGCCGGGGCGGTCCGCCGGCATATTGTTCGTCATGTATCCGTACACCCCGCCGATGGTCAGTTTCGCGTTTGCCGCCGGCGCAAAGGCAGGACCACGCAACGCCGGTGCATTCAAACCTTGCAGGGCGGGACCGTGGCATTTTGCGCACGCACTCGAGTACAGGGTTTTGCCGTGCGCCACCTGCGTGCGGTCGAAGCCGGGGGCGTCGCCCGCGGCGCTTGCATCGACCTTGATGAAGCGGCCCTGCTGCGACCCGCGACTGCCGGCCAGCATCATTCGCCACATCGTATCGCTGCGGCCGGGGCCGTCTCGATAGGCAAATTCGGCCGCGGGCGAACGGGCTGCCTGAGCCGCCTCAGGTAGTGTCCAGTTGCGGGTCAACGCTGCGAGCCTGCCGTTCGACGCCAACTTCTCCAGCGCTGCGTCGATGCGCGGTTGCAACGCCGCGCCATTCTTGCCAAAAGCGAATACCAGATGCCAGTCCGCATACGGTGAAACCGTACTGGTAATCTGGAAGTGCTGTTGCGGATGTGTGATCGTATATGCCACCACCGCCGGATACCAGACGATTGCACGTTGCGCATGTCCGCTTGCCAGGGCGTCGACGGTGAGTGCCGCCGTGTTCTCCAGATCGAGCCTGACGTTGGGTTGCTGCACGGCGATAAGCTGCGCGGGGCTCGCATAGGTTGCCGCGACGATCTCCTCGCCGCTGGACGGCGTTGACGATTCGCGGGTGGTGACGCTCACGTAGCCGGAGTGCAGATAGCTGCGCGAGAAAGTCAGCTTGCTGCCGGACCCGTCGGCGACGCTCGAGCGCGGAAAGCCGGCAATGACGTCGCATTTACGCGCAAGCGCCTTGTTGAGTTCTTTCAGCGATACGCCGTCGTCGTCACTCCCGTCGAATCCCCCGGGTGCGAGCGACAACGCAATGCCCGCCGTGCGAAACGCTTCGCGCGTCACGGCCTCGTCAAGCGCGGTCGATGGACTGCCGGGAAACGTGCAAACGCGCACACCCGCGTTAGCGAGACCTGGCGTAATTGTGCCCGTAGCCAGCAGCATACCGGCGAGAGCGAACGAATTGAGTCGAGTTTTCATGATCCTGCTTCCGGGAAAGACCAGGCCACGACGGCTGGACGGCCTGCGCAAATGTCGCGCTGGGCAAACCGTCGTGGCAGCCTGGTGAACATCAGCCGTGGTTGAGCGCAAACACATACAGCGTGCCGCCGCGTGGGACCTTCTCCGCAGCCTTCGCCATCGGCCCACCCCAGATCGGGTTGGCACCGCCGTAACCGGCAAGAATGGCGACGTACTCCTTTCCGTCGACTTCGAACACCGACGGTTGAGCAACGATCCCGCTGGCCAGTTTCGGGCTCTGCCACAACACTTTGCCGGTCGCCTCATCGAATGCATACAGGTGGCCGTCGAGCGAACCGCTAAACGCGAGGCCGCCCGCAGTGGTCGCTACGCCACCATTCCACGGCAGTTTGCTCCAGTGACTCCAGACTTTTTTGCCGGTGTTGACGTCGATCGCCTGGAGCTCTCCATAACCCTTGCTGCCCGGCTCCGGTTTGATCTCGAACCCTTCGCCAAGGTACGGCAGGCCCTCCATGTAGTTCACTGATTTGCCGGAGAGCGACATGCACGCATGCAGAGCGGGAACGATCGCGAGATGCTTGTCCGGATCGTACGAAACCGACCACCAGTTCTTGCCCCCGAGGAAACTCGGACAGGTTTCGATCGTCGTGCCGGCCTTCGGATATTTCGACGCGTCCTGGATCGGCGAGCCATCCGCCGTATAGCCGGTGACCGACGATGCAGTGACAAAGGGTTTCGCGTAGATCAGCTTGCCGGTCGTGCGATCGATCGCGTGGAAAAAGCCGTTACGGTCCGCATGGATAATGGCGTCGTAATCCTTGTCCTGGTACTTGATCGTGGCAAGCACCGGCGTATTGACGCCGTCGTAGTCCCATGTGTCATGTTTCGTGTACTGGTAATGCCATTTGAGGTTGCCATTCCTGGGATCGAGTGCGAGCAGCGAGTCGGAATACAGGTTGTCGCCGGGCCGCAGATCGGCGAGCCACGGTCCCGGGTTACCCACGCCCCAGTAAAGCGTTTTCGATGCGGCGTCATAGGTGCCCGTCAGCCAGGCGGGTGCGCCGCCGTGCTCCTGCATGCCGTTCGGCCATGAATCGCCACCCTTCTCGCCGGCCGCGGGTACCGTAAAGCGCTTCCAGATCACGTTGCCATCGTCGGGATTCAATGCTGCGATGAAGCCGCGTGCGCCGTACTCTCCGCCTGCACTGCCCACCACCAACGCACCGTCGAGCGCGAGCGGCGCAAGGGAGAACGCGTAACCCAGCCCCGGCTCGAACATCTGCTTGCGCCAGACAAGCGCGCCTGTCTTTGCGTCGAGCGCGACGACGTCGCCGCTCAGCATCGCGAAGTAGACGTTCTTGCCGTACAACGCCACGCCGCGGTTAATCACGTCGCAACACGCCGTCTTGAACGATTCCGCGCCGAGCTTGGGTTCGAATTTCCAGAGTTGCTTGCCGGTTGCGGCGTCGAATGCATACACGTTGTCCTTCGGCGTGGTGACGAACAGGTAGCGGCCATTCACAATCGGAGTCGCTTCGAAACCCTGCTGCAGATCCGCCGGAAATTTGTAGCTCCACACCTGTTTGAGGTTCTTGACGTTAGCTGCGTCGATCTGCTTGAGCGGTGAATGCGCCTGACCGTTATAGGTTCGGTAATACGTGAGCCAACCGGGGTCGCTTTGTGCGGCAGTCAAACGCTCGTAGGTGACGGCGGGATAGTCGTCGGCTACTGCGACCGACCCCAGTATCAGACTGACGGCGGCGGCCACACCCATCGCAAGCGCCTTAGGCCGCGTCGCCGAAGTTAAACGTGCTTTCATCCTTGTCTCCTGTTGAGTTGTCGACGCGAGGCCGTGCGGCGGCGCCATCGTCTAGTGAATGCAGACTGGCTGCTGACCATTCAAGGCAAGTCGCGTGCCATTGGCAGTGGCGTTGCCGCGAGCCGTCGCGGATCATAAGGACGGGCGCTGCTACGCGATTGCGCGGTCATCGCGGAGTGACAACCGGTGTTGCACGCTGGCGCAGTCGAGCGAGGATGTGTTGCTAAAAATGACAGTTACCACACGGACGTAGCAAGCGGCACGTGGAGGCGATCCACTCGCGGCGACGTATGCGTCGCGCGTGGTGGTCGACATCTGAGTTCGCCTGACGCCTGCCGCGACGCAAACAGGACCGAATGGCACGCTTCTCGCTGAATGCCCCGCACGATGAAGTGTGTCAGCACGGCGGATACGTCGAGCCAACGCGGACCGTCTCCATCGACACCAGTCACACAATCATTGGAGGAGTCAGGCATGAACCACGCAGATATGCAGTTTCTCGACGTCGAATTTCCGTATGCGCGGCAGTACGCCAATTTCATAGGCGGCAACTGGGTTCCGCCGGTGCGCGGCGAATACTTCGACAACGTGTCGCCCATCACCGGCGAAGCCTTTACGTCGATCCCACGCTCGACAGAAGAAGATATCGAACTCGCCCTCGATGCCGCCCACCGCGCCCGCAAAGCCTGGGCCGATACCGCGCCGGCCGTGCGCGCAACGATCCTGAACCGTATTGCCGACCGCATGGAGCAGAACCTCTCGCGCATCGCGTTTGCCGAATCGATCGACAATGGCAAGCCGATCCGCGAAACGCTCGCCGCCGACATCCCGCTCGCGATCGACCACTTTCGCTATTTCGCCGGTTGCATTCGCGCACAGGAAGGAACGCTCTCAGAGATCGATGCCGATACCGTGGCTTATCATTTCCACGAGCCGCTCGGTGTGGTCGGTCAGATCATTCCGTGGAATTTCCCGATCCTGATGGCGGTGTGGAAGATCGCGCCCGCGCTGGCCGCGGGGAACTGCATCGTGCTCAAGCCTGCCGAGCAAACTCCTGCATCGATCCTGGTGTTGATGGAACTGATCCAGGACCTGCTGCCGCCGGGTGTGCTGAACGTGGTCAACGGTTTTGGCCTCGAAGCCGGCAAGCCGCTCGCGTCGAGCAAGCGCATCGCGAAGATTGCCTTCACGGGCGAGACATCCACAGGCCGCCTGATCATGCAGTATGCGAGCCAGAACATCATCCCGGTGACGCTCGAACTCGGTGGCAAGAGCCCGAACATTTTCTTCGCCGATGTGATGGATCGCGACGACGGCTACTTCGACAAAGCACTCGAAGGTTTCGCGATGTTTGCGTTAAATCAGGGTGAAGTATGCACGTGCCCATCGCGTGTACTGATCGATGAAAAAATCTACGACCGCTTCATGGAGCGTGCCCTGAAGCGCGTCGCCGCAATCAGGCAGGGGCATCCGCTCGACACGAAGACAATGATCGGCGCCCAGGCTTCGGAGGAACAGCTCGAAAAAATCCTCTCATACATCGATCTCGGCAAGCAGGAAGGCGCTGAGTGTCTGATCGGCGGTGAACGCAATACGCTCGGCGGCGAACTGAGCAAAGGCTACTACGTGAAGCCGACTGTTTTCCGTGGCCACAACAAGATGCGTATCTTCCAGGAAGAAATCTTCGGGCCGGTGGTGTCGGTGACGACATTCAAAAACGAAGAGGAAGCGCTCGAAATCGCCAACGATACGCTGTATGGCCTCGGCGCCGGTGTATGGACTCGCGACGGTACACGTGCCTATCGCTTCGGCCGGGAAATCCAGGCAGGCCGCGTATGGACGAATTGCTATCACGCCTATCCGGCGCACGCGGCATTCGGCGGCTACAAACAGTCCGGCATTGGTCGCGAGACTCACAAGATGATGCTCGACCACTATCAGCAGACCAAGAATCTGCTCGTCAGCTATAGCGAGCAGCCGCTGGGTTTCTTCTAGCCCACTACGCACGGATCTGGAGCGGTGTGAGACCCGCTCCAGACAAGTGGTTATATACGTCGCGGCCCGCATCCCCGCTTTACTTCCACGCATAGCGCAATCCAACCCATACGCCGCGCGGCGCACCCACACCGAGAAACTGTTCGTTGGTCACCGCATCGGGCGAGAACGAATGGCCGGGGCCATTGAAAAAATTCTGCCCGAGGATGCCGAAGTCGGCGTAGCGTTTGTCGAACAGATTGTTCACATGCGCGAATAGCTGCAGTTGCTTCGTGACCTGATAGGTCGTGTCCAGATCGACGATCGCATAGCCCGCGATACGCCCATTACTGTCCTGATTGTTCTCGTCGCCACGGGCGAATATCGAGCTGCGATAGAGTATGTTTGCTCCCACACTCCATTTCGCGGTAGCCGCATAATCCAGACGCAACTTCAGCGTGTTTTCCGGAATGCCGGGAATACGGTCGCCCGGGTGCACCGTAATGTTGCCCTGGGCGGTAGCGCTCGAGTTGCTCGCGCTTTGCTCGACAAAGCTGCTTTGATAGGTTGCGCGCAGATAGGTATAGCCTGCGTTCACAGTAAGCGGACCTGTCTGCGCGCGTGCGTTAATTTCGAACCCTTGCCGCCGTGTGGCGCCGATGTTCTGGAAGTATCCGGTCGAGGTCGATGCTCCATTACTGCTGACAAACGCTATGTCATCGTGAAGTTCGGTGCGGAACAATGCCGCGCTCCAGTGAATTGCCGACGATAGCGTTCCGCGCGCGCCCGCCTCGAAGGTCCGCGATATGACCGGCTTTAACGCGGGGTCGGCAATGAAATCGTTCGGCAGCGAACAGGGCGCAGCCGGGTCGGCGCAGGCCAGCTCGATCGCGGTCGGCGTACGTGTGCCCTCGCTGTAGTTGGCATAAGCCGTCAACCAGGGCGCCGGGTTATAGGTGATGCCCACCGCAGGATTGATCCGCGAAAAACTGTGCGAGCCATTCAACAGGGGCTGCATGCCGCTGCGATCCTCGATATCGACGCTAGCGTGGTTGTAGCGCGCCGAGGCCGTCAGCGCAATCGTGCGGGTCAACGAAAGCGTATCGGTCACGAACACACCGAGATTGCTGTTCCGCGTCGATGCGTCGGTTTTCAGGCTGAAGCCGCTGGTCCCGACGGTCTGGCGATCCGAGGCGAACTGAGCATTCTGCGTGTACTGCGCGAAGCCGGTGTTCGCAAAATCGCCGCTGACACCCGCCGTCAACTGATTGTCCATCCCCGCGACTTTTCCGGTGACGCTCAATTGCAGGGCGAAGCCATAACTGTCCTGCGAGATCACTGAGTGCGCGTTCTGCGCAGGTACAGTATCGATCGCGCCCGTCGCCGGATCGATGGAACCATAATCTCCATTGACGTTGCTGCTGAGGTTGTTGTTGTTGTAGTGCCGGTAGTACGCGTCGCCGGAGAGCTGCAACGCATCGCTGAAGTCATGTTTGCCCGACAGGTTCAGCATGATCGCGCGATTCTGATTCTCATCGGGATACGTATAAGGTTGGCGCGTATTGCCGAGAAACGAGCGCGGAATGGTCTGGGTACCTTGCAACTGATTGTCGGCTGCGGTGAGGCTCAGCTCGACCGTGGTGCGCGGGTCCGTATAGCCCACCTTGCCGAATAGCTGCTTCACGCGGCTGGGGTTGTGGTCGGCCCAACCCTGATCGGCCTCGTCGTTAGCGGTGACAAAATAGTCAAAGCGTCCGTACTGGCCACCTTGCGTTAAGACCACGCTCCTGCGTCCGAACGAGCCGCCCTCCACTTCGACGCTGCCGCCGGGATTATCGCGGCCATTTTTGGTGGTGATGGCGATCGCGCCGCCTAGCGTGTTCAAACCGAATACTGGATTGGACCCGGGCATCACCTCGATGCGTTCGATCGCCGATTGCGCGAGCAGGTCCCAGTTGACCACGTCGCCGAATGGCTCGTTGATCCTTACGCCGTCCTGGAACACCGACAGGCCTTGAGGTGTGCCGAGAAGCGGCGAAGCGGTGAAGCCGCGATAGTTGACGTCCGGCTGATAGGGGTTGCCCTGACTTGAATTGAGCGTCACGCTTGTGACGTTCTGCTCCAGGTAGGCCGTGATGGTATTCGGGTGTTGCGCCTCGATGTCCTTCGCGCTGACGATCTGCACCGCGGCAGGCACTTCGGTGAGCGGCATGCCGAGGCCGGTCAGCGGTGCGGTGCCGACCACGGTCACGACCGGCATCACCTGCGAGGACGACGATGCGGGTTCGTCTTGCGCCACTGCACAAGTACCCTGGGCCATGGCGAGTATGCCCGCTATGGCGGTGGCGATGCGCGTACGCCGCCAGTCGTCGCGATGCGACTTCATGTGTCTCCTCCGTGGCGCGCATCGACTTCATGGTCCTGCGCGGTATGTTCTTTGATTGCGGTTTTCGATGTACCCACTTCCAAGCAACATCGATGCCGGAGATCGACGCTATGCGACGCGATGTCGAACGCTGTACCGCGTTTGCCTTCGCTCATGTGACACCTGTGTCGAATTGGTACAGCGGTGTTGCGAACGGGAACACTGAACGCGCGCCTTCGGTCCGCGCTTGATCGAAACAAGGCCGCACGCGCGTCTTCACGACCGGCACACATGTTGCGATCCGAATGGCAATCAGAATCCGGGGGTGGCGTGCATGATCACTTCAACACTGAAAGGTGCAAACGCGGCGCGACGCAGAGTGCGTGGCCTTCAGTGCGCCTTGGCGGCGAACCCGCCGGTGCGCGTCGCAGCGAGCCGACTCCCGCCGCACACCAGCCGCGTTTTCAGCGACCTTCGGGGAGCACGCGCGCATGCCATTGCGTTAGTCGTGCTTGCCGTCCATTGCACGGTTGTGCTCAAGGCATGGCGCGTGTCCGTGGAAAACCTGGAATACACGGCGCCGCATCCACTGGACCTGCAATTCGATGTAGGGGGTACCGTACCGCCACCGGCCGCGATTTCAACACGAACAGCAGACCGCAACGCCGACCTGACGCCGGCTATGGCATCTCCCGCGCCACCGCCCTCGATCCCGCTGCGCCGTGCAAGAGATATGACCACTCCGAGAAACTCGGCTCAGGCTTCGCCATCGAAACCGCTCGCAAAGACCGCGCCGAACAATGAATCGAAGCGGCAGCCTGCGCCCTCGACTGCAGCTCCGAGAGCGACGCCACAACCGGTGTCCACAGATACCGGTCGCGAAGCACGCAATGCGTCGGCAGCACAATCGCCGGACTCCCAGCCGGCACAGGAACCGCTCACCGAACCGAGCTTCGGCGCTGCTTACCTGCACAATCCCGCGCCGACCTACCCAGGCGTGGCTCAACAACGCGGCTGGCAAGGCACCGTCATGCTTAAGGTTCACGTGCTGGCCAGCGGCCGGCCAGACCACGTCGGACTCGCGTCGTCGAGCGGCCACGAGTCGCTCGATGACGCGGCACTCGAAGCCGTCACCAACTGGCGATTTGCGCCGGCTCGCCGTGGCGCTCAGCCGGTCGATGGATGGGTCCAGGTACCCATCGAATTCAAACTTGGAGCCTGACCATGAACATATCTGACGTCGCCACACAGCTCATTGTCGACGCTTCGCTTTGCTTGCTCGCAGCATGTTCGTTGCTGACGTGGTGGCTGATTTTGTACAAAGGCTGCGCGTACTGGCATCTTGCTTCTGAGAACCGGCGCTTCACAGCGCTCTTCTGGAGCGCTGCCGAGCGCGATCCGTCGGGCATGCCAGGTAGCCCGTCACACGCTTCGGAGTGTCCGAAGGCGCGCGTGGCGCGCGCCGGCTTCGCCGCATGGTCGGGCACCGCCCCAGCGGAGACGGCAGCGGCCAATGCAGAATTCGTGGCCTGGGACCGCCACGAATTGCTCGATCGCTTCCTGAACCAACAGATCCAAAGAGAAAGGCGCACGCTTGAACGCGGCTTGGCGCTGCTTGCATCGATTGCCACTACCGCGCCGTTTATCGGCCTGTTCGGCACGGTGTTCGGCATTATCCATGCACTGCACGCGGTCGCTGTGGGCAGCGCGAGCGGGATCGAAGGGGTCGCCGGCCCGGTCGGGCAAGCACTGACTGCGACGGGAATCGGGATCGCCGTCGCCATCCCCGCTGCTCTGGCCTATAACCTCTTTGTGCGCCGCGTTCACATCTCGATTGCCGATCTCGAGGACTACGCCGCGGATCTCGTCAACGTTGCGCAACGCAACGGTTTTCGCGCGGTGACGGGCGCTCATCGGGCGGAGGTACTCACATGATTTCCCGTTCGAACGCAAAAGACACGGACCAACCGCTCGCTGAAATCAACATCACGCCGCTCGTCGACGTCATGCTGGTACTCGTCGTGATTCTTCTGGTCATGGCGCCGATGTTGACCAGAAGGCTGCATATCGATCTGCCGAAGGTTGCAGCCAGCGCGCCCGAAGCGCGTGATCACGCGGTGACGGTCAGCCTCGATGCACACGGCAAGCTCACGATCGACGGCCGCGACATCGCCGCGGACCAACTGGAGCCGACGCTCAAGCGCATCGCAGCGCGGGATGACCCGACCGTGGTGAACCTGCGTTCCGATCAAAGCCAACCATTCGGCGCTGTTGCGAATCTGCTCGCCAGAATCGGCCATGCGGGCATCGCGCACGTCGCAGTCATAACGGCGAACGTGGTGCCACGGAATTGACGTAGCGCGGCCCTGCGCTTCATGCCCCTTTCATGCCTTTGACTTAAATCAACGGAGTTGCCCATTGGGTGTTTATAGTCAACGCGCATACGGGGACGAACCGGTTAAAGCGAGAGTTCCTCAGTTCAACGTTCTCTAACGAAAAAGTGGCATTGAGCGCCCGGTAAGAGCACTGCTTTCTCCGCAAACACAGGGAGCAGTCGTCACTCGACGCGGCCTGGCAGAAAATTTCAGATGCGGTCATAGCATGCCCGGCAAGACATTCATTCTCGATTCGATTCTTGCGACGCCAGCGCCGCACAACGGCGACGTCACGGTCGCCGTTCGTTCGTCACTGCTGTCGACGCTCTTTGAAAACATACGGCCGCTCGTCATGTCGGGGGGCGCAAGCGGTTTCATTGCGCTCGTAGCCGCGATCCGTCTGCATCAGACGTGGGCCGAGCTATGGCTCGTGGCGGATATTGGCCTCCTGTTAACACGGCTCGGGATCGCTCGTGCTTACATCGTGCGCAGCCGTACGGGTGCGGTTCACCCTGGCCCGTGGGCCGTCCGATACGTCCCGCCTTCGCTACTGGCCTGCCTGCTGTTCGGCCTCGGTACGATGGGCTGCATCCTGTCCCATGACGGCGAACTGGCAGCGCTCGCCGTCATGGTGACGGCCGGGATTCTAGGCGGAATAGCATCAAGAAATGCAGCCTTGCCCCGGCTGGCGATCGCGCAGATTTGCCTAGGGGCAATTCCCATTGGACTGGCCGGGCTGCTCGCCTCCCGTAGCGCAATGTGGATTCTGGTGCCACCACTTTGCCTGTACGTTGCGGCGATGACTTCGGTGGTCAGGCGCCACTATGCGATGCTTGTTGCCCTGATGACGGCCGAACAAAGGCACGCTGAACTTGGGGCCCAATTCGATGCGGCGTTGGCGTATATGCCGCACGGGCTGTGCACCATCGACAGCGCCGCGAAGGTGATCATTGCCAATCGCCGAACCGCAGAGCTTTTCGGCGCCCCTGTCGAGATGCTGAAGCTCAATGTCCCTCTCCCTGAGTTCATTGGTCAGTTAGGGCTCGCGAAGTATGGCGAAACGCTCCGGAAGCAGCTTGTCGAGCGGTGTACGACATGGCTGTTGGAGAAACACGCTCCGCTTGACCTGAATCTCAATGATGGCCGCCAGCTCGAGATGACTCGCAATCCGGTGCCTGACGGCAGCGCTGTGATCATCATCGAGGACGTGACGCAGCGTAGGACCGCCGAGGCCAGAATTCTTCAATGGGCCCGTCACGACGTGCTGACAGGTCTGCCGAACCGACGCTACCTGCGCGAACAACTGGAGTGGAAACTTTCCCGGTGCGCGGACGATCACGATCCGGCATTGGCGGTGATGTATCTCGATCTGGACAGCTTCAAACAGGTGAATGACGGCTTTGGCCACGCGGCGGGCGACGAAGTACTGAAAATGGTCGGCGAGCGATTGCGACGGACGCTGCGACAAGGGGAGCTGGTGGCACGGCTCGGCGGCGACGAATTCGCCATTGTCCTTGAGAGCTCAACCACGTCCTCCACCGCCGCACTTGCGCAGCGCATTATCCAGCAGCTATCCGAACCCTATGCGCTATCAGCAGGCGCGACGGTGAAAATTGGCGTGAGCATCGGCATTGCCTTCGCAACAGAACACGAGCCCCTTGAACTGTTGAAGAAGCGGGCTGATGCGGCCTTGTACGACGCAAAGAAAGCGGGCAAAGGGGTATTTCGTTTTTGGGCCATGGACGCGGTCGCGAAGTAGAGCAGTGCCGCTAGCAAGTCTGATCTCGGCACGCGGAAGCATGCCGTGCATGACCGTAATGGTCTTGAGACCGTAGCTGCCTTACTTGGGTGCGGGGTCAGGGCCAGTGCTTGCGATAGCGAAAAGTATCTACCATTTCTTGTTTTACTTTCACCCGTCGTCGCGCTCCTCGCCTCTTTCACAGTATTGGAACTGTCTGGCCGAATTTTCTCAGTGCCGCAAGCGTGGCAACGTCGGCGCGGGCCGCTCGGCGGCGCCATCGCAATGAGAATGGGTGTATGGTCGATTCACTTTATGGGCATGACGGCTCAGTTCGCAAAGAGACGTCCAGACATCGAGGGTGACGCGGGGACGGACGGAAACACACACCAGGAACCGTCCTCATGCCGGAAGAATACGATCGTCAGTGGTCCGGTCGAGATGCATCCTTCCAGTCGCACATAGCGGCCGTGCGTCGCGAGCACCCGACCAATCTGCGTCACCCTCGCGGGCATCGAAAGCGTAGGTGCAAGCCATTTATCCACAAGAGATCGCAGGGAAACGCGGTTGCTGTTCATGACGTGAACTCCGGTTGGACTGCGACGGAAAGTCGTTCCACAGGTCCGTGAATTTATTATTGGACAGACACCCGCGAAGTTAAATCAGAGGAGCCCGAGAATGACGTAGCCGAACGTCATGCTCTGTAGGCGTTCGCCTACAGAGCACTTGCCGCGTGACGCATAGCTCAAGCAACCTCAAGGGGCGTACCCCGTGCGCTTTCGCGGTGGTGGTCTGTCTGGACATGAAGAATATCCGCAACTTTCATCTTGACCTGGCCGGCATTTGCTCCAGCGAAACGATTTTCGGATTCGGCACGATATTTCTTGCTGGCTTGCAACAGCCAAGTGTGGCCGCTTCCAGTACGAACCCAATCGGAGGGGAAGATTTCGTGCGCACCAAAATTCATAGCGGTCCTTTGGAATTAGCGGTTCGACGTGACCTCGCACGCGATTGACCAGTAGGGGGAGCAGGGTTCCGCCGTGCCCCTGTACGCTACATCGCCAATGATGAGTTCGTCGTTTATGCGGGGCATACCGGCTTCCAGAGGCTATTTGCGCCTGGAGGGGCAGCAGGTTTGATCTACATCAAGTGCGCTCGCAAGACGCGTTCAGATGCGCCGGCATTCTGTCGATAAGTTGGTGTGGACATGAGAAAGCCAGCATCGGGAGTGAATGTTTTGACTGCGTGTGGTTCGGTACCGCCCGCCGTCTCAGCTGTTCGGCAAGACGTCACGGGGTTCTGATTCAGATCAAATGACTGAATACATTATTTCTTAAGATGTGCGTCAGCGTAAATGTATCGCTGATCAAAACAAGACATAAAACATGCATAGGGATTGTGAATAAATATCAGTAGTTCGCCATCGTGAATCGGGGGTTAGACCATGCTCGCAAAGAACGAATAATTTCGAGCTTCTATTTCTGAATTCCAATTGAATCGGAACCTGTAGTGACGAAAGTCATAGGGTTCGTGGTCCTGGCGTGGGCGGTGCGCGCGGATCCACATCAGCACATCGTCCGCAAGGAAGGCTCACGATGGAACAAAGATTATTTTCGCCCGCGCTCGCCGCGACGCCGATTTGGTCCGACCCGGCCGTTCGCGCGTGCAGCATCCTATGCGAATGGTACAGGTACTACGACGTTCAACATCACACTTGCCCTGCAGGCCAATTGCACCATTGCCCGCGTGGGTATTCAACGAAAGCTTGAGACCGACTATATGTTTATAGGAACCAGATTGGCTCCTTATAAGCGTATCTGTAACGCGAGCCGACTCGAATGAATAACACAGCCCCCAGTGTCCATCGACATCATGCCTATCTCTCGGTACGCTGCAAATTTCTGCTGGCGTTGTGCGCGGCAACAAGCTGGACAGCGTTTTCCGTGTGGGCCGCGCGGCCATGGATGGCGGATCTGTCTCATTGGATCGGAAGTATAGCGACGGTGCTTGCGGTCGGCGGCATCGCGATCGTGCCGGGCTTCATGAATGCCTTTCTCGTGGTCAGCCTCTTACTTGACCGGCGCCCGACTCATGCGCCGTCGGCGAGCTATCCGCCCGTGACAATTCTGATCGCAGCCTACAACGAGGAGGCCTCAATACACGATACGCTGGCGGCCATTGGTCGGCAGCAGTATCCGGCGTCGATGCAGGTGATCGTCATTAATGATGGGTCGCGCGATCGCACCGCTCAGGTGGTAAGGGCCGCGCGGACCGAGTACGCGTGGCTGGAACTCATCGACATCCCTACAAATGATGGGAAAGCCAATGCACTCAATGAAGGATTGAGCCGCGCGCAGCATGATTTGATCCTGACGGTCGACGCGGATTCCCAGCTACATGGTCGAGCGCTCGTGAACATCGTCGAACGGTACGTGAACAATCCGCCGAACACGCGCGCCGTAGCGGGGGCGATACTGGTGAGAAACTCCCGTCAAAACTGGTTGACGCGTTGCCAGGAATGGGATTATTTCGTCGGAATTGCGGCCATCAAACGCATGCAGTCCCTGTATCAGGGAACCTTGGTTGCGCAAGGGGAGTTTTCGTTATACGACCGACGGGTGCTGAGGGAGGTAGGGGGATGGCCCCCGTGCGTCGGCGAAGACATCGTGCTGACCTGGGCCCTGCTGAAAGCCGGCTATCGGGTCGGCCATTGCGAAGATGCGTTCTGCTTCACGAATGTGCCGACGAAGGTACGGCAGTTTGTCCGGCAGCGTCAGCGCTGGGCCCGCGGAATGATGGAAGCGTTTCGGCAACATCCCGACATCCTGTCGACGCCGCGCCTGTCGACTTTTTTATCTATTGGAACCTGTTGTTTCCCTGGTTGGATGTGGCGTTCTCATTTGCCTTTATCCCGGGCCTCGTGTCTGCTCTTTTCGGGGTTTACTGGATCGTCGGTCCGATGACCGTCACCCTGGTTCCGCTGGCGGGATTGATGAGTGCCGTCATGTTTTCGGTCGAAAAAAAACGTTCAGGCAACTCCACCTGACGGTACGGCGCAATGGCGTTGGGTTGGCCGCCTACCTGCTGTTTTATAGTTTTTTGCTACAGCCGGCTAGCGTACTTGGTTACCTTGACGAGTTGCTGAAAACGCGAAAAACGTGGGGGACGAAATGACACCCCGCTCGTCGCTATGTGTGTCGTGGATCGCAATGAAGGTGGCTGCGGCGGCAACCCATGTGCAACCGATATCGGCACCCCGGCAGGCAGGAGGATCGGAAGTCTTCGTGACGAGCGATCGCGAAAGTTTCGAGGAACAGCGTCCCTCGGTGGAATATTTTCACCGATATGTGCAAGGCGATCAGTTCGTCGGGTTACGCGCGAGTGATTACCTGTACCGGTGCCCTTCAAGATTCGGATTTTCTCGTGCGCGAGGTCCAAGTGACGTTGCGAATGTCGCTGATCAACTCAACAGCCGTTGGAACCGAGATCACGTCAACGGCGGTCTCCGGTGCGTGCTACGCGAGGTGGCTGGCTGGCCGCGTGTCGTGGGCCAGGAGATTGTGCCGACCTCAGCCATCCTGAAGACCGGATACCGCGTTGGCTATGCCGAGAATGCCTTCCTGTGCGCCAACGTGCCCGCCACGTGGCCCGAGTTCATCCGACAGTGTCAGCGCTCGTCTCGCGGTCTGATGGAAGCGTTCAAGGCGCACTGGCAACTATTGTTCAAGCCACGCATGATCACGCTGTTCATCTGGCGGAACCCGTTGTTTCCGCATCTGGATCTGGTCTATACGCTCGTCTTCTTACCGGGGCTGCTGCTAGCGCTGTTCGGCATCTACTGGATTGCAGGGCCTGTGACGCTGCTGGTGCTGCCATTGGTGATGATGGTCAATGGGATCATGTACCGGATCCAGTCCCGAATGTTTGCGGAGCAAGGTCTGAAGGTGCGCCGCAACGTGCCCGGGTTCGTCTTCTACAGCCTGTTTTACGAGCTCGTCTTGCAGCCTGCGTGATGCGATTCATCACACGCGGCAAACACTCGGGCACCAAGTGACGAGCTAACGGAAAAAAAGAAAGGGATTGTCCATTCATGTATGCATGCAGCCATCTTGACGCGCGTGCGCTCTGGCGCACGCTGAGCCTCGCCAGCGTCCTGGCAATATGCACGCCAGTGTCCGCGTATGCCCAGTCCCGCGATGGACCGGGCAAATACGGCACGCTGACCGGAGATGCATTGTTCAGCAACGACAGCGACCACTTCGACGAAGAACGGGCGAACATCGGCTATCTTTTCCCGAATGGCTGGGGGCTGGGCGCGAGCGTTACGCATTACAACGCGCCCGACTGGTCGGTCTACGGGCGAGGCTTGTACGGGCAGTACCGACAACATGACGCGCAGCAGATCGTGGACGCGCACCTGGGCGTCATGGACACCGGCGGCTACGCTACGCCAACAGGCATGCTCGACTATATGCGGCACATCAGCGGTGACACGTCGCTCGGCGTGAGCGCCGAGCGAAATGTGGTCGATTCGATCAGCGGGATTGAGCAAGGTCTGACGTATAACAGCCTCATGCTGGTACTGGATCATCAGTTCACTCCGCGTTTTACCGTCGGGGCGGTAGCGGGTGCGATGTGGTTCTCGGATCACAACACGCGTCCAATGCTGCGCACGCGATGGAATTACGAACTGGTGGCAAACAGTGGGCTGAACTCCTACATCAAGACTCGGAACTACTACGACAGCAATCCCAATCGTGGCGACTACTACTCGCCACGCTGGCTGGCCGAGTATTCGGGTGGGCTTTCCTGGCGAGCCGCACTCAGCGACAAGGCGGCATTTTTCGTGAGCGCTGACCTTGGGCGTCAGAATACGGAGAACGGGGTGGTCAACATCTGGGGAGCGCGCATCGGCCTGCAAAATCACCGTAGCCGGACCATGCAGTGGCAGGTCGCCGTGGACACGACCAACAACCACACGGCTGGCTTCGCGGGGGGCGGTAGCGGCTATCGCTATACGAGCGTGACGGGCCGATTTATGTTTCCCTTCAACTGAGGGTATCTGCATCTCCGATCGCTGAGGTTTACTCTGTTTTTCGCCCTCCAGGGGGCAATCGTCCTTCTCGTGAGAAATCTGACGGTAGCCTCGCGCAGAGACGCTTGCAGAAAGGCTCTCCGGTTCGGCGATTTCGCGCCGTCAACGATTCTTCAAGCCGTTGATGCATTTGGATTTTCTGGGCGAAAGCGCCAGATTTCTCATGAAAAGAACGAATACTCCTATTGCCAGAAGCATCCTCACACCGCTTTGAGGCCGAGAGTTGACCTGAATCCTTGATGCAGATCATAGGGTTACCCGTCGTGCCCTCCATACTTTTGATACACGGGACTCAGCCGTCCGCAGGCTGAACCCGCCGTGTCGACGGGTAAGGGGTTCGATATGCAAACGCCGGTAGCGAGAAAGGCCGTACGGGTCATCATTAGGGAACACCAGCAGCTAACGATGGTCGTCACGGGCATGCAACGCTTTGTCAAACTGCTCGGTGCCGGCGCAGCCGTGCCTAGACCGACGATGTTTCGGTCCATGCTGTATTACATTAGCGAGTATCCGGAGCAGCTACATCATCCCAAGGAAGAGCGCTACCTGTTCGCGCGCTTGCGACACCATGCCAACGACCTCGACAAGACCATCGACGAGTTAGAGAAACAGCACGCTGAGGGCAAGGCTCGAATACGAAACATCGAACATGCGTTGACCCGATACGAACTCGTTGGCGAGTCCGCGCTCCCGGTGTTGCGCAAGATGGTCGAAGAATACGCCGCGTTCTCCGCAAATCACAGGCGCCTGGAAGAAGAGGTGATTCTGCCTGCCGCGCGTCAGTGGCTGACGGAGGAAGACTGGAACGAGCTGGACGAGGCGTTTGGCACAAACCGCGATCCGTTCGCCGGCGTCACGGTTGAGGCAGATCTCGGCCGCCTCTTTGCGATGATCGTCAAGGCCACCCGGGAACCATAGGAAATGCAAATGTTGATCTGCGTCAATGCGACAGCGTTGGCGCATGTTCATGCTAGACGGTAAGTGCCCTTCATCCCGGAATCACCAGTTCGGCCCGGCAAGAGCGCATTCTGCGAGCGACACTCATGGAATGTTTGACCGCCCGCCAGATCGTTCCAGGTGTGACAGGATGTGAGGACGCTTGCCGCCAAGAAGGGAGGCGATATGCAAGCCATGCACCACTTTCGTCTGGAACTGCGGCACGCAACGATGCCCACGTACGTTGCCAGTTATCTGTTCCCGTTTCTTTTATTCGTCTACGAAACTCATCGCGTCGGCAGGTGGATTTTCGACTACGGGATGAATTTCTCAAACTACAAGTTTATGGGCTATGAGTATCTGCTCATGCTCGTGTTCGTCGCACTCCAGATCATTTTCGAAGTCGCTTTCCTCCTGGGAGCCTGGTTGGGGCGACATCACGATCTCGATAATCGAATTACAAATGTTCTGGCTGGGGTGGGCTGTTCCATTGGCATCCTCGCCTTCAATTTTGCCTTGCAACATGCCCTCTAGACCGGGCGTGTCGTCTTCTGTCGGTGAGAGGTGATGCCATGGTCCAGGCAAACGAAATAACCCGCGATCTTGCGCAGCAGATCATTGGCCGCTTTTACCGCGCGCACGCTCAAAAAGACGTAGCGCTTCTGCGGACGGTTGTTACGCCCGACTGGCAATACGTGCCTGCGTCTTTCGGGCCGGCCGGGGGGCCAGACCAGATGATTCCAGTATTTGTTGACTTGGCTTCTGCGTTGCCGGACATGGACATTCAGATCCTGGATGTATTGATCCACGGAAACATGGTTGGCGTGCGGGCAAAAGTCAGGGGAACGCAGTCTGGATCTCTGATGGGCATCGCAGCGACATCCAAGCCAATCGAGTTTGCGATTCACTCTTTTCACGAGTTCCGCGGCGAACGTATAGCGAAAACCTGGCATCTCGAGGACTGGCTAAGTGTCTTCCATCAGCTCGGAACGCTGCCGCCCAGCCTCAATTGAACAAGCATTGTCTATTTACGAACGGTTGCAATCGACTAAATCGAAGGCTCGTTGTCCGCGCAGAGAAGTCGCTCGAATGTCCTACCGACGCGGGCGACCCTCTCCGGCCGTTGCGGGAAGCGCGACCCCAAGGGCAGCTTCCGGGCGACAACAGCCATTTCTTCCTCTAGTTGCCAGGCGTGACTGATCAGGTACCGTGGCACAGATCGGCGATCGTCAGCGTTCACGGCGGCGTCCGCGTCTATTTCGTCGATGCAGGCAACCCCATCAGGTACTGCTGGTGCAACATCATATTGTTCATCATCATCTGCTGCATGTTCAGGTACTGGTCGGTCATATACTGGCGTCGCCGAAGCTGTTCGGGTGTCAGGTTCGAGTAATAGCCGCCCATATGCCCCCAACCGCCCATCATTCCGGGCTCCATCATCCCAGGACCGCCCATCATTCCCGGTCGCCATAGACCGCGCATTGCGCTCATGGCACTTTGCATCGTGGCCCAGTGTTGCTGCAAAAGCCGCTGCCGCTCTTGTGGATCCTGCGTCTGACGGACCTGATCCATTTGGGCTTGCATCGTTTTCATCTCTGCCCGAACCTGCGCGAGCTGCTTGTCGAATTCAGCGGTGTTAGGCACCTGCGCGGGAGGGGCCTTTTTCGTTTGCGTGGTCTGCGCGGCTGCGGTTGTCGGTAACATCTGGCCGCTGAGGGCAAGACCAGTGACAACAGCAACAAGGAATTTTTTCATGACGGTCTCCCGACATCGATCGATGAACCTGCGAGTTATGAGTTTTTCTCGCCTGATCGCATCATCGACCGCCTTGGCCCGACCCCATTTGACGTGGATCAGAAGAGCGCCAGTGCCAACCACAAGTTAAATCAGCGGTGCCTGAGAAGTTTGCCGGTGCGAGATACTCAAGGGCGCGATACACGGTCCCTTGATCGACCGATACGGCTGATGAGGTATTTGGTCGCAACGAAATGGAATCGTTGCAACGGAGATTCGCGCAGCTCAATGATTGGACCGGCGACGAAGCTGCGCGCTTCAATCCATACTCGATAAAGACACCGAATCCCAACGCGTAGGCGACGGTGCATTCCCCTTCTGACATTCTCCACGCATACTTTGACGTAGATCACATTACGTCACTGACTCATTGAGCCGGACACAACCGAACAGTTAACGTCTTGACGAATATCGTTGATAGGGTCGGTCGACCCGTCGCCAGTAAAGCGAAGGTGCATGCCGGTGATGCACTCTCCTGCCCACGACGGCCTCGTGCTGCGGAGAGGGGGTCTTTGCTCCCCGACGCGTGGGATAAGTCCTACTGTTTGTTCAGAAAAGTTGGCGCACCATAGCCTGCAAGCCAAACCTTGATGGGGTCCCATTCTTCACGGGACCCGATAGCAGCGTTAACGCATAAGTTTTCGGTTTGTTAATGCAGATAAGAATCGCTCGTATTCCTGTCGACGTTAGCGATTCCGCTGCTGACGATAAGCCGTGACTCACACTGGGTCGTGGATGTACCTGGAAATCAGATTTTCGCAAAGCTCAGGTAACGACTCCCACCTCTGTTCGTGAGCGTACTACAACAAGGATTTCAGCGAAGTTCGCACAGCGAGTTGCTGGCGCAGTGCTGATCTGGACGAGTGAAGGGGACTCACCATGCCTGTCCATAGTGCAGCAGGCACGATGACGCTTATGTCGGAGACGGAAGCCCCATCAGAACGCGAGATTCGCGCGTTGCGCCTTGAGGCGTCGATCGACGGCAAAGCTGTCGTGCTGACCGATATCGACCGAAGGACGCCTGGCGTCCGTCGAGAAGTCCGCTATCAGATGACTGTTACTGAGTTTATTGCGGCGAGAGATACGGTCAAGTCTGGTGTATGAGCGGTTGATGACCGGCGACGTCAGGCGGCGAGTTTCTGCTGACCGGGTTGATCGTCTTGCACCGGTTCTCCGTCCTTGAAGGCAATGCCTTCCAGCAACAG
>CABFVV010000023.1_pt1 | contig 102160 bp, 96 predicted proteins | sample 8864751 | NCBI WGS metagenome assembly CABFVV01 (sample SAMEA5735770, study PRJEB23740) | soil metagenome | biome: forest; feature: forest soil; material: soil | place: USA | collected 2013-10-13 | depth 0.1 m | reverse complement strand
CCGTCGCCTCGCACGTGATTACGAGCGACTACCCGAAACGCTTGCCGGGCTTCATTTCGTGGTCTTCGCAATACTTATGCTCGTTCACGCGGTGCCAGTACTTCAAAGTGCCTAACACGCTCTAAGCCCGAGAGGCGCGCTTTGAAGCTTTGAAGCTTTGAATTCGGGGCGCTTGCGCGTCTCCTCTCATTCCTCCGGCAACACCGCCATCAACACATCAACAGTCCGCGCCGTCGCGCCACGATGGCGCGCGGCAAACGCCGAAGCTGCACCGCCCATCGCCAGCCGCCTTGCCTTATCGCCGAAGAGCTCGCGCAACGCCCGCGCCAGATCAGCCGGATCTTGCACCTGCACCGCCGCACCCGCCGCGACCGCATCCGCAGTCGCTTGCGTGAAGTTGAACACATGCGGCCCGATCAGCACCGGCACCCCAACCGCGCATGCCTCAATCAGATTCTGCCCGCCCAGCGGCAGCAAACTCCCACCGATAAACGCCAGATCCGAAGCCGCATAGTAAGCGCCCAACTCGCCCATCGAATCGCCAAGCAGCACGTTGACGTCAGAAGGCAAAGCAAGCACACCGCCGCCTATAGCTGAAGCAGCACCCGACGCCACCGTCGCAGCAGGCGCCCATATCGAACGCCGCTCAAGACGCAAACCAGCCTTCTCGACCAGCCCCGCCACTTCATTAAACCGTTGCGGATGACGCGGCACCAGAATCAGCAACGCATCCTCGATACCCAGCGCCGCGAACGCCTGCAGCACCAGTTCCTCTTCGCCTTCACGCGTACTCGCCGCAACCCACACAGGCCGCGTGCCGATCGCCGCACGCCATGCATGACCACGCGCCGCCAATTCCGGCGGCGTGCTCATATCGAACTTCAAATTCCCAAGCACCGCGACATTACGCGCACCGAGTGCAGTAAGCCGCTCCGCATCCGACGGACTCTGCGCCAGCACTCGCGCAAACCCGCCGAACACATCCTTGGTCGCATGGCCGAACTTGGCTGCGCGCTTATACGAGCGCGCCGACATCCGCGCATTGGTCAGCACCAGCGGCACGTCCGCGCGACGGCATTCGTCGATCAGCGTGGGCCACACCTCGGTTTCCATCACCAGACCGAGCGACGGCCGCCACGCCCGCAAAAACCGCCGCACCACGTGCGGCATGTCGTACGGCAGATAACTGCGCAACACGCGGTCGCCAAAAATTTGCTCGCCGGTCGCGCGGCCACTCGGCGTCATATGCGTCAAAAGAATTCGCGCATCGGGACGCGCCTTCATCAGCGCATCGATCAACGGTTGCGCGGCACGCGTCTCGCCCACCGACACCGCATGCACCCAGATCAGCGGTGCATTGTCTTCCGGCAGCCGACCTCGCGAGTATCCGAAACGCTCGGCGATATGCTCACGATAGCCACGCTCCTTGCGCGAACGAATCAGCAAGCGCAGCACGGCAAGCGGCGCGACGATCCACCAGAGCGCGTTATAAATCGCCCTCAGCATCGGGACTCCGCACGCCCGAGCGTGAATCCGAATGCAAGCGCGCGTTTCACCGCACGATCGAAACAGACAGCGGCGCTCAAACGAGAGCCCTGCCCTTCAGGCGCTCGAGAATGCCGAGCGGTGCGCAGTCCGGCTGCGCCATCGCCTTGACCGGCAGGAAGAAGGTCTGCTCCAGCATGAACTGGCCGGACATCACCGCATGCGAAGTCTGGTCGGAGAAACACACCCACACGCTACCCGGCGGAAACGGCATGGTCTCCTGCGGGCTCGACTTCTGATACTCGAGATCGGCCTTCATGCCGTCGTGGAGATTCAGCATCAAATGGTCGTATTCGCTGCGCGGCGACTTGGTCACATGCAGCAGATTCAACAGCCACGCCGAGCCCGGCATCTGCGGTTTGATGCGCGGCAGGAAGCGCTTGGCCATATCCTCGAACGGTTCGCCGACGCGCCACACGCGCGGTGCGCCATGCGGATTCACGTTGGTGAACACGCGCAGAATGCGCTCGCCGTAATTCGGCCGCGACGGAAAGGCGTCAACATGCAGACGGCTGTCGTCCTTACGCCAGGACGTCTCGCGCCCTTCCACCTGATGCAGCCGCAGGCTCGTCGGCGCGACGCGCAACCTGCCGTTGTATTCAGGAAAGAGCCCATCGACCAACGTACGCGCGTTGGACTGATAACGCGCGATCAACGCGCGCACCGCCGATTGCGTAACCGCATCGCCGGCCACGCCATGCAGCGCGCCGCCGTTCGGCTCAAGACTGATGTTCTTGCGGCTCGGATCGGCCAGTGCGGGATCGAGCAAGGCCTGTTCGCCGCCTTCGATGGCAAAGCTCAGGTTCGGAAAGTACAGCACCTTGCCGCGTTCGACGCCGGCCAGCAGCATCTCGCGCGGCACGGACAGATTACGTCCGTGCCAGTCAGCGTTCGCTACTTCGATGATCTGGGTTTCGTTCATGGTCGCCCTTGAAAACGGATGGAGCGTAAGGCGAAGCACACCGCATTACAGCGCTACAGCATTAGAGTAGGCCGAAACCGGCCAGCGCGGACTTCACTTCCTGCAGCGTGGGCGGCTTGCCGGCCGTGCCGAGATTGACGACGTTCGGCGACCAGTAGCCGCCCGTACGCCATGCGGTGGCGAAATTGTACAACTCGACTGTCGGCCGCTTCAGCGCCGCCGCAATGTGAACTAGACCTGTGTCAACGCCGACTGTCGCGGCGGCGCCTTCGATCAGGCCGACCACCGCCGGCAACGACAGCTTGGGCGGCACGATCGCCGCACCGCCGAATTCCTTCGCCAGACGCTCGCTGGTGACGCGCTCTTCCTCGCTGCCCCACGGCAGCACGATCGACGCGCCGCGCCGCACCAAAGACTGCCCAAGTTCGATCCAGGCGGTGTCGGGCCACTGCTTGTCGGCGCGCGAGGTGGCGTGCACAAACACGACGTAAGGCACCGGCAGATTCAGATTCGCTTCCGACAAAGCCAGCGCCGCGCGCCCGGAGTCGATGCCGAAGTCGATCTCGTCGGTGGGTTGCGGCTGCGGGTCGTCCAGCGCCGCGGCCACCAGTTGGCGCGTACGCTCGACCACATGGGTGCGCGGCTCGATCGGCACGCGTTTGTCGTAGAAGAAGCGCACCGGCCATTCGAAGCCCGCGCCGTCGGTACGGTTCGCGAGGCCGACCAGCGGCCCGCGCGCCATGCTCGCGACCCACGCGGTCTTGATGAGCCCCTGGCAGTCGATCACGAGGTCGTAGTTCTCGGCGGCGAGCGCGCGGCGAAACGCGCTGATCTCGCGCCAGTTGTCGACCGAGAGGATGCGCTTGCGCCAGCGCCGCAGCGACACGGGAATCGCCCGCCGCACGCCGCTGACGAGCCCCACGAGGCCCACGAAGCTTTCTTCGACGAGCCAGTCGATCTGGGCCTCGGGATGGCGGCGTCGGATGTCGGCGATCACCGGCATGTTGTGAACGACGTCGCCCAATGACGACACCCTCACGATTAGTATCTTTTGCACGCTCAAGTGTGGGAAAACCGGCTATCCGGCCCGAAGATGCTATGAAAGGACGGCAATTCTATCGCGACACAGGTAAATGGCATGAAAAAACGCGGCGCGGTAAGTGAAACCCGCGCCGCGTTCGACAGCAACCGCGGTTCACGAAGAACCGCGCCGCCGCTGGAGCTTTTAGAACGGCAGCTTCGCGTCCGGCTTCTCCGCCATGATTACGCGGCGGAAGTCTTCCTGGATGCGCTTGAGCGCTGCGTCGCTATCGGCTTCGAAACGCATGACCACCACCGGCGTGGTGTTCGACGAGCGCGCGAGGCCGAAGCCGTCCGGGTACTCGACACGCAAGCCGTCGATCTTCACGACGTCGTCCGCGCCGGTGAACGTCGCGTTTTGCTGCAAACGCGCGATCAGTTCGAAGTTTTCGCCTTCTTCGAGCTTCAATTGCAGTTCCGGCGTGGAATTCGAGTTCGGCAGCGTGTTCAACAGCTTGCTCGGATCTGCCACACGCGTCAGGATTTCCAGCAGCCGCGCGCCCGTGTACAGGCCGTCGTCGAAACCGTACCAGCGGTCCTTGAAGAACACGTGGCCGCTCATTTCGCCCGCCAGCGGTGCGCCGGTTTCGCGCAGCTTCGCCTTGACCAGCGAGTGGCCGGTCTTCCACATCAGCGGTTCGCCGCCCTTCTCCTTGATCCACTTGCCCAGATTGCGCGTGCACTTCACGTCGTAAATGATCTGCGCGCCCTTGTTGCGCGACAGCACTTCTTCGGCGAACAGCATCAACTGCCGGTCCGGATAGATGATCTGGCCGTCTTTGGTGACGACGCCGAGACGGTCGCCGTCGCCGTCGAATGCGAAACCGATTTCAGCGTCCGTTTCCTTCAGCGCGCGGATTACGTCCTGGAGGTTTTCCGGGTGAGCCGGGTCCGGGTGATGGTTCGGGAAGTTGCCGTCGATTTCGGTGAACAGTTCCACCAGTTCGCAGCCGAGCTTCTTGAAGAGCTTCGGCGCGAGGCCACCAGCCACACCGTTGCCGGTGTCGACCACGATCTTGATCGGGCGTGCGAGCTTGACGTCGCTGGTGATGCGATCCAGATAGGCGTCGGCGATGTCGTACTCGGTGTACGTGCCGCTGCCCGCAGAGAAGTTTTCGTCGACGATGCGCTGATGCAGCGCGAGGATCTGCTCGCCGTAAATGGCCGCGCCGCGCAAGACCATCTTGAAGCCGTTGTAGTCAGGCGGATTGTGGCTGCCCGTCACGACGATGCACGAATCGACGCGGCGCTCGCCGCCGTCGAGCTGCAACGGCACGCTGGCCGCGAAATAGCCGACCGGTGTCGGCACCATGCCGACGTTGACTACGTCGACGCCAGCCGCACGCAGACCGTCCGATAGCGCCTGGATCAGATCGGGACCCGAGAGGCGGCCGTCACGCGCCACCACCACGGCGTCGCCGCCTTGCGCCCGCACTTCGCTGCCAAAAGCGAGACCGATCGAACGCGCTGCGTCAGTGTCGAGCGTCTTGCCGATCACACCGCGAATGTCATACGCCTTGAAAATAGATTTGGAGATCATGTTGGCTCACTTGCGTGCAATGGAAAAATTTGACCGGCGTATTGCCGAGGGATCGGTAAAACTACCTGCTAAACCGAGCGATGCGCCCTTGCCGGAAGCGATCCGGTTCCAACTTATAATTGCGCCTTTCGGACATGCCCTAATAGACATCCATTCTAATGCTTAGACGCCCTGCTTTTGCAATGTTGCCGCGACAGTCGGCCAGGTGGGCTGTTACACATTGCGCCCTGGCGCACGTTGCGTCCCCCGCACAACACATGCAACACCTACAACGCGTGCAACCGCATAGGCGAGTGTCCGCCGGATGCTGACGCTCAAACGCTTCGCCAATCCGGACGTCACGCGCGCCTTCACCAACATCGTCTGGCTCGGGCTGGAGCGGCTCACGCAGATCGGCGTGGCGATCGCCATCAGCGGCATGCTGGCGCGCTACTTCGGGCCTGACACCTTCGGCAAATGGCAGTACGCGAACACGCTGCTGCTGGTGCTGTCGCCGATCACCTGGGTGTGCGGGGCGGAAATTCTGGTTCCCACCATCGTCGGCCGGCCGCCAAGTCAACTGGGTACGGTGCTCGGCAGCGCCTTCGCGCTGCGCTTTTCGGTGTCCGTGGCGGCGCTGCTGCTCACGTGGCTCGGCATCGCGCTGCACTTTTTCGACCCGCTGGTGGGCGCCATGCTCGCCGGCCTCGCGGTGACGATGCTGTTTCGCGAACCGTTCGTTGGCGTGATCAATGCGTGGCTGCAAAGCATGACGTACAGCAAGCCGCAGTTGCTCACCAGCATGAGCACCGCGGTGCTGAAGGCCGGTGTCGTCTATCTGATGGTGCGCGCAATGGCAACGCCCGCGCGCTTTGGCTGGCTGTGGGCGGTCGAATCGGCGGCCATTGGCGCGGTTCTGCTGATCTATTACACCGGCCGGCATGGCGGCAAACTCGGCTGGCACCTCGATCGTTCGCTCTTCAAGCACTTCGCGACCGCGGGCACGGTGTTCTGGATCGGGCTGATCTGTATGTATCTGTTCCTGAAACTGGACCGACTGATGCTCGAGCGGGCCATTTCTTTCGCCGACCTCGGGCGCTATTCCGCCGCGCAGCAGTTGAACGAAAACTGGATCACGCTCGCGCTGATGCTTGCGCAGACGATTGCGCCCGCCTTTGTCTACCGCGTACAGGATGCCGCGCAATTGCGCCGCAACGTGTGGCGGCTGACCGCCATGACTGCCGCGCTGATGGTAAGCGGCGCGATCGTGCTGGATTTGCTGGCGGGTTTCATCATCCGCCGCGTGTTCGGACCGGACTTCGAAGGCGCCATCGAGATTTTCCGCTGGGCCGTGTGGCTTTCCGTGCCGGCCGGCATCGAAGCGATCGGCAATCTGATCGTGCTGAAATATCAGGCCAAATTCGTGTTGCTCTCGAAGTGGCTGCTGGCGCTGGCCGTTGCGTTCGTGGTCAATCTGCTGGCGATTCCGCGGCTTGGCGCTTACGGTGCGCTGGTGGGCCTCGCGGCCGGTTATCTCGCCGCCGCGTCAGTTAATCTTTATTACATTCGTTTCAAATTGCGCCCATGACGAATTCATCCGCCGCCGCGCAAATGTCTCTCGACGACGTCGCCGTCCTGATGCCGGCGTACAACGGCCAGGCCGACGTCGACCTCACGCTGGCCTCGTTCAGCGAAAGCGCGTTGATCCATGTATTGATCGTCGACGACGGCAGCACGCCGCCGATCGTCGCGCCGGCGATCGCCAACATGAAGATCGAAGTGCTGCGCATGCCGCAGAACGGCGGCATCGAGCGCGCGCTGCAAACCGGCATCGACGCCCTTGCGCAGCGCGGCTTTCGCTACGCAGCACGCATCGACGCGGGCGACCGCAGCGTGCCGCAGCGCCTGGCCAAACAACGCGTGTTCATGGAGTTGCATCCGCAAGTGGCCGGCCTCGGCATGTGGACGCAGGTCGTCACGCGTGAAGGCAAGCCGCTTTTCATGCTGACGCCGCCCGCCGAACCGAACGAGATCCGGCGCCTGCGCTTCTTCCGTTCATGCCTCGCGCATCCTTCGATGATGCTGCGCATCGACGCAGTGCGCGCGGTCGGCAACTATCGCGCTGCGTATCCTTCCGCCGAAGACCTCGATCTGTTCGTGCGCCTGATGGCGCGCTACGACTGCGCAAACCTGCCGGAACTCGGGCTCTACTACGAGCTGAACGAAGGCGGCATCAGCGCGACCAAACGGCGCCGCCAGGTCAGCTCGACGCTGCGGCTGCAACTGCGCTACTTCAACGTCACCAATCTGTACGACTGGCTGGGTCTCGCCAAAAATCTGCTGCACTTCGTGACGCCTTACCGCGCATTGCAGCGGGTCAAACGCACGCTGCTCGCGCCGCGTGCGGGCCATTGATTCCGTTATGCCGTCATTCACCCTGTCATTCACCGTCGAGCCCGTTCCCGCATGAAGCCTGCCTTGAAATCGACACCCGCGCTACGCATTACACTCGTCTGTAACACCGCCTGGGCAATCTATACGTACCGGCAAGGGCTGATCCGCACGCTGGTTGGGCGCGGCGTCGACGTGACGGTGCTCGCGCCGCGCGACCGCACGTTCGAGCTGCTCACCGCGATGGGCTGCCGCTGCATCGAATTGCCGGTGGCGTCGAAAGGCACCAGTCCGCGCGAGGACCTGCGCACACTTTTGTCGTTGTATCGTTTGTACAGAAACATCCGCCCGCACGTTGTGTTCCACTACACGATCAAGCCGAACATTTACGGCTCGGTCGCCGCGAAACTGGCGGGCGTGCAGTCGGTGGCGGTGACGACCGGGCTCGGTTACGTGTTCATCCAGCACAGCCGCGCAGCGCAAGTCGCCAAGAAACTGTACCGTTTCGCCTTCCGCTTCCCGCGCGAAATCTGGTTTCTGAATCGCGACGACCAGGCCGCGTTTGTCGAGCAGAATTTGTTGGTGCATCCTGAGCGTGCGCGTCTCCTGCACGGCGAAGGCGTCGATCTCGAACAATTCGCCTTCACGCCGCTGCCGGAGCGGACGGAATTCAAGTTCGTGCTGATCGGGCGGCTCTTGTGGGACAAGGGCGTGGCCGAATATGTCGAAGCCGCGCGGCGCTTGCGTGAACGTTATCCTCAGGCGCGGTTCCAATTGCTCGGCCCGGTTGGCGTCGACAATCCGAGCGCAATCACACGCGAAGAAGTGGCCGCGTGGGAGCAGGAAGGCATCATCGAGTATCTTGGCGAGGCGCACGACGTGCGGCCTTTCATCGCCGATGCGGATTGCGTCGTTCTGCCTTCCTATCGCGAAGGCGTGCCGCGCACGCTGATGGAAGCATCGGCGATGGGCCGGCCGATTGTTACGACGGATGTGCCCGGCTGCCGTGAAGTGGTGGCGGACGGCGTCAATGGATTGCTGTGCGAAGTGCGCAATGCCGCGAGTCTCGCGGAGAAGCTGGCGCAGATGCTCGACATGAGCGGCGCCGAGCGCCGTGCAATGGCAGAACGCGGCCGACAGAAAGTCGCGAAAGAATTCGACGAACGCGTGGTCGTCGAAACGTATAAAGACCTGGTGCAGAAAATGACGGGCGTTTTACTTTAACGGAGTAACAGCATGACCACGAAGGGTACGATTCTGGTAACGGGCGGCGCAGGATTTATCGGCTCGCACACATGTGTCGAACTGCTCAACGGCGGTTACGACGTCGTGGTAATCGACAATCTCGTGAACAGCAACCGCGAATCGTTGCGGCGCGTGGAGAAAATCACGGGCAAGGTCGTGATTTTCTACGAAGCCGACGCACGCGACGAAGCGGCGCTCAACCGTATTTTCGACGCACACGCGATCACCGGCGCGATTCACTTTGCCGCGCTGAAGGCGGTGGGCGAATCGGTCGCCAAGCCGATCGAGTACTACAGCAATAACGTCGGCAGTTTGCTGACGCTGCTCGGCGTGATGCGCGATCGCAATGTGAAGCAGTTCGTGTTCAGTTCATCGGCGACGGTGTATGGCGTGCCGAAGAGCTCGCCGATCGACGAATCGTTTCCGCTGTCGGCGACCAATCCTTATGGGCAGTCGAAGCTGATTGCCGAGCAGGTTTTGCGTGATCTGGAAGTGGCGGATGCGTCCTGGCGGATCGCGACGCTGCGCTATTTCAATCCGGTTGGCGCGCATGAGAGCGGGTTGTTGGGGGAGGATCCGGCTGGTATTCCGAATAACCTGATGCCGTATGTGGCGCAGGTTGCTGTCGGCAAGCTCGAGAAGCTGCGGGTGTTCGGTGGCGACTATGAGACGCCGGATGGCACCGGCGTGCGGGACTATATCCACGTTGTTGACCTGGCGCGTGGGCATCTGGCGGCACTGGATGCGCTGGTTAAGCGTGATGCCAGTTTTGTGGTGAATCTCGGGACTGGGCAGGGGTATAGCGTGATCGACGTCGTCAAGGCGTTCGAGAAGGCTTCGGGGCGCCCTGTGCCTTATGAGATCGTGGCGCGGCGACCGGGTGATGTAGCTTCGTGTTTTGCGGATCCGGCGGCGGCATTGGATGTACTCGGCTGGCGCGCGGAGTTTGGGATCGAGCGGATGTGTGCCGATCACTGGCGGTGGCAGGCGGCGAATCCGCACGGATTCGCCTGAGTCGATTTCGCCTGAGTCGATCAAAGCTCGGCGGCGGCGCGCTCTTGCAGTTGTCATGCAAAGCGCACGGGGCGTGCCGCCATTCTTGAGCACGGGCGTGACTCAATGCTTCGTCTTATGCTTGCGCTAAGATGGGCATCTACAAAAATAAATCTGAGGGAGGAAGTGAGACCATGAACATTCATCCAGTGATTCTTTGCGGCGGAAGCGGTACCCGACTTTGGCCGATGTCGCGAGGCGGATACCCGAAGCAGTACCTCAGATTGACCGGCGAAAACACGTTGGTTCAACAAACTGTATTGCGCCTGCGCGGCATCAGGAACGTTGCGGCTCCCATCGTCGTCACGAACAATGACCAGCGCTTTCTGGTCGCTGAACAGTTGCGACAGGTGGATATTGCACCGGCATCGATCGTACTGGAGCCTGTCAGCCGTAACACCGCGCCGGCCATTGCGGTTGCCGCGCTGGCAGCGATGCGCGAATCCGCGGAATCCATCCTGCTCGTTCTGCCATCGGATCATGTCATTACCGGCGAGGCGGCGTTCGTCGAGGCAGCCGAAGCCGCGGCTAAGATCGCCAACGACGGTTATCTGGTCACCTTCGGCATTGCACCAACTGAGCCGCACACCGGTTATGGCTACATCCGTGCGGGTGCACAGCTTGACGGCGACACCCATGCGTTCGCGGTGGACGCATTCGTCGAAAAACCGGATGAGGCCACGGCGCAGCGTTTCCTTCGTGAAGGAGGTTACTTCTGGAACAGCGGCATGTTCATGCTGCGGGCTTCGACCCTCATGGAAGAACTGCGCCTTTACGAGCCAGAAATCGCTGCACAGGCAGAACTGGCGCTCGACGGGGCGCAGCTCGACAACGACTTCACGCGCCTCGACGCTAAAGCCTTCGCCGCCTGCCCGAACATTTCGATCGACCACGCCGTGATGGAGAAAACGAAACGCGCAGCGGTCATTGCCACAACGAACCTCGGTTGGAACGATATCGGCTCATGGACTGCGCTTGCTGACATTGCAGAACACGATGCTCAGGGCAATTCACTTCTCGGCGACGTCCTCACCGAGGCGATGAGCAACTCATACGTGCGCGCGGAGCATCGACTGGTGGCCGCCATCGGTCTCGACAATGTCGTCATCATCGAAACCGCTGACGCCGTACTGGTCGCCAATCGGGACCAGGTGCAGGACGTCAGGAAAATCGTTGCCCAGTTAAATGCGGCGGGCCGCCACGAGTCAGTCACGCATCGTCGTGTGGCACGTCCCTGGGGCTCATACGAAGGCATCGACAGCGGCGATCGCTTCCAGGTGAAACGCATCGTGGTCCGCCCTGGCGCGCAGTTGAGCCTGCAAATGCATCATCACCGTGCCGAGCACTGGGTCGTTGTGAAGGGCACGGCACTCGTGACGAACGGTGACAACGAGATCATCCTGACAGAGAACCAGTCGACCTACATTCCACTTGGAATCACGCACCGCCTGAAGAACCCGGGCAAGATCCCGCTCGAGTTGATCGAAGTGCAATCCGGCGCCTATCTTGGCGAAGACGACATTGTGCGATTCGAAGACACATATGGGCGGGCGGAAAAGGCATAACGCCCATAAGAATCTGACAACTCAATAAGGCGTTGTCACATCAAGGTGTTCGCGTCGCAGTAGTGCGATGGACGGAGCTTTCCTTAAAGGCGGGACGGATTCTGGGTAAGCCCGGTGAAACGATGCCACGCAGCAAGGCGTTCGCCGGGTTGTTTGCGCTGGAGGCTCAATTGAAACCGGATATACCCGCGAACGGCGCAACTGATGATGGCGCCCGGGAATCGATGGCGATAGTACAGTGACGTGCTTGTCTTCATCGCATCACGCTACCAGCTTGACCGGTTACCGTGACACCGCCGCTCGCCGTCCTCGAACTCATCCACGATCTACGCGAACGTATCACCTGAGATACCTCTATGAACCCGTGTTTGAGGACCGGTCGGCATACCCCGGCGGGAGGGTCTCGACATGCGAATCGGGCGCCTGCCTGACGCGGACGACGAGAGACCACACGGCCTGACGTACAGACTGTTTTATGGTCGGGATGGCGAGCGAATCATCGGTTACGACAATGGGCGGGCAAAGGCAGAGCACCGGCATTATCGGGACCGCGAAGCGCCCCGCGCCTTCACCACAGTCGAACAGGTGGTTGCTGACCGTATAGATGATGCGGAACGCGAAAGGAGCGGGAAATGAACAAACTGAATGTGCATGCAGGCACCCTGCGCGATATGGGCGACCGCTTCATCAATGCCTGGAATCGCGCGGAGGCAGGTGATGACATTAAGGCGCAGCACGTAACGTTCTTCACGTGGGAAGCGCTGAGCGCGGCGCTCACGCCCAAGCGTCTGGAACTGCTGCGCCATCTGCACCGGGAAGGCGCGAAAAGCATCAGCGCCCTCGCGAGGACACTGGAGCGCGACTATAAGCGCGTCCATGAAGACGTCACGGATCTGGAAGCAGCTGGACTGATCGTGCGTGAAGGCAATCGGCTGAGCGCACCGTGGGACACGCTGGCGACAGACGTAGCATCATGACAAGGAGCGCGGCAGCGCGTCCTGGCCGGGATATCCCGGCGACGGGAAGCCGGCCTCAAGATGGCCGGCTACTTTTTTGTCAACCAGCAAACCGTCCGTGGAGCAGCACGGATCGTGCCGCCCTGCCGGCGCATTGACTCAGGGTGCTGGTTACCGGCCAGCGTCGTCATCTGATCTGCTAACCGTCGGACTGCCCGCAGGAGCGACTGATGACGAGGCGACTCAGCATGACGACGCGACGGGTCGCTGATTGAGGCAGGCGCATAGTGGTAACGGGGCAACCGGCTGGGAAAATGCCTGATTCTGCACGAGCCCTTAGCGCTGACGGGCTACCACCGGCAGGACGTGATGTGTCGCTTTTTTGCGACACTGGCTCGCGCGCTCTTGCCTGCCGGCGTATTTGTATGATTGAATTACCCTTATCGCAGTACCCGTATTACGTCGCCTCTCATCAGGCAGTTTCACCGGTTCCCGCCCGCTGCTCAGGGCTGAATCGTAATGGTTTGTGCGATGGTCATTTTGTCCATCCTTGTGAAATGAACAAGTGGTCGTGGCTTATCTGACGATCACGGATCATGAAAGTAAAAGCTGTGTTGTTACGGCTGATTGACCAGGAAGATTGCAGCAGTCTGCCGGCGTGTTTGCGTGCGCAGGTTCTGTCTGCAGTATCTTTCTCAACAAAATGGACGCGAAAGACATAGCCATGTGGCTCTTCAACCGTCCAGACGGGAAGTTCGGATATCAGGCGAGCCGCATGCATATGCGGTGAGCATGTATTGTTATGGCTGGAGCCATCCTGCCTGACAGCGTATCCATAGGACTCACCAGACCGCCTGCATCAGCCGCAAGGCTGCACTGTTTTCTGCGGTCGATAAACTCTTCATTTTAATCAGGCATGATTCACCGGTTCCCGCCTGCTGTTCAGGGCTGAATCGTAATGGTTTGCGCGATGGTCACTTTTGTCCATCCTTGCGAAATGAACAAGTGGTCGTGGCTTATCTGACGATCACGGATCAGAAGTAAAAGCTGTGTTGTTACGGCTGAATGACCAGGAAGATTGCAGCAGTCTGCCGGCGTGTTTGCGTGCGCGGGTTCTGTCTGCAGTATTTTTCTCAACAAAATGGACGCGAAAGACACAGCCATGTGGCTCTTCAACCGTCCAGACGGGAAGTTCGGATATCAGGCGAGCCGCATATGCGGTGAGCATGTATTGTTATGGCTGGAGCCATCCTGCCTGACAGCGTATCCATAGGACTCACCAGACCGCCTGCATCAGCCGCAAGGCTGCACTGTTTTCTGCGGTCGATAAACACCTCATTTTAAACTGTAATATCACGTTCGGTGCAGCCCATAGCTGCAGTCAGGATAGTCATACGTTGCTGTAAGTCACCGCTTTCGCGGTGCCGCGACTGACCGTCCGGCTGCCCTGCTTCGAGCCCCGCCTCGCACCCAGCGTCTACACGCCGTTACTGGCATTCTCCGAGCCCCAATCGCAAGCAACCACTCCTGACCCAGGACACGTTGTATGCATTCCGTGCAGATGTCCTGCGCGCACCCGCGGCTCCCTCCGACTCCCAGCAGACATTGCACTGAGAATCTCAAACCGGATCTCGCCGGTTCTCCCAACTTAACTCCAGATTCCCCTGCACATCAGCTACCCATCAACAGCAACCGCAATCCCGGACGGCAGTGCGCTTCGCCGCAGCCCGGGGAGCGCCACCTCTGCCATTGGCATCCGTGGCCCCAACGCAAATACCTGCGAAGTCCGCGCCCAGAGCTGCACCTGATTTCCGCTGGATGAGTATGCCCACCCAGCTTTGCCGCGGAGTGACTGATGACCACTTGCATGCTGCCTCGCCCGCTTCACCCGCTTGACTCGCTTCATCCGTTACACAAACACCCGAGCCACACCGCACCGCACAGTGCAGTGCAGTGCAGTGCAGTGCAGTGCAGTGCGAGGATTGCTGACTGACGATAGCTGTGCGTTTCCCCGCACAGATACGCATGGGCCCGCCCGTGCAATCTCAAAAGGAGCAGAAAAATGAGCTGGCATTCAAACTATATGCACGAAATCGGGTGCGGCAAGCGTAGAGCCCAAGGTGCCTTTGCGAGTCATCGCAACACGATGTGCGAATTCACTGCATTCGCCCGCTTCATACGAACTCTCGGTATCAAGCCCAGGCGCGTGAAGGACACACCCGAGTTCGCAATCCTCCTCTATATCCAGCACTGCGTCGCGAGGGGTGTTGCGCCGGGGACAGTGCGCAATACGGCCACGGAAATCCGGTGCGCCCTTAGGCGCGCCGGCCGCAATATTGACTATCTGACCAACGCCGCGATGGGAATTTCTTCGCGCGACCGCAACGGCCAGAAAAGGGCGTTACTGCCGTCTGAAGTCGATGCGTTCGTCGCGCGCGCCGCGCGATTGAACATGGGGTTCGCATTGCTGCTTCTGCTGCAGCGCCTGCTGGGCCTCCGCCGACTCGAAGCGCTGCGCAGCGCATCGGACCTTCAACTCTGGCTCGACTGCATCACTGCCGGTGACCACACCGTCCTAGTCACCCGCGGCGCAAAGGGCGGCAGGCGGCGAACGGTCACGATCCTCATGCAACGGCGCGAAGAAACAATCCGGGTCCTACGTTCAGCTGTTCAGTACTGCAATGCGAATGGTGGCCAACTGATCACGGGCCGCCGCAACTCGCTTGAGAGCGCCCTGAACAAATTGAAGGCACTCTATACCGCCATCGGCATGACGGGACAGACGTCGTCGCATGCAGCACGTTATTCGTACGCACAGGACAAGGCGCTCGAATACCTCCAAAGCGGCATGGATGAACACGCGGTGCTCATTCATGTGAGCGCCGATCTTGGGCATGGACCATCCCGTCAGTCCTTCACGGCTCGCGTGTACCTGCGTGGAATTCTTTCGCATTTTTCGAGAATCATGCAGGGAAGCCGTTTTATGGGTTGCGCACGATACCTGAGCGAAGTCTTGAACGACCTGCGGAGCCCGAATTCCACCGAAAAGACGCGCAGAAAGTCTCGCTGGACAAGAAAATGAAACCGGTGAGTGATAGTACACGTGTGCGATGCGACATCGATTGCAATTCGCATTATATGGAATCCTCTTCAACCCAAGCCGGACAAAATCTACTGGGAGCACCGCAGTTCACTTTCAGGAAAACGACGCACCCGGCACTAACGTGCACTACCTTTCGTTTGACCTTACCAACCACATTCACGCTATCCACCCTCAACCCCAGAGCCTATTCCTATGCATTACCCTGACCTGAAACAGCAGATCGAGCTCATTGTCAACTCTTACTCGCGAGACGGCCAGTTCGCCCGGCTGATGAATCCCGCGTGGGAGACCTTTGAGGCGTTTATCGCAAGCCAGCACGCCGCTGACCTGAAGAGCCTCGATGAAATCCCGACGTCGCTATTCGCGCCGTTCGTCGCACACTGCGAGGCTTCGCCGATGCCCGACTCACAACTCATCATGGTGCTCGCGGCAGTGCGCACACTGCTGGTTCTCGCAGGTCGCGATCAGCGCGATCTTGCCGGTCTGGTCGCCCCGCGCAAGCGCAAACGTGTGAAAAACGCCGACAGCGGTGCCTATCAGTTTGAATATTTCCCCAAAGACTCTGGCGCGAGCCCGGAAAACGTTGCGGCGGACACCGGGAGCACGAGGAACAGCACGAACGACGAACCTCACTAGCGATGAAATGCGATGACTTTGGCTCCCCAGACATCAGGACCCGCCATGAAAAGTGACACCGCCAATTCCTGCGCCCGGGGGCCGCCGGGCCCGATGGCTATCGACAGCGCGGCATTAAAACGACGTCCCGGCGAGTACATTGACCATCGCGGCGCTCCCAGCCAGAAGGGGCGGGAGCCGGCGTCAGGTCTGTCGCCAACAATCCACCTTCCACACTGCTACAGATGAAACCACAATACATTCTTCTCACCGCACCGAGCACTACCGATAACCTCGAAACGGTCTGCTCGCTGGCGCAGGCACATTTCGGCGGGCAGGTAGTCACCGTCAGCAATCAGCGTGGCAGCAACGCAAATGCTGAACCCGACACACACCGCTTCACACCTGCTCGATTCGAGGAAAGCTACAGGAAGCTTAGCTGCACATCCGGCCGCGCTATCCTCTGCATTGCCCCCTCCGGCTTCGATGCACTGTGCGAATTTGCATGTCAAACGCCCGGAACGCTCGGCGACCTCCACAGCATCGTCATCACACTCACCCCTCGCGATGAGTCCCAGCGTGGTGCGATCACACAGATCGCGAAGCTGACCGAGGCGGGCATGGTGCCTGGGCAACTGCGCATTCTGCGCACCGGTGTCCCGGCCATGAAGTCGGGTCAGGAAAGCACGGGGTGGTTCGAGACCCTCGATACCTACCTCGCCCAGAACCCACAATTCATGAACTGCACCTCGAACGCAGTCATTCAGGAATCCAATGTAGTCTCGGCGCTGGAGCGGGCCCACTTTGCGATCGGTGACGCCATGCGGGAGTCCGTCAACTATGAGACGTTGCTGGCTGAGGCTCACAGCCAGGGCGCGGGCGAGGGTGAGCTGGCCGGGCTGGTCGACCGGATGATTCTCCAGAGGCGATTCCAGGCACTCAAGCCTGCGCTCACGCGAGCGCTCGACATGGTGCTGCCGCAGGCCATCCCGTCTGTGGCCTCCCACGAGCAAGCTGGCGAAGAACGGGCTGCCAAACCGGCCGCCAGCGAAGTCGCGCCGGAGTCAACATCGGCGGGTCACTTCGCCGACGAACCACAGGGTTTCAAGCCGGTGTAGTTCCGCTCACTTACCGGCGCGAAACATGTGAAGTGAGCACGTGCGCCCTCGCGGATGAAGCAAATCCGGAACGCATGATTTTTCCACGTTCTGGACTATGGGTGACGTCGTTCCTGTCACAGCTACTGACCCACAGGATTGCCCGCGAAACGTTGCTCGTCCACCGCGATCATCTTTTGAGGCTCGCGGTGGATGGCGACAATCATGATGGCAATGCGCAATGCGACCAGCCATGCAACTTGACGCTAGCCATCGGGGCGCTATCCATCAAGGGCGTCGCATCCAAGTCCGTCACGTCGGTTCAGATCCCGGGACGCGCAGGAGCGGCGCCATAGGTGGACGATCGTGAAAGGTGCACCGTTGGTACTGAAAATGAGGATGCGGCGAGCGCATGAGATGGGTCGGCGTGCGAATGACGCAGAAGGGAACTCGGGAAGAGATGGGCAGAAGAAACCCGTGCGGCGAGCCGCCCACACCGTCCCGGGTGTGGGCGCAAAGCGGATGGCAAACTACAGCCTATTTTTTAGGTTCGTCAGCCATCGCGCGACGACAACCAGCGGCTGGACATCATCAAGGAATACGACAAGACATTCTGGATAGCGCGGCGGCAGGCAGCTTCGAGCCGGTCGCGCCCGTAGTCCTTGCCCATGCGCAGCACCGCCCAGGCAGGTGCGATAGGCTTGTTGCGGGTGCTTGCGAGCGCCCAGCAGATGCTGAATGACGGCCGCCGTGTGCGGACCGATGTCGGCCGCCCAGTTACGCAGCCGATCCGGATCCCAGCCCTTGGCGACAGCCAGGTGCTCCGGCGGCATGTGCACGTCGATCGTGGTGTGGTACCGACGGCGAGCGCTTTTGCCGTGAGCGGCAATGCGCTGGCCGCGATGGAAAATCTCGACGGTGTTGGCTATGTGACGCATGTCGACCTGTTCGCGCGCATAGCGGTACGGGGCACCGAGTAGTAGTGCTGGTCGAGCTCAACGTGATAGTCCGACGCGTGCGACCTGCCACTCCGCGTACTGATAGCGCCGCTCGGGCAGCGGCCTGAGTGCGGGACAATCGATCTCGTCGAAGACGCTGCGGCGGGAGCCGGGCAATTTCTTGAGGGACCGGTTGTTCAGATCGCTCAGCAACGCGGCGAACGCCCGGTTGGCCTCGTCCAGGCTGGGCGGCGACAATTGTCCTGGCCGGCGACGACGATAGGTCCGATCGGCTCGGCGTCTGGCAGGCGCACTTCGCGCATATGATCGCAGCAAGACTGAAACTCTCTTCAGGTAGTACTTTTCCTACACGGTGATGACCAGATCGGTGTACCTGGACAGATGGCCGTCCGAAGTCACCAAACGTAATGGTTCCGACAGAGCCTGTGCGACCAGAAGCCGGTCGAACGGATCGCGATGAATGTCCGGCAGATCGCGAACCATCGCCGCATGAACCGCCCGCACGGGCAACTCCGAAAAGCCGCTCGCTTCGATCTCGGACACCAGCAAGTTCACGTCCACGTCGAGCTTGCCAAGCCCTGCCTTGATCGACGCCTCCCAAATACTGGCGCTACTGACGAAAACATCGTCCGCGTCCAGTATCAGCTTGCGTGCCGCTTTGGTCAGCTTGCGGTCGTCCGTGACCGACCAGAGGAAAACATGCGTATCGAGAAGCAGTCGCATCAACGGCCCTCGAATGCTGCGATGACGTCATCGGGTAGCGGCGCATCGAAGTCTTCCGCGATCCGAACCTTGCCTTTCAGGCCGCCGAACCGGCGCACCACCTTGGCCCGCTCCATCGGGACCAGGCGCGCAGCCGGTTTGCCGGCCTTGGCAATCACAATTTCCTCGCCGCTGGCTGCGGCATCGACCAAGCGCGAAAACTGCGTCTTCGCTTCATGAATATTGACCGTTTGCATAACTGCTCCTAGTGGACTAAGCCCACTTTAGTCCACATTGTTCCAGTGGTCAATACGTTCCGGTATCCAGCACGCAAGGGATGTGCGCCGACGAGTCGGCGTAACTCACTCATGCCAAACGGCCGTGGGCCGGCAGCAGGCGGCCAGTTTTGGCCGATCGCGACTTATCCTCAAAGCGGTCGCCCGGCCTCTACGGGGGTATGACATTGCACTGAACCGGAGTTTTGGCACAAAAAGGGAGTTCGGATAACCAGGTTAGCCGCCTTCAAGTGCTCGCCAAATGATTCGTGCCTGCGTTCAAAGCCAGGATATTGGTCTGAGAGGCGATCCCCTCGATCATGCCGATGATCTCGGCCACCTTGCGCGATGACTCGGTGATTCCGTCCATCGTTTTGGTGACGCGCGACACCACGGCGCCGCCACGCGTCACCGTAACTGGCGCGCCATGCGCAAAGGTCGGTGGTATCAGTGACCCAAGCCACCGACCTCCGCAGTGTTTAGAGTCGCAGGAAGCTTCGCCGGGGGCGAGGGGGTCCCAAAAAGCTTTCGTCCTCGTCGCAACATGGTCACCTCGCCTGTCACTGCAGCCACATGATCGCGTTTGTCGAGATGCCATCTCCCAGAGCGTTAATGAGGTCGCGTCTTGAATCGAATTCCATGAACCAGCCCAAGACGTTGCCATGAGCGTCACGCGGAAACAGACACACCGCCCAGTGCGCCGGGTCGCGTACGATCCCGTCCATCCCGTCGCCGCCCTGGGGAGCACTGACGAGGTACAGACCATCTACTTCGATGAACGCACCGGAGGGCAGCTTCCCGTCCGCCGGAACCGACTGATACTCGAGACGGCTGATTCGCATGGTGCCCGATTCATGGAAAGCAAATACCATTTCGCATGTGTCCGTGTTCAAGACTGCGCCACCCTGTGTTCAGCATGCGGGAATTGCAACCGGATCCTGATGCCATCGAACTCGAACAGGTAACGTGCATCCCGATCGAGGTCGATGATTTCTGACTCGAGAAGCGCTTCGAGATCGTGTCCTGCCATCGTCCTGCCACGCTTGAGACGCATGGCAATCGCCTCCGCCGTCATCGGTCCTTCGTCGTGCAGCAGCAGCCGGATGATCTCCATGCGTTTCGCAGTAATGGTCCTCAGCAACCCCTCTAACTCATCGAAGAATATGCATGTTGAATCGGGGTGTTGACCGTCGAGGATTGCGTCCATACGCTCTTGCATGGCGTCAAACGAAGTGGTCTCGAGGATAAGAAGTCGCACCGTCATTCCTTCTCTATAGGGAGATGCGCGCCGCTGGTGGCGCACATCGTGACGATATCGCGCCAACTCTGGAGTGCAAGGCGACACGCTTCCGGTACTGTCTTCAGCCCAGGGCGAAGCTGCTGCGCAACGCGGTACGCACATCCTCCGCGGTGATCACCGCAGTGCCTTCGCGTAGGTGCCGCACCGCTGCGGCGTCAATGGTTCGCTGCAACACCGCGTCAGCATCCGCAATCGAATGGCCTTTCAGGCCGGCGACAGCGCAGTCCATCGTGTGGCGTGAGATGGCGAACACGTCGCCCGCCATGATCCTGAAACGCATGCGGACGTAGGACGCCAGGGCTTCATGCCCTGGTACCGAGAACGCGACCTTCTCTTCAAGTCGCCCGCCACGAAGCGCAGCCAGGTCGAGCGCGTCCTGATGGTTCGTTGCGCAGATGTACAGAACGTCCGGCACCCGCCCGTGCGCACCGTCCAGTGTCGTCAGCACCTTGTTTGTGACCGGGGCGACGCCTGACATACGGCGCTCGCCCAGCACATCGTCCGCCTCGTCGATGAAGATGATCGCGGGTCGCAGGTCCTTCGCGTCGCTGACGAGCCTGTCCCACGCGCAAGGGTTCGCGAGCAGTTCGGCTCCCGTCGTCTTCAGGAACGCGTACCCACTGGCTTTAGCGAGCGCCATGGCCGCCTGTGTCTTGCCAGTACCCGGCGGCCCGTAGAACAGCACGCCGCGCGGCAAGCTTCCGCCGAGCCGCTCGAGGCCGTAGGCGTGTCGCAGCCTGAAGGCGAGATCATGCAGATCGTTGCGCGAGACATCCGGCATGATGATTTCGTCGATCGACTTCACGTTTTCAGGAAGCCTGCCTTTCGAGCCCTGTAGGCGTCGCATCGCGCGCATCGCAACATCGAAGCTCAGGCTGCCTTCGCCGATGACGCCCTCACGACGCATGTCAGCCAGCTCGCGCCCGACCGATGCGAGCCGTGCGGCGCTGAATCCCTCCCAGCGCGCTGCGAGATTTGCGAGCATCGGTGCGGTGAGCGCATGGAAACCCATTGCTTCGCCTACCGAGCGACGGAGTAAGGCCTTGCGGGCTTCGAGATCTGGCGGGGGCGCTTCAACCTTGAAGTCAAACCGGCCTTCGCGAATCGCCGCGCTATCCAGTGCGGCGATGTTGTTTGTCGCGGCGACCAGGACGATTCGCGTGCCGCGCAGGCGTACGATCTCAGTGAGCATCACATTCGTGAGGTCCCGGTCCATGTGGTGTGTTCCGTCCCCGCGGGGTTTGACGTAGCTATCAAATTCATCGATGAAGAAGACCCCGTGGCCGAGCTCCAGTGCCTGGGCGAATGCAGCCTTGACCTTCGCCGGCGTCTCATTGATCCACTTGCTTGCGACCGAACCGTAGTCGAGCGCGAAAAATGGCACGCCCAGTTCGCCTGCGAGCGCCTCCGCAAACATGGTCTTGCCGTTGCCGGGCTCTCCGAACAGGAGGATGCCGTTGCGCGCGCGCTCCGGATTTCCGATAACTTCGCGTGCGGCACCCAGCAATCTCGCTTTCGTCTCAGCCATCCCGACGATCTGGGAGAAATCGAAACGCGGTTGCGCGACGAGTTCGTCAAACCTGTAGCCAGGTTCAGCGGCACGAACCGGCTCAGGGGCGGACGCAGGCGCTGCTGGCTGCGACGGCCGCGTCGGTGACGCTGCTCCGGGAGGAAAGACAGCCTGGAAGTAACTGTCGCGCCAGGCGTCGGGGATGTTTGCCCTGCGGGTTGACGGCGAGAGCGGATGGGCCCGTCGGTACAAGACGCGTGCCACCAGCGCGAGCACCAGACCCCCGACGAACGCCGTCAGCCATGGGTGATCCAGATGGACAAGAGATTGAAGCGCCGCCAGCCCGAGCATGAAGAGGGCGATGCGCCGAACGAAGTGATATCTGTGATACAGGAACCAGAACAGCGCCGCCAGCGCGACAGCGACGCCCAGTATCAGGGGGCGGTTTCTGGCATGCATCAGCTTCCCTGAAGCGAGTTCATGCAGGATCGCATGTGCCCAGCCATACAGCGCTGTCGCAAGCACGAAATGCAGGACAAGTCCGGATACAGAACGGACAAGGTGTCTCATGGTTGCTCCTGGTAAAAGTGGAAAGGACGTCCGCTGGTCAGCGCAGCCACGGCTGTAGGAATTCCTCGCACGCCTCGTGAATGATCCTGCGCACGACCTCTTCCCACTCGTGCCGCGTCCAATACATCGTGAACAGCATCTCGATGCCTAATATCGTCGCACCGGTCCTGATCATCGACATCAAGGCGGACACGGCTCCGTATGCGGCGGAGCCGAAGAGCAACTGCAACTGCTCTGCTCCCCACACCGCGGCAAAACATGGGACTAGCACCGTCAGGTACGGACCAGCCAGGCCGATGGCACCCAGGGTGTTCAATAGCCAGTGGAAATACCACGGGATTTCTGCGTAAGCCGGGTCAATGAAGTTCAGACGGGACTGAGGACGATTGCTCTGCATGACGTTTCTCCTTGATGAATGGGACAGGTGGTTCGTTCAGATGCGAAGAACACAGACCCATCGTCGCGCACGAAAAGGCGGATGCAAGTCGGCGAATCGGGACGCGCAGGAACGGCTCTGTGGATGGACGACCGCGAAAGGCGCACGGTGAGCGGATATTGGAGATGGAGACGCGGCGTGCGCACGCGAAGGATCGCGGCGCGGATGACGCAGAAAAGAAACTCGGGAGGGGACCGGCGGAAGGAATCGTGAGGCGAGCCGCCCACACCGTCTCGGGCGTGGGCGTAAAGCGGATGGCAGACTACATCTTATTTTCTACTACGCAGCCATCGCGCGACGACGACCAAGGGCTGGACGTAATCAAGGAATATGGCAAGACATTCTGTCCAGAAGACGTGCCAGTAGGATCGAAGGTTTCCCATGTGTGTTTCCTCGCTTGAATTGGTGAGAATCATTGCGTGGCGCGACAGCTAACGGGGTTGTCCGTCGCACGTCTTCTCACAGCGTTCGAGACAATCGTGCTGCACCGCGTCCGACGTTGACAGTGCGGGAGGGGAATGCGCGATCCATAAGCATATGGCGACGACGCCACTGCTCAACGTCGCCGTCGCGATGGCGAGCAATGGAAGACCGATATTGCCGTTGTCGCATGGAAAGAGATATTGAGCTAGTTTTCGTAAAATATTCATTCGGATTCCATTTTATTGAGTGTTGAAGTGAGACTATTGCGCGGCGGAAGAGACAGATAACCGACGCAATGCCAGTCTCTCTTCTGAATAACTGAACGCAAACGTCACGAGTGCGTGTTGCCGAACGCCTGATTTCAGATCAGCAAAGCACGCGGCCGGATAAAATGAACCTACTTTTTGCGGCTGCAGGTCAGGCGGCACGCTACGGCGACTGGTAGTTTGATGCACTCCATGAAGAGGGCGAGATACTCGCCCCAGAACACGCGCCGGTATCTGTGGATATTGGTCATCGGGTTACCTCAATAGTGACGCACTGCAAGGCGCGGTCCAGTGATGGAAATGAAGATCGCGTTCCTTAATCGTGAGCGCCGCGCGGGCTAAACGAAAGTCGTCTCTTCACCCGCCTGCCGCTCACTTTGCTCAAGGCAAGCGCCGCGTGTCATGTGCCGATTGATCAGTGACGGTGGCGCATTCGTCACCCGGCAGCCGATAACGGCGACACGACGGACAAGCCGCCGTAGCGCACGATGCTCCTGTCGGGCGGAAAGAGATGTTCAGCAAGTCGTTTTTTCATTTTCGTGAGGATCCCAGTCTGGTTGATGTTGGTTAATGACCGTGAATCTGCTGATACAGCCAGCGCACAATCGCGAGCCAAGTGTCAGGGAAAATTCAGCGAATGCAGGAAGACGCCGCCTTTACACGATGAGCCATCGGGCACAATGCGGAAACCGAGGCTTCGCGGCGTTGAAGGCAGTCGGCGGATCGCCGCGAGGCCTATCGAGCTCTACCGCAATAACCTCGTCAGTCTGCTGACCTTGCTCGACGTGATGCGCGCTCGATGTGAAGCAGTTTGTGTCCAGTTCGTCAGCGACCGTTTATGACGTGCCGAAGAGCTCGCCGGCCGATGGGTCGTTTCCGCTGTCCGCGACCAATCCATATGGGCAATCAAAGCTGATCGCCGTGCAGGTGCTGCGCGATCTGGAAATTTCGGACCCGAGCTGGCGGATTGCGACGTAGCGTTACCTCAATCCGGTGGGCGCGCATGATGGTGCTTTGATCTGCGAAGATCCGGCTTGGATTCCGAACAATCTGATGCCGTATGTAGCGTAGCTGGCGTTTGGCAAGCTCAATAAACTACGGGTTTTCGACGGCTAGAATGAAACGTCGGATGGCACGGGCGGGTATAACTATATTCACCTGGCGAATGTGGCGCGCGGACATCTGGCCGCGCCGGATGCTCTGGATGCTCTGGATGCTCTGGTCAAAGCGTGACGCTAATTTAGCAACCTCGGGCACTAGTCCGCACCCTGGCGGCACCTGGCACGGCGAGTGCACGAAAGTAAGGTCGACGCGTTGAATCGGTTCGGCGTTTCACCTCAACAATTCAGGTTCGAAGACAGGCTCGGACAGCGATCAACGCCCGCGATGCCGTGCGCCCGTTCAAACAATGTCATACTCTGGTACAGCTGTTCAGGTGCACGCTATTGCCTGCACAATTGGCGCGAGGCGCCGCTCCAATGGCGCATGCGGCCGCGATAGCGTTTCTCTGGACGACGCCGACGTGTGCGAACGCGCACTGGCTTCAATCTGCGACGTTTCCCGAGTCGCTGGCGATACGGAAGCCGGCTCATACGCTCCAGCCGAGCGCGAATTCGCCGATGCCAGATTGCAAGCACTTCCGGCGGAATGGATGCGGCGATATAACCCGTTACGCCAGCGTCTGTCACCTTGATGACCTCCGCGCCGTTGGAATGAAAGATGAAACGTTTGATTTCCATTTTGTGGTCCTATGAGAATGGCGATCCGTCGCCACGGTGCGCAGCTTGCGAAATTGCCCATTAAGTCAGGAGATCTGATGCCTACGATCTAGCTGCTGCCGCTCGGTCCACCTACGTCTTCGACGCAAGGACAGGTCAAGGATCACATGGGGTCCCCGAAACGCAAGTCGGGGCTCGCACTTGGATGAAGGAGCGGAGCTGCGCGATACCGTGAAGTGAATTCCGGATTGACAGTCAGGGAGCCTCCGGCGATGACAAGGCATTCTCACTTGCCGCACTTCGTCACGCCCTCTAGCGGCCTTTACGAGAAGAACATCACCCCAAGTGCATCAATTAGCGCTCGCGCAAATACTCCGGCCAGCGAGCATACGTTGAGTCGGCGGGTGCCTTACGCGTCACGGATCTAATGTTCTCGATCGGCATCCAGTGCGCGCCGCATTCGAGCTGGGAAACGATATCCCAATATTCGTTCTCGATCGCGAGGCACTGGGCTGCGCGCGCACCATCCGTAATGGCGTAGAGTCGCCATTGGGCTGGCCACTGGCTCTCGCCTTCCAGGCGGAAGCGCAGTTGCCCATCGATAAGGATGTTGAAAATGCCTGGACGGTCAGCGACTGCTTGAATGCGGTCCGTGTACCGCTGGCGAGTTGTTCGCCCAGTTGAGAAGAGACGGCGAGGAGGCAGTGACATGGAAATCTCTGTAGATTGAAGAAGTATCCTCAGTCTCCTATGAGCACTTCGTCATGCAAGCGGGGAAAACGGTCGAATAAATGTCCGTTTGCCTGGCGCTCCGCCATGTTCCAGAGATGTTGTGTGCGTCACCGACAAATCGCCGAGGTTTGGATCCGACGGCGCGTGATTCTGTCAAACGATGTCTTTGCAGTCATGGCTCAAGCAACATCGGCAAGTAGAACGACCTCTACTGAATTGCGAGGCCCCGTCGCCGGCCCTTCCAGCGATTTCGTCGCCGGAGTCACTTCTTCGACGGACGCCGCATTGCGCTGCGCGAGTTCGTCGATCTGGGAAGCGGCCCTGTTCCCCGGTCGTTCCCGTCGCCCTACCCCAACGCGGACGCCTCGGTGCCGTCCGTCGCGCGGGTAGCGTCATCGACTGCGCTCATGGTTTCGTGAATCGTCCTCGGCGCTTTGGACAGGAGCGATGCGGTCCGACATCCTCGCCGCCGAGCCCGAGCGCGGCGCGCGACTGCGCAGTTCCGCCCACCACCGCGAGACCGCGCCGCGTTCACCGGCAGGCGCCGCTTTCGGGCTGCATTCGAGGCCAGAATACCGGCTTGGCAGAGTGGCGTCAGAACTTAAATGGCCTGAACAGATGAGATGCTTTTAGGTAGCGATGCACGACTGCGACTACCGGAATCCAATGACGCTCGATCAAGTGTGGTCAACACTGACGGGTTCCCATCAAGCCGAAACACCGCGACGGCGTCGCGCAAGACGGCCGCCTGTTCTTCCAGCGATTTCGCCGCTGCCGCAGCCTCTTCGACGAGCGCGGCATTGTGCTGCGTAACTTCGTCGATCTGCGAGACCGCCTTGTTGACCTGCTCGATCCCGTCGCTCTGTTCGAGCGCTGACGCCTCGATCTCATTCATGACGCCCGTGACGCGTTGAACCGCGTCCATGGCTTCGTGAATCGTCTTCTGAGCGTCGGACACGAGCGATGCCCCCTGTTCTACCTTGGTGGCAGATTCGCCGATCAATTCCTTGATCTCCTTCGCAGCCGCGCCGGAGCGCTGTGCGAGGCTGCGCACTTCCGAGGCGACAACGGCAAAGCCGCGCCCCTGCTCCCCCGCGCGGGCTGCCTCGACGGCCGCGTTCAAGGCGAGGATATTGGTCTGAAACGCAATCCCCTCGATCATGCCGATGATCTCGGCCACCTTCTTCGACGACTCGCTGATCCCATTCATCGTCTCAGTGACACGCGACACCACGGCGCCGCCACGTGTCACCGTATCCAGTGCGCCCTGCGCCAACAAGTTCGCCTGCTTCGCGTTGTCGGCATTCTGCTTTACGGTCGCCGACAACTGCTCCATGCTCGCCGCGGTCTGTTGAAGTGCCGCCGCCTGCTGCTCGGTGCGCGACGACAGGTCTGCGTTGCCCGAGGCGATCTCATTCGCGCCTTGCGTAATCGCCGTCGTGCTGCCGCGCACCTTCGCCACCGTCTCGACTAGGCCGTCGCGCATCTTCGTCAGCGCGCTCAACAACTGGCCCATTTCGTTGCGCGACTTGCTTTTGATTGCGATCGTCAGATCGCCCGCGGCAATGCGCTCGAAGTGCTTGATGGTTGCATTGACCGGCTTGATCACCGCCGCCGACAAACCAACCCGCGCCATCACGCCGATCACGATAGAAATCGCGCCGATCCCCGCGAATAGCAACGTCGCAAGTTGGGAACGCTGCGCCGCCGTCTCGGCCTGCTTACGCTGGCTGTCCGTCTGCAAGCGCTGCAGCGCGTCGATGGACTTCGAATAGGTCGCGTAGAAGGCATTCGCCGTTTCGCCCTGGATGTTGCGGAAGGTATTGAAGTCGAAGTCGGTCAGCGCCTTGAATTCAGGCTCGATCGCCTTATCGACGAGCGCGCTGCGCGCCTGCTCGACGTTCTGCGCGAGCTTCTTCTCTTCCTCGCTTGCGAACGGGCCGGCCATGTAATTGGCGAAGTCATTGTTCGACTCGACCAGCACCTTATGCGCGGCCGGCAACAGGTCGTCGGTCTGCTTGCCGACGCTGAAGAGCGTCTGATAGGAGCCAAGCGCGAGCTGCACCTGCAGCAGCTTCTCGGAGCTCGCCTTCAAGTGCGACAGCGCCACGGCGCTGTGCTGCGTTTCGTCGAGGCTGCTATTCGCGAGCTTGAGCGCGCCGTAGCCGACACCGATCACGGTCAGCAGGAAAACGACGAATACGCTGATCACTAGCGTCAGGCCGCCACGAATGGTGATGTTGTTAAGCATTGGGTCTCCGGAACGTCTCATTGATCGGCGGCGAACCCCGTGATGCGTCGGCGATCGTCTTTTTCGCCGGCAACTTACACTTCACCGCATCCATGTTAACGACCTGCCGGAGACCTCGTTAAATAGGTGGAATCCATGACAGGCAAGACTTTGCGGACGATTGAAGCTTCACTATCTGGGATTTTCCGCGTGTTCGGCGCAAACGCTGCTTTTCAGGACGCCATGCGTTTCGTTTGTATAATTCGGCGTCTTCGCTCAGGCCCACTTTCATGCTTAGTTTTGCGCTCGGCTTCCTCGTTTCACTGCTGATCACGCTGTTGATCGTGCGCTATGCGCATTTGCATGAAAAATTCTCGACCGATACCGATCTGGCCGGCGTGCAGAAATTCCATGTGCGCCCGGTGCCGCGCATCGGCGGGGCCGGAATTCTGGTCGGCTTGATCGTGTCCGCCGTGCAGTTGCATCATGCGTATCCCGCCGTGTCAGGCGGCATCCTGGGGCTGATCGCGTGCGGCATGCCGGCGTTCGGTTCGGGATTGGTCGAGGATCTGACCAAGCGCGTCTCACCGCTCGCGCGGCTCGTTTGCACGATGGCGGCCGCCGCCCTCGCCTACTTCCTGCTGAATATCGCCGTGACGCGCATCAGCGTGCCGCCGCTCGACTTCCTGCTCACGTATGCGGTGATCTCCTGCGCGGTCACCGTGCTGGCCGTCGCGGCGCTCGCCAACGCGATCAATATCATCGACGGCTTCAATGGCCTCGCTTCGATGGTCGCGTTCATGATGTTCGCTTCGCTCGCTTATGTGGCGTTCCAGGTGTCGGATCCGATCGTGTTGTCGGCGTCGTTCATGATGATGGGCGCGGTGCTCGGCTTCTTCATCTGGAATTTTCCGGCGGGGCTGATCTTTCTTGGGGACGGTGGCGCGTATTTCATCGGCTTCATGCTCGCCGAGCTGTCGATCATGCTGGTGATGCGCAATCGCGATGTGTCGGCGTGGTATCCGGTGCTGCTTTTTATGTATCCGATCTTCGAGACCTGCTTCTCGATCTACCGGAAGAAGTTCATTCGTGGGATGTCGCCGGGAATTCCCGATGGCGTGCATCTGCATATGCTGGTTTATAAGCGGTTGATGCGCTGGGCGGTGGGGGCTAGAACGGCGCGGGAGTTGACGCGGCGGAACTCGTTGACGTCGCCGTATCTTTGGTTGCTGTGTCTGATCGCAGTTGTGCCGGCGACGTTGTTCTGGCGGCATACGTTGCATCTGTTTTGCTTTGTGGTGGTGTTTGCGGCGACTTATGTGTGGCTGTATATGAGTATCGTGCGGTTTAAGTCGCCGCGGTGGATGGTGGTGAGGAAGGGGAAGCGGTAATTAAAAAAGGCGCCTGAGGCGCCTTTTTTATCCATGACAGCAGAACTCACCAGTGCGAGTTCTAGGAAGCTCGCGTGACCGATGTGGTGTTGCCGACACTTCGCAACGCTGGTGCGGTAGCCGGTTGATATTCCGGCACCCAACGGCGTAGATCGCGACGTACCTCGTCGTCGCTTAATACGCGATGCTGCATAAGCCACGGCAACAACTTGTCCAACAGATCGTCTGATACCTCACGCGCACGTGCGGTCCGCAACTTAGGATGCGGCGTACGTGTCGTCGTTTCGTCGCACGCCAGCAGTTCTTCGTAGAGCTTTTCGCCAGGCCGCAGACCAGTAAACACGATCCGGATCTGCTCCTCGCTAAAGCCGTACAAGCGAATCAAATCGCGAGCCAGGTCGACGATCTTCACCGGCTCGCCCATGTCGAGGATGAATATCTCGCCGCCATGTCCCATGCTCGATGCTTGCAGCACAAGCTGTGACGCTTCCGGGATGGTCATGAAGAAGCGCGTGATCTCCGGGTGCGTGACCGTGACAGGGCCGCCCTTCGCAATCTGCTGCTGGAACTTCGGAATGACACTGCCGGCGCTACCGAGTACGTTCCCGAACCGAACTGTCTCGAACTGTGTACGCGAGCTGGTCTGCTGCAAAGCCTGACACGCCATTTCCGCCAGGCGTTTGCTCGCACCCATGACGTTAGTCGGATTGACTGCCTTGTCGGTCGAGATCAGCACGAAATGCTTCACGTCGTGACGAATCGCCGCGCGACCTACCCGATAGGTGCCGAGCACGTTATTACGCACGGCCTGCCATGCGTTTTGCTCTTCCATTAGCGGGACATGTTTATACGCGGCCGCATGAAAGACGATGTGCGGCGTGTGACGCGACATCACCTGATCGAGCAGCAGCGAGTCCTTGGCATCGCCAATGATCGGAATCACCGACACGCCTGAAAAACGCTCGCTCAACTCTTCAGTGAGCCGATAGATCGCGAATTCAGACAGGTCATAAGCAATGAGTTGAGCCGGCTGGAAGCGCAAGATCTGGCGGCACAATTCGGAGCCGATAGACCCGCCTGCGCCGGTAACCATCACAATCTTGTCATGCAGCAGTGCTTCTACATGGGGCGTATCGATAGTGATCGGATCGCGGCCCAGCAGATCTTCGAGGTCGATCTGTCGGACGCGCGACAAAAACGCCTGGCCTTGCGTGACGTCGGTCAGCGCAGGCAACACGAGCGCACGTACGCCGGCGCGAACACATAGCGTCGCTACGCGCCGCTGCACGTCCATCGTGGCGGAAGGAATGGCAATGATTGCGTATTCGGTCTTCAGCGTCTCAGCCAATTGCGGCAATTCGCTTATCGACCCAAGCACTTTGTAGCCATAGATCTCGCGTCCGTGCTTTGAAACATCGTCGTCGAGTAGGCCGACGAGACGCCATTCGCTCGAACGCGACAACTCGCGGGCGAGACTCGCGCCCGCGTTGCCAGCACCCAGCACAACGACCGGCTTACCCTGTGCAACGAGCCCACCGTACAGATAAAACTCTTTGGTCGCACGGTAGAGCGCGCGTGATCCGCCCATCGCGAGAAACAGGAATAGCGGCGACACCACCAACACCGAGCGCGGCACGATCGGCATAGGTTGGACCAGCACCGAAACAACCATGGCGACGAGCGCCCCAGCGATGACTGCTTTCGATATACGTAGGAGATCCGGCAAGCTCGCAAAGACCCACATGCCGCGGTACAAGCCGAAGATACGGAACATGATGCCGTATGTCGGCAGGACCCAGAGGAGCGAGTGCATCGCTCCGACCCGGAAGTCGTCCGGGACCAGGCCGTTAAAGCGGATGACGTACGCGATCAGCCAAGCGGCGGCGACTGCGCATAAGTCGAAAAGGAAAGCGCTGAAAGACAGCCAGGTGGCCTTGTTTCTAAGCATCAGCGTCGTACCTCAGTTATCGGACAGTGTTGATTGGAAACGACGCCAGCGCATATCAACCAAAGCGCCTGCTGCACAGAGGACGGCGATCCAAACGGCCAGCACACACGACTGAAAAATCACTGAGCGGCCAAGTGCATGAATAGCAAGCATTATGCCAGCTACCATTAGTACATACCACGTCAAAGCTGTCCTGGCGTGCCCGACTCCGGAGCGCACCATACGTTGATAGTAGTGCTCGCGGTGCGCTTGCCAAAATCTTTCGCCGCGCAGCAGCCTCCGAGCAAGCGTGATCGAGGCATCAGCGATGAACGGCGCGAACACCAGGATCGGGAACCAGACGGGCCAGACTCCTCCGCGCCAACCCCAATAACCAAGCGCCCCAGCAAGAAAACCCAGCGAGATCGATCCAGCGTCACCGAGAAAAATGCGTGCCGGATGAAAATTAAACAACAGGAAGCCGAGCGCGGCACCCGAGATCGCCGTCGCTGACCACGCCAGTTCCGGCAAAGGATGATCGCTAAGCAGCGCACCGGCCGCGTAACCGGCGAAGCCGAACAGCGCCATACCGCCCGCCAGACCGTCCGCGCCGTCCATAAAGTTGTAAAGGTTAACTAACCATATCATCAAAAACGCAAGAATTACCAGGCTCCACCAGGGGGCGTCGGCGGGAAAAAGTACAACCAACCCGACCACGGCAATCAGATGCGCGGCGAACCTGATCCTCGCAGGCAATCCGCGCCGGTCGTCGATTTGCGAAACCGCCGCCAGGAAAGCAGTGCCGAGAGCGGCATACCAAAGGCTCGGCGCCAGCAGCAAGGTCGCCGCCACGGCCACCGGCACAATGCCCCAGCCGCCGACGCGCGGCGTCGGCACGACGTGTAGTGAGCGGTCGTTAGGGATATCCGTAGCGAGCCGCCAGGCCATGCCAGTTTGGAGCAGTGCCCACAGGATAGCGACGCATGCGCATGCCGCGCCAAGGGCGACTAAGGTTACGGCAACCCACGTAGGGAAGGTCGAAAGGTACGTCAACATGCGCGCCCTCAATGCGTGGATCGATACCAACGGGCGGTTTCGGCCAGCCCCTCGTCGGTGGAATAGGGCGGTTGCCAACCGAGCGTCGTGCGTATGCGCGTGGTGTCCAGCTGCAGAGCGCCGACCAGCCGGTCCACGTGCGCCGAGCGGCCTGTCAGCCGACCTGCGAGATGCAACAAGCCCAACGGCACCGGCAACAAGCGCGCGGTCTTTTGCAGATGCCCAGCGAGCGAACGAGCCAGCTCGGCGACCGTCGGAGCAGCGGCGTCTGCGACGTGAAAGCATTGGTGCGCTGCGCGCGGATCTACCGCACAGTGCATCAGGGCGTCTGCAAGGTTCTCGACATAGATCAGGCTGCGCCGCGCGTCGATCGAAGCTAGCGGCAACGGCACCCCCTTCCAGACCGCGTCCATCAAACGCAAGAAATTGGCGCGTACCTTTGGCCCGTACACCAGCGGCGGGCGCACGATCACGACATCCAAGCCGGACTCTTCGCCGTAGCTCGACAGCGCCTGTTCGGCAGCGAGCTTCGAGCGCCCGTATGCGTCCTGCGGCATCGCTATATCGTCTTCGCGTAACGGACGGCCCGAATCACCTTCGGCCAGCGCCTTAACGCTGCTGACAAAGACAAAACGCCTCACACCATGGCGCCGTGCGGCCCGTGCAACGCGAAGCGCGCCGTCAACGTTGGTTGCGCGAAACGCTGCGTCCGGATCAGCAGAATCTTCGCGCATCACGTGTACTCGCGCCGCCAGGTGCACGACGCAATCCACTTGCAACGTGGCAGGCCATGTCGCGTCGACGTCGGCGAAATCAACGCTGGCATCGACCCACTCGCCCACACCACTTTCAAGCTGCCCTGCACGCCTGACAAGGCCGGTGACCGTGTGTCCAGCGCCAAGCAATGCGCGGCATAGCGCATGACCGACAAAGCCGTTGGCCCCCGTGACGAGCACATGACTCATAGCCACTTCCACCCAAACCGGTTGAAGAACCGGAAGGCTGACGCGGCGAACATCCGGATGTGCGCGGGGCCTTTGCGGGCCGCCCCGCCACCGTGGTGCAGCACGCGCACGACGGGCAGATAGGCGATGCGGGCGATTTCGTGTGTGCGCAGGCTCAGGTCGTAGTCCTCGAAGTAAAGAAAGTAACGGGGGTCGAAGCCAGCGAGTTTTTTGAGCACGCTCGTACGAAAAAACATGAAGCAGCCGCTGACAATGGGGGGATCCCAGACGATGTCGCGCTCGTTGATCAGGTCGTGCATCTCGTAGCGCGCCAGGCGCCGCGCGAAGAAGCGGCGTAAGCGCGCAGGCAGGAAGCCGCGTACGAAGAGGTCTAGCAGCGTCGGATAGCGGCGGCAGAGGTACTGGATGTGCCCTGCTCCGTCGGCGATGCGGGGGGTGAGCAGACCAACTTGTGAGTGGCTTTCGAAGAACTCTACTGCACGTATGAGCGCCTGCCGGTCGAGATCGATATCCGGATTGAGTACAAGGTGATAGCGGCTCGCTGCGCGCTCGATGGCCAGATTGTGGCCGCGACCATAGCCGACGTTGCCGTGCCCTGCAATGACCACGCAGGCTGCGCCATGCGCGCGCAGAGCGTCTAAAGCAGCCGTCATGTCAGGCAGTCCACCATTGTCGACGAGACAGACGTCCAGTCTGAATTCGGGGTGCGTTGCTCTGAGCGACTCGTAAGCGGCGCCAAGGCTTTTCAGCGTCTGCGCGAGATGCTGCACATCCGGCCGGTAGACGACCACTGACACGGAGAGAACTTCAATCTCGTTGCCCGGTTCACGCGTAGTTTTCATGTGGAAAATGCGATGTGTCTTCTAAGCGACACTTTATTTATGAGAAACGGCCATATTTCGATCCGCAAGTGTGCGGAAAATGCTGGCATTCGGCAAGCCGGTTTTCGGTTTGTTACGTTGGACAACGCAGAACTCAGCATTTTCGAACGACTGAGCATACGTCGCATTATGTATCGGTAACATCGCCCGATTTTGAAGGCGCAAGAGCAAAAGGTTGCAGCGCTTCCATTTGCAGCCTTTGACTTGAGCGCATTGAGCGCAGACGGTTAGCCACACGCCTTTCAATGCGCTACGGCTGGCGCACGTTACACCACTTTCGGGAAGTGACGAACACGTTTTTTCTGGACGCAAGCGTGCCGAGGAGTGGCTCCCAACACGGAAAATCAAGCCTGATACGTCGGCATGTACCGCACCGGCAGGATTTGGCACAATGCCGCATTTCTCACGCTGACGCCTCCCGGCGCCGGCAAACGTTTCTACGCGACTGCGAACGTCATCCAGAACATTATTGCTTGAAGGATTTCCATGGCGAATCTACCTATCGTGCCCGTCATCCTTGCTGGCGGTTCCGGAACGCGTCTGTGGCCTCTCTCCAGAGCGCTATTCCCGAAACAATTCCTGCCGCTGACTGGCGAGCGCACCATGCTGCAGGAGACACTCGAACGGCTGGATGGTATTTCGGGACTCCGCAGCCCGATAGCAGTCTGTCACGATGACCACCGGTTCATCGTCGCGGAACAGCTTCGTCAACGCAATTCGCGGGACGCTACCATCATTCTGGAGCCGGTCGGGAGGAATACAGCGCCCGCCATTGCCATCTCGGCGCTGCAGGTATTGAAAAATCAGTCCGACCCGCTCCTGCTCGTTCTGGCCGCTGACCACGTCATCCAGGATGTCGACGCCTTTCATCAAGCCATAGAGATGGCGGCTGAGAGCGCCGAAACGGGAGCAATGACTACGTTCGGGATTAAGCCCGTAGCGCCGGAAACGGGATATGGCTATTTGCGCGCGCAGGCGGAGGAGCAAGGACAGGTGAAGCGGCTCGCCACGTTCGTCGAAAAACCGGACCTGGCTACCGCACGAGCCTATCTGGAGTCTGGAGAGTATTTCTGGAACAGCGGCATGTTCCTGTTTCGGGCATCGGTTTATCTTAAAGAACTCGAAAGGTTCGCACCGGACATGCTGAAAGCATGCCGTGCAGCATTGGACAAGGCCACGAATGATCTGGACTTCGTGCGGCTCGACGTGGAAGCATTTAGCCAATGTCCGGAGGACTCCATCGACTACGCCGTCATGGAGAAAACGGACAATGCGGTAATCGTCGCGTTGGATGCCGGCTGGAGCGATGTCGGCTCGTGGTCGGCGCTGTGGGACGTCGCCGACAAGGACGATGACGGAAACGTCACGAAGGGCGACGTCATTGCGCTAGAAAGTGAAAATTGCTTCTTTCAGTCGTCGGGCGGGAGGCTGGTCGCCGCTGTCGGACTCGACAACCTCATCGTTGTGGACACCGACGACGCCGTGCTCATCGCGAACAAAGATGACGTTCAGCACGTCAAGAAGATTGTCGAAAAGCTGAAGCAGGACGGGCGCTCAGAGGCTGTGCAACACAGGCTGGTGTACCGGCCGTGGGGGAGCTACGACTGCATCGGCCGCGGATCGCGCTATCAAGTCAAGCGAATTACCGTTAATCCGGGAGCCCGTCTCTCCGTGCAGATGCACCACCACCGAGCGGAGCATTGGGTGGTCGTCTCGGGAACTGCACGCGTCAAAAACGGAGGGAATGAAACGCTGCTGACCGAAAACGAGTCGATTTACATTCCTGTGGGAAACGTCCACGTGCTCGAAAATCCTGGAAAAATTCCGCTCGAACTGATTGAAGTCCAGTCCGGCGCCTATCTCGGCGAGGATGACATCATCCGTTTCGACGACCGCTACGGCAGACATGAAAGGAAGTGAAAGCGAACCGCGCCCGGGCGAAGCTCTCGTCGCCCGCAGGCTGATCATGTACCATACGACACTCGGCATTCTTTCGGCGGGAGAAAAATATTCTTGCGCAAACGGCGTGGGCCGTAGATATCCCACGAGGGCAATGACAATATGACTCGTTTCTTTTCGACCGCGTTCCTTAGGGAAATTTTTGCATTCGGAGTCGTCGGCACAATCGGGTTTGTCGTCGACACGGCCGTTCTTTACCTGTTGAAAGGGCATTTCGGCTTGTTTTATGGCCGGGCGGTGTCGTTTGTCTGCGCCGTATTCGCGACTTGGCTCATCAACCGCACATGGACCTTCAAAGACAAGCGCTCGTCGCTAGACGCTAAGTATGAGTTCGCCGTTTATTTGCTGCTGATGCTGATTGGCGGGGCTGTCAATTATTCGGCGTATGCGTTCACTGTCTCGAAACATCCCCTCGCGGCGGCTCACCCGATCATCGGTGTCGCCATAGGCAGCATCGCCGGCATGTTCGTCAACCTCATGACCTCCCGCATGATCCTGTTCAAACACGGCGATCCGACGGATCAGGCCGATGAACCGCTCCGCAGAAAGATGGGTTATCACTGAGCGCCCGACCGTCACCCCCGTGTCCCGCCACCGCGCTTCTGCGCACGAGAGTGGCCCGCCGTTGGTACGCACTGTCAAATACGTCTGCTTGGCGCATTCGAACGGAAACCGACTAGGTCATTGACAAAATGAGGGCTAACCTGCCGGGAAGCACCGCTCCCGGCATCGTCGGACTCAGCCGCGCGACATGGCTGGAGATAACGAACCGGAATGCTCCTGTCAGCCGCCAGCACGCTAATCGCTCTTTTCACGAAATTTAAAGACACTCCTCAAGGGAGCGCCATCTATGCATTCCACGGCCCCACAACATTCCGTCAAGCTCGCGCAGAATTCGATCGCCCCCGAACTCTCCATCATTGTCCCGACGTACAACGAAAAGGCAAATGTCGGAGAACTCGTGCGCCGGCTCAATCTGGCCCTCGGCGATATCGCCTGGGAAGTGATCTTTGTCGATGACAACAGTCCGGACAGGACATACGAGACTGTTAAGCAAATCGCTAGCAGCGATTCCCGCGTCCGCTGCATCCACCGCATTGGACGCAGAGGACTGTCGGGTGCCTGCATCGAGGGCATTCTGTCCAGCGCGGCACCGACAGTCGCAGTCATGGACGCAGACCTCCAACACGATGAGTCCATCCTGCCGAAAATGTACGAGGCGATCCGCAACGGCGCGGATCTCGTCATTGGCACACGGTACTCCGGAGAAGAAGCTTCGAGCCAAGGGCTCTCGCCAATCCGGCAATGGGGGTCAAACCTGGCGACTGGTCTCGCGCGCAAGTTTCTCCATCTCGACGTCAGCGACCCGATGAGCGGCTTCTTCATGCTGCCCAGGACACGTGTCGACGCCATCACCTCGAAGCTTTCGGACGAAGGGTTCAAGATCCTGCTCGACATCATCGCGTCGACGCCGACGCGATTGAAGACCGTCGAAATCCCATATCACTTCAGACAGCGGGTCGCGGGCGAATCCAAGCTCGACAGCCTAGTGACAGCCGAATATCTTGGACTGCTGTGCTCCAAATTGTCGGGCGGCTTTCTCCCAATCCGCTTCCTGATGTTTTTGATCGTCGGGGCCACGGGTATCGCGGTGCATCTGGCAACGCTGCAGGTGGCAACGCACGCCTTCGGATTGTCCTTCCCTTCCGCCCAGTTGACCGCCACGCTGGTCGCGATAGCGTGGAACTTTATTCTGAATAACCAGCTCACCTACCGCGATCGCCGGCTAAAGGGCATAAAATTCCTGTTCGGCATGGCAACGTTCTATGCGGTGTGCAGTCTCGGTACCTTCGCGAACGTCGGTGCAGCCAGTTGGCTCTTTGAACACGAGCCCAATCAGATCTTTGCGGGTCTGGCTGGGGCAATTCTCGGAGCGGTCTTCAACTATGCGGCGTCTTCCGCTCTGACATGGCACAAGTAAGCTAGCGGCCATAGATTCTGGTTAGGACCATCACCTTAGCAACTGCTCCAGTTCACAATGAAAAGATATGTCAACCTTGCCCGCAGAGTGATTGGCCTCGTTAGACGCGATGGCGCCTATCCCCTATTGAAGAAAAGCGTGGCCGTCTTCCGGCGAGAAGGGTTGACCGGGCTGAGAAGACGCGCTGGCAATGGCGCCATTGCCGTCCGCGACTACGCCGAGTGGATAGAATTGTACGACCGTCTCGACGAAGACGCGCTTAGCCTGATGAAGTCAGACATCGCGGCGATGTCTGCGCCACCGCGCATCTCCGTGGTCATGCCAACCTACAATGCCGATCCCTTATGGCTGGCTGAAGCGATTGACTCCGTGCGCAACCAGATCTATCCGCATTGGGAGCTTTGCATTGCGGACGACGCCTCCACGAGCCCGAAGGTACGCCCGCTACTCGAACGATACATGCAGGAGGACGCACGTATCCGCGTCGTGTTTCGCGAGAAGAATGGTCATATCTCGGCGGCATCGAACAGCGCACTGGACCTCGTGACCTCCGACTGGGTCGGGTTGCTGGATCACGACGACATCCTCGCGCAGCATGCGCTCTATTGCGTCGCGAAAGAAATTGTCCGCCGCCCCGATGCCCGGCTGATCTACTCCGACGAAGACAAGATCGATGTAAACGGGCGGCGCCACGATCCGTATTTTAAGTGCGACATGAACATTGACCTGTTCTATTCGCACAACATGATTTCGCACTTCGGCGTCTACCAGAAGCGCCTGCTCGACGAAATCGGCGGCTTCCGTGTGGGCCTTGAAGGGTCACAGGACTATGATCTCGCTCTGCGTTGCCTGGAGCGCATCGGCCCTGATTCGATCGTCCACGTCCCGCGCGTTCTCTATCATTGGCGGGTGCATCCGTCCAGCACGGCCGCGTCGGGAGATGCCAAGCCCTACGCGGTGGTGGCCGGCGAGCGCGCCCTGAATGAGCATTTCGCGCAGCGGGGCATCGACGGTAGCGTGGAAGGTCTTGCGTACGGATATCGCGCCCGCTACCGCCTGCCTGAACGGCGACCGCTTGTCAGCTTGATCATTCCGACTCGCAATGGCGTCAATCTGCTGAAGCAGTGCATTGATAGCATTCGAACCAGGACCACCTACGCTCCATACGAGATCATCGTCGTTGATAACGGCTCCGATGAGAAGGCGACGCTCGACTATCTGCATGGCCTCCTGTCCGCTGACAATATCCGCGTGATTCGCGACGACCGCCCGTTCAATTATTCGGCGCTCAACAACAGCGCGATCGCAAGCGCAAACGGAGAGATCGTCGGCCTCATCAACAACGATATTGAAGTGATCTCCGACACGTGGCTCGATGAGATGGTGTCATTGGCCATTCAGCCAGGAGTCGGCGCGGTCGGGGCGAAACTGCTCTACCCGGACGGAAAAATCCAGCATGCGGGAGTCGTCGCCGGCATGGGTGGCGTCGCAGGCCATGCGCACCGGCTGTTCCCGCGTGACAGTTTCGGATATTTTTCCCGCAATGCCCTCATCAGTTCTTTCTCAGCCGTGACTGCCGCCTGCCTAATCGTGCGCAAGGCGATCTATGAGCAGGTGGGTGGATTGAACGACATCGAGTTGGCAGTCGCGTTCAACGACGTCGACTTCTGCCTTCGCGTCAGAGAGGCCGGCTATCGCAACGTCTGGACACCATATGCGGAGCTGTACCATCACGAGTCGGCAACGCGCGGCAGCGAAGACAGTCCGGAAAAAAAGGCGCGCTTCGCGCGCGAGGTCGCCTACATGCATGAGCGTTGGGGGGACTCGCTCGAGCAGGATCCCGCCTATAGTCCGAACCTGGCGTTAGATCGTACCGATTTTTCCCTCGCCTGGCCTCCTCGGGTCGAATCGCTGTCGCACCGTCCTGCGCCGCACGAGAATAAGGAATTAGCATGAGAATCACTGTCTTCGGCGGCGGGGGGTTCATCGGATCGACGATCGTTGACCGCCTGCTCCGCGATGGTCACGAGATTTGTGTTTTCGAGCGCCCACGTGTCGGCCCTTATCGGCAGTTCGACAATCGTGAGAACGTGCGCTGGATGACGGGCGATCTCACCAGCGTGCACGACATTACGGAAGCCATTGACGGCACCGACATCGTCGTTCATCTTGTCTCGACAACACTGCCGAAAAGCTCGAACGACGATCCCATTTACGACGTGCAGAGTAACCTGGTTGCGACGCTTCAGTTGCTCAACGCGATGGTCGCGAAGAACGTGAAGAAGATCGTATTCATCTCGTCCGGGGGAACCGTATATGGCGATCCCATTTATCTGCCCGTCGACGAAAAACACCCGACCAACCCGAAGGTCTCGTACGGCATCACCAAACTGGCGATCGAAAAGTATCTGCTGCTCTATCAGTATCAATACGGGATCAAGGCAAACATTCTGCGCGTTGCAAATCCTTACGGAGAGCGGCAGCGCGTGGAGACGGCACAAGGCGTGATCGCCGTTTTCCTCGACAAGGCTCTCAGAAAACAGGCAATCGAAATCTGGGGAGACGGCACGGTCACTCGCGACTACCTCTATATCGGAGATGTCGCCGAAGCGTTCGCCCGCGCGGTTAAATACGACGGCACGGAGTCCGTATTCAATATCAGCTCAGGCAACGGCACGAGCCTGAACGAAATCATCGGCAAGATCGAAGCGATACTCGGACACCCGGTTGAGCGGACCTATCGCCCGGGCCGTCCCTTCGACGTTCCTGCCAGCGTGCTCGATAACACACTGGCACAAAGAGAATTGGGATGGCATCCCGAGGTCGACCTGGACGCGGGAATTAAACTGACGGCCGCGTGGCTACGCACCCAGATTCACGAAGGGCGATAGCCGCGGAACGAGATTGATCGCGCGCCGATAAGCGCGATCGGGTCTGCGCATAGCGTCGTATCTCCGTTGAGAAGGCATGCGCCGGTCGCGGCGAGATATCTCGCCGCGACCGGGTTTAACACGCACGTCGGACGACCTGCTCCGCATGGCCGGGCGACTCCCAATTCCACCCGAGGATTACCTTTTGTCGACGACTGTTTGGCGTATTCAGCGAACGGATGCTGTTCCGTTGCTTTTACTCTTTGTGCTGCCCATTGTCGCGGCGCTGCCGGGACTCATGGGTCTTTACGACGCAAACCCGATGCTGTATCTCGGCGGGGTCGCGCGAAACTATCGGCCCGGCCTGATGCAGGGTTTTCCATACCTCGACCCAAACAACGCTTTCACCGCGCAAGCGCTCGGCTATCGCACCGCACTGGACTGGCTCGATGGAATCGTTCCCTGGTGGAACTATTTCTCGGGTGTCGGTTTGCCACTCGCAGCCGAATATCAGCCCGCTGCATTCTTCCCACCGACGTTAATGCTGCTGCTGCCAAACGGCATGCTGTTGCAGCATATCCTGCTTCAGATTATTTCGGGCTGGGGCGCGTACGGCCTGCTACGGCAGTTGGGACTGAGTCGGCTCGCGGCCGCAACGGGGGGAATGCTGTTTGCGTTCAATGGCGCACTCGCGTGGTTCGATCACGCGCCTGCGTTGCCTGTTCCGTTCTTGCCTTGGATGCTGTGGGGGGTAGAGCGTGCGTTCGCCAAAGCCGCGGCCGGCATCCGAGGCGGATGGCGGCTGTTCGCCGTCGCGCTGTGGATGAGCGTCATCGCCGGGTTTCCCGAAACTGCGTATCTCAACGGCCTGTTTGCGTTGGCATGGAGCCTGTTGCGCCTTTGGCAAGCGCGCGGTTGCAGGCTGGCGTTCCTCACGCATCTCGCGTTCGGAGGCGTGGTCGGTCTCGCGTTGTGCGCGCCGCAGATTCTCGCCTTCTTCGAATTTCTGCCTCATGCGTGGCTCGGCGGCCACGGCGGCGGGTTCGCAAATGTCGCGCTCGATCCGGCGGCCATATTACCGAGCCTGCTTTTCCCTTATGTATTTGGGCCGATTGCCGTCGGTGGGTCGGCATGGGACCGGTTAGGGACGATATGGGGCTCGATAGGAGGCTATCTCAGTCTGATCGTGCTTGTCGTCGCGCTATACGGCGCCATACTTCGCCGCACGCCGCTCACCTCGCTGCTTCTGGCGTGGGCGCTCGCGGCACTGGGCAAATCATTCGGCGTCCCGGTGGTGAGCGCGCTGTGGAACCTGGTTCCGGGCGTCACGCAAGCGGCCTTCTTCCGCTATGCGGTGCCGACGTGGGAACTAGCCTTGATCATCCTGGCGGCGCAGGCAATCGATAACCTGCGCGAGCAGACGCACGAGCGAGCAACCCATCGGCGTCAGATTGCGATCCTTTCCGCGCTGCTGTTACTCGCTGGCGCGCTCTATACGGCATCCCTCTGGCACAACCTGCGCGAGATCGTTGCGATACGAAACGCGGCGGTAGCTTCCGTTCTGTGGGGCCTGATAACGGTGGGCGCTTTCGGCACGGTCCTGCTGCGCTACCGTCCGGCCCGGGCTGCCGCCGCGATCAGTGCGATCCTCGTTGTCGACAGCGTTCTGATGTTTTCCGTTGCGACGTTAAGTAACCCTCGCTCGGGCGACGTGGACACGGAGGCGATCAGCTTTTTGCAGAAATCCGTTGGACTGCATCGCATCTATTCGCTTGGCCCGATTCAACCCAACTACGGCGCCTACTTCGGCATTGCAGCGATCAACCACAATTACCTGCCAATCAACCAGCGATGGGTGGACTGGATAACGGCGCATCTCGATTCTCATGCGGATCCCGTCTTATTCACCGGCAACGATCGGGCTGCCGAATCAACGGTGCCGACGCCGAGCCAGGAGCTGGTTCGCAATCTCGAGAACTACGAATGGATCGGCGTGAAGTATGTGGTTGCGCCGAGCGGCGACAATCCGTTCATGGCGGTCCTCCCTAGCAAGACCGACTCGTCATCGCATTCGCCGCTGCAGATGATGCCTGGCGACACGGTGACGGGGACGTTGTCAACGGGCATGACCGACAAGCCTGTGACAATCGATCAGCTTGGCATCCTGATTGGCAACTACAGCAACACGTCGGACGGCATCCTGGCAGCCGAAATCTGCGTTGACGCCCTATGCGCGAGCGGACAGCGGGATCTGAAGGAATCCAACGATAATTCGACGTTCTATATCCCGATGACGCGTGACCTGCCGGTCGAAACCCAATCCATGATCCACTACCGCTTGACGCGTAGTGGCGGCAGCAAGCCCTTGGTGCTCTGGATGTCGGGCGTACGCTCGCCGGCCGAGGACCAGCAAATCAAGGGACCGGCGGGCGCACTGACGGGTCACGGATTGCAGGTGAAGCTCCTTGTAAAAGATGACAAGGCGCCGTTGGCCAAATCCGTGTACGCCGATCAGGTCATGAACATCTACGAACTCAACCAGCCGAAGCCCTATTTCGAAGAGCTTGGGCAATCGTGTCGCGTGACGGCAGAAGGTCGCGAACGCGTGACAGCGGACTGCTCTGCCCCATCGACGTTGCTGCGGCGCGAGTTGTTCTTCCCCGGATGGACAGTCAAGATAAATGGTTCACTTATGCCGATTACCGAGCATAAAGACCTTTTCCAGTCTATCGCTTTACCCGCAGGCAAAAGCAGCGTGGTCTTCCGCTATGAGCCGCCGCATATGATCTGGGCATGGATTGCCATGCTCGTCGGTTTTGGCACGTTGCTATTGCCCGCCATGAACAAGAAATCGCACGAAAGGAAACATCAATGAGGCCGCTCAAGATCGCAGTACTGATTCCTTGCTACAACGAGGAAGTCGCCATCGGCAAGGTGGTCCGTAATTTCAGGGAAGCCCTCCCCGAGGCGACGATCTATGTCTACGACAATAACTCCCGCGATCGGACTGCGAGCGTCGCCGCGCAGGCGGGTGCCATCGTGCGGCAGGAAACCCAGCAGGGTAAGGGGCACGTCGTGCGCAGAATGTTCCGGGACATCGATGCCGACTACTACATCATGGTCGACGGCGACGATACCTACGAGGCAGATCTCGCACCCGAGATGTTGCGCACGGCCATGTCGGGACCTTTCGATCTGGTTAACTACATCCGTAGAGAAACCGAGGACGCGGCCTACCGGGGCGGCCACCGGTTCGGCAACCTCATGCTCACGGGTGTCGTGCGCAAGATCTTCGGCAACCGCGTCAAGGACATGCTTTCGGGCTACAAGGTTTTCTCTCGACGTTTCGTCAAGTCGTTTCCTGCCTTGTCGGCCGGCTTCGATATCGAGACCGAGCTGACCATCCATGCGCTCGAACTGTCGATGCCGATTTCGCATGTCGAGGGTCCGTACCGCGGTCGCCCGGAAGGGTCGGAAAGCAAGCTGAACACATACCGTGACGGCTACCGAATCCTCAAGCTCATCATGAAGCTGATTCGGCACGAGCGGCCGATGTTCTTTTTCGGCTGCATTAGCGTACTGCTGACGTTAATCGCGTTGGTGCTGATCGAACCGGTTTTCGCGCACTACGTGGAAACTGGGCTCGTTCCGCGGCTGCCGACGGCAATCCTGTCCGTGAGCCTCGTGATCCTGTCATCGTTGAGCCTGATGACGGGCATGATATTGGACACTGTAAGCCGCGGGCGTAGAGAAGTGCGAATGCTCGCTTATTTGCAGTATTCGCCGTACGAAGCAACAGACGTGGTTGAGGAATCAACGTCGTAAAGAGCTTTAAGCAAACTCCAATCCGACGGCGCACTCGTACACGAATAAGGTTAACGTGCCGACTGTCGTCCTTACCGACGAAGGGTGTTCATAAGGCGCCGCACTAACTATCGAGTGATACTATTGGCTCAACGGGGTCCGCCTTAACGTTAAAGTCGGCGCCCATACCCACCGTGATAGCTGGTCCGAAGACGTCGTTGGTTAGCAAGTAGGCAGCACGCCCCAGAGCTTCCACCTGTCAGACGCCCAGCGGTCCGTTGCGCCCGCGCTCGGTGCATCGGTCGGCAATGGCCGCTTCTTGCTGTGATACCCGCATTACTTCGTGCGAGTCAACAGCAACCAGCGCGATGCGCCCGCTGTGGAACGATGCGGATGCGATAGAGGTGAAGGTGAATATCCTACGAACCATTGCTAAATGGTGCCGACCGAAACCGGCTTGCTTTTGGAACCAAGCCTCCTTATGTGGTTGCGAGCCGGCTTCTCGACGAGCGCCCACAGCAAAAGTGAAATCGCTATCGCAGCTATCCAATATCCCGTGCAGAGAGCGAAATCGGAGGCCCCTAGGCTGCCTCGATAGCTGTCAAATACCCTCAACAGCAGTTGATGAGATAGATACAGGGCAAAGCTCGCCTCTCCCAAAATGACAAGCGGGCGAGCAGAAATTAGCTTTGAGATTAGCCCATTGCCGAGCGCAAATACCAATATCAACAGCGGAAAAGCGGGCGCGTCGGTACATTCAACTCCAAATATGGCCCACGGCGAAGAGGCAGTGTAACCTGCGAGCCTTTCGATAAAAACGATCAAACCGATGGCACACACCTCAAGCACCGTCCACACAGCCGTCCCGCTAGGCAGCACCCACTTTCTGATTGCGTCGAAGGCCCTTGCAGTCAACATTCCAAGCAAAAACTCTATTATCCGGACAAACGGCGAAATGTAGCCAATCCCTTCAGCAGATACCGCTAGAGGCGTTTGAGGATTAATCAGCGAAACACGATATACGCTTGCCACAGCCAACACACCAAACACGACAAGGGCAACTATCGCGGACTTCCAGTGCCATGTGCTCTCCCAGCGATGACGCAACACTGGAAACATCAGATAGAAAAATGCCTCAGTAGAAATGCTCCAAGAAACCGCATTAAAACTGAAGAAAAATGCAATAATCGGGATCCAAGCGTGAATTAGGAAAATATTCACCAAGAATATTGCCACGTGATGACCATCAGTTCCACCAAAAAACCAACCTTGAATCGGAATCACTACGAGGAATGTGCCAAGCATGAACAGGTGCAACGGCCAAACCCGTGCTATTCGAGCCACATAAAATCGGCGCACGCTTCCGACACTATCGAAGTCGCGATAGGTATAACAAAGGATAAACCCCGAGAGCACGAAGAAGAAACTGACACCGAAGTCATAATGAAAATGCGGAATCCAGTCCATCGAGCGGAATGCACTCTTGCTATGTTCAATAACAATCGAAGCCGCCGCAAAAAACCGAAGTGCCGTCAAGCTATCAAGTTTCTTCATACAACTTCCAACTGGTATACGCCTGCCATGCTCATGCAGGACGGTTCTGAGCCACCGTGAATCGCTCCCCCAAGAGCAGGAACGGACGTTCCTGCAGATGATATGAGATACCGGCAAGCACTAACGTTATAAGGATGCCGACAGCAAGTCGCGCATACGAAGCCGACACGCTCCATAATTCCTTCCGACAACCACAGGCCGAAAAGGTGAAAGACATAGATGCCGTACGCAACCTTGCTGAGATATCGTAACGGCATTCAACCCAGCACTCGCGCGGCAAATTCAGACTGTTTGACGGAGAAGATCAGTGGGCAGCAGGCCGTTACCGCCTGCGGATAGCCAATCACTTCGACCGTCTCGAACAACCCTAGCGCTTCATCGATCCAGATTTCCACCCCTGCGGACAGCAGGAACGCGCTCAAAGCCAGAAACAGGTCAACACCGAAGCAGGCGAGATAGTTCTTGAAGGCTTGGACAGACCTGACGGTCGGGCCGTAAGGAAGTATGACAGACAGCGCGGCAATAGCTCGCAATCCATGTAGCAAAGGCAAGCAAAACTCGTCCTTACGGCTGGTCATCTACAGAATTATGTGAATTTTCCACATATTACCTAATTGTCGGAACACAGACGTCAGCCCCTTGGCAGGTATCCAGGCGGGACACCCACCTATCCAAGCTGATTTTTATAGAGCTTCTTTATTTCGCTGCAACGCCAGCGTTGCAAGACGCCACATTTCTTTTCCACACACCAAGATGCTGCCCCGGCCGAGGTGTTGGGAAATCCTTAACCTGCTTGAATCCTGAAGACTCCAAAGCACTTCCCATCGTAGCCAGATCCGCCCGCGGGGAGAACTCTCCATGTTGATCATTTAGCATCAGCGCGAAACACGCGGCATTTTGAGGAGACTGAGCTAGCCAACTCGTATACGACTCCAGTTTCGGTTCAAGGAGAGCCGGGTCGACTTGAACCATCGGTACCATAAAGCCGGACTTCTTGATCATCTCCAACCCAATTGAATTGACATTCAATATCATGTGACGGGAAAGGAGTAGAACTGGACCTTTATTGAAATCTTCCGTTGCCAGATAACTTGAAACCGACCTGTTCAGATCGCGCCAGGCCATCGCCTCATCACGACCCAGAATAAAATTTGGCTGATTTTCGGGCGGAAAGTCGTTCTGTTGCAGGGACATATGTACCAAGGTGCCACAATCGAGCAATGGGCCGGTCCAAGCGTCGTCACCACCAAAACCTTCGGCGAACGGCTTCGACATTCCCACACAGCGATAGAGATCCTGGTGGGCATAAGCGGCTACCGCAAAAAAGCCTACGGATAATGCGAAATATGCGACCTGAAGCCATCGCAATCCAATTGTTCCAAGCCACGTTGCCACGCAAAAAACCATGACGGTATAGATAGGTGAATCAAATCCAGTCCCCATATTTTGACTTGTCCAAAGCACACCAAAACAGGCAAGACAAAGCGCGGAGCCTGAAAGAATCAAATTACTCGTGACGCCTCTCTTTCTCCGCAAGAGCACAGACGACAGCCCGACAAGGAAAATTGGGACGATAAAAAAGAAGTGAGGCAAACGCATCTGAACAAAAATCCATCGAAAGCGCAGACTCAGATTCGCCCAGGTAAATACCCCTTGCGAATGTCCATATTCCGCTGCATGTGCACCGTAGCCAAACGAAAACAAATATCCAAATACACTGGAAAAATTTCTCACATACCAAGGCAACGCGACTATGAGAAACACAATAATCGATAACACGATATTCTTTAGTGTTTCCCGCGAAAAGCCGCGCGCGAGGTAGAGGTAAATGAGAAACGAAAAAGCAAATGCCGGCAGGAAGGCTAACGCCATCGTCCTCGACAGGATCATGCATCCGAGAGCCGCACCCACCAGCGCGGAATAGGAACTACGTCGGAAGCCGTCAGAAAGGACGAAACAAGCGAAACTGGCAAAGAAGAAAAACGTCGTTGCCGTGACAAATTGAAAACCACGGCTGAACACCACGAAGTTCGACAACGAAGCCAATAGAATGCAAGCGAGCAACGCATGCGGCAATGACGAGCGCCTAAGTACGACAAACATCAATGCCAACGTGCCAACAGCAAAGCCAACATTGCAAAGGAATCCGTAGTTTTCGTTGACTCCAAAAGCAACCATCGCCAATGATGCGACAACGGGCGCGAGCGGCGCGAAACCAAGCGGCGCGGAAAGCGCGTGCAACCAGCCGGTCCAACCACCGTATATCTTGGCTTTTGCAAACGCGACTGATAGCGCCAGGTAGCCAGACTCGTCGATATCCAGTGATTGACCAAACCGATATTTGACTAGCCAGTGCACGGACTGGTAGATAAACAATACCAACAGCGCGGCAAACAGTATGTATATAACAGCGTCACTGCGCCGAATGTTAAGAATTTTGCTTTTCGTCATTATCACATCCAGCGTTGAAGTCGTAAATCCGGCAGTCGCGCAAGCAACAAATTTCCGGGTTGCTGCAGGTTTTCACCACCCGCACCGATTTGATTAAAATCGGAGTTCCGGCAACATGTTCTCAAGCGCTAGCCCTGGTGTTCGAGATAAGCCCTGAAAACCCGATCATAGTCAGTCTGGTGATAGATCTCCTCCCATCGCGGGGAAAAGCTCTCAACCAGATTGTTATACATTTGAACATCCACAGCGTTCAATTGCTCCGCCAGCCGGATATCCTCAGCATCGACATCGGCATAACTGGAATCGGAGACCCTGACATTATGACGCGGAGAAAACCTCATACCGTTCATCGCGAACAGCAACTTGACGGATGCGACGTAGTTTTCCTGCATACCAACCCAATAGTAATTCCGCTTGATCCATTCAGCCGCATCCGTACCGTTGCTGGAAATACCCGGTGTCAGCTGACGGCAGATCCCGTTTATATTATCGGGAGCCTGAACGAGATGACGAAACGTCGGATAATTTTTCTTGAACGAAGCGTTATCCGGATGCGCGCTCGAGCTATGGTATTTATAAAAAGAGACGAGCCTGGAAATGGGATGCCGAATGAACGTCACCAACCTCGCCTGAACCAGATTCTCCTTTTCGACGATCTGGTCGTAGGAAAAATGTCCAGAAACCATTCGACACCGCGCCATACGGCGATCGTTCAACTCCAGCAAATTGCTGTTCAATATCGCCGCGTACTTCTTCCCATCAATGGGTAATTCGACTTTCGAAAAATCGACAAACACATTCTCGGAGGGCTGAAATCTTTCAGCGAGTTCCTCCCGGAAAGATGAACCCGCAGTTTTGGCGACATGGAGGAAAATGATCGGCTTTGCCTGCTCTTTCCTGTCATCGAGGCTACACAGAATAAACGCCTTAGCTCCAAGGTCAAACAAATCGCCAATCATCTCGCTTTTCCTGATATTACATTTAGTCGCCGGACTAATTTCTTGCGCCGACGTCTTTCGCCGCTGTCCAGATAAGCTGGACTTTAACCGTGATTCACCACAAAATTCGTGACACGGAAAGCGCTCACCGTCGTGTATGCCTTGGTGAATCATGCGCCGACGCTGGGATGACAGCGCCAAACCATAGTCGCCGACACGCGCCGCTGCCAGCATCTTTGCTGGCAAACCCGTATTAGACCCCGTCTGACCTCCCTTGTATAGCCACGGCGGGGTCGGTTTGGCTCGGCGGTAAGCTCCGGTAAGCAGGCTCCCGTCATCCCGTGCACCCGTATAAAACCCGGGACCGGGCCGCTATAATGACCGTTTCAATTCGGGGATTTTCCTGAATATGCAATGGCTTAAACGTGGGCTCGTCTATCACACCGATCGGGATGCCCCGGCCGGTACTGTGCGAGCCATGGTTCCGACCCCTTTGCTCATCAACGATCACACCATCCGCATTTTTCTCACCATTTGCGATGCGGATAATGTCGGACGGCCATACTTCGTTGATGTCGACGCATTGGACCCGACAAGGATCGTCGCGAAGTCAACGGGCCCTTTGATGCAAACGGGCGCGCCGGGAGCGTTCGACGAGCGGGGCATCGTGGCTGCGCAAGTGCTGCGCAATCCGGACGGAACCTTGCTGATGTACTACTCGGGTTTTGGACGTTCCGACTCTGTTCGATATCAGATATTCATGGGCCTGGCTCAAAGCTTCGACGACGGCCAGAGCTTTGTGCGGGTACAAGATTCACCGATTCTGGGACCTACCCCGGCGGAATCCATGTTTCGCTGCGCTCCGTTCGTCATGCCGACAGAGCACGGATATCAAATGTGGTACACGGCCGGTTCGACCTGGGAAATCGTCAATGGCAAAGAGGTGCCTCGCTACTCGCTGAAGTATCTTGAATCGGCCGACGGAATCAGTTGGGGTAGCGAAGGCCTAGCCTGCATGAGCTTTGGAGCGGATGAACATGGGATAGGACGTCCCTGGATCACAAAAACGCCAGAGCGCAAGTACCAGATCTACTACTCTATCCGACGGATCTCCCTCGCTGCATATCGCCTCGGTTACGCTGAGTCCGACGACGGACTTCACTGGAACCGAATGGATGACCAGCTCGGACTGGACGTTTCTCCGGGATCATTTGACTCCGACGGCATGTCCTACACCGCTTTGATAACCGCGCACAATAAGACCTACTGCTTTTACAACGGCAACGGGTTCGGTCGTGAGGGATTCGCGGTTGCAGAACTCACCACCCCTTAGATTGCACGAGCAAAACCCAGACATGAAAGGCCCTGACATGGCAGTGTTGACTCACGGAGTAACACAACGGCTTGCGTCCGAAGACGCGATCGACGAAGCGGTAGCTGAAATGCGTATCAATGGCTACACGATACTAGACAGCGGTCTTCCTGCCGATGTTATCGAAAGGCTCAAATCGGGAATCGACCGGATTTATCAGGCGCAGATTAGCGAATTTGGAGATGAGCAAGCACTCGCGAGCATCAGCGACACCGACATCGCGCGCTGTACGCTCGCTTATGATCCCGACTTCCTGACCCTCGCGACCGCTCCAAATCTGATGAAGCTCGCGACCAGACTGCTAGGCAGTGAATTCGTACTCATGCAGCAGAATGGCATCATCAATCGACCTGACCGCCAGAACTATCAGGTGAAGTGGCATCGTGACCTTAGCTATCAGCACTGGACGAGTTCGAAAACGATCGCGTTCAATGCGTTGCTATGCGTCGATGAATTCACGAACGAAAACGGTGCATCCTTTGTACTCCCTGCGACGCATCACATCGAAGAATTCCCCACTGACCAATTCGCGTCTCGCCATGAAAAGCAAATAGCGGCTCGCGCCGGATCGTTTATCGTGCTGGACGCGATGCTCTATCACCGGGGCGGAATTAACGTGTCGACCGACGTTCGTCGAGCCGTCAACCACCTCATCGGCCTGCCGTTCCTCGCACAACAGGTGAATTTGCAGACCGCACTTGAAAGCACTGGAATGCCCGCGCCCACCGATCCGAACGTTCTGAAATATCTGGGCTTTCGATGGTCCCCCGCGACGCACGCCAAGGACTGGCGGGAGCGGCGCATGCCCTCGCGCTAGATTGCGCCGCTAACCCTCCGCCTTCCCTGATGAGCTGTTTCCCTGCCCCGCAACGCAATTTGCGTTGGCGCAGACTTGCTAAACTTTGCGGGGATTTCGGTCAATCGATTCACGAATTGCGCGCTCAAGCCACTCGGCAACGCTCGTCTTCTGCTCTGCTGCGACCTTGAGCACTACCTCCTTTAGTTCGGGAGACACTCCCTCCAGCTGCCCGTAGTATCGCGAGCGCATCGTGCCACCACGACGACCGACGTGGGGCACGTCGGGGTCGATGACCGGCCCTGAAGAACACTTTTCAAAGTCGATGAGGTAGAAGCAATTCCCGAGTACCCAGCTAAGGCTGGGGTCGACCGCTGCGTGAGGAAGCAGGTCGATCGGTGCATGATGCGCCCAAAGGTAGTTGTTTGCGATCACCATGCGCCCATATTCGGTATTGGCCAACCATGGCGCGACCCCTTCGTCACCAAACACCACGCGCCTGCCTTCTTTGGTCACGCGAGTCATCTCGTGAATGGCGCCCTTGATGTCGTCGAAAAGATTGATGCCGCCAAAATGAAAAGCTGCGTCGAAGAAGTCGTTTTCGAACGGCAAGCTGCCCGCATTGCAAACAGAAAGACTCGTGCGAGCAAGTGCGTCTCCCCCTTTCTCGGCGAGCGCCGCATGCGTAGCGACGACCATTTCGGGTGCAAGATCAGACGCATAGACTCGGCCAGTAGGGCCGACTGCATCGAGCGCAGCCAATACATCGTCGCCGTTTCCACAACCGGTGATAAGCACATGCGCGCCATCCGAAACACGCAAACGGCGAATCAAATCGTTTCGGAATTCTGTCTCGTCTACTCGGAAGGTACGGAACATCCACGAGAGAAAGTTTCGGTACACTTGGCGCGCACCTTCAAAATCGTACATCGCAAGGGAAGTCTGCCCCCCCTCTTCAAGCGTCCCGGCGTCGCGAAAATCGGGAATCGGCACATCGCTGTCGAGTCCCGAAAGGAATTGATGTATCCGCCCTGCTCCAGCGAGCCCTTCTGCCTGGATAACCAAACTCGAATGATCGTAGGGTGACACATAATTTTGTAGGGCTGCATACGCGTCAACATCGTGACTCATAGCGTAGTCTCTCAAGTAATGTAATCAGTGTTCGAATATGCGATATCGTGCCTAGTCCGAAACTCGCGACCAAGTCAGCCATTTTGGAATCACCCAGCGATCGGGACGGGCCTGACCAACGCGACGACCTCGTTGACATATCGCTCCATGTCGAAGCAGTCGGCGAGGTGCATCGAGAGCTGCGAGGCCACTTGCGATCTTAGGTCGGCAGAAAGAAGCAATCGGCTCGCTTTCTCAGCCATATCCTCGACGTCGAGGTAGTCCGCAATACATAGGTCTTTCAAACCAGCGCGCTCCAGAAACGACACAATTCCCGTCGTCTTGTCGAAGCAAAGCAAAGGCTTGTTGAAGAACATGGCATCGATTGCGACATTCGGCAAGGGATCAAGCCTTGAGCTCAGCAGGAAAAGATCCGACAACTCGTATGCCGTTTCGATTTCGGTCGTCTCATCGATGATCTCAACAGATCCGGTCAAACCGGCGCGCATGATCTGGTCTTCCAAGTACACCGAATATGCGGCATCCTTTCTTGGCTCATAGCCCTGACCGATCCAGACGAACCGGCATTGATCCTCGCCGACCTTCGATAAGATCTGACGTGCGCACTGCAAGAACAGGTCGACGCCCTTGCGATAGTTCACCGAACCGGCACCGAGTACCACATATTTCCTCGAATGCTCAACGTCAGGCCGCAAGATTGAACGCAGCCTTTGCTGTTCCATTAGCGCGGGCTCATCCTTAACGCGCTTGCCCGGGATGCTGGAACGCCCCTGAGGCAAGACGTGAATCTTCTCCGGCCTGTAGTCGTCGACGAAGCGAACCGCATCCTTGTAAGTGATTTCCGAGGAAAAGACGACTTGTTGCGGAACCGTCATCATGGTCTTGAAAAGCGATGGCGGATCGGGATAACAGGACGCGAATTCGTGAATCAGGCTCACTGTGGGAATCCCGGCTTTCCCCAGCGGCTCGACGACCAACTGCGACTCGATGCTATTTACGATGGCAAAAGCGGGCTTGAAGCAGCGCACCAGGCTCTCGACAACGTGCTCGGCATGCATGCCGCTGAAGCGCGCATAATGTGCCGGCACATAGGAAATAGCGAGTTCCTCAAACAGTGCCTCGAGCATGCCCGGCCCAAGCGAAAGCACGACCACGTTCATGGAGCGGGACAACACCTCCGCCATGTTATAGACGAGAACGGGCGCGCCCGTCAGCGAACACTCGTGAGTCACAAGCAAAACAGTTTCGCGTGCGGGATCGAACGCCTTGTTCTCGGCATATTTGAGCGGCGGGAATCGGTAGATTCTTTTTTCAGCACGGCCGTGATCGATATAGTGCTGAATGGGATCGACACCCGCGTCGCGAACATCGACATTCAGCTTCAAGTAAGCGTCCGGGTCGAAGTCCGACGGCGCCTCTATTCGCTGAGCACCAATCGTTTGACTATCTTTTTTAAATAGACTCTTGAATATTTTCACCTGGTTCACACCAAAACAAAATGTAACGGATTTGAGAATGACACAATCTGGAGCAATTTTATTTTTTGAGCATTACTGCGATTCGATTCCTGGCTTTCCATTTCCATGACAGCCGAACGAATTCGTCCCGAAGTTGGCGAGAAATGGCCTCCTGCTCTAGAAGGGATGTTTCTGCCTTCTCTTTTTCGCGCATCAGCTGCTCAATAACCGCTTGTTGCTTCCCGATCGTCTCGATATGCTCTTCATACCCTGCAAGAAGTTTCTTCCATTCGCTGAATATTCTGTTCTTTTCAGATTCGAGCTTCGCCATCGCCAGCTCCCGCTGCTGCCTGGCATCCAGGTAGTTTTGCAGAGAGTTCCCATGGTAGGTACGCAAAGGCGGAACCTCAGGTGCCTCATTCGCCCCCTTGGCAAAAGCTTTTAAGAAAGCTTCCTTCGAGTAGTAATACTCGAAATGACTCAGCGCGAATTCGCCGTGTTGTTTCAGTAACGGCTCGTTCCATTGCTCGAAAATACGAATAAGCTCCTCGTATCTTCTCCACGTGTAACTATCAGGATAGGTGAGTTCGCATCCACCATGAAACCGGGAGCGGTATGACTCATGCGTGACGACGGGAACGCCGACAGACATCGCTTCAATCAATGCTTTTCCACCACCAAGAGGGAACGAGCTGACATACACATCCACCGAATATTCAATCAGCGCCCTCGACAGCGAAGGAACCCACTCGATGTGGATAAAGCGATCACGACTCACATTCTCGGCATCGAGTGTCTCGTAGATTTTTTGCAGAAACGCTTCGGGCAGCTCCCCGATGTGCACGTGGTAACCGTGCGAGGCATTCAGGATGCAAGCCACCGCGCGTTCATAGGATACAGCGTACGATCCCGACTCGAACTTCGACGCTCGCCCGCATGAACAGCTCGTCAAGGCTCCGCGCTCCAAGAATCTCGTCTTGCGCTCTGACGGTCTGACAGCACTGAGTGGCCAATAACGCTGTTGGACCACTCCGATCTCGTTCCTGCACAGTTCATACGACATGTTGTGCAGATCGACATGCTGAAATGCTTCGCACGTCACACCGAGCGACAAATGATGGTCGCCGTGGTGGATATAGTATCGGTTGATGGCGCCTGGAAAGTGGGCCGCCACGATGGATACGACGTCCTGATTGTGACCCAACGTCAAAATGGTCGAGGGATTCCATTCGCCAAGTTTCGCGGCCAGTGCATCCAGTTTGCTTTCGAGCCCCGTGGCGGTCGCGATAAACACTTCACAGCCGAGCAGGGCCTCCCACTCATGGATCGTGGCGTGATCAATGCGGTTGAACACATCTGTCAAGGCGACACGCACCGGGCCCTCGAACAGTTGGAGGGCCAAATAGTCCTTGATCAGTTCGGCATGCCCACCGGCTCTGACCAGTTCAGATGCCAGAATGACGGTGCCTCGCCCCTCGCTCACACGCTCATAGTGATTGCTATAGTAGGCGTCCGCGAGCATGCGACACAAGGTATCGAGCTCACGACTCGCGAAAACGACTGCGATGGACTCCGGGTCGTTGATGACGTGTTCAACAAACAACTTGATGCGTACCATCGCATCGCCATATTGCGACTGGGAAATACATTTCACGACGGATTCTTGCAATCGGTCGAGATCAAGATCTTGCATTACTCGAAATCCGCGATGATTTCACAAACATACGCTGCCTGCTCGAGCGTCATATGAGGGCCGATCGGCAGACTGAGCTCCGTCACGGCCATTGCTTCGGCAATGGGAAAGGCACCCTTTTCGAACCCGAGGAACCGGTATGCCTGCTGCAAATGAGGAGGAATGGGGTAATGGATCAGCGTCTCGATACCAGCCTCCTTCAGCCTTGCCTGCAACGCATCGCGTCGCTGCGAAAAGACGGGAAACAGATGCCACGAAGATGTGCAATCCGGATGCGGAATAGGCACTCGCACATTCGCGTTTTGCAGGTGGCGCTGATAGAACTCGGCAATTTCTGCGCGACGCTTGTTCCAGTCCTCCAAATACGGCAGCTTGACGGCAAGCGCCGCGGCGTGGATGGGATCGAGCCGGCTATTCACCCCACACAACTCGTTGACGTATTTCACTTTGGAACCATAGTTCGCAATGGTCCTGATCCGCTCAGCGAGTTCAGCGTCGTTAGTCGTCACGCCGCCCGCATCGCCGAATGCGCCAAGATTCTTACCAGGATAGAAGCTCCACGTCACGGCGTCGCCGTGGCCGCCAATTAGTTCGCCGCGGTAGCGGGCACCGTGTGCCTGAGCGCCATCTTCAAGGACGCTAACGCCCGTGCGGCGAGCCAGGTCCAGGATCGGCCCCATTTGCGCCGGCTGCCCGTACAGATGCACGGGCAGAATGACCTTGGTCTTGCTGGTCATAGCCTGCTCGATAAGTTGCGGATCGATATTAAGGGTGTCCGCGTCGGGTTCGACAGGCACAGGACGCGCACCGCACTGCGAAACAGCCAGCCAAGTCGCAATATAGGTATTGGAAGGAACGATGACTTCATCCCCTTCAGACACCCCCATCGCCATCAGGGTGATACGCAGGGCATCAAGACCGTTGCCGACGCCGATCGCAGACCGGGTACCCGTGTACTCGGCAAACGATTTCTCGAATCGCGCGACCTCTTCTCCGAAGATATACCAGCCGGAATCGAGAGCTCGGGCAATGGCCTGATCGAGGTCGGGCTTAAGCTCTAGATAGGCGCTGCGAACATCAAGAAATGGCACTTTCACAATTGTGTTCCTTACTCTCGAATAAAATCGCCTCAGCCGGAAGTTCCGCATCAGATAGCGATTGGCGATGCAAAAACCGATGCCAGCACATCGCTTGAACGACACATCGGCCCTACCGACTGCGAGCGATCTCCGCCTTTGCCAAGGGACCGTGGGCTGAATCGTCTACCGCCCTTGGCTCGCAGGAAAACTCAACGAGAACGGATGGCAGCAAGATATTCGTCGTAATCCCGATAATAGTCAGACTCGTTGAACTCCATTGACGCCAGGACTAGGCACACCGATCCGGGGTCGAAATTCATCTCGGCCGCCCAGATCATGGGTGGGATATGCAACCCTTGCCACGGACGATTCAGGTGAACCATCTTCTTTTCCGCCCCGTCATCGAGCGCAACATCGAAACTGCCAGACAGGCAGATTAGCAACTGGTGCAATTGCTTGTGCGCATGCGCGCCACGAGCCGCCCCGGTCGGAATGTCGTACAAGTAGAAAATTCGCTTGATGTGGAAGGGGACATGACGGCCACCTTCAAGGAAAGTCAAATTCCCCCGCGGATCTGCGATCTTGGGGAAATTAAGAATCTTGCAATCAGAGACCGACATTCTGAGCACCTAATAAATCGACATCGTAATACTCGTGCACGGCGCCCCCACCTCCGTACTCATGCTTGTACTGGTAGAGGTTTTCATTCAGAACCGTGCCCTGACACTCGTTGCTCGTACCGAAGTCGAAATACCGGACTCCGGCCACTGTTGCCTCGGCAATGGCGTGATCGAACACTGCATCAAGCGCAGACACAGAATAAGCAGCCTCGCTCGCCGCAATATATTGCGCGTGCCATGCCGTGCGCGTTTTAAACACCACGACCCCTGCCACGACATGTCCACCGATTGTGGCGCAAAACAGCTCGATCATCCCGGGAAAAAGCCCGACTAACCGCTCCATTTCTTCCGCACTGTGAACGGGAGCCGCGTTGTGCTTGCGAGCCAGGTTATCCGTCAGCACTCGCCACAATGGCCGCACCTGCTCCGCGCCTGCCTGAACCAGAACCGACTTCAGCGCTTTTTTAAGCCCGCGCCTGCGGCGCTCGGACGGCTTGGCGCGATCGTGCAGCTCGATCGTGCACGACAAGTCGCAGCGCGACCGCTGTGCGCCAATCCGGAACAAGGCATAAAGATCGTCCTGCGCCGGCCGAATCTGGTACACATGGGGAACCACCTTGTACCTCAGCCGTTCGTATCCACCCGCCCGATAATGCTTCAGTAGTTGCCCCAATGCCTCGATCATCTTGGCACCGCACAGGGCGCCGTCATGGACAATGCCACCGTAGGTAATACCAGGATGGCTAACGACCATCGAGCGATCAACGGGAGACACAGCGGCAGGAAACACGCCGACGATTACGTCTGCCTGCATGAGCACGGCAGAGGCATCCGTAAAGCGGTCGCCATGGTATGCGAGGAATCGGCGCGTGTGCAGAAACGTGCTATTGACCGCGTTCGTACAGAACGTATCCCACGCTTCCGTCAGCGACGGTTTATAGCAATTCACGTCGATGGTCACGAGATCAACCCCGCGTCGCACGAACCCCGTTTGCCAAAATGACTGGCGCTACAAAGTTTGCGTCCATGGAGTCCACAGAGTAAGTCCACGTCATTGCACCTTATGTCTTTACCTTGAAAAATCGTCGCGCGGATACCTTCGCTGCATCCGGCTGCTCACCCTTGAAAATGCAATCAGGATCCGTGTCCTTAAGGATATTGACTCCGACGCCAAGCCAATTGTCGGCACCGACGACGACATTGTTGGCAAGTGCGGAATTCACGCCGATGAATGTGTTCCTCCCGACCGTGCAGAATCCAGAGATCACCGCATGCGAGGAAATAAAGCAATTGTCCTCGACCACCGAATGATGACCAATGTGATTCCCGCTCCAAAGCACCACGTTGTTGCCAATCTTGACGAACGGCTGGATCGTGTTGTCTTCAAAAACAAAACAGTGTTCGCCGAGGACCACATTAGGCCACACGAATGCTCGACTACTCACGTAACTGGCTGGTCGGTACCCTTTTGTCTTTGCCATATCGTAAAAGCGAGTCCTCAGTCGGTTGAGCTGAGAATAGACGAGCGCCGCGTAGAACTCGACCTCTGCTGGATCGAAGAAACTTTCGACCTCCTCAAACGGCACGACAGGCAAGCCAAACAACTGATCGCGCCCAAGGAATGCCGAGTCGACGGAGAATCCAACGACTTCATATTCCGAGTCATGCGTGAAGCACTCGTAAGCGACCTCCGCGAAGGCACTGTCGCCGAGAATGACCAGCTTTTTCGTCTTCGTCATGTCGTGCTCTCAAGGTCTGACAATGAGGATGTCCTCGCGCCGGTTAGCCATCGGAAGCGCCGGATCCTGGGGCAACACATAGGCATCGAACCCTTGGGCGCGCGCCCGCTGGACGAGCGACATCACGACGGCATCGTCGATCTGATCGTGCTCGACCTTATTGAGTTCGACGACGGGCGCCTCATCCGTCTTCATGTAATCCTTGTGGAATCGCACCCCCGTTTCACTGAGAAAAAAACGCTTGCGCTTCGAGATGTTGGGTATGTCACCGATCAGCATCTGCCCGCCGGGCGCCAGCAACGACAGCGATGCGTCAAGAAAGCGGAAGAAGCTGGCATCGACGAAGACGTAGTGCAGCACGCTGTAGCACAAGATCACGTCGACCTTGCCAGCCTGCTCCGCAATCCAGTCCCGGCATTGCGGATACATCGCGTGCACCTTTTCAATGAAGGGTGCGTCTTCGAGGAGGTTCAACATTTCCTGACTGTCGATCAGCGTCAAGGGATGACCTTTCGCCGCGCACAGATCAATCAGCATCCTGGGCAAGTCGCTGCAGCCCGGACCGATATCGACAACTTTGCGGCCGTCCGTCTTCAGGTTGGTCAGCTTTGCACAAATGTCTTCGAAGATAGCCGCTTCGTAGCCTTGACGATATGAGTCAGGAAACCCGATGCGCTCATATTTGGACATCGACTCGTCCTGCGCGAAGCGCCGAAAATCATCGAAGCCAATATGTTCAAACGGATTGGGTGACGCCATGCTCATTCCTTTACCAATGATACGTTCGCTTTACGCTGCAATGCCCGCGCTAAGTTCCTTGATTTCGAACGCGACATCCTGCCAGACCATAGCCGGGAAGATATTCTTAGCATTCGAGCCAAAGGTGCTTTGAAATACTCGCGCGTTTTCCAGCACGTCGAGATATTGATGAACCTTGTTCTGCTGAACAATGTTCTCGACTCCGACATTGACGGTATATCCACCTTGAGCCAGCGTATTGACGCCGGCGATATCAATGCAATAGGTCTTGCCCGCTTCGAACGACGGCATATCGACGTGGGGAAAGTTGGAATTCATGGCCCCAACGATCTGATTCCCCTTGAAGTCGCGCAGGGAATATCCGATGGCCGGACGTTCAATATTGGTGTTCGCCCTGACAATCACTCTAAGCTTGTACGGCTCGTGCAATTCAAGCAATTCCGTTCTGCATCCGTGCTGATCCATCAGCGTGACGTCCAAAATGGTAGCTCGACCGTCTCCGTAGCGGCTGTGACCGTCGAGGAACGCCACCGATTCTTGCGGGGTGGCATCCTGAACGAAGTCCTCTTCGACTTGAGGCTCGGCCTCAACAACTTTGCCTCTCGAAATCCGATTGATCTCAAGATTCATCTCGCCGACGTAAGCCCCGACCACTTCTTTAGGATCCCCATACGCCACCGTCCGCCCCTGCCTCAGCCACAGCACCTTGCTACAGATATTGCGCACGCTGCTCATATCGTGGCTCACGAACAATACCGTCGTGCCACGGTCCATCAGCTCGCGAAGCCGGACCATACACTTAGCCTGGAATGCAAGATCGCCGACGGCCAGTGCCTCGTCGACGATCAAAATGCTCGGATCCATGCTCGCGGCGATCGCGAATGCAACACGCACGTACATGCCTGACGAATACATCTTGACAGGCTGATCGATGAACATGCCGACGTCCGCGAATGCCACGATGTCGTCATACCGCGCTTCGATTTCCTGCTTGCTGAGCCCAAGCAGCGTCCCATTCATGAAAATGTTTTCGCGCCCAGTGAACTCCGGGTTGAAACCGGCGCCCAGTTCAAGCAAGGCGGCCACGCGGCCGTTCACTTCGACATGGCCCTGCGTCGGGCTTAAGGTGCCGCAAATCATCTGCAGCAGTGTGGATTTGCCACTACCGTTGCGACCGATGATTCCGACCGTCTCGCCCCTCTTCACTTCGAAGGACACATCGTTGAGTGCCCAAAACTCGCTGAAGTAGTGCTTTGGCTGAGCCCCGACCAGCCTCTGAACGCGCGGCATCACGAACTGCTTCAGCCGGTCACGCGGCGTTTCGTAGATCTGATAGCGTTTGGCGAGATGATGGACGCCGATGGCGATATCGTCAGAGGACATCGGCGAACCCCTTTCTTGTCTTCTGAAACCACGCATAGCCCGCCCACGCAACGATACACGCTGCAATCAGGTAGAGCGCAAGCCCCAGCCAGTTAGGCATCTTCCCCCAAACCAGTACATCGCGCGACTGCTCGATGATGAACGTCAGGGGGTTGGCCATGATGAACGGCTGAAAGCGCGGCGGGACCGAGGTCACGGGATAAAACACGGGCGAAAGAAACATGAGGACCGTGGTCAGCAGTGAAATGGTTTGCCCCACGTCGCGTAAGAAAACGCCGAGCGAAGCAAGAATCCACGCCAAGCCCAACGTGACAATAACCAGCGGGAGTAGCACGAGTGGAAAGAACACCACCGTCCACGCGAGGCCGCCGTTGAAAATGAGGATTGCGCATAGCAGCACTGCCACACTGACGCAACCGTGGAACAGCGCCGCACCCATTGCGGAAACCGGAAGCACTTCAATCGGAAACACGACTTTTTTCACGAAGTTGACGTTCGCGACGACGAGCGAGGGCGCGCGGTTAATCACCTCTGAAAACAGGTTCAGCACGATTAGCCCGACAAACAGCAGCACAGCAAATTCGGTCTTGCTCTGCACAGCGCCGGCACCGCCCCAACGAGCCTTGAACACCTCGGAAAACACGAAGGTATAGACCGTCAGCATGAACAACGGCTGGACAAAAGACCATGCCAGTCCCATTGCGGAACCTTTATAGCGGCCAAGCACCTCCCGCCGCGTCATCTGCGCGATAAGCTGGCGGTTGCGCCACAGCCCTGCAACTAAGGAAACAGGCCCGCAAGGTATCGCCGCGTGAGGGTCAACCGTCCGGGTCGTCGGCACGTTCATGCGTAACACTCCAATGTAAACTCCTTCAATGCGTGACGGACGGTGCAACGCGAGCGCTTTGCCCGCACCGTCCATCATGCTCGCCTTGTCATAAAGTCGCCCAGCACGCCGAACGCGAGCAACGTCGCAAGCGAATGGCCAGGCGTCGTAAAGTCAGTGGCGTCCCAGCCGACCAGCCCAGCCGTCTCGCAGGCCTCGCAAGGCCATCATGATGTGCTGCGAGCGCTGGCCGGGGAAGAACGAATAGACCACAAGCCTAACGGGAAGCTTGACCAGCTCCGTGGTTTTCCAGCTCCACGGCACGTATGACCGCTTGAGCAGAGCGATGACATTGCGAAACTGGTAATAGTGACGCAACGGCCCATGCATCGGATACAGGCGTCCAAAAATGCGCACGGGCTCTGCGCCAAGTTCGTGCCGCATACGTATCCACGGTAGCCCCAGAATGCGGTAACCCTTCTGCTTTGCCCGTACACACCACTCCAGATCGACGAAATCAATAAAAAGCGCCTCTTCCATCGACCCCACATCGGACCAGTAGCGCAGATTGATACAGGAGCCAGATGTAATCAGAAAATCGACATCGATTGGCTCGTTGCCTTCAGGCGCCAGCCGTTCGAGCTTCCAGTGACGAAATCTCACGAACGGTGCGACGCCACCGAGACGCGGGTCATCGTACGCAGGCCCGACAAGCGCAACCCGCTCGCCCGATTCGTTAGACCTAGCGATTTCCGCAGGAAGATCCGAAAGCAGCGTGGCCGATGGATCACTGTCCTGGTCAAACAAAAGCGCCATCTGGGCGCCTGCACGCCTCAGCGCCTCGATTCCCTGATTCAGCGCAGTTGCAATGCCAGCGTTCTCGCCGTTCGGCAAATACTCGACTGCTTCCGACAGCCCAAGACTGGCAGCCGAGCGAATGGCGGGGGTATTGTCGACAACGACGCAGCGCATCTTCGACGCGAGCCGATTAGCTCGCTCGATGCACGCTTCGTCCGGATTGAAAAAAACGACTACCGCACCGGCACGGGGCGCAGTCGGCGCCTGGCTCAAGGTGCCGCCATGCATAGCTGCAATGCTTCACGCCAGTCGGGGGCACGCACACCGAATGCAGCGGCAAGCTTGTCATTCGACAAAGACGAATTAGCAGGCCGACTTGCCGGCGTCGGGTAGGCGGACGCCGGAACGGACTTTACGACCGGCTTGCTGTTCAGCGCAGAAAACTTGAAGATCTCTTCTGCAAAGCCATGCCACGACGTGACGCCCGTGGACGTCAAATTATAGATGCCTGAGTGCTCGCGCCACCAAGCCTCCTCATTCGACGCAATCGACTGGCTCAGCACATGTGCCGTAGACGTTGCAATCGTATTCGACCAGGTAGGCGCGCCGAATTGATTCGCGACGACGCTCAACTCCTCCCGTTCCGAGCCGAGCCGCAACATTGTCAGAAGGAAATTCTTTCCGCGCATGCCGTACACCCAACTCGTGCGAAAGATGAGGTACTCACCTCCGACGGCGGCAATCGCCTGCTCACCGGCAAGCTTGCTACGTCCGTACACGTTGATGGGATTGACGACGTCGCTTTCGACATAAGCGCCGTCTTTCGTACCATCGAATACATAGTCCGTCGAATAGTGCACGAGCGGAGCGCCAAGACGCTTCGCTTCCTCGGCGAGCACTGCGGGCGCTTCGGCGTTGAGCCGCATTGCAGTGTCGACATCTGTCTCCGCCTTATCGACAGCCGTATAGGCAGCCGGGTTCACGATCAGTGAGGGCTTCAATTCCCTCACCACGCGGCGAACCTGATCTAAGTCGGCGAGGTCAAGTTCACTGCGACGAGGCGCGATGACTTTGCCGAGACCCTGAAGGCTGCGAGCCAATTCGAATCCGACCTGGCCGTTTACGCCTGTCAGCAAAATTGTCCGTTGCTCAAACGCCGTCATATCATCCTCACGCAAAGCGTTCTGCTTCGCTCAACCGCTTTCCGGCCGCGTCTTTCGCAGCCAACACTGGCTCGAAATCGATCGGCCACTCGATGCCGATTTCAGGATCGTTCCACACGATGCTACGCTCGTGCTCCGGATACCAGTAGTCGGTGGTCTTGTAGAGGAACTGGGCCGTTTCCGACAATACCACGAAGCCGTGAGCAAACCCAGGTGGGATCCAAAGCTGCCGGTGGCTGTGGCCGGACAGCACCACGCCTTCCCACTTGCCGAAATTCGGCGAGCTCTCGCGTACGTCGACCGCGACGTCAAACACTTCGCCCTCGACCACGCGCACGAGCTTCCCCTGCGCATGCTGGATCTGGTAGTGCAGCCCACGCAGCACGCCCCTCGCGGAACGCGAATGATTGTCCTGCACGAACTCGACACCCGGCTCGACCTTCTCAGCAAACTCCCGCGCGTTGAAACTTTCGAGGAAAAAGCCCCTTGCATCGCCGAACACCTTCGGCTCGATGATCTTGACTTCAGGCAACGCCGTAGCGGTTACTTGGATGGCCATGCAACTTGATCCGTAAGAAGGTTTTGCAGATACTGCCCGTAGGCGTTCTTCGCGAGCGGCTTGGCCAGCGCAAGCAATTGCTCACCGTCGATCCATGCCTGCCGGTAAGCAATCTCTTCCGGACACGCGACCACCAGACCCTGACGCTTTTGCAACGTCGCAATGAACGTCGCCGCTTCGATCAACGAATCGTGCGTGCCCGTATCGAGCCACGCATAACCACGGCCCATGATCTCGACATTGAGCGCGGCGTTGGCCAGATAACGCGAGTTGACGTCGGTGATTTCGAGCTCGCCACGCGGCGACGGCTTGATGTCCGCCGCGATATCGCAGACCTGCTTGTCGTAGAAGTACAAGCCGGTAACCGCGTAGTGCGAGCGCGGCTTGGCCGGCTTCTCTTCGATCGACAACGCGCGGAACTGCTTGTCGAATTCGACGACGCCATACCGCTCCGGATCGTGCACGTGATACGCGAAGACGGTAGCGCCTTCGTCTTTCTCGTTCGCACGCTCCAGTTGCTTCGCGAGATCGTGACCGTAGAAGATGTTGTCGCCGAGAATCAGCGCCGACGGATCGTTGCCCACAAAGTCGCGGCCGATGATGAACGCCTGCGCGAGACCGTCCGGCGAAGGCTGAACCGCGTACTGAATGTTCATGCCCCACTGGCTGCCGTCGCCGAGCATGGCTTCGAAACGCGGCGTATCCTGCGGCGTGGAGATGATCAGCACATCGCGAATACCCGCCACCATCAGCGTGGACAGCGGGTAGTAGATCATCGGTTTGTCGTAGACCGGCAGCAACTGCTTGGAGACGACATGCGTGATCGGATACAGGCGCGTGCCCGATCCGCCCGCGAGAATAATGCCTTTGCGCGCCATTGCCGTGCCCTTACGCGCGCTGCGCGTAGTTGGTCTCAACCCACTTCCGATACTCACCCGAAGCGACTTCGTCAGACCACGCCTGATTGTCCAGATACCACTGAACCGTCTTGGCGAGGCCGGTCTCGAACGTCTCAGCCGGCTTCCAGCCCAGTTCGCGCTCGAGCTTGCGGGCGTCGATCGCATAACGGCGGTCGTGGCCGGGACGATCCTTCACATAGGTGATCTGGTCGCGGTACGAGGCGCCTGCCTTCGGACGCAACTGATCGAGCAGGTCGCACAGCGTATGCACGACGTCGAGGTTCTTCTTTTCGTTCCAGCCGCCAATGTTGTACGTCTCGCCCGGCGTGCCGCGCGCGAGTACTTCGCGGATCGCGCTGCAATGGTCGCCGACATACAACCAGTCGCGTACGTTCTGACCGTCACCGTACACCGGCAGCGCCTTGCCGCTGAGCGCATTGGCGATCATCAACGGAATCAGCTTTTCAGGGAACTGGTACGGGCCGTAGTTGTTCGAGCAGTTCGTGGTGAGCACCGGCAGACCATACGTATGATGGTAGGCGCGCACCAGATGGTCGGAACCTGCCTTGGTGGCCGAATAAGGGCTATTCGGCGCGTACGGCGTGGTCTCGGAAAATTGCGGATCGGTAGCGGACAACGAACCGAACACTTCGTCGGTCGAGACATGCAGGAAACGGAACGCGGCCTTGTCGGCCTCGCCAAGCGTATTCCAGTACTGACGGGTGGCTTCGAGCAGCGTGAAGGTGCCGACCACGTTGGTCTGCACGAAATCAGCCGGGCCGTGAATCGAGCGATCCACGTGGCTTTCAGCGGCAAAGTGCAGCACGGCACGCGGCTTGTGCTCGGCAAAGAGCGCATCCATCGCCGCACGATCGCAGATATCGGCCCGCACGAACACATGCCGGGGATTGGCCTGTTGCGACTTGAGCGTACCCAGATTGCCGGCGTAGGTCAGTTTGTCTACGTTCAGCACCGATTCGTCCGACGCATCGAGCCAGTCGAGCACGAAATTGGCGCCGATAAAGCCGGCACCGCCCGTTACCAGGATCATGAATTTCCCTTCTAGATGTTGGCGGCGGATCGGAATCGATTCACCGATCTACGCACCCCGCGTGGTGGAGTCCGAGTTTTTGTCAACGCCCGGCGCCGCCCCTCGCACAGCGGGCAGGCGCTCAAACGCCAATCTTATAAAGCCCTGATTATAAAGCCGCCCGGGGCAAAAACTAGAACCCTAACAACTTGAAACAGCTTGACAAGTTCGGTTTCCGCTGACTACCGAGGGATAGTTTGACGGCGAGCGCCGCCTCCAGAGGGCACCGGCGCAAGGGGGCTGAACCGGCCGGCCACATAAGCGGGGTAGCGACGTTGCGGTGTCGGCCGAGCGGACCTACTACACAAGATAACGGCAGATGCCCGCAGATACCGCCGGTTGCGCCTATTAAGCCGCCAACATCCACCGCAACGTATCCATAAACGGAATCGCCTCAACCTTCGGCACCAGCGAGCGCAGCTTGGCCGGCGACCCAGCCAGCATCTTCACGTCCGTTTGTCGCACGAAAGCAGGATTGACCTGAACCTCGAGCTCATGCCCGGTCAGCTCACTCGCCGCCGACAGAATTTCCCGCAGCGTGTACGGCGTGCCGGTACAGACATTGACCGTTTCAGCAGCGGCCTCCGAGTCAAGCAAAGCCTCATAAGCGTTCGCCACGTAACGCACGTCCGAAAAATCACGCGCCACATCGATATTGCCGAGCTCAATCGCAGGCTCGCGCCGCGCGAAATGCTCGACGATCTTCGGCACGAGGAAGTTCGATGTCTGCCCGCGGCCCGTGTAGTTGAACGGCCGCACGATCAAGATGGGCAGCCGGTCGAACCAGGTCCGCACCATCGTTTCCATGGCCGCCTTGCTGGCGGCGTAGTGATTCACTGGCGTGACGGGGAAGGTCTCGTCGATGGCGTCGCTGGTGACATTGCCGTAAACATTCGCGCTGCTCGCGATCAACAGCTTGCGGGGCGTATGGCCGACAGCCGCACAGGCCTCCAGCAGATTCAGCGTGCCGATCACGTTGACGCGGTAAAAGTCGAGCGGATCGTTATGGCCCACGAAGCTGATCGCCGCCAGATGCACGATGTAGTCGGGCCGCGCGGTTTCGATCACGCGCCGGCAGGCGTCGGGCGACGTAATGTCGAGTCTGAGGCGCGTCGGCGTTTCGGGCTCGTTGCGCCCGGCCACTGTTTCGATCACGGTCTGGCCGCGGCCGAGCAGATTGTCGACCAGATAGCGGCCCGTGAAGCCACTCGCCCCGGTGACGAGTGTGCGGATAGGTTGATTCGCATGAAAAGACGACATGCTTTCTCCGTTCACGAGGGTGATCCTGTTGTGGTGCAATATCGCGCGCGGCCCTTGCGGTGCGCCTGACGCCCCGGGAATGCCACTTGCTGGCCGCTCCCGACGGCGCTTGCCACGATATCCGTGCATCAAACGGGCTATTATGTCACGCTAATTTGCTGCACCGCCCAACGCGGCACGCCTTGTTCGTAACCGCGTGTATCGAACTGTACCGACTTCTTGATGACATCCTCCACCGCTTCCACCGTCGCTTCTCCTGCCGCGTTTAGTGCCGGATCTAGTGCCGTTCCGCAGCCGCACCTGCTACCACTCGCTTTCGGCGACCTGCAAGGCTGCCGAAAGCCGTTCCAGCAACTGCTGGCCAAAGCCGCGCCGCCCGAAGGCACGCCGCTGTGGTTCGCGGGCGACCTGATCAACCGCGGCTCCGAATCGCTCGCCACGCTGCGCGACATCATCGCGCTGGGAGACCGTGCGGTGCCGGTGCTGGGTAACCATGACCTGCATCTGCTGTCGGTGTCGGCGGGGATTCGCAAATCGAAGAAAGGCGACACGATCGACGACATTCTCGCCGCACCGGATGCCGCCGATCTGCTCGACTGGGTCCGCCATCGTCCGATCGCGCATTTCGATAACGGCATGCTGATGGTGCATGCGGGCGTGTTACCGCAATGGGATGCCGCCCTGACGATGGAACTCGCCGACGAATTGCAGCGGGCGCTGCGCGCGCCGAACTGGAAGGAAACGCTCGCGGGACTCTACGGCAACGAGCCGAATCGCTGGACGCCCGGCGTCAAGGGTATCGAGCGGCTGCGCCTGACGTGCAGCGCATTGACGCGCATCCGCTTCTGCAATGCCGAAGGCGCGATGGATTTCAGCAGCAGCGCAGGTCTGAATTCCGCGCCGCCGGGCAACATGCCGTGGTTCGACGTGCCGTCGCGCAAGACCGCGGACATCACGGTGGTGTTCGGCCATTGGGCCGCGCTCGGCTTGACCTTGCGCGACAACCTGATCGGGCTGGATTCCGGCTGCGTCTGGGGTGAGAAACTCTCGGCCGTGCGCCTTGCGCAGAATCCCGCGGAGCGCACGCTGACCCAGGTCGACTGCGAGGCGTGCGGCACGCCAGGCGGCAACTAAGCCGCCCCGTTAAGCCGACCGGCCGGACTGATCGACGGGTTCGATCAGCGCCGACGAAGCGTTGGAAGCGTCAGAGGCGTTGTGCGTGTAGGGCGCGTTGTACGGGTCGGCCGATGAAATCGACGCCGCGATGGCAGCACCGGACCTCGTCATGCCGCCCTGCATCTCCCGCAACGCCGCTGCAATCACCCCTTCCGCTTCCGCCGCCAGCGTGCGCCGATCCGCACCCGGCGCGAGCGGCGCGCCGACATACACGTGCGCGGTCAACGGCCCGCCGCTCAACAGCATGTTCAGCGAATCAGCCAACGTCAGATCGTCGATATACGCCGGCGCGGTGGACTGCCGGCCCTGCGCATCTTCATACATGATGCACAGCGGCTGCACCGGCGCCGAGGCCGACACGGCGGCCTGGAACATATTCGCGTGAAACGGCAGTAGCGCCAGACCGTTCGTCGTCGTCCCTTCAGGAAACACGCACATCAGCTCACCCGCGCCCAGGCGGTCGGCCAGCTCATGCATGATCCGCTTCGCATCGCTGCGCTTCTCGCGCTGGATGAACACCGTGCCCAGTTGCTGCGCCAGCCAGCCGACCACCGGCCACTGCCGGATCTCGGCCTTCGAGACGAACGGCGTAGGCCGCCACGCATTGATCACGTAGATGTCGATCCACGAGATGTGATTGGCGACCACCAGCGCGCCGCGGTCGAGCCGCGCGCTGTCGTTATGCACGACGAGCCGCATGCCGCATAGACGCAGCATTTTCAGCGACCATTCGCGGTTGAGCGTCTGCCGCCCATCCGCACCGGCCTTGGAAAAGCGCGTCCCAACGATCCACATGCCGTGCAGCAGATGGGCGACGAGACGGGCCTTGCGTAACGCGAGCTTCATTGTCTGAGCTTTCCGTAACTGGGCGATGCCGCGAATATTAGCGCTGTTCGAACGCGACGTGACCGGACACGATGGTCGTCCGCACGCGCGCCGGCAGTTCATAGCCGAGGAACGGCGTGTTGTGTCCCTGGCTCTTCAATGCACGCGGCTCGACGCGCCAGTACGCGTTGCGGTCGAACACGCAAAGATCGGCGACGGCGCCCACGGCGATGCGGCCAGCCGCCTCCAGCTTCAGCACGTCGGCCGGCGCCGTGGTGATGCGGTTCAGCGCCTTGGCCAACGGCACGCCCGCTTCGTCGGCCCATTTGACTGTTAGCGACAGGAACAGCTCCAAGCCTGTCGCGCCCGGCGTGGCTTCGGCGAACGGCAGCAGCTTTTCGTCGTCGTCGACCGGCGTGTGGTCGGAGCAGATCGCGTCGATCGTACCGTCGACGAGGCCCGCGCGGATCGCTTCGCGATCACGCTGCTGGCGCAGCGGCGGATCGAGCCGGAATTGCGCGTCGAAGTAGCCGATATCGTGGTCGATCAGATGCACATGGTTCACGGTAACGTCGCACGAAACCGGCAAGCCCTCGGCCTTGGCCGCGCGCATCAGCGCAATGCCTGCCGCCGACGACACATGCGACAGATGCACCCGTGCGCCGGTCACGCGGACCAGTTCGAAGATCGTGTGCAGCGCGATCGTCTCAGCCGACACCGGTACGCCAGACAAACCGAGCCGCGACGCCAGCGCGCCGCTCGCGGCCACGCCGCCCTTGCCGAGATAGGCATCGACCGGACGCAACCACACGGTGTAGCCGTAGGTCTTCGCGTACTGCAACGCACGCATCAGGACCTGCGTGTCGACCACCGGCACATCGGCCTGCGAAAAACCGATACAGCCCGCTTCGGTCAGCTCGACCATCTCGGTGATGACCTGGCCTTTCAGGCCGACGGTCAATGCGCCGAGCGGATACACATGCGCCTGGTCCAGATTGCGCGCGCGGAACTTGAGCATCTCGACGAGGCCCGGTTCATCGAGCGTCGGATCGGTGTCCGGCGGACACACGAGACTCGTCACGCCGCCCGCGAGCGCCGCGGCCATTTCGGATTCGAGCGTCGCTTTGTGTTCGTAGCCCGGTTCGCGCAAGCGCGCGGACAGGTCGACGAGGCCCGGCACGATATGCAGGCCTTTAGCGTCGATCGTCTTCGCTGCGTTGAAATCAGCAGGCGCGTTGCCGATGGCGACGATCTTGCCCGCTGCGATAAAAATGTCCTGCTGCTGTTCGGTGCCCGCTGCCGGATCGATCAGCGTGCCGCCTTGAATGTGAATCTTCATGCGCTGCCTTAATGTTTAGCCAAGCGTTCAGCTAAGTTCTGCGTGTCTTGTCGCGTGTGCTGGTGCGTGTGTGATCGCGTGCCGTGGTGAGATCAATCGTGATTGCCCGCGACGATTCCCATCACCGCCATGCGCACCGCGATGCCGAACGTCACCTGGTTCAGAATCACCGATTGCGGACCGTCGGCCACCTGGGAATCGATTTCGACGCCACGATTCATCGGCCCCGGGTGCATCACGATCGCATCGGGTTTGGCGAGCGCGAGGCGCTCCGGCGTCAAACCCCAGCTCTTGAAGTACTCCTGCGCCGACGGCAGCAGCGCGCCGCTCATCCGCTCGTTTTGCAGACGCAGCATGATGATCACGTCGACGTCTTGCAGGCCTTCGTCGAGGTTGTGGAACACGCGCACGCCCATTTGCTCGAGACCGCCTGGCAGCAACGTGCGCGGACCGATCGCGCGCACTTCCGGCACGCCGAGCGTGGTCAGCGCGTGAATGTCCGAACGCGCGACCCGCGAATGCAGAATGTCGCCGACGATCGCCACGCGCAGATTCGTGAAGTCCTTCTTGTAGTGGCGGATCGTGTACATGTCGAGCAGACCCTGGGTCGGGTGTGCGTGACGGCCGTCGCCGGCATTGATCACGTGCACGTGCGGCGCGCAATGCTGGGCGATCAGGTACGGCGCCCCGCTCGATGCATGACGCACGACAAACATATCGGCATGCATCGCCGAGAGGTTGTTGATCGTGTCGAGCAGCGACTCACCTTTGCTCGTCGACGAAGCATTGATGTTCAGATTCAGCACGTCGGCCGACAAACGCGTTGCGGCGATCTCGAAGGTCGTGCGGGTGCGCGTCGAGTTCTCGAAGAACAGGTTGAACACCGACTTGCCGCGCAACAGCGGCACCTTCTTCACTTCGCGATCGGTCACGCTGACAAACTGGTCGGCGGTATCGAGAATGTGATTGACGATCGCCTTCGGCAAACCTTCGATCGACAACAGATGTTTCAGCTCACCGTTCTTCGTGAGCTGCGGATTGCCCTTCAGGAAGCCATAACGGAAGCGCTCGGTGGCGCTGTCGGCGGAATCCTTCGGAGTCTGGGTGGCGGTGTTCATCCTTCTGCGCGGGAAACCTCGGCCTTCGGGCCGGGGAGGGATAGCCCGGGCTGCGTAGCAGCCCCTACTCCCGCTTCTCCTTTGTGAGTTGCCATCCTTGAGTAGCCATAGCCGTCCGCGCGCTGCAGCACCCGGCAATAGCGGTGAGCGACGCCCTGTACGACCTGACCATAGGTTTGAATGTTGAAACTGCCGGTGGCGCGCACGGCAACGCGGCCACGGTGCGTGCCTGCTTTTCTGCCCGAGGGCACTTCGGCCTGCACATGGTCTCCCGTTCCGAACCCGTGCACGCGCTTGGAGCGCATCAGATAGCCCCGCGGAAAACCGTACCTGTCCCGTCGTGTGCGCTGATAGCTGCCGCGCCCAGTGCACTTCACCTGCAAGGTCGGTTTGCGCCACGCCACGACGGCCGAAACCTCGCCCACGCACACTGCATCCAGCGCATGCGTCTTCGGGATGCCAAGCTGGCTACGGTTGTATTTCGTTCGTCCGCCGGAAGCGGTTTCGACCGGAAGGCCGGTGGCGCGCAAGGCATTGACCAGCGCCCAGCGGGTCGCATTGACGGCCGAGGCATCCTTGAGCGGGCGTCGGACCTGGGCCGTGATGCGCGCGAGGCGCGCCTTGTCCTTCACGAAGACGTCGAACGGCTGCGCGGCCTTGCGGATGTTGCAGGGTACGCAGGCAATTGCCAAGTTCGAAACCCGGTTCGAGCCGCCGCGTGCACGCGGCACCAGGTGCTCGATGTTGAGCGGCACGTTCTGCACGTCACAGTAGCAGCACTTGCGCGTCCACTTCTCCAGCAGGTACTCACGCAGCTCATACCCGAACAGGGTTCCCTGCTGGTACTCGATGCCGGTGACTTCTGGATTATCGAGCGCCTGCATGTCGAAGCGCACAAGTTCAGTGCTCGCCGCCGTTATCGGGGCCCAATGCTGGAGCCGCTTGACCCAGGCGAGCGTCGTATCCACTCGATGTTGCAAAGATGGCGCGAGCCATCCTGCAGGCCGGGTACGGTTCAGAAAGCGCGGTGCGCGGTAGCGCAGGGTGCCGCGTCGACGGCGACGCATAGCGCGCCGCGCGGTGAGCGCCTCGCTGATTTGCCGGCCGCGATGCACCAGCTCGAACAGGTTGAGCACCACGGCGCCGCGATGGATTTCTCCCGTCGAGGCGCCGTCCTGTTCAGTATCGCGGACCAGCGCAAGTCCGGTGGCCTTGCTGCCCGGGTCCAGCTTGATGCGCAGGGGTTGCGCGACACTGCTGTGAAGCTCGCGGTCGACGAGCCGGATAGCGAAGGGCATGAAGCGATGAACGCGCGCACGCCCGCGCGCGAGCAACAACCTCGCGCGCTTCTCGCTGCACGGCATCAACGGCTTGCCCGACCTGTCCAGAACGAATACCGCCAACTGCAGCTCCTTGTGTTCAACCGGAAAACGTCCGGCGCGTTGCCCTTACGGGCCTGGTGACGGGCGCCTTGCGGCGCCGCTCCCCTCGACCATGTTGTGCAGCAGGGGGCGAGAAAACCTGCCGGTCGCAGCCCGTTTCGTGCCTACCCGGGGCTTGTCTGCTGCTGCGACTTCCAGAGCGCCAGACTCAGGAAGCATCTGGCGGTGGGTCTGCTGTCTCCTGCACAACGGTGCGTCTTGCGACGGATGGTCTGGTCAACCTCAGACTTGCGGATTGCTATCCCACAAGCCTCGGCCTTTAGGCCGGGGTGATTGACGGTGTACCTGCTTCAAATACGGGCTTCAACGTAATCAGGGTCGATGCGGACTGCTTGCGATGGTTTTGGGCTACGTCGGCCCTTCGCGCGAAACGCGGTGGCCGTCGGCCCGAAACCTTTGTGCCGGGCCAATTGCCCAATACGGAGTTCGAAACGCGGCGAACCGGGTACGGTGTTGCACAACGCGAGAAGCTCCGTTCAATCGACGCGTGCCTCGGTGTGAAAAGAGAAACGCGGATGGCCTGCCGCGCCGCCCTCTTCGCGGACGAGTACGAGCGTTGCATCGGCCAGCACATCCACCACGCCGCCGACAAAACGCGCCGCCACTGGCAACTCGCGTCCACCGCGATCGGCGAGCACCGCCAGTTCAACCGATGCCGGACGGCCGTAGTCGTACAGCTCATTCAACGCCGCGCGAATCGTGCGGCCGGTGTACAGCACGTCGTCCACCAGCACGATGCGGCGTTTGTCCACGGAAAACGGCAGCGAGGTCGGGCTTGCCTGCGAGTGCAGGCCTTTTTTCGCGTAGTCGTCGCGATGCAGCGCGACATTCACCACGCCGAAGCTCGGCGCCTTCAGATCGCGCGCGAGGCGCTCGGCGAGCCACGCGCCGCCGCTGTAGATGCCGGCCAGCACGGGGCCATCGGCAGCGCTGAAGGCGTCGCCATACGCCGCGCGAACCTGTTCGAGCACGGCGCGATAAAGCGCTTCGGCGTCAATGGAACTCATGATCGTCGGAAAGTCCGTCTAGATATTGCTGGAGGATGATGCTGGCGGCTTCGGCGTCGAGCATGTCGGCACGCCCGTTGCCGGCGCGGATTTCCGCCTTCGCCTCGACCGATGAATAGCGCTCGTCGATCCATGTCACCGGCAGATTGAATCGGCCATTCAGTTGATTGCCGAAGCGCTTCGCGAGTTGGGTCATTTCGTGCGGCGTGCCATCCGGGTGCATGGGCAAACCGACCACCAGCGCGTCCGGCTTCCACTCGGCGATCAGCTTGCCAATCGCCTCGAAACGGTATTCGCGGCTGCGGTTCTGCACGATCACGAGCGCCCGTGCGCTGCGCGTGAGCGAGTTGCCCACCGCCACGCCGATCCGCTTTTCACCATAGTCGAACGCAAGCAGCGTCGCCTCACGTCCGGCCGCCAGGCTCATGCGTGACCTGCTTCGCCCGACAGCATCGACAGTGAAATGCCGAGCAGCGCGAGCGCAGCTTCCAGACGCTCTTCGGCAGGCACGTCGAAAACGATCTTCGGGTCGGCTTCAACCGTGAGCCAGCCGTTCTTCGAAATCTCTTCTTCGAGCTGACCCGCGCCCCAGCCGGCATGGCCGAGCGTGAGCAGAAAACGCTCCGGACCGGTGCCGCTCGCGACGGCTTCGAGCACGTCTTTCGACGTGGTCATCTCAAGCCCGCCTGGCACCGACATCGACGACGTATAGGTATTGCCGTCTTTCGGATCGTGCAGCACGAAGCCGCGCTCGGTTTGCACCGGGCCGCCGAAATAGACGGGCACATGGAGAAGGGGCTCGATCTCGAGTTTGAGATCGATGCGACTGAAGAGCGCTTCAAGGTCGATATCGGTCGGCCGGTTGATCACGAGGCCGAGCGCGCCGCGCTCACTGTGATCGCAAAGGTAGACCACCGTTCCTGAAAACGTGGGATCCGCCATGTTTGGCATGGCGATCAGGAACTGATTGGTCAGATTGATGCGATCGGTACTCTTGGACATAGTTCGGATTTTAGCAAAGACGGTGCAGGATGGCGGGCTTTGAGCGCGGAACCGCGACGTGCGCGATGAACTGCGCCGCGAGCCATCGACGGCGAATCAAGTTGCACTCTATCACGCACGCGGGCCTTGTCCATGGCGCGCTCAGCGGTGTTGACGACACGCATATCGCGTGCCTCCGGGTTCGAACATGGCTCCTCGCTGTTGACAGCAGAGGATGGGCGCCGGTGCGCAGGGCATGCTGCTGATTGATACCGCAGCCAGCAGTTCAGGCGCCGCCCTGCTCGATCGAACGCGTCAATGCGACCAGTGCAGCGTTGCTGCCTGTCGGCGCGACGCCCGCGGCAACTTTGTGCAGCATCGCACGCAACGCTTCGGCGGCCTGCTCGAGCGTACTCGCCGCCGGTGCACCGACGATGACGTGGGCGCGCACCGCCGGCGTCGATACGCCGGCGTGCGCGCGGCGGCGCCACGCGAGCCCGAGCGCATCGGCAACCAGCGCCACGTGGCCGAGGCCCAGCGCGCACGCGGCGGCACCGAGCCGGTAGGCGGCGTCGCCCGCCTGCAACGCTTCGCTCGGATCGGCTTTCTCGGGCTGGTCGGCCGCGCGGGCGTGCTCGGTCAGCGCAGAAATCGAGGCATCGGCCGTTTGCAGGAAATCTTCATACGCGTGCGAGTTGACGGTTAACACGCCCAGCTCGCGCGTCAGCGTGCTACGGGTCGCGCTGACCGCCTGCGCCTGCACGGCGCCAGCTTCCCAAAGCATTTCGGATGCCTGGGTGCCCGCGACGTGCCAATCGACCGTCAAGCCATAGTCGTGCAGCACTTCGACCTGATCGGCGTCTTCCGCTGCAGCGCCGAACAGCGCGTAATCGCGCCACAGTAGCGCCAGCGTCGCACGCACCAGCGAACGCGGCGCGCGCTCGATGCCGTGCGCATGATCGGCCAGGGTGAGGTTGCAGCGCGCGTAGAAACGCCGCGCGTCGGCATCTCCGGTGGCGCGGCCGCTGACGCGTAGCGCCTTGGCGCAAGCTTTCGCGAGGCGCCAGAAATCGTAGGGATCCGGGCCGGTGAGTTCGGTAAAGACGGCATCCAGTTCGTCGAGCGCCGCGTTCGTGAACGCCAGCGCAGCACCGCTGCTATCAGGTTGCGAGCGCAACACCGGCAGCAGCGCGCGCTCGTAGCGCGCCCGCAAATGGGCGAGTTGATCTGCGGACTGGTTATGCAGCGACACCGGCGGCACCGGGCGCGCGCTCAAGGCGAGATCTTCGAAAGCGACGGCCGAACCGGGCGTGTGCTCCGACAGATGGGCACAGAGCGCGTGATAGTGGTTGAACAGCGTGGGCGAACAGGACAGCTCGCGCAGATTGTGGCGCTCGAGCGCCGCGCGGAAATCGTGCAATGCCGCGCCGAACACAGGCCGCGCGCTGTCCGCGTCAGCCGGATCGCCCTCGGCCAGAGGCGAGAGCCGCACCAGCGCGTCAGCGAAGCGCTGCGCGCTCAGCCAGCCGGCTTCGCGCAACGCGTGCGACGCGCGCAGCAGCGCTGAGGTGCTCTCGCGGTGTTGCTCGAACGCCAGCAACGCCTCTGCCAGCGCCAGCTCCGCGGAACGGACAGCGCCGCCGCGCGGATTGGGCAATGCATCGAAGGAATCGGGTGCAGCGGATCGAAGAGTCATGGGCAGGCGACAGGAAGCTGACGGGCCGCCGCTCGGCGCTGCACGAGAGACTGATCGGCTAACGCGCGAACTAGCGACAGGACAATGACAGATTACCGCTGCGACACGGTGCAACCGGGGACGTTCCGCACCGCCGCGTAGGGACTGCGCTCCGGGCGCATGAACCGCGCTCGATCCGGCCGACGCCGCCTGCAAAACGCCGCGCCGCAGGCACGCGACATGGCGCTCAATTGGACACCGCCGTTTGCCCCTCGGACCTCAGATCTGGACCATCTCGAAGTCTTCCTTGCGCGCTCCGCATTCCGGGCAGGTCCAGTTAATAGGAACGTCCTCCCAGCGGGTGCCCGGCGCAATGCCTTCGTCCGGCAAACCGGCTTCTTCGTCGTAAATCCAGCCGCAAATCAGGCACATCCAGCTTTGATATTCCATTCTTGTGTCGCGTCGTAAAGTCCGGGTAAACGGGAGCCATGATGGTACCGTGTTGCCGCCCCAATGCCTAGCAATCAGAAACGCGCAATCCTAGCGTGCGGCGGCCTTTGGCTAGAGGGTTGCGTCGGTTTGGCTGGCGCTTGCGCGTAGGGTCGCGCCTGGCTGCCGCTCACGCGCTGCTGGCTTGCGGCAATGCGCCGAAGACTGCGAAAAACCGCCTTCATAACGGTTTAGGCCGCATAATTGAGCCGATTGCGCACCCTCTGCGCCTAAATACAGCTCCTTTTTGTAAATCTTCATGCCCAGCGATACGCCTCCGATCGTCCTCACCTTCGGCCTTTCCGATCCCACCGGCGGCTCCGGCCTGCAAGCCGACCTGATGACCCTTGCCAGCATGGGCTGCCATGGCGTCTCCGTGCTCACGGGCTATACCGTGCGCGACTCGGCAAGCTGCGACGAAGTCACCGGACTCGACCCTGAAGTGGTCGCGACCCAGGCTCGGATGCTGCTCGAAGACATGCCGATCGCCGCGTTCAAGGTCGGCGCATGCACGCGCGCGGAAGTGGTGAGCGCGATTGCCGAGGTGGTCGCCGATTACGACGACATCCCGCTGATCCTCGCCCCCGATTTCACGCTCGACGACGAACACGTGCTCGCCGCCGACGAACTGCGCGAAGCGATCGCTGACCTGCTGGCGCCGCAAACCACCTTGCTGGTTGCCGATTCGACCACGCTGCTCGCTCTCGCCCAGCCGGACGGCGACGCCGAGGCGCCGAGCCTCGACGCGGCGATCTCGCATCTGCTGTCGCAAGGCTGCGAATACATTCTGTCGACGGAAACCGGCACGCACCGGCTCGTCAATACGCTGTTCAGCGAAGACGGCCAACTGCGCCAGGATATGTGGGACCGCGGCGCCCATCGGATTATGGGCATTACCGACACGCTCGGCGCCGCGATTGCCGCCTTGCTGGCCAACGGCCAGGACCCTGCGGAAGCCGTGCGCGAAGCGCAGGAGTATCTGTATCAGGCGATGCGCAACGCATTCCGGCCAGGCATGGGCGCATATCTGCCCGATCGCTTCTTCTGGGCCCGCAGCAGCGACGACGACACGCCGCCTGCAACCGGCAAGGATGCGACACCGGGCGAAGCACGGCATTAATTTGACGACTCGAAGCGTCTGCTGCGCGAGCAGCAGGCGCCCGGCAAGCGTTTCCACTTTAGCCGCGGCCCGACAAGCCTAATAGGCTGACGAATACAACGTGCGCGAAGCACGCGTAATACCGGACGACCTAACCCCTTGCCCCAAAACAAAAAACCCGCATTTCTGCGGGTTTTTTGTTTTGGGAAGCACGCCTCGCGACGCACTTCCCCATGTGTTTCCAACTGAGCCTCAAACGAGGCCCAAGTGAGGCTCAATCGGAAATTACATGTCCATGCCCATGCCGCCCATGCCGCCGGGCATACCGCCGCCCATCGGAGCATCTTCCTTCGGCAGTTCGCAAACAGCAGCGTCGGTGGTCAACAGCAGGCCAGCGACCGAAGCTGCGTTTTGCAGCGCCGTGCGCGTCACCTTCGTCGGGTCCACGACACCTGCGTCAACCAGGTCGACGTACTCGCCGGTTGCAGCGTTGTAGCCGTAGTTGCCCGTGCCAGCAGCAACAGCCGCCACCACGACGCTGGCTTCTTCGCCACCGTTCGTGACGATCTGGCGCAGCGGCTCTTCCATCGCGCGCAGCACGATCTTGATACCTGCGTCCTGATCGGCGTTAGCGCCCTTCAGGCCAGCGATTGCCGTACGTGCACGGATCAGTGCGACGCCGCCGCCAGCAACGATGCCTTCTTCCACAGCCGCGCGCGTTGCGTGCAGTGCGTCTTCGACACGTGCCTTCTTTTCCTTCATTTCGACTTCGGTCGCAGCACCGACCTTGATCACTGCAACACCGCCAGCCAGCTTGGCCACGCGTTCTTGCAGCTTTTCACGGTCGTAGTCCGACGTAGCTTCTTCGATTTGCGTGCGCACTTGCTTCACGCGCGCTTCGATCGTTGCACCTTCGCCAGCGCCGTCGATGATCGTCGTGTTTTCCTTGCCCACTTCGATACGCTTCGCTTGACCCAGCTCAGCCAGCGTTGCCTTTTCGAGCGTCAGGCCGGTTTCTTCAGCGATGACTTGACCGCCGGTCAGGATCGCGATGTCTTCCAGCATGGCCTTACGACGATCGCCGAAGCCCGGAGCCTTGACAGCAACCGTCTTCAGGATGCCGCGGATGTTGTTCACAACCAGCGTAGCCAGCGCTTCGCCTTCGACGTCTTCTGCGATGATCAGCAGAGGACGGCCAGCCTTGGCGACTTGTTCCAGGACCGGGAGGAGGTCGCGAATGTTCGAAACCTTCTTGTCGTGCAGCAGCACGAACGGGTTGTCGAGCACGGCAACTTGCTTGTCCGGGTTGTTGATGAAGTACGGCGACAGGTAGCCGCGGTCGAATTGCATGCCTTCAACCACGTCCAGCTCGTCTTGCAGCGACTTGCCGTCTTCAACCGTGATCACGCCTTCCTTGCCGACCTTGTCCATCGCTTCAGCGATGCGGTCACCGATCGACGAATCGCTGTTTGCCGAAATCGCGCCAACTTGAGCGATTTCCTTGTTGGTCGTGCACGGCTTGCTGATCTTGCGCAGTTCTTCGATCGCTGCGGTCACAGCCTTGTCGATACCGCGCTTCAGGTCCATCGGGTTCATGCCCGATGCAACGTACTTCATGCCTTCGCGGACGATCGACTGAGCCAGAACCGTTGCGGTCGTGGTGCCGTCACCTGCGTTGTCGCTGGTCTTGGAAGCGACTTCCTTGACCATTTGTGCGCCCATGTTCTGGAGCTTGTCTTTCAGTTCGATCTCTTTCGCGACCGAAACACCATCCTTCGTGACCGTCGGGCCGCCGAAGCTGCGTTCCAGGACAACGTTGCGACCCTTCGGGCCCAGCGTGACCTTCACAGCGTTCGCGAGGATGTTCACGCCTTCAACCATCTTGGCACGGGCGGAATCACCGAATACGACGTCTTTAGCTGCCATCTTCTAACTCCTTGAATTCTTTGGGATATGACCGGGAAAAGTAGCGACTGGCGCTTACTTTTGCACCACGGCCATGATGTCTTCTTCGCGCATCACGAGCAGTTCGTTGCCGTCGACCTTGACGGTCTGGCCTGCGTACTTGCCGAACAGGACGCGGTCACCAACTTTCACGTCGAGGGCGATTTGTGCGCCTTTGTCGTCACGCTTGCCCGGACCGACTGCCAGAATTTCGCCTTGATCCGGCTTTTCTGCTGCGGCTTCGGGGATCACGATGCCCGACGCGGTCTTGGTTTCTTGATCCAGACGTTTGACGATCACGCGATCATGCAAAGGACGAAGGTTCATACATACTCCTCTCTTGATTGAGACTGAAGAACGCTGAGAAAACCCGGCTGGCTGCGCCAACCGGCGATGTTGTTAGCACTCTCGTGCAGCGAGTGCTAATTATATGGACGGGTGGTGACAAATTCAAGAAGGGATGTCGCTTTGACAGTTGTCGAGATTCGCTTAACTTTGAACTTTGTTCACTTAAGTTTGAACTCGCAACGTACATTCAGACACGGCGATGGCACGAACTTTCCATGACAAACAATGACTTAGGATCGAAATCGCTACTCTGCAACGTTCCGCGTGCCGCACGAAACCGGACCTTTTCTGCCAACGTGCGGTCGCGAAACTTAGCGATCAACGTTCAATTCAGGGGTAAACCCTGAAAACATCATGTCCTCAGTCACGCTCTGGAAACTCGAAAAACATGATGCGGCCAGCGGCCGCCATGCTAGCGCTCTCTGAGTCCAGCGGCTCCGGGTTCAGTTGCTCGATCAATTCATCACCGAGCAATGCGATAACGACGGCGCAAAGGTACACCCTGCTGGGCTGCCTGATCAAACAGGTATAGACACAATTTGACACACGACGCACCGTACTCGGATATCACAGACGCTTTGCGCGAGTTCTTTACCGAACAACGTACATGTCTACCTAGACCATCGTCGCGAGCGGATTAAAGATCAAGCACTAAACGTCGTGACAGAGAACGCGAGCAACAAGGTGTAAAACGGTCGTTCCGAACATGTTCCTCGTCTGTAAGATAGACATCTCGATGATCCGGGTCGCCTGCGAGAACCCGAGTGAGGCAAGTGCCGCACACTCCAGCCTCGCATGACACTGGCAAATCGATGCCGTTCTCGCGTAGGACTGCGACCACCGATTTTTCTGCCGGCACCGTAAATATTCCGCCGCTGCGAGCCAGTTCAATCTCAAAACATTCAGCGTTCGGCGCCGCCACTGGAGGCGAAAAGTACTCGTAATGGATCCGCTCTTGCGTCCAACCGGCAGCCTTAGCCGCATCGACTATCCAATTGATGAAACCCGTTGGTCCACAGACATAAAGATGCGTCCCGTGGCTTTCGTGCGCAAATACCTTCTCGAGTGCTGGTCGTGGCTTGCCCGTTTCATCATCGAGATGAAAACGAACACGATCGCGAAAAGCCGATGCAGTGATATGTCCGGCAAACGCCATCCTATCTGCTGACCGGCCATAGTAATGAAAAGTAAAATCGCTGTCGCTCCGGGAAAGCACTTCCGTCATGCACAAGATAGGGGTGACACCAATTCCACCGGCGAACATGAGGTACCGTTCAGCAGACGCCAGCTGAAAATGATTCCGGGGCGCACTGATGTGAAGGATGTCGCCCTGCTCAACCAAATCATGCACTGCCATCGATCCACCGCGAGAATTGGGATCGCGCAATACGCCGATACGGTAGTGGTATCTTTCGCCCGGATGATTGCATAACGAATATTGACGGACGAGACCACCCGGAAGATGGACATCGATGTGGGAGCCAGCCGAAAACGCAGGCAGAATATCCCCGCGAGCATCGGCAAGCTCAATACTACATATATCTTTCGCCTCCACCCGCTTGCGCACAACTCGGACGGCGATTGTAGAAACTGTCTGGTTCATTGTATTTTCAGTCTGCAGACGACGCCAGCCGACCTCCGGAGAGAACCGGCCGGCAGGATTTGGTCAAGGACGTTCCCATCAGCCCAATGCGGTGAGCGGTCGCTCTACGGGATTGGGCGTCATTTCGCCGTGAATCATCTTCTCGAACATCCGGCGCCCGGTCACGCAAACCGCGTCGGCTCTAACAAGAACCTCCGAAGTCGACCGACTCTTCTGGATCATTTCCTCAATATATTCGGAGGCCATGACGTCTTCGGGTATCACGCGGTTCTTTTGATAGTCGAACAACTGCTGGGATACGCTGCGATCACTGCTCCACGACTGGCCCGCCGCGAAGAAATAGTTGGTGCTGTGACGGGTGGCAGGCGTCACGGCGTGATAAACCCGCAATGAACCCAAGAGCTCGCCCGGAGTGGCATCGGTTTTCTGCGGAAGAGAAATCTGAGTACCACCAACATGCAGGCACGGCAATAACAATTTGAGTCCCTGCACCCTGTCCACCTTGCCACTGAAATGCAGGAACCGGGAGAAGAAGTCGGGAATGTCGACGTTGCGCTGCGCATAGACACTGGATACCCAGTTCGGGCCCGTTTTGACTTCAGGAACCGTGTCCTGTGCGCCACCGCCGCTTCCGAAGCTGGGCATGTGCAGGTATCCGACATGCGTCAGATCAAACAGGTTGTCATGCAAAAGCATGTACCGACCCGCGACAAGGTTATAACCACCGCTAACGATCAGATGATCGCCATCGCCAAGACCGAGTTCATCCTCGCTCGGGATCAGGCTTTCGTCCGCCAGTGCTGGATCACCCATCCAGATCCAAAGCCACCGCCACTGCTCAACAATGGGATAGGAGCGGACCCGGCAGGCTGCCGGTACAGCGGACTGGCTCGGGATAGCGGCGCAACTGCCATCGGGCCGAAAAGTGATGCCGTGATAACCGCACTGAATGTTGTCACCGGAGACGCGGCTTCTGCCCAGCGGAAAGCCGCGATGTGGGCAACGCCCTTCAAGAGCGACAGGCTTGCCGCTCTCCGTGCGGTAAAGCGCGACAGGCTCGTCGAGAATCCAGCGCTCCATCGGCTCTCGCGTCACCTCCTCAGACCATGCCGCTATGTACCATTGGTTTCTGGCTGCAAATAGACCATCGGGCAGTGGATACATTTGAGTCCGTCTCCTGACTAATTAGTTTGTTCCGGTTGCGCCGCGCGGCGACCACGTACAGAAGACAGTTGCTCACAGAGTCGGGGGCTTCCGCGTCGCAACCGAGCCGTGCAGGTAACGTTGCCAATTGCCTCTCAAGCCTGCTGCAACTGTCGACCGCCCATATGGTCCGTGTTTAAGACACACAAGGGAAATCGTCAGTAGCGATTGCAGCTATAGCGCCGACTTATGCGAGCGACACGCTGTTGTTCCGGAAGGAGGCTGGACACTACCTGTAATGGACCCTACAGCCACAGTGTGAAAATCAGACGGGCAGGAGAAGTGAGCGGCTTGGGCTCGCAACGATGAAACATATAACGCCGGCGACCCGAATCCCTGAATCGCATGTGGGTGCCGCGTAGGCAGACACACCCAAAAGTCACTCGTATTCCAGCCGTTGGCGCCCTGCCTGCAGTTCTTGTGCGGCCGATTGAAGAACCGCCCGGAACCACCGATGCCCCGCATCGTGGTCGTTCCTCGGATGCCAGTAGACGTGCTCTTCGAAATCAGGAACTTCAAACGGAAGAGGTAGTGTCCGCACACGCTGCGCACCGCGCATGGCGATCAACTTTTCAGGCGCCGTCGCGATCACTCCAGTTTGGGCAACGGCGTCGAGTGTCAACTGAAAATTTGGGAACCATGCCCTCACCCGCGGCTGCTTCGGTTGTCGACGCAACGCCTGCTCGCTAATAGACACTGTTTGGCCCGCAAAGCGGGTTTCAACGTAGGGGAGTTCGCAAAGCTCGTCGAAACTTATGGTGTTGCCTACGGCGCTGTTGTCATTCGCGACCGCAAGCACCAATCGATCCGAAAACAGGTCCGCCGAGGACAGCGGTCCATTGAGATTGACTGGTTCCATCAGCAACCGCTGGGGGATGGCAATTGCGATGTCGATTTGACCGTCCACAAGCCGCGCGAACGTATCGGAGAATAGATCATCGAACTGAACGCTGACCTGTGGGGCAACCTTACCCAGGTATCTGATAACGGGGATTGCTAGAAGATCGCTGCAGTAAGTGGACGCGCACACGCGGAAAATCCGCTGCGCCTTCGCCGGGTCGAAATCCTCAGCACCGTTGGTAAGCGTCCGAATTTCGAACAGAATGTTTTTGACCGGCTGTGCAAGTGTACGTGCACGCGGCGTCAATTCGAGCCGTCGCCCCACCTTTTCCAGCAATGGGTCCGAAAAATGCCAACGCAGTTTCTGAAGCGCAGCACTCATGCCCGGTTGCGAAATGTTCATGCGTTCAGCGGCGCGCGTAACATTTTTCTCGCTGAGCAGGGCGTCGAGCGCGAGCAGAAGATTCAGATCGAGACCCCCAAGGTGCACACCTGTCTCCAGTCAGATTAGCTTTTCATTGTGCGCTGCATGTCAATTGAACAAAATATAGCAAGCTACGCAGAGTCCACGGCCTTCGCTGCGAGAGGCGCCGTACGAACTGCCGGAAGCATATGCTCGCAATTCGCCCGCAGAAAAACTTTACGACTGTCTCTCCTGCCTCACAAATTCGACCAACCGCTGCAGCGCACCGATTGCCAAATCCAGCGAAATTCCATCCGACAGTATGCCGTTCACGACTTTGCCGCCAATGCCCCCCAGAGCAACTGGGGGCATGATGATCTGACGAGACAGCGTGGAGGCAAATAACTGCTGAAGATGGACGTGCGCCCGCACCCCTCCATACAGGCTGGGAGAGGCAGTAATACACACTACCGGCTTGTCCTTCAATACCGACTCATAAGCCGGCCGGGATGCCCAATCAATGGCGTTTTTCAGTACCGCCGGCAAACCATGGTTGTATTCAGGCGTGACGACAAGCAACCCGTCACACTCGCGAATCCTCTCCTTGAATGCCGTGACTGCCACCGGCCGCGTCTGTTCATCATCCAGATCCTGGTTGTAAAACGGCAAAGAACTAATTGCTGCCCGCTCCACGCGCACGTTATCAGACACATGGTCAATCAGCGTCCGCAGTACGGCCGTGGAGTAAGACTGCGCTCGCAGGCTGCCGCAAACTGCCAGCAAAGAGACATGAGGGTTCGTGTTCATCAGGTGAAGACTCCTCTTTTTTGCTAAAAATTTGTTCACTATGCGCGAAGTACCATGACAGGCGTCGAGTGCAAAAATATCAACTATCTCCGTTTCCAAAATGAATGGAGTCCGAAATTGTCAATCAGCGCGCCGTCCGTAACGTAACAAACTCTTCAGCAAGCGTCGGATGCACACCAAGCGTCGCGTCAAAGTCAGCCTTCCGCGCCCCTACCTTGAGAGCAATTGCCAGCCCCTGAATGATCTCCGCGGCGTCGGCCCCCACAATATGAGCCCCAAGCACCCTGTCCGTCTTTCCATCCACGACGAGCTTCACAAGGGCGCGCTCTTCGCGCAATGAAAGCGCTGCCCGCATTGGGCGGAAACTGCTCCCGTATATCTTGACGTCGTCAAACTGCGCTCTCGCTTGCTCTTCGCTAAGCCCGACAGAGGCCGCTTGTGGTTGGCTGAATACAGCAAATGGGACGTTGTTATGCGAGATCGCGCGAGATTGCTCCCCGAACACTGTATCCGCAAACGCATGCCCCTCATGAATCGCGACCGGGGTCAGCTTGAGCCGATTGGTGACATCGCCCACGGCATAGACATGCGGGTTGGTCGTGCGAGAGAATTCGTTCACCTTGATCGCACCGTCTCCGTCAACGCCGACTCCAACCGTATCCAGGCGTAGCCCGCTAGTGGCACAGTGACGGCCGGTGGCAACCATCACCGCATCTACCTCGCACACCGATCCATTCGACAGATGAACGGACAGCGCGTCTCGTGCGCGTTCCACCGCCGTCACGTCGACACCAAGACGAAGGTCGACACCGGTACGTGCTATTTCGTCCGCGAGGTGGAAACGGAGTTCGTCGTCGAACCCACGAAGAATCTGGCTCCCACGATGCAGTTGAACCACCTGCGTACCCAGGCCATTGAAGATGCCTGCAAACTCACATGCGATGTAGCCTCCCCCGACAATCGCCACGCGGCGCGGCGCGTCCCGCAAGTTGAATACTTCGTCTGAGGTCACCGTGAACTCTGCTCCGGGCACGTCAAGCCGTGCGGGCGTCGCACCCGTTGCGAGAAGAATGACCTTCGCAGTAATCACCTCGCCATTCAGGCGGATCCGATGCGGCCCATCCAATTCCGCACGGCCACTGAAAACCGCAACCCCAGACTTATCGAGCAAGCTGCGGTAGACGCCTTCGAGTCGGTCTATTTCCTTGTCCCTCGCCGCGACCATGGCAGCCCAGTCATGAACGTATGATCCGAGCGTCCAGCCATACCCTCTCGAATCCTCAAAGGCGCTCCTGAACTGTGATGCGTACATCATGAGTTTCTTGGGCACACAACCACGAATCACACATGTTCCGCCAAGCCGGAAAGCTTCTGCGATGCCAACCCTCGCCCCATACCCTGCCGCCACGCGACTCGCGCGGACGCCGCCTGAACCACCGCCAATGACAAAAAGATCGAAATCGTAAGTCTGCATGCGCTTGCTCTCTGTATGCGTGAATGGCTCAAATCACGAAGTTGGGCCACCGGGCCCTTCCTCTTCCAAACCCAATCGACTTCATAACATGGACTTTCACCCGGCAACGTATCGTCGCTCCCAACATGATGGGCATGCGTATTCCTACATTCAAGTTGATGATTTGAATCCGGTTCATTCAAGCCATGAATGGCGATGGCACACCATGCTGCTGTTCATCGCGAAAATCTGAGCTCATATCAGCGGCCAACCAACTTGTGTTCTTGTGTTCCCTCCCCCTTATAGATTGAGAGGAAAGGTGAACTCAATCCAGGCCCGATCGCCCTTCGGCCGATTCCTGACGTCGAACTCGTGTTGCCATTTAAAAACGATCCCGGAATCACGTGTGAAATTGAGCCGGATCTGCGGACCGATAGCGTATGCTCTTCCGCGAAACCCATTCCCGCCCACTGGCGCGCCGTTTTGGGTGTCATTGGTCACTTGTTGCAGGACGTAGCCCTGCACCCCAAGTTGAAGCTTCGGCAGGACCGAGTACCCAGCAACCCAGTCCAAGACGACCAGATTCCCCGAGTGGTAACCGTCTGCGTGATTGGGCGAATTGATTTCATAGCCAAGTGTCGCCGAGAACTCAGAACGTGGGAACGGAACGGCTGTCACCTTCAGGGCAGGAATGAACGCATAGGTATTCGATCCCGTGTTGACCAAGCGCGATGCCGAATACGAACCTATCGGCAACACGAAATCCAGTGCGAGCAAACCAAAGAAAGTCTTATCCGGGTTGGAGTATCCAATATTCAGACTGTGAATCGTCAGATCCCCGAAGCCCCATCGGTTGGCACTTCCAAAGGGCAGAGTCGTCCCAGCATGAACGATAGGCAGGGCGAACCCGGATGTGAAAGTAACCGGCCCTAACGTTTCTCCCCATGTGTGCAATACGCGCGGCGCCATTGCGAATACATTAACCTTGAAACCCGGGATAGCGCTTCCGCCGTTCTGGCCGACAAACCGGCTCGCTGTATAGAACGTCGAGTAATCGTAGAACTGCGTTGTGCCTGGGGCGGGCACAATGGCATTCAAAACGGTATCGATCCCAATAGGATAGCTCTGCAGTCCATTTTCGGTGGCGTAGGCCTTTCCGGAAAGGCCAAGCACCCCGAACAGAACCGCTGCCTCCAGACTTTTTCTCCAACGCATAATCGTCTCCAAATATATATAGTCATTTTTAATCCGATCTTTCATACTCGTTCTTTCTTATATTTATAAGTAATGCAAAGTTTTTTCCGTTCTCCTTCTCCTAATCTGTGACTGCCTGATTGCCCCGCGCGCGCGCCCGACACCACCGGCATATCCGTTAATTGCGTAGCCGGGATCGCGACGTTGACGTTATCCGAATCGCGCTGTAGCTCTTGATGCCCCGAGCGGTCGGCACGTTCTCCAATATTTCGTCCTCGCCTTCGTCAAAACAGTGAGGTCAAAATTCTTCGAATCTCAGGCGGTGCGCATTGCCGGTCGTTCCGGGCCCGGCGGGAATAGGCGCCACGCCCCGTCCTGATGACGAAAAAAGAACAGTGCGATCGGGCCTGCGGCTCTCATTGTCTCGACGCATACATAGCATTCGCGTCTGGATCGTCTGTTCCGGAATTCCGTAACCCGAACACCCTTCGCAGGATCAGGAGCTAGCCAGTGCTCCACCATCACGCGTAGCGACCTTTCCGTACCAGACATCAACTTCTCCTTCCCTTCACCTGGTGCCACGATCCTGTGTCCGCAGGCGTGACACAACCATGGCAACGCTAGTCGCATTTACCCGCTCAACTACGGTCTCCCAACCCGGGATACCGGCCCGTCTCACGTGTCCAAGATCGCAACCGCCCGGGTCCAGCCTGCCGATGCTGCGCGGATCTTGAACGGAAAGCAGGCGATCGTGAATCCGTCGGAGGGAAGTACCTCGAGGTTATGCAGCTTTTCTAGATGGCAGTAGCCCACCTGCCGACCCGCCTTGTGCCCCTCCCATATCAGCGAGGGATCACCGGTCTCGGCGAATTTCGTCTTTGTGTGCACAAACGGGGCGTCCCAGCTCCATCCGTCCGTGCCTGTGACTCTTACCCCGCGTTCAAGCAGGTAAAGGGTAGCTGCCGCGCCCATGCCGCAGCCGGCACTCACGTAATCGTCGGCACCGTATCGCTTTCCTGCCGACGTATTGATCACCGCAATTTCGAGCGGCTTCAGTTCATGGCCAATCCGGTCCAACTCCGCCTCGACGTCCTTGGGCTGGACGACGTATCCATCGGGAAAATGGCGGAAGTCTAGCTTCACGCCCGGCTGAAAGCACCAATCGAGTGGAACCTCGTCGATCGTGATAGCGCGCTTACCACCGTCCATCGTCGACGCAAAATGATAAGGCGCATCGAGGTGCGTACCGTTATGCGTGATGAGCTCGACGCGCTCGATAGCCCACGCCTCTTCGTCCGGCAGGTCCTCTGGCCGCAGGCCCGGAAAGAAGTTGACGAGTTCAGGAAGTGACCTCGTATGATCGACGTAGTCGATTTTCGGCCGATAGACTGGCGGATCGGAGACAACATCGTTTTCCAAATAGATCGACAGGTCAACGAACGTGCGACTCATTTCCGTACTCCCATTGCGCCGATTTCCGCGAACGTTTCGCTGACCCAGTCGGCGATGTAATCCCGCGTATTGCTCATGTTGTCCGCGCTGACGTGCTCAACACCCCCTTCTTTGGCCGTGAAGAACTTCAGTTCACGCTTCGGACTATTGACCGCGCCATCGTATTGCGCATGCGCGTACTCCAGAGGAATCTGACGATCTTTGGCGCCGTGCGTAACCAGAAACGGCACCGTAATCCGGTCAATGACATTTTCAAGCGTAATTCGCGGAGCAAATGCCATAAACTCGTCCAGACTCCCCTTGCCCCAAACCCATTGAACGTGCTCCCAGTAATGGGGCACTGGGCGATCGCCCTCCCGCGCCAAACGACGTTTCTGCAGCTCGCCCCAATTGAAATTCGCACCCCACGCAACGCAAAGCCGGTAGCGCTTCTCGAACGCCGCCACCCGCGGAGCGTAGTAGCCGCCAAGAGACCAGGCGCAAACACCCAGCATGTCAGAGTCGACATCACGCCGTGTCTGAAGGTAGTCTGCCACCGCACTTCCCCAGATCTCGCTTTCCACGACGGCGTGCAGTCCGCGCAGACGCAATGCCTCACCCACACCGGGCTGGTCAACCATCAGGGTCGAAACACCGCGGCGAGCCAACGCCTGCGCGATCCCTGATCCGTAGATCATTTCCTTTGTGCTGTCCAAGCCGTTAAAGTGAGCGATGCACGGTGCCGGCGTTCCATCTTTACGATCAGCCCGAACGAACAGACCTGCGAGCACCGTGCCCTGGTACGGAATTTCAACACGCTCGCAGTTTTCTTCGTGTAACTCGGTAAAACGCGAAAAACTCTCCAACATCTTTGAATAGGCGATTTTCCGCGGCGCATAGTCTCGATTCTGCATACGCTCCGCTGTCAGATAATACGTTGCTGCCCTCCCGAGCTTGGCCCCGGCGCTTAATCGCCGCCCACGTGCTTCGTCGTCTTCCGCGAGCTCCACGAGACGCTCCGCCTGGTCACACCAGGCCTTGAAAAAAGACTCCGTCCCTTCGCTATCCGGAAGCAGTGACGCCTCCACGAGTTGCCGGCAAATTACGTCGACTTCACCGATGTTTCCACCCATCCCCAATGCAAGGTTGGCGGACAGATTCCAGACATAGTTCTTGGGAAAATATTCGAGCATTTCATTCCTCTCTATCAGGGCCATGGTGTGTTTCACCATGCGCGCCAAGTGTTTCAATGGGCCGAGCTTTCGGGCTCCCTTAGAACGCCGTCTTGCCACGCCCTTTCAAGCCGAGCATTTCACGAGCTTCATCAGGCGTCGCAACGTCAAGGGATAGCTCCTCCAGAATTCGCCGTATCTTGCGGACCTGCTCTGCATTCGACGTCGCCAACTGGCCGCGGCCGAGATACAGACTGTCCTCCAGACCAACCCGGACATTCCCGCCGAGAATGGCCCCGAGCGTGACAAGCGGCATCTGGTGCCGCCCCGCGCCCAGGATCGAAAAGCGGTAGTTCTGACGACCAAAAAGACGATCGGCCGTTGTGCGCATGACGGTCAGATTCTCTGGATCCGGACCCATGCCGCCCAGCACCCCATAGATCGACTGTATGAAAAGTGGAGGCTTTACAAGCCCCTCATCCACGAAGTGCGCGAGGTTATAGAGGTGGCCGAGGTCGTAACACTCAAACTCAAACCGGGTCCCACACCCTTCGCCCAGTTCGCGGAGAATGTGACCGATGTCCCGGAATGTGTTCCGGAAAATGATGTCCTCGGTTCCTTCGACATAGGGACGCTCCCATTCGAAGCGCCATTGCTTTATCTTCCGCGCGACTGGATGAATCGAGAAATTCATCGAACCCATATTCAAGGAACACATTTCCGGCTTTGCAAGAAGTGGGTACGCAAGCCGATCCTGCAGCGTCATGCTTGTGCTGCCTCCCGTGGTGATGTTGATTACCGCATCCGTCTGCTCAGCAATGCGCGGAACGAACGCCGAGAACACAGCAGGGTCAGCAGTCGGTCGGCCGTCGATCGGGTCACGGGCGTGCAGATGCAGGATGGCGGCTCCTGCTTCCGCTGCCTCTATAGCCTGCGCGGCGATCTGATCGGGGGTCAGCGGAAGATGCTCAGACATAGACGGCGTGTGAAGCGCGCCCGTCACCGCACAGCTAATAATTACCTTGTTCACTCAACTCCTCCAGATTCAATTTCGCGGCATTGCATGGGAATTCGGATGCCATCAGTTGCCATCCTGCCCCGTTGAAAATCCTTGTATGCGCAGCCCCCAGGACGCACGAAAGCGAACTCTCCGGACGTCCCTTGGGTTCTGGAATTGCGCTAGATCGATGCTGTCGTTCCCGCCGGTGAGATGAGAGAGGCACGAACGCGCTGCGATTCTCCGCGCTGGCGTTTCAGCGGACGGAGATGCCCGCGGTCCACCGTCTGCGAGTTCGGGTCGGGTCGCGCTCAGCCAACATTGACGTCTCCTTGACAGAATCGTCTGTCGATTCCTTTTTTACTGTCTCGTGTGCAGCATCCGACACCCTCGCGAAATGCCTGCGGCGGACTACAGCGTCGCCCGGACTTCTGGCATGACCGGCACACGGTTCATGTGTGCAATCATCGAATGCGAATTGGTTTTTCTCAACTTGATTATTTGAATCTCACACATTCACCCGATGAATGTATAAGTCGCTGAACTCCACCATGATGAAATCAACGGTAGCTGGCCGCTCCTGCCTACAGTCCACCCGCATGTCGGAGCGAACAGCGACCGACCCTGGAAGACACCTGGGCGTTGCTGTGCGCTCTATCCCAGGCCAACAGCACTAGATAGCCGAGCGTTCGATTTGTATCTGAAGGTGGTGCGTTGTCTGGCATCAACGACGAAGGCGCCGTAGGAGGCTCCAACGCGATCCCTATGGTTGAAGAGCAAACGCTCGACCAAGCGTTTTATCGCGCTCACAAACCTATAGTTGCGGGCTCCGTAGGCGGTCACCTTAAAAACCACTACTAGCCAGTAGTGTCCGGAAAGTGCCTATCCATCGGATAGTTCATCTTCTTTCACGACTGCGACAAACATTCACGCCGTGAATTGGTCGCATTTAAACAATCAAGTTGAGAAACGCCTTCTCGTGACGGATCATTCAGGTACCCGTTCGAAAACAGGCGACGACCGCAAGCCGGTACCGATGCCATAGGAGACAGCAACAATGAATCCCACATTCCGTCCTCTGGATCGTATGCCTCAACGCGATCGGGGAACGACGTCACCGTTCTCCTGAAATTTTCGCGCCCGGCAGCGCTGAGACTATTTCCGTTAGTCCTCTGAGAGCACATTTCTTTCAGTTATTCTAAAGGTTCCATATGCCGATTATTGGTATCAAGTCGCTCGTTTACGGTGTTGAGGATGTCGCACTCAGCACGCGATTCTTCAGTGATTTTGGACTTCCCCTGATTGCAGGTGATGACCAAAATTCGACCTTCCAACTTGAAGAGGGATCGTCAGTCGTCATCCGTCAACTTGCAGACCCTCTTCTGCCGGATTCCGCACTGATCGGTCCGGGCGTTCGCGAAGTGGTATGGGGCGTAGACTCAGCTGACGAGCTCGACGCGCTTGTTGCCGACCTTTCGCGGGACCGCGATGTCACTACCACGCGGGACGGTGTGGCTCACTTCCTGAGCGACTGCGGTCTTCCCCTTGGGCTCCAGGTCTTCGACAGAAAATCCGTTGTCTACGCGCCTGACGCTGTAAATGCTCCCGGCGTCGTGCGGCGGCTCAATACCCACAGAAAATGGCGAACGCGAGCGCGCCCAAAAGTAATCCAGCACGTTGTCTTTGCCGTGAAGGACTTCAGGAAGTCGTTCGAGTTCTTCCGCGATCGTCTGCATTTCCGGCTCTCGGACTATCAGCATCACTTTGGTATCTATTGCCGTGCCGAAGGCAACAACTGTCACCACAACCTCTTCCTGCTCAACGCCAACCTGCCGCAGCTTGGCATGGACGGAAAGCCAAAGTTCGACCATGCCAACTTCGGCGTCGAAGATATCGACGAGATCATGACGGGGGCCAACTATATGGAACGGAAGGGATGGGCGAAGTCCGAGTGGGGACTGGGCAGACACCGCATCGATTCGGCTCTCTTCTACTACTTCCCTTGTCCTGCCGGTGGAGAGGCGGAGTACGGAGCGGACGGTGACTACATCGACGACAACTGGATCCCCCGCGAATGGCCGGTGCCACTGTTTGCATTCGCACACTACGTTCATAACCTGCCTGCGTGGCTCCAGGAACGGCCCGCCTGGGAATTTCGTTATCTGGAAGACGGGATCCTTGAGGGAGACTGATCTCCCAGTTCCAGCATACCAACCTTAATGCAATAAACGACAGCTAACAGGAGGATAACCATGCCCACGATTCGAAGGGTGCTCATCGTCGGTGCGGGAATCGGTGGCCTAACCGCAGCGATAGCATTGCGCCGCAACGGCATCAATGTCGAGATGGTCGAACAAAACCCCAACTGGTCCGTCTACGGCGTAGGCATTATCCAACCCAACAACATGCTCCGCGCGCTGGATTGCATTGGTCTGGCTCAGCAATGTGCTGAGGATGGTGCAGGATTTCCGGGATGGCGCATACATGACAAGGATGGGAATCACCTGATGGACGCGCCGTCAACCTGTGCCGCGGCGCCTGCCTATCCGGAGAACAATGGCATCACCAGACCCCGTCTGCAGAAGATCCTTTCCGATGCAGCACTGTCAGCCGGCGCAACGGTAAGCCTCGGAACCACTATCGATGCGATCCACGATGAAGGTAACGCGGTGCGCGTGACGTTTCCTGACGGAACCTCAAGCAGCTACGATCTGGTGATTGGAGCAGACGGTATCTATTCGAAGGTTCGGGAGTTGCTCTTTGGCGATAAATATCGTCCGCTTTATATCGGGCAGGCGGTATGGCGCTACAACCTGCCCCGCCTTCCCAGCGTGACATGGGGAGAAATGTTCTTTGGCCCCGATAGCAAGGTCGGCCTCGTTCCAATGGCGGAGAAAGAAATGTATATGCTTCTCGTGTCCTCGGAGCCAGGCAATCCCTGGATGGACCGCGCTCAACTCGCAGACAACATGCGCCAGCGCCTGTCAGCATACACCGGACCCGTCGCGCAACTGCGCGAGAGGATTACAGACTCAGCCGCGGTCGTCTACAAGCCCATGGAAACCCTCCTGATGCCAGATCCATGGTACCGCGGCCGCACCATTTTGATTGGCGATGCCGCGCATGCAGCAACACCGCATCTCGCCCAGGGTGCGGCAATGGCTATCGAAGATGCCGTATTGCTCGGTGAGCTATTGGGACGCGATTCAGGTTTGCAGGAAGTTCTGGACGAATTCATGCGTCGCCGGTTTGAGCGTGTGCGCTTCGTTTTCGACTCCTGCAACCAGATCTCGACATGGGAGAAGCAGGAGTGGCTAGGAGAGAACGACCCCAATGCCAAACCTGGCGAACTACTTCACAGCGCAATCCTTGAGCTGATGAACGACTACTAAACCAGCCGACAGTCCGGAGGCTAGCAGTAGTATTCGCCACCCCTCGGACTTCGATACTGTTCTTGCATGGAGACTCTAGATGACGCAAATCACCCTTCATTTCGCGCCGAATACCTGCGCGCGAGTGACCATGATCGCTCTCGAGGAGATTGGTCACCCCTACGAAACCGAACTCGTCTCGTTCGTCAGAGGGGACCACCTGTCTGAGGGTTACCGTGTGCTCAATCCAAAGGGCAAGGTTCCCCTTCTCGTCGTCGACGGAAAACCGCTCACCGAGAACGTTGCAATATTGACATGGCTAGCTCAACGATTTCCGAACTCAAACCTGCTGCCCAGATGCACCGACGCCTTCGCTTACGCACAGGCTCTGGCTGATCTGTGCTTCTGCGCGTCCGGGCTGCATCCCATCGTCACTCGGCTGCGCATTCCCCAGTATTTTTGCGATACTCCTGATGCTGCTCCGCGTGTATTCGCAATGGCGGAAGATGCAATGCGTCCCAACTTCGAACTGATCGACTCGCGTCTGTCGAAGAACGAATGGTGGTATGGCGATACGTGGTCCATCGTTGATGCTTACATCAACTGGGTCTGGTTTCGCGTCGCTGGGACAGACTTCGACACATCGCCGTACACTCACTTCGCCCGGCACAACGAGAAACTCGCCAGACGGCCTTCCGTTCAACGTACCGTCGAGAAGCATGAACACGCAGCCGATTGGCTGGCAAGCCAAGGGCTTGAGGTCAGGTTCAGCGGCGCCGGAGCCTTCCAGATCAAACATTCGACCAGCGGCGCAGCTTCGCCCTGAGACACCCACGATCTGCCAGAGAGCACGAAGGGCGGTAACAGCCTGTACAGGTTCGCCCCCAAGCTAATGCCGTCATTCACAGTAAGGACGGGCCGTGAATCGCCGGAACATCCGCTTTGTAGAGACCGCGACGAGCCGTGCTAACGCGAACTTTCCCATTCTTTAAACAGGATGTCGCGGCCTGTGGACTGGAGATGCGGCCACATTCGGTGTCCTGCTTGCAACGCACAGTGCGAATGAGAAGCGGCCTACCCGTCGCTAACGAGCGGTCGGTGCCTGAGCCTTGCGTCCCCCGCCTCTTACCTTGCCGGACGACGTCGTCGATCCGAAGGATTGCGCCACGCGCGTGAGTAGCCCCCTGAACCACGAGATGGCCGGATCCCGCTCCTGATATTTATGCCACTGCACCATCTCGACAATTTGCGGTGTAGGTACCGGGCACGGGAGTACGCGCATTGGATAAATTTCCGCCATCGCGTGGGCCAGTCTCGTCTGGATCGTCGCTACTCGGTTCGTGCCCACAATCAACCTCGGCAGCACGGCAAAGCTCGGCGCCACGAGCTCTCTTCTCCGCACAAAGCCGTGTCTCACCATGAAATCCTCTTCCGCCGACACCAATTCGCCAGAACCCCACTGGACCGCAACGTGTCCCATCGACATGTATTTTTGGCGGGACAATCTCGAAGCGATTTCCTGGTTCCCGTTCCACACTATGCACACGAATGTTTCCGCGAAGAGATTTTCCGATGGGTGGCTCTTCGAAGCGAAGAAGTCCGGTGCGAGTAACAGTTCGATTTCCCCGCGATCGAGATTCTCATGAGATTGCGTACTGATCAGACGCAGATCGAATTGCATGTTCGGCGCCTCCCTCCACGCTATCTGCAGAACGTCCGCAAGAAAGACATTGATCATGTAGTCAGAGGCCTCGATCGTCATTTTTCTGGTTGACGTGGACGGATCGAAACTCGGGCGCGTTGTCGTAATCGCCTGTACTTGCAGAAGGACATCACGTACCGGCTTTACAAGGCTCTCCCCCATTGGCGTCAACACCATGTTTTTTCCGACCTGCTGCACGAGATCGTCGTCGAAATACTTCCTTAACCGCGCAAGCGCGTTGCTCATCGCCGGCTGACTCAGAAATACGCGGTCAGCTGCACGCCCCACGCTTCGCTCGGCGAGTATCGCATCCAAGACGACCAGTTGATTCAAATCCAGTCGATTAAATCGCAATTGCAGTACCCTCCTCCAGGCTAACACCAGTATAGCGAGTGTAAACTCCCATGACTCGCATTACTTCGATGAACGGCATGACTGGAGGACTTCACGAAGACCTTGAAATAAAAAATGGTGCTCGTCGGTGATTACCCCGGCCTGCAGGATTTTCAACAGCGACTGTCGGAGTTCATGGAGAAAAGGTACAACCGGAGCCTTTGACATTCCACTCAGCGCTGGCGTATGCGTTTGACCCCGATGCGGGCGTCAATATGTATGCTGGGGGAAGAAGTCGTGGCACTCTAACTGCCTCGACGATCTAGGGCACATGACCTGATCATTCATCGTCGCGCGGGATGTCAAATCGCGGAATGTTCGACTACATCTATCAATCGCGCGACACAGCAGGTAGCGTTCATCGCACCACCCTACTCGATCACCCGAATAGCGTTGGCATCGCTCCGACAGGACCCTCGTTACAAGGCCGGCGATTTGTCCCACATGGTCACGAGGGCCCTGTCACATTGCCGGATCTGTCGCGTAAGATCGTGTGATGAAGAATGCTAAATCGCTTTATCACGGCCACCGCTTTCCGGCTGCCGTCATCGGTTGCGCTGTACGCTGGCATTGATATGACTTTGCGTGTCAATCGCGACATTGAAGAGTTGCTCTTTGAACGCGGGGTGATCGTCAGCTACGAAACGATCCGGCGTTGGGCCGACAAGTTCGGCGCGGGGTTCGCGCATCGCGTCAAGGCTGCGCGTCGCAAGCCAGGCTCGACCTGGCACCTCGACGAAATGTTCGTGACACTTTGCGGCGAGCCCTATCTGCTGTGACGAGCAGTCGATCAGCGCGGCGTAGAGCTCGATATCCTGCTGCAGAAACGCCGGGACAAGGCGGCAGCCAAGCGGTTTTTCAAGCGCGTTCTTGCCGCTTGTCCCGAGGCACCGCGCAAGATCGTGACCGACCAGCTGCGCAGCTATCCTGCGGCAAAGGCCCAGATCCCAGAACTGATCAACGTCAAGCACGTCTTCGTCAAAGCCAGTGCCCGGGTTAACAACCGCGCTGAAAACAGCCAGCAGCCTACACGTGAACGCGAGCGCCGCTTGCGTGGTTTTCGTGATCCCAAACGCACGCAAGCTTTTCTGTCGAGCTTCGGACCGATCCGGCAACATTTCGCGCTAAAGCGCCATCTACTGCGTGCGCCGCTCTACCGAAAACAACTCGGCGAACGCTTTGCCATGTGGCATCGTTTCACTGAGCTTAGCCAAAATCCGTCTGGTTTTTGAGGAAAAATCAGTCTACCGAACTACTGCGACTCCAACACTTTAATGTGACAACGCCCTTGAGAGTAGGATGCCGAATCCCATTTACCTTTTGTGAATCAGCGTATCCGCCCCCCCTTGCCGCCTGAATGGCCCTTTCCGCCTAGTCGCGATGTCGCTGGTCGCACCTTTGGGCACCTTGTCGCGCTTCAATATCGCGGCGCCGATGTGTGGCTCTGGAGGTGCCGTTGCGGCGGCCACGTGACTGCCGAGTTGGAGGCGGTAGAAGGCGGCAGAACGCGTGATTGTGGCTGCCGTGAGCAGCGTCGTGTGTGGCGGTCCCGTCCAGGCTCACCTGCGCTGCGAGGCGGTGAGGTGTTTGGCCAACTGACGACCGATCGGTACGCTGGCGATGGTTTGTGGGTTTGCAGGTGCGACTGCGGTGGTGAGGCAACATTCAGCGCCGGGCGCCTGCGACTGGGCAAGGCGCGTTCGTGCGGCCGCTGCTTCGGCGCTTCGACCGACTGACCGGCACAGTCTGTTCGACTTGGTCATGGCATGCGCGGCGTGTTTGTCCGACGCTCCACACGATGTGTGGTGGCTCGGAAGCGTGAACGACGTTCTTTGGAAGCTGTCGTCGGTGTTTAGGAATTAACCCCGGGCATGTCAACTTTATCTCGACGTTCCCAATACGACCCACAACGGCCCGTCAGCAGACTGCTCGTGAACGGCTGTAGCTCTGCCTTTTGCGGACGTTGCGCTTTCTCGCAGTTGCGGCGTTCGGCGATTCCGATTCTGAAATGATGGTAGCAATAATCAAATCACGTCTCGTTCGAAACTCCCAAAGGCTGATTGCTCAAGTGCTTCCCATGCGAAGATCTGTCCGACGGTGATACGCTTTTCGTCCGAGCAGGTCGAAAGAAACAGTCCATACCCTTCGTCTACGAACTCGTCAGAAAGCTTTTTGATTGGGTCCGCGTAGTGAAACTGATGCACGTTCCATTTCAACTGCTCGCGGGAAAAATCCGTTTTGTGCAGCGCGCACAAGTGTGCGAGGAGTAACTGGTGATAACCAAACTCTACGTGCGCGAACAGGAGGCCGCTTTTTTTGTGATACAGAAAGTGGCCGGCTGAACCCGACCGAACGTCGTCCAATGCGTCGGCAAGCTGCTCTGCGAATCCAAAGCGGGCATGCCTCCAAAGATAGCGATCCAAACCTGCAGCAATGTCGGGTCGCGGCAGTTCCGTGAAAACTAACAGAAGCAGACGTGTGATCTCCGCAGAATCTTCTGTTCCGTATCGCATATAACCTTTGCGAAAGGTGGTGCGTAGTCTTCAGTCTACCGCATACCGGCGGTTGCGTTTGGGCAGGGCCTTGGCTCCGTTTCCTTCACAGCGGGGAACACGCATCGGGGATTCTTACTTTAATTCTGGTGGGCGGATGCCGACTTCGCGCCGAAGAAATTCCGATCGCCTTTCCCGGGGAGCGCACTTAATCGCCTGACAATCGTTGACGGGCAACTTCTTATCCTGGCAAACCACGTTGTCCTCCGCCTGCCGGATTAGAACCCGGATTCCAACAGGACACCCGTCCAGCGCCGTATGATCGAGACACAAAAAATACGGGGGCCAAGATGAGCGATGCGCAAAGCATCACGTTTGAAGCGGTGCAACTCAATGACCGATCGGGGTATTTCGTGCGAGCTACGTGGCCTGACGGTTACGAACAGCAGATCACTGGCTTCACCGACGATGCCGAGGCCCGCGAGTGGATAGCCAACGATAGCCGGGGTTGGCTAGACTGGATGCCGCACCGTCCACAGCTTGGCACCTAACACCGGCTGATCCGCGCATGCTAGCAACGCCCGGCTATCGCCGAGTGCGCGGGGGAGCCGGACGAAAAAAAACCGATCCCATAAAGGATCGGCTTGGAAAGGTCCTGGTATTTCCGAGGGGAAAACGCTGCCAGAACCTGAGAGAGCGGCCGGAATGTACTCCAGGCAAATCAGATGCAGCCGACTGTTTCGGCTCTTGGTCTAATCGTTAACGACAGCGTCGCGGTTTCCTGAAGTGCTGCCGATTAGCTGAGTTATAGGGCGCGTCGCCCGCCGGTTCGTTAGCGGACGGTCGCAAGTCTTTGTCGATTGACTGAAGCTGGCTGGACCTGGCTGGACCTGGTCCGACGGCGAACTTCCGTAGGCGGTAGAGTCGAGATGTGGCGCGGTAGCGGTAGGCTCGGTTTGTCTGTTGCCGCCTCTTTCGTCTGGCGGTGCCCCAATAACCTCGCCGTAACCCCGTTTCCACATCCCGCTCATCGAACCCAGCGT